>Ga0307471_100000351_pt1 | contig 23554 bp, 19 predicted proteins | sample atmos_gasesAM3C__2_FD_204566 | JGI IMG/M metagenome (GOLD analysis project Ga0307471, IMG submission 204566) | Hardwood forest soil microbial communities from Morgan-Monroe State Forest, Indiana, United States - atmos_gasesAM3C_515 | ecosystem: Environmental > Terrestrial > Soil > Temperate...
TTGATATTGTTTATAAAAGCCTCGAAATATACGGGCATTGAAACTTGAAAGACTACGATCACGTTGTGCTGTGGCTTGACTACTTTAACAAGAACCTCAAGAGGCGGCAGGGCCGCAAGGTAAATCGAGACCAGGCAGTATTTGATCCGACAGTGCAAGAGCTCGCAGAAGCCGCTAAAGCCGCGGGCTTCCTGTTCTCGGATCAGGAAGTGAACAACGGAGCGAGGTTCCCGAGAAGATCATTTGTCAAGTCTGGCTACGTGATGGTTGCAAAAAAAGAAGGTGTCAAAAAGTCGAAGGTAATCGACGAGGTGGCTGACAAAATGGTGCAGAAAAGAAACCGGCAAAAATCCGGTAAGAAATGAAATTTTTGGATTGCAAAAAGTTTCTGTGCACATGCCCGAATCTTGTTAATCGAAATACAAATAATATTTGACAGAAGCGAATGATAGCAAGTAGCACGCCTATGTCGCTTACCAACGTGGGGGAGATCGGGGAAATATTGCATCTGGCAAAAAGTGGAAGGTTGATAGTTAAACTCAACGCGTCGAGCGCTGGTATTCGTGCCGGCGAACTACTCGTTGACGGGTCGGGCAAAAGAGTGGGCAAGGTTATAGAGTTGATTGGTCCAGTGAGCGCTCCGTACGCATCAGTCATACCGATGACTGATAGGACGAGCAGGCTTGTCGGGTCCAAGGTTTTCAGCGGAGGTTTTGTTAAAACGTCTCGCAGTCCGGGCAAAAGCTCTGGTCGCTATAAGAGGAGGCAAAGACAATGACATCTGCAGAATACTACACCGAATGCTCCGAGTGCGGTGCAAACCTTATTCAGGACCACAGCAAGGGCGAATACATCTGCGAAAAATGCGGCTGTGTCGTAATGGACCAGGTCGAAGACTTTGGTCGTGAGTCAAACGCTACAGATTTTGAAGAAAAGTCGAAGAATACTAGGGCAAGCGGCTCCACTAGTTTTGCCTTACACGATTATGGATTGAGAACAGAGATTGCCTACGGATCAAAGGACTATGCCGGTAAGTCGATTGACTCCCAGATGGCCGAGACTATGAATAACATCCGCAAGTGGCACATCCGAAGCAGGATAGTCTCGCCACAAGAGCGACGACTCTCGAACGTTCTTACAAAGATAAATGAGACGTGCGCGGTGTTGTCCTTTCCAAAACTTCTCGTCGAGACATCGGCGGTGCTCTACCGCAACTTTGAGAGCAATTGCGAGGCAAAGGGTAAGTCTATTGCCTGCATGGCCGCAGCGACTATCTACCTTGCATGCAAGAAGTGCTCGGTGGTGCGCTCGTTGGAAGAGATCGTGGGAGCAACCGGCGTAACCGACCAGGATAGATCCAGCGTCAAGCTGGCGTCAAAGTACTATAGAATGATGGTTATGGAGATGGGAGTGTTTACAGAGCAGCTGCCGGCAGCGGTTAATGGCGCGCCCCAATCTGCACAGGTGCAGGCTATCACACTCGCCATTGACCACTATATCTCAAAACTGGTCAACATGGCAAAGATCGACACAAAGGTGGAAAGGCTAGCAGTAGAGATCGCTCACAAGACTGACGATCACCTACTGGCGGACGGCAAAGCACCAAACGGCCTCGCCGCTGCATACATCTATATCGCTTCGATGCTTCTCGGTGTTAACATCCTTCAGCGCGATGTATCAAGTCTGTCCGGCGTTACCGAAGTGACCATAAGGAACAGGTGCAAGGACATCCTCACCGGCTTCAAAATGATAGTGACAGTAAGGCCACAGCAGGCTAGAACCGGCTTTGCGGCATAATTGTTTAAAAAGGAGAAAAACTATAAACTGGCAACATGCTGTGTAGGGCCTGCGGGGCGGATATGATCGCAACTGAGTACTGTTCGTCCTGCAACGAAGCGGTGCTATGGAAGTGCTCTAGCTGCGAAAAGGAAAACGACAAGTCAGTGCATACTTATCATCCTCGAAGGCAAGAGTCCTCAAGGACGGTTTCTGTTGTCAGTACACTTGTCGGTCTCGCTTCGGGCCTTTACGTAATGGCACCAGTTTGATCACTCGAGTTTTTCTCCTCCTTTTCTCCTGATTCTTAGATATATCGCGGCGCCGACAAGCGCAGCAAGGCCGGCCAATAAAATGAGAAAGGTGGTCTCGTCTCTGACGCTTCCTTCCGGCAGGATTGCAATAACGGATAGCACACCAGAGCAAAAGGCTTTTCTAGATTTATACCCTATCGTTTCTGTCATTGGTTGAGTTGGAGTACATCAACCCTCTTGCGGGGCTCGCGATGCTCGTAATCGGACTTTTTCTGATGGTATTTGGGTACTGGATCTATGGGATAACACCTGCTGCGGTCGGGCTCGTGCTCGTTATTTATTACCGCAAGTACCTGCTTCAAATAATGGGAACAGCGTACTAACTAATCATCTTTATTGCTGTTGGAAGGACGTCTGCGCCCATGAGAAGGCCCATCTTGCCGCGCTTGCCATAATTTTCCGTAAACCTCGCACTCCCGTCCTGCTCGACCATGCTTCCTGATACAAGAAGCGGGACCGGGTCGTCGCTGTGTCCCCTTTTTATGCAGGGGGTGGAGTGATCGCCAGACACAACTATTGCAGCATCGTTTTTCAACTCTTTCATGAGCGTCCCAAAGAAGCGCTTGTCAATATCTTCGATATTCTTCTTTTTGCCCCTGGCGTCGCCATCATGGCCAAACTCGTCAGGCCCCTTGATGTGGATATAAACCGCGTTGATCGACTTTAGGCTCTGAGCCGCGACCCTTGCTTTTTCCTCGTAATTGTTGATGTCGCCTGCCTTAAACATCTTCATGCTAAGTACCTTCGAAATGCCGATCTCGACTGGCATGTCCACTATGCAGCCAACGCTTATGCCGTGCTTCTTGTTTATGGGCTCAACTTTAGGGTACCTGTTGCCAGAATCGCGCGCAAGGATGCAATTCATTGGCTTTTTGCCTGCCGCAATTCTTGCCCTGTTCACTGGATGATCGCGCAACAGCTGGACTACCTGCGCTGTGAATTCGTTTAGCATTGTGGCCGCGGTCCTGGCCTCCTCGCTGTTTTCTTCCGGGGCAGACTTTTGAACATACAAGTCCCCGGTAGTATCCTTGGCTATTCCCATTCCGTCAACCTTGTCATAAGCTGGGTCTGTATTGGTAATCCTGTCTGACAGCTTCATTTTGGCATGCCTGAACCTAATTACCACACGGTGGGCAACCGTGGGCTGTAGCACGACGGAAGCATCCTTGTCGCTGAACCTGATGTTGTCTCGCAGCGTCTTGCAGACCGCCCTGGCCTCTTCGCTGCTGATACTCCTGCCGGCGCGCCTGTCCACAATTTTTAGCTTGTCATCAACTGTAGCAAAGTTGCCGCGAAAAGCTAGGTCGCCGTCACGGAAGTCGATGTTGCTGCCAATTGACTCGATAACACCCCTGCCGACGTAGCTTCCGTCCTTGAAACTGTATCCGAGCATATTGAAAACAGCAATATCGGACTGGGGCGCAATGCCCCTGCCGACGCTTATGACCCTGCCCATTGCACCATTCCTTGCCAGCGCGTCGAGGTTGGGGGTATAAGCTGCCTCAAGCGGCGTTAAATCGTTCAACGACGGGTGAGGCAAGTCGCCAATGCCATCTAGCAAAACGTACACCAACCGGGTGCTCTTCATAGCGACGAAAGAACACTTGGTCAATTTATTGTTTGTGAGATAACTCAGATATCATCTATCGGGATGCGAGCTTTCTCTTATAGTGCGCGAAGTAGCTCCTCAGAGCTCTAGTATGCGGCTCAACGATTTCAAACACCTCATTATCCTCATCTTCCGTCAGTTGCCGCCTGTACCTTTCAAGCACAAAGCCTTCCGCCAAGCCCTTGTAGTACCCAACCCTGTGGCCATAAAGAAAGTCGTGGGCCTGTTCGCACTTCCAGACGCGCTTTAACTTTGGCACGCGCTTTTTCGGAACCTTTGGCGCTGCCAGATCATTTTCAATGATAGTTTCGATAACATTTCTGATATCCTTGTCAAGGGTCATGCATTGCGTGCCGCAGCTCCGTGACAAAAAGTTATCCATAATAACACGCATTACTATAGTCTTTCGTTGGAGCATTGCATATTTTGCCAGTGCATTGTAGTGGATGAAAACGGCGAAAAGACAAAAGACTTTGGGATGACAAACCATGGCAAGCCAGTTTGCGCCCGGTGCATGAAGGCTCTCGAGTTTTCACTTGGCACTTGAACTTACAGAACCTTTAATTAAAAGCAAATAGAGCCTTTTTCAGGCTGAAAGATTTGGCTGACCTGCGCAAAGACTATGTTCTTGATAAGTTTGTGGTGGTTCCTGAGGCCAGCCAGTCTACTGGTGAGAAGTATGAAGGCAGCAAGTGCCCATACTGCCCAGGCAACGAATCAATGACAGAGCCGGCGCTACTTGCACTGGTCGTCCAGGATGGGATGCTCCAGCGCCTTTCAGACAGTGAGGACAGTGTCATCGAGGACTGGTCTGTGAGGGTATTTCAGAGCAAGAATCCAGTGGTTGCAACAAGCCCTGCGACGAGTTACAGCGAAAAACCCCTTTACAGCGAACCTGCATATGGGTACCACCAAATAGTCGTGGCCTCGCCGGACCACAAGCAGAGCCTCTCGCAAATGTCAGTTGAGCAATGGGGCAATGTCTTAGTAGTGATTCAAGACCGCGTAAGATGGCTCTACACGCAAAAGAGCGTGACCTACGTGTCGATCTATGTCAACAGCGGGGCGGGCGCAGGTGCGCAATTGGCGCACCCACACCTGCATATCGTTACTTTTTCCTCGATACCGCCGGTAATCGAGCTTGAGGCAGAGGGGTCGCACAGGTTCATGAATGAGCACGGCAACTGCCCTGCATGCAACATTATTGGCGTCGAGTCAAGCGGGCCGCGCCAGATTCTGGCAACAGACAGTTTCCTCTCGTTCTGCCCTTGGGCGCCAACCTATGCGTATGAATTCTGGATATTCCCAAAAAGGCACATTACTTCATTTTCAAAGATAACCCAGAAGGAGATAAACGACCTTGCCCTTATCTTGAGGGCAACACTTGGCGGCATGTCAAAGGCTCTCAAGGACGCGCCCTTTAACCTGGTCTTTCACCTGTCGCCGGAAAAAAAGAACAGCCGCCAACTTCACTGGCACATCGAAGTCTACCCGCAGCTGAACACTTGGTCCGGCCTTGAGCGGGGCTTTGGAGTTTTCGTCAACAACATAAGGCCCGAAAAGTCCGCAGAAATACTGGGCTCAGCGAGCAGGAAAGAGCTGGCCAGCCTTGTAGGCATAGTATGAGTTAGTTTTGAGGAAACCTTGTCATTCTGATTATCGTTGCCAAGATCTCAAACTCAGTTGTTATCAGGAGACATAGAAGACTAACTTCTGGTAGCAGTTAAATATCTGAATCCCGAGCTAAGCTTGGATTGGCACCTAGGAGCATATGGAAGGGAAGCATTTCTTTCGGCCTAGTTAACATTCCAATCAAACTCTACTCCGCGACGGAAGCCAAAGAATTCTCTTTCAATCAGCTGTGTGAGAATGGCCATAAAATACAGTACAAGCGATGGTGCCCAGTCGAGGAAAGAGAAGTACAATGGTCGGACATAAAAAAAGGGTACGAAATCTCAAAGGACAAGTACGTTCTGCTTGAAAAGGATGAACTCGAGAACGTGAAATTGAAGACCACAAAAACGATCGACATCAAGGAATTCATCGAGGCGGAAAGCCTAGATCCTATCTTCGTGGAAAAAAGCTACTATATAGCACCCGATTCCAAGACTGTCGATAAGGCTTACTCTTTATTCGTCAATGTGCTGAGGAACAGTGGCAAGATAGGGATTGGCAAAGTAGTTCTTCGAGAAAAGGAGCACCTCGTCGCGTTGAGGGCGTATCAGAGGGGACTGGCAATGCACCAGCTCCATTACCAAGATGAAATAAAACCGATCAATGAAATAAAGGAAATTACATCAAATGCGGCGGCAAAAATAAAGTTTGAAGAGCAGGAAATCGAACTTGGCAAGATGTTAGTTGACAACCTTACTACAAAGGATCTTGATCTTGGGCAGTATTCAGATGCTTATGCTGCGCAACTAAGAGAATTGATCAGCGAAAAAGCACGCGGCAAGGTCCATGTCATAAAGGAAGCGTACGAAGAACCTGAATCGGGCAAGGACCTGCTTGAGGCACTAAAGGCCAGTGTCAAACAGGGCAAGCAAAAGCGTGGCTAGTCGAATCTCTTAGTGTTTTCAAGTAGCTTGCCTAGGTTCTGTTTATTCTGTAGAATGTCTGACCACGGATCGCGAGTTTTTCGTAGAATTTCGGAAACGTTAAGTAATGTAAAGTCACTGGGAAGCAGTCGATCCAGGTCGTTCCACTTTACCGGCATTGAAACCGTAGCAGTAATAGTTGGTCTTACCGACAGTATTGACGCAACAGTCTTGCCTTTTGCATTCTGATTGTAATCAAAGAATACTTTGCCCTTTCGCTTTACTGTGTTCCATTCCATGGAAACTTTGTCGGGGTCTTCTCTTCTCAGCATCTTGCCTATTATCTCTGCGAAATTTCTCGTTTGCTTATAGGAATAAATTGGCTTAACAGGAACAAAAATATGCAATCCAGTCTTTCCGGACGTCTTGACGTAGGAATCAATTTTGAATTGATCAAATAAGTTCTTTAGCTCAAATGCTACCTCCACCGCCGCCTTGAAACCCTTGACGTTGTATTCGGGCTCGGCGCCGGACTTCTCCATACCGGAATAGATGTACGGATCAAGATCGAATATAATAAAGTCGGGCGTATCGAGGCCGCACTTTTGTTCATCCGATGGGTCTGGCTCATTTCTTGCAACGGCGCTCCTATTGCATGCCGAAGAGTCTAAGACTCTACTATACCATGGATGCATTTCAATACAGCCTAGGCTTGCGAGCCACAAAAGTGTCTCTTTGTTGTCACAAAGAAGGCAATTGATAACGTCATTTTTTGGTTCTGAGAATACTTGCACTGTTTTCGCATTGGGAGGCATCGCTTGATCCCAGTGCTTGTGATAAAATGATTTGCCGTTTATCCCGTCGGGATATCTGCTCAAGGAGAGAGGTCGATTTTTCAAATGCGGTAGGATATGCTGACTTACTTGGTCGTAATACTCGACAAGATCTTTTTTCTTTAGCGCGCGTTGGTCAGGAGTCGCAGGCCAGTAGACCTTTTGAAGATTGGAAAAAGAGTATACTTTCGGTCGCGGACGTCTCTTCTGCATTACTACCTTGCGTGTCTCTTTTGGCACCTCAATCGTGCAATCCTCAGGCGATCTGTCCTCTCTAAGTGCGACAAAGATAGGCGCCCGCATTATTCTGTCTTGGGTCCATCCGTTGAATCTTACCTCGGCTACCATTTTCGGTTTTACCCAAACCGGCTCTCGATTAACGTACGGCACGTAGTCAATCGGACAACGTCCTGTCCTCAATCCTTCTAGCTTTTTGAAAATTTCTTGGACTTGCTCGGACGTGAAACCGCTTCCAGAGTGTCCAATGAACTGAAGCTTGCCATGAATGTACGCAGCAAGAATCAAAGAACCAAAATAATATTCTCTATTGCCTTCTCCTCGAGTGTAGCCAATTACCACGCAGTCCTGTGTCACTTTGCTCTTGATTTTCAGCCACGAGGGCGATCTAACCCCTTCTAAATACTTGCTGTGCTTTTGCTTCGCAACAACACCTTCCAGCTTCATGTTCACGGCATTGTCAAATACTGCTTTGCCCCATTCTTCGATAAAGTCTGAGATGCGCATTCGAGGCGAGCGCTTCATTAGGACGTTTGACAGAATGGTCCTTCTTTCCAAAAATTCTAGCTTCTCCAAGTTGCGGCCGTCAAGGTGCAAAATATCAAAGACGAAATACGTCGCAGGCGCACTTTGTGAGCGAGACTCGATGTCCTTTTTTAAGTCTATGTTCATTCTTTTTTGATGACGTTGAAAGTCAGGGACCCCTTGGGCATTAAGCACGACGATTTCTCCGTCCAAGACAACCGAGTTTTCGCAATGAATTGCTGGTTCGGCTATAGCCGCTATCTCTGGATATCGGTGGGTAATTGAAGTCCCGGTTCTTGCTTGAATTTCGAGGATTTTTTTTGACTTGTTAAGGAAGAGAATAGAACGGACGCCATCCCATTTGATTTCAAAAACCCAATCCTTGCTGTCAAACGGCTTATCAACTGGTACAGCCAACATCGGCTTCACCGAAGTTGGAAAATCTTCAAGCGATCCCTTTCGCGCTTCGGCTGCTTCCGGACGAATTCTTGGCATTTTGTGGTTCAACTGCTCGTTTGTACTGCCGCTCAAAACGGATTCGGGCATCGTGGTCGTAACGTCATCAGCGGAGCAATATTCATCTTTTATCTTGATAATAAGCCATTGCTTATTTGAATCCTTCAACCTTACAAGATGGAAATTCCCTTTTAGCTTCTTTCCGTGAAGAATGAGTTTGATATTCCCTTTTTGGAATTGTTCTTCTAGGTCGCCATTAGTACTATAGTCCCCGGTATCCCACACAATTACCGTTCCCGCGCCGTAGTTTCCTTTCGGTATCTTGCCTTCAAAGTAGATATAATCGCCAGGATGATCTTCTGTCAATATTGCCAGCCTCTTCACCTTGGGATCTAGCGTGAGCCCCTTGGGCACGGCCCATGATTTGAGGAGACCATCTTTGGTTTCCAGCCTGAAATCGTAGTGGAGTCTCGTTGCGTTATGCTTTTGCACAACGAATCTCAGTAGTTTGGTTTTCTTGCGATTCAACTTACGCGCATTGGGCTCTGGCGTCTTCGCAAAGTTCCTCTTACGCTTGTACTCGTAGAGAGTCATTTTCCGGGATGTAATTGCATAGTTGGAATAGGAATTGATTTGAGCTAGCTTTTGTTAGCTAAAAGCTGCACAATAATCACATGAATTGCAATGTGAAAGATACTATTCATCTAAAAAACAGGAACTGATGCACTGTGGTTGTTCGCATCTTGTCATTTTCTCTGTATTCGTATGAGAAACATACACCATTACTGCGGCAGTTAGGTGGCAAAGTTCGCCGCTTGAGACTATTGATAGTATAGGGCGGTGAAATCCAAGGAATGATTTAATTACCAAACTGCAAATTACAGTGTTGTATAAATGAAGCTAAAGCTGGAGGACTGGACTGCGATTGCATCCCTCGGGCTATCCACAATGTTTGTAATTCTTTTGCTCTCCTTTTACAATTTCTTGATAGGGCCCGAAGGCAAGGGACCCGAGCGCGTGGTTGATCCTGGAAGCCTCATACTCCAAGTCATCTTTATCTCGGCAGCACCCAGTCTGGCGCTGGCTGGTTTCGTGTTTGGCATGAACAAAACGAACGGTACCCGTTTAGGCGGCGCATTCTTGATAGTAGCAGGCATCGTAATGATCGCAGGCATGGTAGCCGGAATCCCCCTGCTGACAAGAATCCAAGACCAGTATGTCATAGGCGTTGTGGGCGTGGTGCCATACTTTTTCATGCCGGCCGGCTCTGGCGTGGTCGCGGTCGGTGGATATCTGATCGCCGCGTCCAAAAGAAAGCCCATTAGAAGCGACTTGGATGACCTTCGTTGAACGAAAATAACATCAGGGAAATTGATGTATCACGTAGCCTGCTGCCAATAAAGGTATCGGAAAATCTGCAGTCTGTTTTTGCCAAGGCGCGCAAAGACAACAGCCCAGTTCTTGCGATAGTTACAGGCACCAAGCCTGACTTTTACAAGCAGGCGCCACTTGTTATAGAAGCCGCAAGAGAAAACCTGCCCGTATTCGTCATTAACACAGGCCAGCACTTTGACGAGGTACTTGGGTTCGGGATAGAGGAATTCAATCTACAGCAATTCGTTGGCTGCAACCTCCAGATTAGAGGCGACCTGATGGAAAAGGCAAGTGAAATGATAATCAAGTTCGGCTCTTTTGGCCGGTACTGCAGGAAGCACTTTGGCACAGAATCACTCCTTCCAATAGTGCACGGCGACACATTGGTTGCAGGCATTGCTCCACTTGCTTGGGTCTTTGGCATGGGGCAGAAGGTCGGGCAGAATGAGGCAGGCCTCCGTTCCATGAGCCCAGAAGCGATCAAGCAGTTGAAGGCAGGTAAAGATCCAACAAAGGCAGAAGTGCGCAACTTCATTGGCAGCCAGTTTGACGGCAAGTGGTTCCTTGCAAGGGAAGAGCCTTTCCCCGAGCAGATCGATACGTGGATATGCTCTGCCGGGACCCAGTTCTTTTTTGCGCCCACGAAGATCAACAGGGACAACCTCGTAAGGGAAGGGTATCCCGAGAACTTTGTCCACGTGGTGGGCAACTCTGTGGTTGACGCCATATACCAGAAGAGGAAGGAAAAGTCAAGACAGAGCATCTTTGATCTTTATCCGCAGCTGGAAAATGGCGACTGGATAAGGATGGACATTCACAGGCGTGAGAACCTGACGCATAGGAGATTTACGTCAATAATCGGGGGGCTTGTCAATTTGATCAAGAACACGGACAAAAAAGTAGTTCTGGTCATGCTAAATGCAACGTTGGCAGCGCTAAAGCAATACAACCTTGACTCAAAGTTGCAAAACCTTGCAGAGGAACATCCTGATAAATTCTTGATGACGCCGCTTTGGAAAGAATATGCAAATGTTATTGAATTCCTTGACAGCGGTCGGTGCTGGGCTGAAATGACAGATTCAGGCTCGATGCAGGAGGAATTGCTTTATTTCCCGAAAGTGATATCCCTGACAGTCAGGCTTAACACCGACAGGCCCGAAACGATATTTGATGCCAGGAGCAACGTACTGGTCCCGCCGCTCAGCCCAGGCTGGCTAGTTTCAATGGTCAACGAGACGTACAACGGGAAAGAGGGAATAGGAATGAAGCTCCGGCGGAAAAAACAGATCTATGGCAAGCCGGGGCAGGTGTCAAAGAAAATAATCAGGATAATCAAGAAGGAGTTTGAAAACGGCGACGCCAACTTTTACCCCTGGCTGCACCAGAGACTTGGGCTCTGGAAAGAAGGACAAGGGCTCGACTACATGTAGCTACAGGGAAAACTTGGCCTTTCGGACGCCGGCGCTCTTTCTTTGTGCTGCAGTCATGGAAAAGATATCTTTTATCATCTGCTCATAGGCCTTGCTCATTGTTTGATTGCGCCGAGACATCATTTTTTTATGTGTGTTAATGGCAGAGCGGAGCTCTAGCTCGGCATTCTTTGCCCCAATACTGGCACCGTAAATAGTAAAACTTGGAACATCTTCCGCGACAAGGCCATGAAGGTGGGATGAAACACCGATCCGTCTGCCGCTGTAAATGAGCGTGCCAATCGAAGTCTTGGCCATATCTGCAATGAATGACCCAAGCTTGTTCTGGCCTGTGTCTACTTTGGTGCTGCCGCTTCCAACCTTGACGTTTCCATACGTCATTTTCAGGTCTGACGTAGTACTCATCGCGCCAATGTTCACCCACTCACCTACGTACGAGTGTCCGATAAAGCCCGAGTGTGCCTTGTTCGTGTGATCGGAAATTATCGAGTGTTCTATCTCACCGCCTACTCTGCAGTTGTAGCCGACATAACTTGATTCAATTGTCGTGAACTGCTTTACTTGCGTGCTGCCGCCAATGCAAGCAGGTCCGACTATTCTGCTTGTCGCCACGTAGGCATCTGGGCCGATGTATATGCCGCCCTTCCTTGCGTCAAGTACGGTTCCATCCTCCACAGAGGCGTTCCTGCCAATCGCTATTGTGTGATTGCCAGCAACACGGACGCCGGGTCCCAAATCGCTTTCGCTCTGAATATTTGTTGTCTGCAGGGCAAGTGAATTTTCAATAATACTGATGATATCCCACGGCTCTGACAGGAGGCCTTGGCTTTCTTCTGCCTTGAGTCTTGTCGATTTCTGGACGTTCAATTTCTTGACGTCGATATTTTTGCCTGACGCGACACAATCAGCAAGATATTCTCTGCCCTTCCTGTCCAGCCTTGCAAGAAGGAGCCTTTTGCCAGCAGTTATTACAAAAGTGTGGTCGACTTTTTCCAGCCGCTCAGAGTAGATCGCTCCAGGATGGAGAAGGCCGTTGACAAACACTGTACTATTGTCGATGGAACTGGGGTTGATCTTGCAATGGACATGCCGCTCGCTTGTGACGCCAGCAAGATATTCCCTTGTCAGCAACACTTCCGGCATGACTTGATGGTCTTCAAAAAAGCTCCTAGCTCCTACCTTGATGTCAAATGTTGCCTTTGTAAGCGAGATGGGAGAGAAGTTCAGCCAGTGCGAGTCCTCAAACAGGGCTATGCCCATCTAGATCTTGCCCAGCTTGCTTGCATACTGCTTGTAGGCATCAAGATATGATTTTTTGTCCCCAATGTCGATAAAGCCAGTATCTATCTTGAAGCCCTTGACAATCCTCTTTTGATCCAGTACCTTCCTCACCGCGTCGTCCATCCCAAACGAGCCTGACTTGGGAATGATCTTTAAAAAGTCCGGCTCCATCACGTAGCAGCCGATATTTATCAGCCCGCTTATCTCCGGCTTTTCGCGCCAGGCAGTGACCTTGTCCTGCCCATTGACATCGATAAAGCCATACCTTAGTTTCGTTGCGTAGTGCAAAAGTGCCATTGTAACAAACGCCTTTGACACCTTATGTTGGGCTAACATCTTGCGCAGGTTGAACTCATAAACAGAGTCGCCATAAACGCATACAAACGAGTTGTCAAGCAACTTCTCGGCGGTCTTTAGTTGACCTGCGGTGGCAAGCGGCCTCTCTGACCGGGCGTATTCAATCTCGACTCCATAACGCGCTCCATCCTCAAAATAGTCCTCAATCTGTCTGTGCAAGTAGCTGACGCAAACGACGATCTCATCAATGCCGCCGGCTCTCTTAAGCCACTCGATGATGAATTCGAGGAGAGGCTTGTTGCCAAGAAGCAGCATGGGCTTTGGGATAAAGAACGTGTAGGGCTGCAGCCTCGTGCCTAGGCCTCCTGCCAAGATTACCGCCTTCATATTTCCTATCCTTTTTCTGATTCTGCTATATATAAGGTAAAACCATGATGTATTGAGAAAGACTCCACCACGCCCTAACATGATGACATCAACAATATCTGAATTGTTAACTTTACCACGCGTTTTTGAGGTTATCGTTCCGGTCATGATTTAGTGCGAATGGACCATCCACAATAACGAAATTTAGGTCACTTAATGCGAGACTTTTTTTTACGTCATATTTCTTGTGAGCCTTTGTTACTAAATTCTTTCAATTCCCCAGCAAATGGGCTTTTGAGACAATCATAAAATTCAACTAATTTGCGTTAGTCTAGCGTGGCCTGCTTCATTTCTTCCCAAGCAACCTTTGGCAATCCTACGAATGTTCTGAACATGTTCGCGGTGGCCGCTGCGAACCCCGCATAATGATTGCTAGTTGGTACGAAGCCATTCTTAAGCTTCTTATTCTTCGATAGTTTGTTAATGACCGCAGCCCAGGCTTTCATTTCAATGGTTCTATCTTTTTGAATCGTCCCAAATTCTTCTTCGGGGATGCTCCTATCGCCCATTAGTCTCAGATAAATGAAATCAGTTGTTACCACAGTTGGCGTCTGTATATCTTCAAGTTGGCTCCAGGCCAGACAGATATCATTTTTCCTGAGGAAGGAATAAACTTCATTATCAAACCAGCTCCTGTGTCTCGCTTCAATTGCGTACCTGAATCTTTTATCGAATGGCAACTTCTGAATCTTATTCATACCCTCTTTCATAGTCATTGAGGGGGGAAGCTGGATGAGAAAGCAGCCTAATTTGCTAGCTAACGGCGTCATTGCCTTGTGGAAATATTCCATATCACTTTCTACTCCTTGGCCTAGGCGCTTGACGTGGGTGATCTTCTTTGGAAATTTTGCCGTGAACCTGAAATTATCTGGGGTTATTTCTGCCCAGCGGGTAGTTGTGAAAGTATTTGGTATGCGATAGAAGGTCGATTCAATTTCGACATAATCAAAGACCTTGCCGTAGTATTCTAGATAGTTCTTGCTTTCAAGACCCTTTGGGTAGAAATGGCCATCCCAGGCGCTATAGCTCCAGCCAGAGCAGCCGACGGAAAGATGCAATAGTACGGATATGCCATTAGGTCAGATTATTATGTTCCTATGTTACAAGATAGATAATCTCTACTTCAACTCCTTTCGACATCATAATTTTTTCTCTAGTAATATGTTTGAATACAGCATTTAGACCATGGCAGAATCTCTCTTTCGGATGCTCAACTCAAAAAAGAGGATCACCAAGCCGAAGATATGCGACAGCCTAAACAATTGTGTGGTAGTGTTGATGAGTGGATGGCTGATAAATGATAAGACAGGGCCGCCTACATCAGCCCTTGTGGTTAGACATGATCGTCGAAGGCTATGGCGGAAATTATTCATTTGCAGAAATTTCAAAGATGCTAAGGGCAGCTAGTTCAAGAGAAAAGAATATTGGTGACACCTGCAGAATTGATTATCGGCTACAAACGATAGCTTTTAAGTATTGTCTTAATCTTGGCTACAACGTCACGTGGGTTTCTGCCAAGAGCCATTATCATTGGCTCCTTGCCAATGTCGCCTTTGTGGTAGACGATATCTGCTCTTGGGTTCTTTCTAAGAGCTTGGAGAATTCCCCAATACACACTCGATCCTTCCTTCTTCTTGACGATATTCGGCTCTTTGCTCCTTTCGTAGCTTGACACCGAATATAGCGACCTACACAATTTCACAAGCCTATCATCGAACCTTATGTTAATACCTGCTCTCATACCAGGGTTAATTCGCATGTATGCTAGTATTGCTGATGCAACATGACGGGACGCACCAAACTCGATGTATGATGCCGGCACTGCGGTACTACCGATCTTGACTATTCTTCCTCGCACGCCTGCAACTTCTGATATATCTTCCGCGTCGGGTAGCGCATATGCAAAGTTCGTTTGAGTCTCTGGTATCAAACGGTAAAAGCCATCAAGCATACTGACCTGCTCGACAGCCTGCTGTAATTCTGCTAATACATAATAACGACTGGCGTCACCGTAAATGGCAGAAAGTGGATTTGTGACGGGCAAACCTCTGCCCACGTTGACCGCGTTCTTGATGGCAACATGAACATATTCATTGGCCATTTTGCACGCGTTGTCCACTGCTATGCCTCTGGCAAGGTATGCGGTGACTGCAGAAGAAAAGTTGCAGCCAGAACCGTGGCTTTCTTTTATCCTTATTCTTGGGTTTGTTAACATAGTTAACCTGCCTTTGCTGTCAAGCAACAGGTCAGTAACGTTCAAAGTTCCAAAGTGGCCGCCCTTTACAATGACATTTTCCGCTCCAAGCCTTCTGATCTTCCTCGCCGCCTCAATGCCATCATGTTCGGTCCTGATTTTTATTCCTGCTAGTTTTTCAGCTTCAAACTTATTGGGGGTTATTAGTGTGCTCATTGGTACCAATTTTGAAATAAAGAAATCAAACGCACTATCGCGAAGCAATTTTGTGCCTGTGCCTGCCGCAAGGATTGGGTCAAGCACGATCGGAACTTTTGATTTCTTAAGAGATCGATGCACCACATCTATTATCTGTCTACTGTAGACCATTCCTATTTTGATAGCATTAGGCGGCATGTCTATCATGACGGACCGGATCTGCTGCTCTATGATTGCTGGAGAGACTTCGAATATCTTGGCCACACTCTTTGTATTCTGTGCGGTTATGGCAGTTATTGCAGTGCATCCGTACACGCCTAGTGCAGAAAATGTCTTGAGGTCAGCTTGTATGCCGGCCCCAGCTCCAGAGTCACTACCCGCTACTGTTAACGCAATCTTCAAGCAGAGTGATAAAAAGTGAAAGACTTATTCAACCTAGCGACGATTATGTCCCGGTAAAGCTTACCTATGGGTATCGGTTTGAAGGCAAAGTTAAGAAGTTGGCCGTCAAGTGACCTAATAGGATTAGTTAACATTGTTAAGCCAATCATAAATGAACTGATCTGATTCTCAAAGTCACCCAAATACGCCTGCCAATGGCCCTGCTCGCCGAGCTAAATTAACTGGCTCTTCACATGCTTCATCTCTGCGGGCAGGGCGATTTTTCCTATTATTGTTGCTTCCTTCTTTCTACTATAACACAACACCATAAACAATTTGCCGTTTGGCGCCGAACACCCGATATACTGTCTACTCGAACAAAAAACCTGCTCGCCCGGAAGTGGCACATTCGTGCTTTCTTCTCCGAACTTCCGGGCTCTTCATTTGAAGTTCACCACATTGGATTTATAGCCCTTGATTTAATTCATAGTAATGCCGATCGATATTGATGACTTCAAAGCTGGCAAGTCGTCAGACTCATTTACACAATTAGTAAAGGAATTTCTTCAAAGCCACCGCGACAAAGCATATCTTGCAACCGAACTGTTCGAAGTGATGAAAGGTCGCAAATTAGTATCGTCAGCTGACTTGTTTGAAATCCAAAATGTGCTTCATATCTTGAGTCGAGAAAGATCCATCGTTAGCAGGCATGTCGAAACCAAAGATGGCTTTCAAGCATTCTACAGCTTTAACGAAGGATAGCTTGTCATTTAGACTTTACAACCAAGCATTTCACCATCGACTACCTTAACTCCAGATCGAGCCTATTCCATTCTTGGATTATGAAGAATTACCAGATCTTGCGTCGTCAGTTTTCGAACTCAAACTAGCCCTATTCTGATTTTGTTGCATTCTCCAAATCCTTTATTGCATATTTTGATAACGGCAGGGTAAAGGTAAATGTTGCACCTTTGCCGTCATTATTGTTTTCAGCCCAAATGTTTCCACCGTGCGCTTCTACAATATTTTTCGCGACATAAAGCCCAAGTCCAGTCCCTTTATCAGATTTAGTTGCAAATTTAGTAAACAGCTTCGGGTAAATCTCAGGCGCTATTCCATTGCCAGAGTCTCTAACGTGGACTATTGCCTGACCATTCTTTTCCTCCAATTCTACTACGACATCGCCTTTATCAGTGAACTTAATAGCATTGTTGAGCAGATTCGAGATAACCTGAAAAATTCTTTCCCTGTCTCCATCAACCATCACCGTCTTGCTGCTCTTCGAATCAAACCTAAGCTGTACGCGTTTGTCTAATGGGATGACGCTGTGCATGTCATCTAAGATGAGTTTGATCTTTTGTGTCAGATCAATCGCTTCTTTGCTAAGCTGCATTGTCTTACTTTCAATTCTTGAGACCTCAAGTATGTCGGATGATAGGTTCAGAAGGCGCTTGGCATTCCTAGTGATCATTTCTACTTCCGCCTTGCGAACGAGTATCTCGTCTTTGCCGTCTGTCTTAAATTGTTCCTCGAGTGCTTCTGCAATGCCAATTAGCGGTTGAATCGGAGTGCGAAGCTCATGAGCTGCTATATTGATAAATTCACGCTGTGCTCTGTCATGATCCTTTAGCCGTTCATTCGCGACTTCGAGTTTTATCGTTCTTTCCTTAACTGTGCGCTCAAGCTTCGAGTTCCATCTGATAACAATTAATGCAATACTGACGGCGACGGCACCAATGACTGCCGGCACAATGGCGCTCAAGTTTCTTTGCTGCTCTATTAGGAGAGCAATGTCAGTTGCAAACGCCTTAGGGAGGCTAAGATGGAGGCTCATTGCATGCTGGCCGCTACCTATGCCTCGCTCGAACATCACGGGATTATAAGCGAGAATCATTGGAACACCTGATGAAGAATATTCTCCTATGCCGGAATTTCCAGCAATTGAATCCCTCATAATTCTATTGAATGAATCTTGCTCTTCGCGAGGGAGATATGTTGGAAAAAGCAGATTCTGGACTTCCTCGCTGAAATAGTTCTTTCCCAAGAGAGCGTCATTTTGCGTATAAAGGATTGTACCATCCCTGTCCATTAGACTGACGGCACTCTGTGTGTCGGGTGGAAGCTGCTTTGTAATAGAATTGCCAAGTGACTTTAGGTTCATTGATGCAACTACCACTCCTTTGAATATACCAATGCTATCCTGATTGGTCGTCATTATAGGGTAGGCAATGTAAATTCTTGGAATGCCATCTACCGAATCTCGAAGTGGGCTGAAGTATGGCTGATGATTATCTCTCGGATCGGTAAAATATGGTCTATCCGTTCTGTCAGCGCCATAATATTGGTCGTATACTTTTTGATCTACAAACGCTCCTGCCCACTGCAGCTTGCCGCTCTCATCGATCCAGAAATAGCTATCTGTAAAACCATCGGTAGACTTTTCAGCTGCGTTGATCAGAGGTCGCGCTTCTACATACTCTCCGCGTTGTACCAAAGGTGCATTTGCTATTATTTCCAAATTGCTTCTGATTGATTCAAGCCTATTTTCTAGAGACTTGGACATATCATAGGCCTGTATCCTGGCATTATTTTTCAGGTCATCAGTAGCTGCTAGTGCAATCTTTTCAGATGTTAGAATCGAGTATTGGTATGATAGTAAAGAAAGTCCAATCGCCACGGCTCCAATAATTATTAATGGGATCACGGTGCGAAAAGTCGGGCCACGTGATGTCTTGAATGGAACTCGCTGCGAATCTGACACTTTCTGATTCCTCTAGTTCATTCCTCTCTAATAAACAGACACGCTAATATCTTCCATCAAATGAATCTGCTATTCCAGAATTCAAAAGATAAAAAGCCCCCCAATCGCTAGGGGATTAAAAGCATTTGTTCAGCCTGTATTAGAGAACATAATTGCAGAGACAGAGTCGCTTGCCGCAGCATGCACACTTTTGGTTTCCTGAAACAAACTCGCAACTCTTGTTATGCGATTCACAGAACACCGACCTTCCAGACTCGATCTCTTTTGCTACCGTCTGCATGTATGCTTCTAATCAATCGTTTGGTTAATCTAAAGGGCAAGCTAATTTAGACACGCAAGCTAGCTAACTTTGTGCACCCCGCGCCTCAGTATTTCTTCGCTGTTTGAGAAAATGCATAGATTATTAACATGAGATCCTCTAATCACTAGAGTTTGGCATTATTCAAAACGCCAGAGTGGGGCGTCAAGCCGGTTCAGGACAAACACAAGATGCTCGGCGGCCTGGACTACTTCATCCTGTGGTCAAGCCTTGGCGTGGGATTACTTGTCTTCTCTGCCGGCTCGTTTCTCTCTGCCGCTAGTTTTTTTGATGCGATGCTTGCGATCATTGTTGGGTCTGTTGCCGGATCGATCCTTCTTGCGCTTGCCGGCAAGATAGGGAGCAACCATGGCATACCTTCGCTTATATCGATGAGGCCATCATTTGGCATTAGAGGCTCGTACCTCCCCGCTACACTGAATATCATGCAACTGGTCGGGTGGACGACATTTGAGATTATGATAATGGCAAGGGCCGCAGAAATCCTCGTTGGAAATGTAATGCCTTACTATTTCTGGGCCGCGATATTTGGCGTGCTTGTCGCTCTGCTTGGCATCGCCGGGCCACTCAATGTGGCAAGGCAATGGCTTGGCAAGTTTGCAGTGTGGATAGCATATGGCACCTCTGCAATAATCATCATAAGCCTAATCAACTCCACCGATGTGACAGCGCTCATCTCGTCGCCAGGACAGGGCATGTCGTTCTTTTCTGCCCTCGATCTCGTTATAGCGATGCCCGTATCGTGGATGCCTCTTGTAGCCGACTACAACAGATTTGCAAAGAAGAGCAAGAGCGCAATGTGGGGAACCTTCATTGGATTTGCGATGACAAATGTGCTCTTCTACTTTGGAGGTGTCCTGATTGGAACATCAGACATTGTTGGCATTATTGTGGCAATACAGGCCATGTTCTTTGGATTCTTGATGCTTCTCCTTATAGTGGACGAAGCCGACAACGCCTTTGCAGACGTCTATTCCGCAGCACTGTCAACTCAGGACATTTTTTCGAAAATAAACCAAAAATACCTCATAATCGGGTTCACCGCACTCAGCGCGATACTTGCCACAGTGGTTTCTATCCAAGACTATGAAGTGTTCCTGCTCCTTATTGGGGCAATTTTTGTGCCGCTCTTTGGTGTGGTGCTCACCGACTATTACATAGTAAGGAAGCAAAAATACACGGAGCAGATGCTTTACGCGTGGCAGAACAAACTAGGCATCGGCGCGCCTGCAATGGTCGCATGGGCAATCGGAACCCTGATAAATTATCTTCTATCGCCTCTGTCGCCCATCTACATGGAACAACTGCCAGCAATTGGTGCAACAATCCCGAGCCTAGCCGCGGCGTCGCTCATATACCTTGCAATGGTCCGACTGCGTCCGCAGAAAAATCAACCGCTAGCTCAGAAACTTGACTAAGTGGTACAGAGCATCGATTTGACGACTCCGATCATCCGCTTCGCAAGATGTTATCCAGCAACTTCGACAATATCATCATGAGTTATCAAAACTTGGGCAGGTAGAATGGGAAAAAGATTGCACCTATGCTGGCGATCGCAGCCTTGATGCGAAGGTAGAGGACAACCGCGACATTCTTATGCTTTCGAACGCTCCGGAGAATATACGTAGGAGTCTGTATCCTATCATTACAGACAAAAAGTCAAGGAGTCTTGAACTGGCCGGCGAGCACTCTTCAAACCAACGACATCACAATTCACAAATACGAGTTTCCGTTTGCATATCTTGACAATGGGAACAAGCTGCGAGAATTGCAACCAGCTAGCGTCAAGCCTTATAGAATTCAATTCCGTGCTGCTATGTCCAGCTTGTTTTGACAAGGAAATCCAAAGGATATCTGCTACTACCATTGACCCATAATCATGTCCGTTCGATGTGAAGCAGCAAGCAATGAACGAGAATTTAATTTATAAATAGCAAGAATTGACTGTCCTGTTGCTAGAAATCTCATGAGATTGCTGGAATATCAGGGAAAGGAACTTTTTGACGAGTATGGAATCAGAATACCAAGCTCTCACGTTGCGCATACTTTGCATGAAGCGAGGGAAGGCGGCAGAAAACTTGGCTATCCACTGGTGCTCAAGTCGCAGCTCACCGTCGGCGGCAGGGGCAAGGCCGGTGCTATTGTCAAGTGCAAGAGCGAAGTCGATCTTGTGTCCAAGTTTAATGAACTTCTGCACAAGGAAGTTAAAGGAGAGCTTCCACGCGGCATTCTGCTTGAAGAAATGGCCGACATCAAGAAGGAACTATATCTTTCGCTTTTCCTAAACAGGAGCAAGCGCTGCTATTCTCTTATATCTTCTGCTGAGGGCGGAGTAGAAATTGAAAGCGCCAGAAACAAGGTAGTGGTTGACATTCCGATTGACGGCCTGAGCGCCCACACTGCAGAAGAAACTGCATTCAAGCTGAGCCTAAGCGGCAAGACGGTGGTGTCATTTGTCGACTTTACCACAAAGCTGTCACGGCTGGTAAGTGAAAAAGAAGCTGAATTGGCAGAGATAAACCCCGTCGCAATTCTCGGCGATGGCTCGCTTATGGCACTTGACGCCAAGGTGATCATCGATGATAACTCACTGTTTCGCCACCCAGAGCTGAAAAAGTACGAACATGTATCGGAACTTGAAAAGCAGGCAGAGGTAAGCGGCTTTTCGCTAGTCGAGCTGGACGGTAACATTGCAATCATTGGCAACGGCGCTGGCCTTGTTATGTCGACTCTTGACATGGTCTCTGATGCAGGCGGTAGGGCTGCGGCATTCTTGGACTTTGGAGGAAGAGCAACGACCGAAACAATCTATGATGCACTCAAGGTGATAAGCAAAATCAATCGAGTCGAGGCGATACTCGTGAACCTCTTTGGCGGCATTGTCAGGACCAATCTTGTCGCGCAAGCGATACTAGATGCGTACAAGAACAACTTGGTAACCGTCCCGGTGTTTGCAAGGATCTCGGGTGCCGAGGCGGAGAAGGCGAGGGCAATGCTCATTGGGAGCAAGGCGAAGCTCTATAATACTGTCGAGGAGGCGATACAGGCCGCAGTTACGGCCGTAAAGAAGTGATCAAATGAAAACAATGGAAAGAACATACAACATTTTTGAGATCCTCGTAGGAAGCAAGGGCGACAAGGACTTTGGAAAAAAGCCCGTAGTGATACAGGGCATAACAGGGAGTTACGGCTCGACGCACACCCGGCTTATGAAGGCGTACGGTACAAACATTGCGGCAGGTGTGACTCCAGGCAAGGGCGGACAAGACTTTGAAGGCACACCCGTCTACGACACGATGGCAGAGGCAGTCAAGGCTTCAGGTGCGCAGATATCCGCGATGTTCGTCCCAGCGCCATTCTTCCTAAAGGCAGCCTTGGAAGCGCTTGATAGTGGCATTAAATTGCTGGTTGCGATACCAGAGCATGTCCCGATTAGGGACTCCATAAAGGTTCTAGAGCATGCAAGGAAAAAGGGCGCAAGGATGGTTGGACCAAACACCCCCGGAGTCATTGTGCCAGAAGTGATGAAAGTGGGCATCATGCCAGCCCAGCCCTTCAAGGCCGGAAGCACAGTGGTATTCTCGCGTAGCGGAACTCTGATGTACGAAGTTTCCTACAACCTTACAAACAGAGGATACGGGCAGAAGCTATGCCTTGGAATTGGCGGCGACCCCATAAACGGGACGAACCTTATAGAGGGATTAGACCTTATCCGAGACAGAAGTGACGTAGATTCGGTCGTTGTTGTCGGAGAAATAGGCGGCGACGCTGAGGAGCAACTGGCAGAATATATCATACAGACATCCTTCAGCAAGCCGGTCATCGCTTACATTGCAGGAAGGGCGGCTCCCAAGGAAAAGAGGATGGGCCACGCCGGCGCGATAGTGTACGGCGACTATGGTTCCGCAGAGTCAAAAGCGGCCAACTATGCAAAGGCCGGCGTGCCTGTGGCAAAGCGCCCGGCGGAGGTGCCAGAGCTTTTGGCTAAAAAGTTAGGCAGATAAATCAAAACAGCTCTCACTTGCCGGTCTCTTCTGCCTTGCTGCCGGAATCGCTACTTTGGGTAACGTTGGCGGTAATATTTTCATCTATTGTCATGTTGTCCCTTTGGCCTTCCTGCCACGTGTTGTAGACTTCAGCAACGCCCAGAAGGAGACCCAAGACTGCGAATGTTAGGATAAATAGTACCACGCTTGACCGCATACCTAAAGGATCTTGGCAATTGATTCATAAACATTTGGTTGCGCTATGGCGACTTGGATACATCAATATATATTGAAAATTGCTGCTCCAGTATGACAGGCAATGTCGTCTGAACTGCGCTTTTGCGACCGATGTATGCTAAAAACACAGCATGAAATGATAGAGGATCCTGAAACCATCTACACTTACAAGCGGAGAAGGCTTTACAAATGCAAGGAATGCGGACACAAGAGCTACAGACAGGGGCTGCGGCCAAGCGCGGAATCAGTCTACTGAAGGAAATGCGTATGGACGATTCTATTCCAAGGGCAATCATGAAGCTAAAGAACGAGTTTGTGCAAGCGTACAAGGGGCATAGTCTTCTTCGCGAAATCCTACCTCTGTCGCATTCAAAATACCTTCC
>Ga0307471_100000352_pt1 | contig 23547 bp, 23 predicted proteins | sample atmos_gasesAM3C__2_FD_204566 | JGI IMG/M metagenome (GOLD analysis project Ga0307471, IMG submission 204566) | Hardwood forest soil microbial communities from Morgan-Monroe State Forest, Indiana, United States - atmos_gasesAM3C_515 | ecosystem: Environmental > Terrestrial > Soil > Temperate...
TGCAGTCCCCCGAGGGCGGCTACTACTCTTCGCTCGACGCCGACAGCGAGCATGAGGAGGGCAAGTTCTACGTCTGGAGCCGCGAGGAAGCGCAATCGGCACTGACCGGCGAGGAGTACGCGGTGGTGTCTTCGCATTTCGGTCTGGACCAGCCGCCGAATTTCGAGAACCGGCACTGGCATCTGCATGTCGCGCGCCCCGTCGAGCCGGGCAAGCAGGGGATTCTCGAAAAAGCAAAGCAGAAGCTGTTCACGGCGCGCGCCAAGCGCGTGCGTCCGGGACGCGACGAGAAGGTGCTGGTGTCGTGGAACGCACTGGCGATCCGCGGCATGGCGCACGCCGGACGCGTGTTCGGCCGCGAGCCGTGGGTCAGCTCGGCGCGGCGCGCGCTCGACTTCATCCGCAATCGCATGTGGCGCGACGGCAGGCTGCTCGCCACCTGCAAGGACGGGCACGCGCATCTTGCCGCCTACCTCGACGATTACGCCTACCTCATGGCGGCATTGATCGAGCTGCTGCAAAGCGAGTTCTCGCTGCAGGACCTGCAATTTGCCGAGCAGCTCGCCGAAGTCCTGCTCGGGCAGTTCGAGGACGCCGAAGGCGGCGGCTTTTTCTTCACCGCGCGCGATCATGAACCGCTGATTCACCGTCCAAAGCCCGGCTACGACAACGCCACGCCCTCCGGCAATGCGCTCGCCGCCTGGGCGCTCGGGCGGCTGGCGGCGCTGACCGGCGAGGAGCGCTACGCCGCCGCCGCGCAGCGCACGCTCGAGCTGTTCTACCCGATGATGCGCGACTCCCCGGCGGGCTACGGCGCGATGACGATTGCGCTGGATGAGCACCTGCAGCCCTCCGGCGTCCTGGTGCTGCGCGGCAAGCCCGAAGCGCTGGCGGGCTGGCAGGCCGAGCTGGCGCGCGAGTTCCTGCCGGATACCACGGTATTGGCGATTGCGGACAGCATGTCAGGCCTGCCCCCCGCCTTGGACAAGCCGGCCCGGCCCGAAGCGGTCAACGGATGGCTGTGCCGGGGCGTTAATTGCCTGCTGCCCATCAGCGATCTTGTAGACTTGCGAAGAACAATCAAGGAGAAGCCATGAAACGTGCCGCATTCCTGCTTGGCGTCGCGACGCTGGTTGCCGCGCTGCCGGTGCGGGCGAACGAGGAGCTTGCCAGGAAGTACGGCTGCCTTGCCTGTCACACCGTGGACAAGAAGCTGGTCGGTCCCTCCTACAAGGAGGTCGCCGCCAAGTACCGCGGCGACAAGGCGGGCGAAGCCAAGCTGATCGACAAGGTAAAAAAGGGCGGCCAGGGCGTGTGGGGACAGGTTCCGATGCCGCCCAACTCCAGCGTTCCCGATGCCGACGTCAGAGCCCTGGTGAAGTGGATCCTTTCCCAGTAGGCTGACCGGCCGCACCTCCAAAGTGCGGCGCGTTTCTTAGTCTGTTGCGCCGGCGCAACGGCGATTTGCTCGTAAATCCCCGTAGCAAGTAGAGTTCGCCCACGGCGAATCGGCCGTTCGCGGCCGATCCCAAACGAATAACTACCAACGAAAGGGAAAAATCATGGGAGTCTTGCAAAGAAAGCTGCTTGCAACAGCCGTCGCTTCAGCCTGCGCGCTACCGGCGGTGGCGCTGGCGCAGGTGCCGTCCTGGATCCAGATTTACGGCCGCGCCAACGTGAGCTATGAGCGCATCACGACCAGTAACAGCAGCAACACAGCGGTACAGCCGAACCAAAGTAACTGGGACCTGGTCGACAACAGCTCCCGTTTGGGTGTTCGCGGCAACAAGGACCTGGGCGGTGGCCTGACGGGGCTGTTCCAGATGGAGAGCCGGGTCAGGCTGGACCAGGGCTTCGGCCAGTTGACGAGCCGGGACAGCTACGCCGGCCTGGCAGGCGGCTTCGGCACCATTCGCCTGGGCCGCACCATTGGCCCGGTGTACTACGCCACCTACGACTACATCAGCATGCACAACCACGACACGGGCACCTCCTCGGATGCCCTGCTCGCGCCTACGGTGTTCGGTGACCAGGGCTTCATGAACAATACGGTCTGGTACACCAGCCCGAAGCTCGGCGCGTTCACTATCGACGTGGCGCATTCGCTGCTCGGCGTAGCACGGCTTCCCGGCGAGTCGCAGCCGCGCTACCTGGGTCTCGTCGGCTCGTACGACCAGGGTCCTTTGCACGTCGCGGCGTCGTACGCCAATACGCAGAGAACGGCTAATCTCGATACTACGGGCGCGACGATGGTGCCTGACAACGACAAGGCCTATACCATCGGCGGCTTGTATGATTTCAAGACATTCGTAGTCGGCGCGCTGATCGAGAGCGCGAAAAGCAAGACCCTCGCCGGCGGCGACGCGTCGCGCAATTACGTTCGCGTTTCGGCCATGATGCCGGTAGGCAAGAACGAGTTCCATGTCAACTTCGGCACGGTCAATCACGGGGTCGGCAGCACCGCGAGCAGCAACGCGAGCAACGACGGCGCCAAGCAGTGGACGCTCGCCTACAACTACAACATCACGAAGGAAACCAAGATCTACGCCTTTTATACCAAGGTCGACAACGATAACAACGGGACCTACGGCGCCGGCAACTTCAACGCCAATGTCCCCATCACCCAGGTCCCTGGCCTAGGTATATCGTCCATCGCGGCAGGCGTGCGCCACAACTTCTAAAGCGCCCGCCACGCAGGCACCCGGCCGCGTCCCTTCCCGCCTGGGATCGCGGCCGGTATGATATCGACCCCCAGAGACGCGAATACCCCCAGGGAGAGGAGAACCCATGAACGACATGAAGCTCGGCATTACCCTTATTGCTGCCGCGGTGGCGCTCGCCGCCTGCGGCGAGCAGAAACCTGCCGCCAAGGCCGAGGCAAAGCCCACGGCTGCTGCGCCTAGCGCGCTGGAAGTGAAGATCGGCCACGTCGGGCCGCTCACCGGCGGCATCGCCCATCTCGGCAAGGACAACGAGAACGGCGCGCGCCTTGCGGTCGAGGAGGCGAACGCTGCCAGGATCAGGATCGGCGGCAAGGAAGTGAAGTTCACGTTTGTCGCCGAGGACGACCAGGCCGATCCGAAGACCGGCACCACGGTGGCGCAGAAGCTGGTCGACTCGAAGGTCGCCGGCGTGGTCGGCCACCTCAACTCCGGCACCTCGATTCCGGCCTCCCCGATCTACAACCAGGCCGGCATCCCGGTGATCTCCGGCTCGGCGACCAATCCCAAGCTGACCGAGCAGGGCTTCAAGACGCAGTTCCGGGTCGTCGGGCGCGACGACCAGCAGGGCCCGGCGATCGCCAGCTATCTGGCGACGACCAAGAAGCCGAAGCTGGTGGCGGTGATCGACGACGCCACCGCCTACGGCGAGGGTATCGCCAACGAGGTGGAAAAGACGCTCAAGGCGGCGAACATCAAGGTGCTGCCGCGCGAGAAAGGCACCGACAAGACCACCGACTGGAAGGCGGTGCTCACCAAGCTGCGCGGCAGAAGTCCCGACGCGGTGTTCTACGGAGGCATGGATGCGACCGGCGGGCCGCTGCTCAAGCAGGGCCGCGAGCTCGGCATCAAGGCCGTCTTCTCCTTCGGCGACGGCGCCTGCACCGACGAGATGACCAAGCTTGCCGGACCGGCCGCCGAGGGGCTGCTGTGCTCGCAGGCGGGCATTCCGCCGCAGGCGGCCGACAAGAGGTTCCTCGAGGCCTACAAGAAGAGGTTCAACGTGGACCCGATCCTGTATGCGCCTTTCACCTACGACGCCGCGAACCTGCTGATCGCGGCCATGCAGAAGGCCAACTCCGCCGATCCCAAGGTCTACCTGCCCGCGCTGCAGAAGATCGACTTCACCGGCGCCACCGGCAAGATCGCCTTCGACGAGAAGGGCGACCGCAAGGACGCCGAGATGACGATCTTCACCATGAAGGCCGGCAAGCTCGGCCCGATCGCCATCGTCAAGTCCGGCAAGACCATGACCTACGACGAGTTCATCAAGGGTATGAAGTAGCGGCTTTCGGCAAGTAAGTCGGACAAACGGCACCTATAGGGTGCCGTTTGCGTTTCTGCTAGGCTTGCGCCGGCGTGGATACCTTCCTGCAGCAGCTGGTGAACGGGCTCACTGCGGGAAGCGTTTACGCCGTGGTCGCGCTCGGCTACACCATGGTGTACGGCATCATCCAGCTGATCAACTTTGCCCACGGCGAAGTGGTCATGATCGGCGCCATGGTGGCTTTCACCATCATCAACGCGCTCGCGCCGACGGGGCTGCCGCCGCTCGTCGTGGTGCTTGTCGGCACCGGATGCGCAATCCCGGTGTGCATGGTAGTCGGCTACTCGATGGAGCGGCTCGCGTACCGGCCGCTGCGCAGCGCGCCGCGCCTGGCGCCCCTCATCACCGCGATCGGCGTATCGATCCTCCTGCAGCACCTGGCGATGCTGGTCTGGAGCCGCAACGTCCTGGCGTTTCCACAGATCATCGACAACACCAGCTACACGCTCGGCGGCGCGTCGATCACGAACGTCCAGCTCGCGATCATCGCGGTGTGCGTCGCGCTGATGGGCGGGCTCGCCCTGCTGGTGTACCGCACGCAGCTCGGCACCGCGATGCGCGCCACCGCGCAAAACCCGCACGTCGCTGGGCTGATGGGGGTCGACGTCAACCGCGTCATCGCCGCCACCTTCGTCATCGGCGCCGCGCTCGGCGCCGTCGCCGGCGTGCTGTACGGCACCTACTACGGCGTCGCCCAGTACACCATGGGCTCGATCCTCGGCCTGAAGGCTTTTTCCGCCGCGGTGCTCGGCGGCATCGGCAACATCCCGGGCGCCATGCTCGGCGGCGTGCTGCTCGGCCTGGTCGAAGCGCTCGGCGCCGGCTATATCGGTGACCTGTCGGACCTGTGCGCCTACGGCTGGATCGCCGACTTGATGGGCGAGCAGTGCGATGCCGGGCACTTCATCCTGTTCGGCTCGAACTACCAGGACGTCTTCGCGTTTCTCGTCCTCATCCTGGTGCTGGTGTTCCGCCCCTCGGGCCTGCTCGGCGAGCGGGTGGGGGATCGGGCATGAAAACACCGCACCGCCTTTGGCTGGGTACGGCGTTAATAGGTCTGACTCTATTGGCATTGCCGTTTGCGCTCGCGTACGCCGGGACCGCGTGGGTGCGAATCGCCAATTTCGCCATCCTGTACATCCTGCTCGCGCTCGGACTGAACATCGTCGTCGGCTTCGCCGGGCTGCTGGATCTGGGCTACATCGCCTTCTACGCGGTCGGGGCGTACACCTACGCGCTGCTCGCCAGCCCGCATTTCAATCTTCATCTGCCCTTCTGGGTGATCCTGCCGATCGGCGCCGGGCTCGCCGCGTTCTTCGGCCTGCTGCTCGGCGCGCCGACGCTCAAGCTGCGCGGCGACTACCTCGCCATCGTCACCCTCGGCTTCGGCGAGATCGTGCGCATTTTCCTCAACAACCTGTCGCGGCCGGTCAACATCACCAACGGCCCGCAAGGCGTCACCGGCATCGATCCGTTCCGCATCGACGGCCTCGATTTCTCGCAGTACCAGACGCTCCTCGGCCTCCAGTTCAGCGGACCGATCAAGTACTACTACCTGCTGCTCGCCGTGGTCATCGCCGTGATCATCATCAACCTCCGGCTGCAGAACTCGCGCATCGGCCGCGCCTGGGAAGCGATCCGCGAGGACGAGATCGCCGCCGCGGCGATGGGCATCAACACGCGCAACGTGAAGCTGCTCGCCTTCGCCATGGGCGCAAGCTTCGGCGGGCTGGCAGGCGGCATGTTTTCCGCCATGCAGGCCTTTATCTCGCCGGAGAGCTTCGTGCTGGTCGAATCGATCATGGTGGTCTCGATGGTCGTGCTGGGCGGCATGGGCAACATCTGGGGCGTGATTCTCGGGGCGCTGCTGCTGTCGTTCGTGCCCGAGATTCTGCGCTGGACCGTCCAGCCGGTGCAGGACGCGTTGTTCGGGCGCCAGCTGCTCGACCCCGAGGTGATCCGCATGATGATCTTCGGCCTCGCGCTGGTCCTGGTCATGCTCTTTCGCCCGGCAGGGTTGCTGCCCTCGGCGGTCAGGAAGCGCGAGCTCACGGGGCAAGGCGCTTGACGCTGCTCCGAGCCGATCGCATCACCAAGCGCTTCGGCGGCCTGCAGGCGCTTTCCGAAGTCTCGTTCTCCATCAGCGCCGGGGAAATTTTCGGGCTCATCGGCCCGAACGGCGCCGGCAAGACCACGCTCTTCAACGTGCTGACGGGACTTTACGCACCCGACGCCGGCGCGTTCCTGTTCGACGGCCACTCCCTGGCCGGCCTGAAGCCTCACCAGGTGGCCGCCGCGGGCATTGCGCGCACGTTCCAGAATATCCGCCTCTTCGCGAACTTGTCGGCGCTGGAGAACGTGATGATCGGCCGTCACGTGCGCAGCCATACGGGCGTCGTCGGCGCCGTGCTCAGGGACAGAAAGACCGTAGCAGAAGAAAGACAAATCGAAGCGCGCGCCGCGGAGCTGCTCGACTATGTCGGGATTCGCGGCCGCGCCAACGACCCCGCGGGCAGCCTGCCGTACGGCGACCAGCGACGTCTCGAGATCGCGCGCGCGCTCGCCACCGAGCCCAAGCTGCTCGCGCTCGACGAGCCGGCCGCCGGCATGAATGCGGCGGAATCGCTTGCCTTGCGGAAGCTCATTCAGGCAGTCCGGAAGAGCGGCGTCACCGTGCTGCTCATCGAGCACGACGTGCGCCTGGTGATGCAGGTGTGCGACCGCGTGCTGGTGCTGGATTATGGAGAAAAGATCGCCGAGGGCCCGCCTGCGCAAGTGCAGCGCGACCCCAAGGTCATCGAAGCCTATCTGGGGACGCCGAGTGCTGCTTGAGGTGAGGGGGCTGGAGGTCCGTTACGGCGGCATTCGGGCCGTCAAGGGGATCGACTTGGCGGTGGACGAAGGTGAACTGGTGTGCCTGATCGGCGCCAACGGCGCGGGCAAGACCTCGACCCTGAAGGCGCTCTGCCGGCTGATCCCGTCGCGCGCCGGCACGCTGCGCTATCGCGGGGAAGACATCAGCACTTCACCGGTGCACTCGCTGCCGCGCAAGGGGCTGGTGATGGTGCCCGAGGGCCGCGGCATCTTCCGTCAGCTCACCGTGGAAGAGAACCTCGCCATGGGCGCCTACGCACTCGGCGGCGGCGACCCGGAGCCCCAGTACGCGAGCTTTCCGCGCCTGCGGGAGCGCCGCAAGCAGATCGCCGGCACGCTTTCCGGCGGCGAGCAGCAGATGCTCGCCATGGCGCGCGCCCTGATGACGCGGCCGAAGCTGCTTCTGCTGGACGAGCCGTCAATGGGCCTCGCGCCGCTCATGGTGGCGAAGATCTTCGAGATCGTGCGCGAGATCGCGCGGCAGGGCGTGACGATCCTGCTGGTGGAGCAGAACGCGCGGCTCGCGCTGGAGCTTGCCGGCCGCGGCTACGTCATGGAATCCGGCGCGATCACGCTCGCCGGCAAGGCCGGCGACTTGCTGAATGACTCCAAGGTGCGCGAGGCCTACCTGGGCGAAGGCGTCGCGTGACGCGGCGCATCTGATTTCTCGCGTTGTCCTGTTTTTGTCGCGTTGTCTGATCTTGTCGCGCGGTCCCGACAGCCGGATCGTCGCACCGGAGAAATCCTTCCTTGTCGTATTTTTTTTCCGGCGCCGATAATCGAGGCGACGTCGGGAAGGAAAACGACGCGTAGCCAAGAAATACAGTCGGGGGGAAGGGAGAACGCCTGTGAAAACCAGGTTCGCACTTCCGTTGCTGCTGGCCTCCGTAGCTGCTGTTTTCTTTCTCTTCCAAGTCGAAACCGCGTCCTCGCTCGATCCGGTGGCCAGCGATCCCGGAGTGCGCGTCGGCACCCCGGACGCCGGCGATCCCATCGCGGGCCTGAGCACGGCCGAGCTCGCGATCTTCCAGGTCGGCAAAGACGAGTTCGAACAAGTGGAAAGCATCGACGAAGGCCTGGGGCCGAGGATGAACCTCGACGCTTGCGCCGGTTGCCATGCGCAGCCGGCAACGGGCGGCACGAGTCCGTCCGCCAATCCCCAAGTGGCGTTCGCGAGCGCGAACGGCGCGACCAACCGCATTCCGCCGTTCATCCGGGCGGATGGGCCGGTGCGCGAGGCGAGGTTCGTCAGGAACCCGGACGGAACGCGGGACGGCGGAGTCCACGCCTTGTTCACGCTCGCCGGCCGGGCCGATGCGGCGGGATGCGCGCTGGAGCAGCCCGACTTCGACGCGCAGCTCGCGCTCGACAACGTGATCTTCCGGATTCCGACTCCGGTGTTCGGCGCGGGCCTGATCGAGCAGATCCCGGACAGGGTGATTCTCGCGAACCAGGCGAGCCACGCATTCCTCAAGGCTGCGCTCGGCATCTCCGGGCGGACGAACCGCAACGGCAACGACGGCACGATCGCGCGTTTCGGATGGAAGGCGCAGAACAAGTCGCTGCTGCTGTTCTCCGGCGAGGCCTACAACGTCGAAATGGGGATCACCAACGAGCTGTTCCAGACCGAGCGCGACGAGATTGCGTTGTGCCAGTTCACGCGGGGCCCCAATAACCTGACCAACGTCGACGCCGCTACGCCGCTGGAGGTGCTCAGCGCGATCGAGAAGTTCGCCTTCTTCCAGCGCTTCCTCGCTGCTCCGACGCCTTCCCCCGATACGCCGGGAGGCGCGGCGTCCATTGCGAGCGGCCGCAGCCTGTTCGTGAACGTCGGCTGCGCGCTGTGCCACACGCCCGCGCTCCACACGGGCCGCGCCGGCGTCGCGGCGTTGCGGCATCAGCAGGTCAACCTGTTTTCCGATCTGCTGCTGCACGACATGGGGGTGGGGCTGGCGGACGGCATCTTGCAGGGGCAGGCCGGCCCGAGGGAATTTCGCACCGCACCGCTGTGGGGACTGGGACAGCGCATCTTTTTCCTGCATGACGGGCGGACTTCCGACCTCGCGGTGGCGATCCAGGCGCACCGCAGCTTTGGCTCCGAGGCGAATGCGGTGGTGAGAAACTTCAACTACCTCTGGGAGAGCCAGAAGCAGGACATTTTTAATTTCCTGCGTTCGCTGTAGCTCGCCTGTCACGCCGCCAGGTCGGCGGCGGTGGTGAAAGAGTCGGCAAAGAACTCGTCTTCGGGCAGCCCGCACTGCAGGGTGAAGTCGCGCCGCGACGCGTCGACCATCACCGGCACGCCGCAGGCGTAAACCTGGTGGCCCGACAGGTCGGGAAAGTCTTCCATCACCGCGCGGTGAACGAAGCCGGTGCGCGAGCTCCACTGGTCCTCGGGCAGCGCGTCCGAGATCACCGGGATGTAGCGAAAGCCCGGGTGCTCGGCGACCCACTTGAGCGGCAGCTCGTTCATGTACAGGTCTCGCGGGCGCCGCCCGCCCCAGTACAGCACCATCGGCCGCGCCACGCTTTTATGAAAGGCGTGCTCGATGATCGACTTGATGGGAGCAAAGCCGGTGCCCGAGGCGACGAACACGATCGGCTTCACCGACTCCTCGCGCAGGAAAAAAGTGCCGAGCGGCCCCTCGAAGCGCAGGATGTCGCGCTCCTTCATCCTGCCGAAGACGTGGTCGGTGAACGAGCCGCCCGCCACGCGCCTTACGTGAAGCTGGATCAGCTCGTCGTCGTGCGGCGCGTTGCCCATCGAGAAGCTGCGCCGCGCGCCGTCCTTGAGCAGAAACTCGATGTACTGGCCGGCGAGAAATTGCAGCCGCTCGTTGGCGGGGAGTTTGAAGTAAAGAATCATGACGTCGTCGGCGAGCCGCTCCATCTTCTGCACGCGGCAGGGCAGCGTCTTGATCGCGATGTCCTTCGCGGCGCCGATGGTGCGCGCCTCGATCACTACGTCGGTGAGCGGCTTCGCCTGGCAGAACAGCGCCTTGCCCTGCGCCTTCTCGGCATCGGGCAGCGCCTTCTTCTGGTACACGCCGTAATCGATGCTGCCTTCAAGGAGCCTGCCCTTGCAGCTGCCGCAGGCGCCGTTCCTGCAGCCGTAGGGCAGGACGAAGTGCTGGCGCAGCGCCGCAGCGAGGATCGCCTCGCCTTCCTCGGCGTCGAACTGGTGACCGCTGGGCTGCAGCGTGACCCTGCGTGTGCTCAATGCATCCTCGCTAAAATAGGACTCATGATACGAAGGATTGAGGCATGAGCACGCTCCTGGTGTTGACCAACCTGCCCGAGCGGGCCGCCGCCGAGCGGCTCGCCGACCTGCTGGTCGAAAAGCGGCTCGCCGCCTGCGTCAACATCCTCGCGCCGTGCCGGTCCGTCTATCGCTGGCAGGGCGCCGTGCGGCACGACGAGGAGCATCCGCTGCTGATCAAGACGACGGCCGAGCGCTATCCGGCGCTCGAGCAGGCGCTGCGCAGCGGGCATCCGTATGAACTCCCGGAGATCATCGCGGTCCCAATCGAGCGCGGCCTGCCCGCCTACCTGCAGTGGGTGGCCGCGGAAACCACGACGTGAAACGGCTCTTTCCGGTTCTTCTTGCACTCCTCGTTTGGGCGCCGGCTTTTGGGCAGTTCAAGCTCGGCGCGTCGACGGACAATCTTCTGGAGCCCGAGGCGGCGTTTCGCTTTTCCGCCTATGCGCTCGAAGGTTCGGCGATCGAAGTCGCGTTTGCCATCGCGGAGGGCTATTACCTGTACCGCGACCGGTTCCGTTTCAGCGCGGAGGGAAACCGCGGCGTGCGCCTGGGTGCGCCACAATTTCCTCCCGGCCTCAAGCACAAGGACGAGTTTTTCGGCGAAGTCGAGACCTATCGCAGGGAACTGCGCATCCGCATCCCCGTGGAGGGCGACGGGCGCTTCGACCTGAAGGTCGTCTCGCAGGGTTGCGCCGATGCCGGCGTGTGCTACGTGCCGATGGAGTCCAAGCTGTCGCTGCGCCTCGACGGAAGCGGCGGAGCGGCTGCACCGCGCTTCTCCGTCTATGCGAGCGATATCGACATCGCGCGGTTGTTTGAAGGCAATTTCGCGATCGTCCTGGGCGGCTTTCTTCTTTTCGGGCTGCTTCTCACGTTCACGCCTTGCGTCCTTCCCATGGTTCCAATCCTGTCCGGAATCATTGCCGGCGAAGGCGCGGAGCTGAACAAGCTGCGCGCGCTCGCGCTTTCGCTGTCCTACGTGCTGGGTATGGCGATCGCCTACGCTGCGGCCGGCGTCGCCGCGGCGCTCTCGGGCTCGCTGATAGCCGCCGCGCTGCAAAACGCGTGGGTGCTCGGCAGCTTTGCGCTGGTCTTCGTGGTTCTCGCGCTGTCGATGTTCGGCTTCTACGATTTGCGTTTGCCGGGCTTTCTGCACCATCGGCTGCACCACGCTCACCGGCGCCTGCAAGGCGGACGCGTGGCGTCGGTTGCGGCGATGGGCGTGCTCTCCGCGGTCATCGTCAGCCCATGCGTTGCGGCGCCGCTGGCCGGCGCGCTGCTCTATATCTCGCAGACGCGCGACGTGGCGCTGGGCGGCGCGGCGCTGTTCGCAATGGCGCTGGGCATGGGCGTGCCGCTGGTGGCCGTCGGGGTCTCCGAGGGGGCGCTGCTCCCCAGGGCCGGCGCCTGGATGAGCGGCGTAAAAAAGTTTTTCGGCGTGCTGCTGCTTGCTGTCGCGCTCTGGATCGTCTCGCCGGTGCTGCCGGCCGCGGTCCGGATGATCGCCTGGGCGGCGCTGCTCATCGGCTCCGGGGTGTTCCTGCGCGCGATCGATCCGCTGCCGGCGGCGGCAGCGGGCTGGTGGCGGCTGTGGAAGGCCGCGGGCATCGCGCTGCTGGTCGCTGGCCTGGCTCTGCTGGTCGGCGCGCTCGCGGGAAGCCGCGATCCGCTGCGGCCGCTGGCCGGCCTCGCGAGCGGTGGCGCCCCCGCCGCCGCGCCGCTGCCGTGGATGCGGGTTGCATCTCTGGGCGAGCTGGAGGACCGGTTACGCTCCGCCGGCAAGCCGGCGCTGCTCGATTTCTATGCCGACTGGTGCGTATCGTGCAAGGAGATGGAGGCGTACACGTTCTCGGATCCGCGCGTGCGCGCCACGCTCGAGGGCGTGGTCCTTCTGCAAGCCGACGTCACCGCCAACAGTGAAGCCCACCGCGCGCTGCTCAAGCGCTTTGCGCTCTTCGGGCCGCCGGGAATCATTTTCTTCGATGCGCAGGGGCGCGAGATCAAGGGCCTGCGGGTCATCGGCTACCAGGACGCCGAGCGCTTCCTGAAAACGCTTTTGGTCGTCACCGCACCCTGATTACTTCAGCGCCTTGGCGGCGTCCATCGCGAAGTAAGTGAGGATGCCGTCGGCGCCAGCGCGCTTGAAGGCGATCAGCGCCTCCATCACGCAGGATTCGGGAAGCCAGCCGTTGGCGATTGCGGCACGCAGCATCGAATACTCGCCCGACACCTGGTAGACGAAGGTCGGCGCCTTGAATTGGTCCTTAACGCGCCGCACGATGTCCAGGTAGGGCAGGCCCGGCTTCACCATCACCATGTCGGCGCCTTCGGCGAGATCAAGCCCGACCTCCCAGAGCGCCTCGTCGGAGTTGGCCGGGTCCATCTGGTAGGTTTTCTTGTCGCCCTTGCCCAGGTTTTTCGCCGAGCCGACCGCGTCGCGAAACGGGCCATAAAATCCGGAGGCGTATTTCGCCGAGTACGCCATGATCTTGGTATGCAGATGGCCCGCCTTCTCCAGCGCAGCGCGGACGCGGCCGATGCGGCCGTCCATCATGTCCGAAGGCGCGACGATGTCGACCCCCGCCTCGGCCTGCGCCAGGGCCTGCTCGACGAGGACATCGAGCGTCACATCGTTGAGGATGTAGCCGGTCTCGTCGATCACGCCGTCCTGGCCGTGCGAAGTGTAAGGGTCGAGCGCGACGTCGGTCATGATGCCGAGCTCGGGGAAGCGCTTCTTCAGGGCGGCGACCGCGCGCGGCACCAGGCCTTTGGGATTCAGCGCTTCGCGTCCGTCGGCGGATTTCAGCCGCTGCTCGATCACCGGGAAGAGCGCCAGCACGGGAATGCGCAGCTTCAGGCACTGCTCGGCCAGCGGCAGCAGCTTGTCGATGGTCATGCGCTCGACACCTGGCATGGAGGCCACTTTCTCGGTGCGGGATTTGCCGTCGAGCACGAACACCGGATAAATCAGGTCGTCGGCCGTGAGCACGTGTTCGCGCATCAGCCGGCGCGAAAACTCGTCGCGCCGCATGCGCCGCATGCGAACGCCGGGGAACTCGCCGTAGACCTTCATGCCGCTGATTTTTCGCGCGCTTTCACGCTGGGAACTTTTCGAGGCCGAGGCGCATCTTACCTTCAGACGAGTTGATCGTCTCCCGCTTCTCCTCCCTGAGCGGGTGCCTTAATTCTCAAGGTTAAGGCGTTTCGCCCCCGGTTTATATCCCCTTTACCGGGGGTTTTTTATTTCCGTGGCCTGCTTGCAGCCAGCCTGCAAGCAGGCCGCGACATTCGTCGACACCCTGTCGCGTAGCGCTCGAAAAGAGCCGCACTTCGGCCGGCATCAGAGAGCCTACCTTCGTCAGGGTTGCTGCCTGCTGCGCGCGCGTCAGCTTGTCGGCCTTGGAAAGCAGCAGGAGCAGCGGGACATCCCCGAGCCACTCGATCAGTTGCAGATCGAGCGGCGTCAGCGGGTGCCGCGCATCCATCACCACCACGACAGCGACGAGGGCACTGCGCGCGCGCAAGTAGGCGCCGACGAGACTTTCCCACTGTGCGCGCAGGGGCTGCGGCACGCGCGCGTAGCCGTAGCCGGGGAGATCGACCAGCCGCGCCGCTTCGCCGAGCTGGTAGAAGTTGATGGTTTGGGTGCGACCCGGCCGCTTGCTGGTGTAGGCGAGGCGCTTCCTGTCGAGCAGCGCGTTGATCGCGCTCGACTTGCCGACATTCGAGCGGCCGGCAAACGCCACTTCCGGCGGTCCCTGCGGCGGCAGGTCCGCGGCGCGGCCCGCGGCCGCAAGGAACGCCGCCTGGGAGAACGTTTTCATGGCTGCCGGGAAATTCTAATAAAATCGGGCGTTTTCCATCGGGGACCCCTAGCGATGATTCGCCTCCTGGCGCTCGGCGCCGGTTTCGCCGCCTGCTGTGCTGGCCTGGCGCTCGCGCAGCAGCCGCCGGTGAAACCCGACCTGGCACGCGGGCAGAGCATCGCGGCGCAAGTGTGCGCGGCGTGCCACGCCGCCGACGGCAACAGCATCGCGCCGGCGAACCCGAAGATCGCCGGCCAATTCCCCGAGTATCTGAACAAGCAACTGAGCGATTTCAAGGCGAAGGAAGGCAAGAAGCCGGCGCGCGAAAGCGCGGTGATGACCGGTATGGTCGCCAGTCTCTCGGAAGCCGACACGAAGAGCCTCGCCGCCTACTATGCCGCCCAGCAGCTCAAGCCCTCGGCCGCCGCCGCTAAGGACCTGGTCGCCCTGGGACAGAAGATCTGGCGCGGCGGCAATCCGGCGAAAAACATTCCGGCATGCTCCGGTTGCCACGGTCCGGCAGGTGCTGGGATTCCGGCGCAGTACCCTCGGCTCGCCGGACAGTACGCCGAGTATCTGGGGGCCCAGCTGACGGCGTTTCGCGAGGCTACGCGCGCGAACGATACGAACGGCATCATGCGCGGCGTGGCCGCGCACATGAATGACCGCGAGATACGGGCGGTCTCCGAGTACGCTGCGGGACTGCGCTGATACCCGGAATAACCCGCGCAGCTGTGGTGTTTATTGCGACGTGCCACCTTTTCGAGGAGGGAGAACGATGAAGCGCAAGCTGGTAGCCGCGACCGTGGTCGCATCCGTCGGTGCCGCATGGCTGGTCGCCGCGGTGGCGCAGGTGAAGCCCGAAATTCTGGTGAAGCAGCGCCAGGCCGCGATGGCGCTGCAGGGCAAGTACTTCGGCCCGCTCGCTGGCATGGCGCAGGGCAAGCTGCCCTATGACGCCAACATCGTCCAGCGCAATGCCGGCTACCTCGATGTGCTCGACAAGATGCCCTGGGACGGCTTCGACCCGAGCACGAAGAATGTGACGGTGAAGACCGCCGCTCTGCCCGCAATCTGGAACGAACCAGCCAAGTTCAAGGAGGCCGCCGAGCGGCTGCAGAGCGAAGTCTCCAGGCTCGCGTCCGTGAGCAAAGGCGGCGACGAAGGCGCGGTGAAGGCGCAGATCGGGGCTGTCGGCAAGGCTTGCGGCGGCTGCCACGAGAATTTCCGCGAGAAGCAGTAAGCATCCCTTATTGGTTCTGTGCTGCGCGCTGGCGCTAGTCGCCATCGCAGGAGACGTGCTCGCCCAGGATGCAAAGCGCGGCCTTTATCTGTCGAAGGCCGCGGGCTGCGTCGGCTGCCACACCGAGACGAGGCCGAACGCGCAGCCCTACGCCGGCGGCCGCGCGCTCACGACCCCGTTCGGTACTTTCTTCGGCCCGAACATCACGCCGCATCCGCGGGCCGGGATTGGTCGCTGGAGCGAGCAGGATTTCATCAGGGCGATGCGATTCGGGGTGCGACCGGATGGCGCGCATTACTACCCTGCGTTTCCCTATACCTCGTTCACCAAGATCACCGACCCCGATCTCCGGGACCTGTGGGCTTACCTGCGTAGCCTGCCTCCCAGCGGCCGTGCCAGCGAGCCGCACGACCTCAAGCTCTACGTCCGCTGGCGCTTTCCGCTGTGGGGCTGGAAGCTGCTGTACTTTTCGCCGGGCCCCTTTGTGCCGGACCCCTCGCGCAATGCGGCCTTGAACCGCGGCGCCTATCTGGTGCAGGCGCTCGGTCATTGCGCGGAATGCCATACGCCGCGCAACTGGCTCGGCGCGCCGAAGAAGGACCGTTTCCTCGCCGGCGCGAAGCTGGGGGAGAAAACCAAGGCGCTGAACCTCACGCCAACGCGACTCAAGAAGCTGAGCGATGCCGAGCTGAAGGACATCCTGCGAACCGGCATGACCGCCGATGGAGATATCCTTTCCGAGTCCATGGCCGAAGTGGTGCAGAACACCACCAGCCAGCTCGAGCCGCAGGACCTCGATGCGCTGGTCGCCTATCTGCGCTCGCTGTCGCCCCTCCCGGAGGAGTCGCGCTGACAAAGTTTGGCGTCCGGCCGCGTTTTTTGATGGAATAGGGGCCGATACCCCCCTGTTCCTCTCCATGAACGAAGCCGAGCGCCTGGTCGAGCTGATTCCGCGGTTGCGCCGCTACGCCCGAGCACTCGTCGGCGACCGGGCTGCCGCCGACGACCTGGTGCAGGACACTCTCGAGCGCGCGTGGGCGAAGCTGCACCTCTATCGCCGCGGCACCGACCTGCGCGCCTGGCTGTTCACGGTGATGCACAACGTACATGTCAACAAGGTGCGCGCGACGCGCGTCACGGACACGCTCGAGGAAGAGCTCCCCGAGCTGGCGCAGCGCGCCTCGCAGGGCGACGCGCTGCTGGTGCGCGACCTCGATCGCGCCATCGCGCACCTACCCTCGGAGCAGCGCGCCGTGCTGCTGCTCGTGACGCTCGAGGAAATGAGCTACGAGGAAGTGGCACGCGCTCTCGGCATTCCGATCGGCACGGTGATGTCGCGCCTGTCGCGCGCGCGTGAGAAGCTGCGCATGCTGATGCTCGGCCAGGGCGCCGCGGCCAAGCTGAAGGTCGTGAAGTGAGCGCGGAACCCACCGTCACCGAAGCCGACCTGCAAGCCTACGCCGATGGGCGACTCGGCGTGGAGCGCCGGGCCGAGGTCGAATCCTGGCTCGCGGGGCGCCCAGAGGACGCTGAGCGCGTCGCCGCCTACCGCCGTCTCGGCGAAGCGTTGCGCGCTGCTTACGATCCGGTGCTCGCCGAGACGGTTCCGCAACATCTCGAAAGCACGGCGACACGTCGCCCGCGTGCCCGCAGGATCGCCGCGGTCGCCGGCTGGATCACCCTTGGCGCGGTGCTCGGTGCGCTCGCCGGCTGGGAGGCGCGCGACTGGCGCCGGCCTGCGGAGCCGCCGCTTGCCGAGGGCGCGGTGATGGCGCGCCGCGCCGCCATCGCGCACGCGACTTATTCGCCCGAAGTGCGCCATCCGGTGGAGGTGGGTGCCGACCAGGAGGAGCACCTCGTGGCCTGGCTTTCCAAGCGCGTCGGTGCCAGGGTGCGCGTCCCGAAGCTCGACGCGGCCGGGATGGCGCTGGTCGGCGGGCGGCTTCTGCCGGGCGAGAGCGGCCCGGTGGCCCTGTTCATGTATCAGACGGCTGCCGGCCGTCGCCTCACGCTTTACATCCGCGCCGAAGCGAAAGGCAACCGCGAGACCGCCTTTCGCTACGCGCGCGAAAACAACGTCAGCGTGTTCTACTGGATCGAGCGCGACTGCGGCTACGCGATCTCGTCTGCGGACCTGAGCAAGGACGAGCTGCTGCACATCGCGACGCTGGTCTACAAGCAGCTCGAGCCCTGATTCGACTTCCCGCTGCTGGTGCGCGCGGCGCTCGACTCGCACCATGCGCGTGCGCAGCACACGCGCTTTAGCCCTGAAAATGCACGGAGACGATTGGCACGTTTCATGCGAGGCGCAAGCTGGCGCATGTCGTTCCTCGACGTCCAGGATCTGGCAACGGTCGCCGCGCAAGGCGGCTTCCTGAGTCTGCTGCTCGCCGCCTGGTGCGATCTGACCGACTCGCAGGTTCTCGTCAATCTGCTCGGTCTGGGCGTAGCCGGCGGGCTCATCGGCTGGATCTATCGCCGCCGCAGCGGTTCTTGAGAGCAGTCGATTTCCTCAGGGCCCGGAACAGCTTGACGAGTGCCGCGAGTTGATAGTTCGCGTTCAGACCGCTGGGGTTGGGAAGCACCCAGATCTCGGCTTCCTCGAAGGTCTCCGGCTGGCGACCGAGCGTGACCTGCGGCCGCCCGAAGGCATGACGGTAGGCGCCGAGCCCGAGAAAGACGACGCTCGCCGGGCGGTAGCGCCTGACCTTGGCCGCCAGGCGCCGACGCCCGGAAACGAATTCGGCAGGCGCCAGCTCGTCCGCCGTCGCGGTCGCGCGGTTGACGAGGTTGGTGATGCCGTAGCCGCCTTTCAACAACAGCCTTTGCTCCGAAGGATGCAGCAGGCGCGGCGTGAACCCGGCGGCGTGCAGCGCCGGCCAGAAGCGATTGCCGGGACGCGCGAAGTGATGCCCGGTGGCGGCCGAGTAAAGCCCGGGATTGATCCCGCAGAATAGCGCCCGCAGCCGCGGCGCGATGACATCCCGCAGGCCCTTGCCGCCTGCCCTGGCGAGCTGTGCGGAGGTCGGCTTACGCGGGCCGGATGAGGTAGCCGCCGGACTTCTCGTCGGGGTCAAGCTTGATGAGCGCCTTCTGCTGCATTTCCTCCAGCAGGTCGGAGAAGGCGCGGAAACCATAGTAGGACTCGTTGAAGCCCGGCTTGCGCCGCTTCAGGGCCTGCTTGACCATCGAGCCCCAGATCTTCTCCTCGGCGCCGCGCTCGGCGATCAGGGCGTTGAGGGTTTCCAGCACCACCTCGTAGGCTTCCTGCTTCTTGTCCTCGGCCGCCGGCGCGGCTTCCCTGCGCTTCTTCGCCGCGCGCCGCTTCTGCTCGTCCTGGCGCACCAGATCGTCGTAGTAGATGAACTCGTCGCAGTTGTTGATGAGCAGGTCCGAGCTCGAGTTCTTGACGCCGACGCCGATCACCGTCTTCGCGTTCTCGCGCAGCTTGGAGACGAGCGGCGAGAAGTCCGAGTCGCCGCTGACGATGACGAAGGTGTCGACGTGCTCCTTGGTGTAGCACAGGTCGAGCGCGTCGACCACCATGCGGATGTCGGCCGAGTTCTTGCCCGACTGACGCAGGTGCGGGATCTCGATCATCTCGAACGAGGCGGCGTGCATCGCCGGCTTGAACTCCTTGTAGCGCTCCCAGTCGCAGTACGCCTTCTTGACCACGATCGAGCCCTTGAGCAGCAGCCGCTCGAGGACCTTGTCCATGTCGAACTGCGCGTACTTCGCCTCGCGCACGCCGAGCGCGACGTTCTCGAAGTCGCAGAACACCGCGAGGCTACGCGCTTCGGGGCTGGCTGGCACTTTCCGGTACCTCGGGTTGTTTTCCCTTGTTGAGCCAGGTCTGCAGGCGCTCGAAGTAGAGGTAGATCACCGGCGTGATGTAAAGCGTCAGGATCTGCGACAGCAGCAGGCCGCCCACCACCGCCAGGCCGAGCGGCATGCGCGCGCCGCCCCCGGCGCCGAAGCCGATGGCGATCGGCAGGCTGCCCATCAGCGCGGCGCAGGTGGTCATCATGATCGGCCGGAAGCGCACCAGGCCCGCCTGGTAGATCGCCTGTTCCGGCGGCAGGCCGCCCTTGCGCTGCGCCTCGATGGCGAAGTCGATCATCATGATGGCGTTTTTCTTCACGATGCCGACCAGCATGATGATGCCGACGAACGCGTACATGTTGAGCTCGATGCCGAAGGCCATCAGCGTGAGCAGCGCACCCAGGCCTGCGGTCGGCAGACCCGAGAGGATCGTGAGCGGATGGATGAAGCTCTCGTAGAGGATGCCCAGCACCAGGTAAATCACCACGATCGACAGCAGCAGGAGAATGCCCATGCCCTGCAGCGAGCTCTGGTAGGCCTGCGCCGTGCCCGAGAACGTGCCGCTGAGCGTCGCCGGCACCTGCAGATCGTGCATCGCGACTTCGAGCTCCCTGATCGCCTGCGACAACGCAACGCCGGGGCGCAGATCGAAGGAGAAGGTCACCGAGGTGAGCTGTCCGAGGTGCGCGACCTGCAGGGGACCGACGCCGTGGGTGAGCGTCGCCACGGCGTTGAGCGGGACCAGGGCGCCGGTCGAGGAGCGCACGTATAGCAGCGGCAGCGCCGAAGGATCGGTCTGGTAGCGTGGTGCAAGCTCGAGGATCACCCAGAACTGGTTGGTCGCGGTGTAGATGGTCGACACCTGGCGCGCGCCGTAGGCGTTGTTGAGCGCCATCTCGATGCTCTGCGCCGAGACGCCTAGAGCGGAAGCCTTCTCGCGCTCGATCCCGACCGTGACCTCCGGCCGCGTGATCTGCAGGTCGCTTGAGATATCGACCAGCCCAGGCAGCGTTTTCAGCTTCTGCTCGATCACCGGCGCCCACTGGTAGAGCTCCTCGATATTGGCGCTGCGCATGACGTACTGGTAGGGGCTCTGCGTGAGCTGGCCGCCGATGCGGATCGCCGGTACGTTTTGCAGGAAGACCTTGGCGCCCATCACATTGGCCAGCTTGGGGCGAAGCTCGCGCACCACCTGATCGGCGGGCTTTCTCTGCTTGAAGGGCTTGAGCGTGATGGTGATGCGGCCGCGGTTCAGCGACGGCGACTGCCCGCTCGCGCCGACGAACGACATCGCGGCGTCGACGTTCGGATCGTTGCGGATGATCTCGGCGACGCTGCTCTGCAGCTCGGACATGGCCTCGAAGGAGGCGTCCTGCGGACCCTCCACGAAGCAAAACAGCTGCCCCGAGTCCTCGCTCGGCAGGAAGCCTTTCGGCGCCCGCCAGAAAAGCCCGATGGTGACCACGCAGATGGCGAGGAACGTCATCAACACTGCAAACCGGTGACCCAGCGTCCAGCGCAGCGACACGTCGTACGCGTGCTTCCAGGCGTCGAAGCCGTGCTCGAAGGCCATGTAGATCCGGCCGTGCCGCTGGTCGGCGCGATGCGGCTTGAGGATCCGGCTGCACATCATCGGGGTCAGCGTGAGCGACACGAAGCCCGAGATCAGCACCGCGGCCATGATGGTGACCGCGAACTCATGCAGCAGGCGTCCAAGGATGCCGCCCATGAACAGCACCGGGATGAACACCGCAGCCAGGGAGATCGTCATCGAGATAATGGTGAAGACGATCTCCTTCGAGCCGTCGAGCGTCGCCTGCATCACGCTCTTGCCCTGCTCGAGGTGCCGGGTGATGTTCTCGAGCATCACGATGGCGTCGTCGACCACGAAGCCCACGCACAGCGTGAGCGCCATCAGGGAAATGTTGTCCAGGCTGTATCCGAACAGATACATCACCGCAAAGGTGCCGACGATCGACATCGGCAGCGCGAGCGCCGGAATGATGGTGGCGGCGACGTTGCGCAGGAAAATGAAGATGACCAGCACCACCAGCATGAGCGCGAGGTAGAGCGTGAACTGCACCTCATTCACCGACGCGCGGATGGTCAGCGAGCGGTCGTAGAGCGTCTCGATATCGATCGCCGGCGGCACCTCGGCGCGGAAGGTCGGCAGCAGCTTCTTGATCGAGTCGACCACGTCGATGGTGTTGGTGCCCGGCTGGCGCTGGATGGCGAGCACGATGCCGCGCTTGCCCTTGAACCAGGCCGCCACCTTGTCGTTCTGCACGTCGTCGATGACGCGCCCCAGCTCCTGCAGGCGGATTGGCGAGCCGTTGCGGTAGGTGACGATCACCGGCCGGAACGCGGCGGCGTCCTGCAGCTGCCCGGTCGCCTGCACCGCGAACATGCGGTCCTTGCCGTACAGCGTTCCGGTCGGCAGGTTCACGTTGGCATTCGAGATCGCCGACTCGATCTCGTTGATGCCTACTCCGCGCGCGGCCATCGCGTTCGGATCGACCTGGACGCGCACCGCGTACTTCTGCTGTCCGAACACCAGCACTTGCGCCACGCCGTTGATCGTGGAGATGCGCTGCGCGAGGTAGGTCTCGGCGTATTCGTTGACCGTGGAAAGCGGCAGCTGCGACGAGGTCAGGGCGAGGTAGTAGACCGGAAAGTCGGCCGGATTGACCTTGCGGAACGAAGGCGGCGCCGGCATGGTGGCGGGCAGCTGGCGCGCGGCGGACGCGATCGCTGAATTCACGTCCTGAGCCGCGGCATCGATGTCGCGATCGAGCGCGAACACGATGGTGATGCGCGTCACGCCTTGCCCGCTCACCGAGCTCATCTCGTCGATGCCGGCGATGGTCGAGAACTGCTTCTCGAGCACCGTGGCCACCGCCGAGGCCATCGTCTCGGGGCTGGCGCCGGGAAGCTCCGCGGTCACCTGAATCGTCGGGAAATCGACGTTCGGCAGCGTCGATACCGGCAGCAGGCGGTAGCCGGCAAGGCCGAAGATCAGGATGCCCGCCATGACGAGCACCGTCATGACCGGCCGGCGGACAAACAGCTCGCAGAAATTCACGAGGGTTCTGCCGCGGGCTTGTCGAGCTGAACGCGCGTCTTCGCGCCGAGCCGCAGCTGGCCGCGGGTGACGACGCGCTCGCCCTTCTGCAGGCCGCTCGCGACGATGGTGCGCTCGCCGTCGGTACGCAGGACCGTGATCTTGCGCACGTCCGCCACGAGGTCCGGCCCCACGACATAGACGTACTGGCCCTGGGGCCCGTTCTGCACCGCAGGCGCAGGAATCACGATCGCGTCGATCTGCTCGTAGAGCCGTACGCTCACATTGACGAACTGCCCGGGCCAGAGCGCGGCGTCGACGTTGTCGAACTGCGCGCGCAGCCGGATGGTCCCGGTGGTCGGGTCGACCGCGTTGTCGATGAAGATAAGCTTCCCTTCGACGCGCTTCTGACCGGCATCGGTCGGCAGCACCTCGACCATCAGCGCGCCGGCGGCCATGTACTTGCGCACCTCCGGAAGATTCTGCTCGGGAACGGCGAAGTTGACGTAGACCGGCCTCACCTGGTTGATCACCAGCAGCGGATTGACGTCGTTTGCCTTGGCCAGGTTGCCCGCTTGCAGCAGCACGCGACCGACGTAGCCGTCGAGCGGCGAGGGTATCGTGCAGTACTCGAGGTTCAGCCGTGCGTTCTCGAGCGCCGCCTCGCTCGCGCTGGCGGTCGCCTCGGCGGTGGCCGCGTTGGTGCGGATCTGCGCGTAGGCTTCCTTGGAGATGAAGTTCTTGTCCAGCAGCTCCTGATAGCGCTTCTCCTGCGAGCGCGCCTGGTCGCGCGCCGCGGCGTCGCGCAGCGCGTTCGCCTCGGCCTGGCGCAGCGCCGCCTCGTAGGGCCGCGGGTCGATGCGGAACAGCACAGCGCCCTTCCTCACCGGCTGGCCCTCGCGGAAGTTGACCTCCACGATCTGCCCATCGACCCGTGCTTTCAACGCGACCGTCGAATACGCCTCGACGTTGCCGATCGCCCGCAGCTCGATCGGAACGGTTTCCTGCGTCACCGGCGCCACGGTGACCGGCACGGCGGGCGAAGCCTTGCCGCCTTTGCGGCCTTCCCTGGCCCCGCTGTCGGTGCTGAAGTAGGCCGCGATCCCCCCGGCAACCAGCGCGACCACGACGGCGCCCGCGATCAGGAAGCGTCGGTTGGCGGCAGTCACGGGATCAGGGTCAGGCATCTCGGGGGCGCACGATTGTCATCCCGGAATCCGCTCCAGGGCAAACAACTGCTCGGCCGACTCGCGTGCTCGCACCAGCTCGGCCGCGCTGCCCTGCACCATTACCTCGGCGGCTCGCGGCCGCGAGTTGTAGTTCGAAGCCATCGACATGGCATACGCGCCGCTCGACATCACTGCCAGCAAGTCCCCCTCTTTTGCCGTCAGCGAGCGATCCTTGGCGAGGAAGTCGCCGGTTTCGAAGATCG
>Ga0307471_100000353_pt1 | contig 23546 bp, 20 predicted proteins | sample atmos_gasesAM3C__2_FD_204566 | JGI IMG/M metagenome (GOLD analysis project Ga0307471, IMG submission 204566) | Hardwood forest soil microbial communities from Morgan-Monroe State Forest, Indiana, United States - atmos_gasesAM3C_515 | ecosystem: Environmental > Terrestrial > Soil > Temperate...
CAAATGCTTGTGGTCTAAAGGGAAAGAATGGTGCGCCCTGAGAGATTCGAACTCCCGACCTTCTGGTTCGTAGCCAGACGCTCTATCCAGCTGAGCTAAGGGCGCAATGCGGTGTACAGTCTGCGGCGACTGCGATTATAGCGAAAGCTTGCGAACTTGATAAGATGCCACGCGCGGATCACCAACTCCGCGGGCGGAGGCGCCGTGACATTCACCGGACGAAGGATTCTGTTTGGCATCCTGCTTTTGATTGTGGCTTTTTGTGTTGTGCTCGTGCCTTCGGTACGGGCGCAGGCGTCCAACACCAACCTGGCGACCGAAAGCGGACGCACGGCTTCAGGGCAGGCGTTTGATGTCAAAGCTGCGGTGGATGCCTATTTGGCCACGATCCCGGCCGAGAAGCGGGCGCGCTCCGACGCTTATTTTGAAGGCGGCTACTGGCTTCAGCTGTGGGATTTTTTGTCCATCGTGGTGGTGATGTGGATTTTGTTGCGCTTTCGATGGTCGGCCTGGATGCGCGACGTGGCCGAGCGTGTCACGCGGTTCAAGGCGTTGCAGACGTCGCTGTACTGGGTGCAGTTCGCACTGGTGGTCGCAGTCCTGATTTTTCCGCTGACCGTTTATGAAGGCTTTTTTCGAGAGCACAAGTATGGGCTCTCCAACCAGTCGTTTGGGCAATGGATGCGCGACCAGGTGGTTGGGCTGGCGGTGACGCTGGTGCTGGGGGCCATTCTGCTGGTGGTTTTGTTTGGTCTGGTGAGGCGGTTGGGCAAGAACTGGTGGGTGTGGGGTAGCGTGGTGTCGCTGATCTTCACTGCGTTTGTGGTGCTGATTGCGCCGGTTTTTATTTCTCCCTTGTTCAACACCTATACCAAGCTGGCGGATCCTCGCATCCGGGAGCCGATCCTGAGCCTGGCCCGGGCCAACGGAATTCCCGCCACCGATGTTTACGTGTTTGACGAGTCCCGTCAGTCCGACCGGGTGAGCGCGAACGTGAGCGGCTTTGCCGGGACCCTGCGGATCTCGCTCAATGACAATTTGCTGAAGCGTTGCAGCCTGGCGGGAATCGAGTCGACAATGGGGCACGAGATAGGGCACTACGTATTGAATCACGTGTTCAAGGGACTGGTGCTTAACGGGGTTGTCATGGTGCTCACGTTTGCTCTTTTGAACTGGGGTCTGAACGCCGCGTTGGCGCGTTGGGGAGAGAGTTGGGGGGTCAGGGGGATTACCGATCTTGCGGTACTGCCGCTGGCGGTGCTGCTCGTGTCCACGATCTCTTTTCTGCTGACGCCGGTCGACAACACCATTACTCGCACCATGGAGTATGAAGCCGACCTGTACGGCATCAACGCCAGCCAGCAACCAGACGGGGAGGCGGAAGTTGATCTGATGCTGGGGGAGTATCGGAAACTCGATCCCGGACCGATTGAGGAGTTTCTCTTTTTCGACCATCCCAGCGGGAGAACGCGAATCACGGCGGCGATGCGGTGGAAGGCGGAACATCTGGCGGGGGCGCCGCTGGGGCCTGCGTCCGGGGCGCGACCTTAGGTCGCCGCGGGCGTTGGCTTTCGTGACGCTGGCCTCTTTCGCCTTTTCAGGGCTTATGCATTTTTGTCAGCTAGACTCTTTTGCCGCTTCGCGGCTCATGGGGGCCATCAATGGCGTAGTGGAAGTGACGCCGCACGCTGTAACTCGGGGTCATACGGCCGGTCAAAACTGGCTACCCTTGCGGGTTTTAGAGGATTTCCACAGAGTTCGGCAGGCTTCGTGCCAAGGGGTCAGCTGAACGTAAATTGTTCCCCCTAAGGAGCAAATCCTACTCGATTACTGAAGATTGGGGCTTAGCATTTTCAGCAACTTGAGAGTGGCCACGGGGATGCTTTACGTCTAAACAGACGAAGTGGCGCGCAACGGGGCGCTCCAGAGAAAAAACTTCGGCCAGAGGTTTTCTTGAGCGCCCCTTGCATTTTCTGACACAGACAGCCCTCCTCCCCTCCCCAACGTGCTGTCTTCCAATCTTTTTGCACTATCCAAATTCATTTGAACTGGGTTGATGCCGTCTTAAAGGGCAGCGAGGGGCGAACCCTGCCCGGCAGCTCACTTCATGGGCTAAAGCGCGATATGCGTTCCGGGTCGACGGCACGAGTCCCTGCCACCGTCTCTTTGTTTCGGGTCTCTTCCTTCGGGAGCCGTGTTCTTCTCAGTCGGGTGGGAATTCAGGCCAGAATCAGTTGCTCGCCTAGATCCAGTCCGGTGCTTCGTAACAGGTTCGCCATCACGGGTTCCTTGAAGCGCGATGCGTCAAACTCGACGCGAACTATGCGCTGTGTCTCGTTGAAGGTGATTTGCCGGACGCCATACACTTCCCGCACGGTGTCGAGGGCGCGCATGGTCGCCTCTCGTAGAGGGGTGTGGTAGCGGTACGCGACTTCCAGATGAGTCATCGGGCCTTTCCTCGCAAGGCGAAAGCATTACCGCAAAGGACGCCAAGGGTCCGCAAAGTGAGAAAAGAATACCCCCTGGATCGGTTTGGTCTGCAGCTTTGCCTGTTCTCCCTTTGAAGATACAACAATCGATTGTATAAGCGAATGAATCTAATATTGTCCGGCTGGCTTTTTCGAGGCTGGCGCGAGCAATTATGGAACATACGGCCAAGTCGGCAAGCACCGTGAAAGATCCAGTTTGCGGAATGAACGTGGAGCCTTTCACCGCCAAGCACAAGCTGGATCACGCCGGCAAGACCTATTACTTCTGCTGCGCGCCTTGCCTGGAGAAGTTTCGCGCGCATCCGGATGATTATCTTGGGCCCCGTCCGGCGGCAGCCGCGGGATTGCATGTCATCAACATTATGGCGGCTGCAACCAAGGAAGCGGCCGTGAAGGGCTTGCCGGCGACACCGGCAGCCGCGCCTCCCGCAGGGGCTTACGTTTGCCCGATGTGTCCGGAGGTGCGATCGGCCAAGCCCGACGCTTGTCCCCGCTGCGGGATGGCGCTGGAGCGGGAGATGCCGGTGGCCACCGCGACGCGCCTGGAATACACCTGCCCCATGCATCCGGAAATTGTGCGGCCGGGACCGGGCCATTGTCCGATTTGCGGGATGGCGCTCGAGCCGCGCACTGTGACCGCACAGGAGGAAGAGAATCCCGAACTCCGGGACATGACGCGGCGCTTCTGGATCAGCGTGGCGCTAACCGCTCCGCTGCTGATGGTTGCGATGGGGAACATGCTGCCGGGCATGCCTATCCAACGGCTGCTGCCCGCCGGTTGGCAACCTTGGATTGAACTGATTCTGGCCACGCCCGTCGTGCTTTGGGGCGGGGCGTCGTTTTTTCAGCGTGGTTGGACGTCCATTGTCAATCGCTCGACCAATATGTTCACCCTGATTGCGATAGGGACGGGTGTGGCTTATTCGTACAGCCTGGCGGCGACCGTGTTCGCCCAAGTATTCCCCGCTTCCTTTCGCGAGATGGGCGGCACGCCGGCGCTCTATTTTGAAGCGGCGGCGGCGATCACCACGCTGGTGTTGCTGGGGCAGGTGCTCGAACTGCGGGCCCGCAGCCGCACGGGCGCGGCCATTCGAGCTTTGCTGGACTTGTCTCCCAAGATGGCGCGAGTTTTGCGAGACGGCCGCGAGGAAGATGTCCCGATGGAGCAACTGGTTCCCGGTGACCGGTTGCGGGTGCGTCCGGGGGAAAAGATTCCAGTGGATGGCGTCGTGCTTGAAGGCACGAGTGGAGTGGACGAGTCGATGATCACGGGCGAGGCCATCCCGGTGAGCAAGGGGCCGGGCAGCCGTGTGATTGGGGCTACGGTGAATGCCACTGGGTCGCTAGTAATGCGGGCAGAGCGAGTGGGAAGCGAAACCATGCTGGCGCAAATTGTCCGCATGGTCAGCCAGGCACAGCGCAGCCGCGCTCCTATTCAACGGCTGGCGGACCGGGTGGCCGGCTGGTTCGTTCCGGCGGTGATGGCGATTGCCATTCTGACGTTTGCGGCGTGGAGTTTGCTCGGGCCGGAGCCGCGGCTGGCCCATGCTTTGGTCAACGCGGTGGCGGTGCTGATCATTGCATGCCCTTGCGCGCTAGGGCTGGCGACGCCGATTGCGATCATGGTGGGGACGGGGCGAGGGGCCCATAGCGGCGTGCTGATCAAGAACGCGGAAGCACTGGAGCTGATGGAGAAAGTGGACACGCTGGTTATCGACAAGACCGGCACTCTGACGGATGGCAAACCCCGGGTGGCGTCGCTGATTACAACGACGGGCTGGAATGAAAACGACTTGCTGCGGCTGGTGGCCAGCCTCGAGCAGGGAAGTGAACATCCCCTGGGAGCTGCGGTGCTGGAAGCGGCCAATAGCCGGGGCCTGGTTTTGGCGAACGAGAGTGAGTTCCTATCTCACACCGGCCGGGGAGTCAGTGGACGGGTAGATGGCAAGAAAATTCTGATCGGAAACGAGCGGCTGCTCGATGAGAACGGAATTTCGGCGGCGGGGCTGGCGCAAAAAGCGGAAGAGCTGCGGCGCGGCGGACAAACCGTGATCTTGATTGCCGTGGATGGCAAGGAAGCGGGCCTGATCGGCATCGCGGATTCGATCAAGGCTTCGGCGGCACAGGCGCTGGGTGAGCTGAAGGGCGAGGGTTTGCGGCTGGTGATGCTTACGGGTGACAGCCGCGCCACGGCGGAGGCGGTAGCCAGGACTTTGGGCATTGAGGAGTTCGAAGCGGAAGTTTTGCCCGGTAAGAAATCCGAGGTGGTGGAGCGGTTGCAGAAAGTAGGGCGGACCGTAGCCATGGCCGGCGATGGCATCAACGATGCACCGGCACTGGCACAGGCCGATGTGGGCATTGCGATGGGCACCGGCACGGATATCGCGATGGAGAGCGGCGGCATCACGCTGGTGAAAGGCGACTTGGCAGGCATCGTGCGGGCGCGCAAACTCAGCCAGGCGACGATGCGCAATATCCGGCAAAACCTGTTTTTCGCATTTGTCTACAACTCGCTGGGAGTGCCGATTGCGGCGGGTGTGCTCTATCCGTTCTTTGGGCTGTTGCTGAGCCCGATTCTGGCGGCGGCGGCTATGAGTTTGAGTTCAGTTTCCGTGATTACGAATTCGCTGCGCTTGAGGAAGGTGAAACTGTAGGGGGCGGCGGCGATCCGAAGATTAAGTCGGCCTACTTAAGTTGGTCTCGACATCCTCCCGGCGGGTAAATGCCGTGATACAGGACGGTGTAGGGTGTGAGATCCCAGCCGAGCTTGTCCCCGCGTGCTCGAAAGTCTCCCCGCAGAACCAAAGGGCTTGCACCATTCTGGCAATTGACACTGCGCCCTCTGTATTCAACAATTGCTTCAACATTCCAATCTAATTGGTGGAGGGAATTTTATGGCGGACGAGAGCGACGTTCCTGTCGCATCGGAGGGTAGTGCGGGCAAGTGGATTTTGTTGGCGCTCGCAGTGATCTATGTAGCAGGATCGCTCTATTTCATCTTTGACCTGCGCGGACGTCTCGACAAGATGGGCAAGGACCAAGCGGCCAGCAGCGCGCAGATCGCCGACCTGGGCAAGCGCATGCAGTCCGCCGAAGCCGATGATGAGACCTTGGCCACGCAATTGGGCATGACCAAGAAAGAAATGGCGACGCGATCCGCCGAGCTGATGCGGCAACAGAAGGCCGCCGAAGCTCGCCTGTCGGAGCAGCAGAAGCAGCAGATCAGCGCGGTCAGTGGGGAAGTGGCGGGAGTCAAGACCGATGTGGGCGGAGTGAAGACCGACGTGGCTTCGACCAGAGCCGATCTGGAAGCGACCAAGGCCAAGCTGCAGAGCACGATCGGCGATCTGGGAGTGCAGAGTGGCCTCATTGCCAACACCCGCGGCGACCTTGAAATCCTCAAGCACAGGGGCGACCGTAACTACTATGAATTCAGCCTGATCAAGGGAGCCAAGCCGCAGCCGGTCTCGACCGTCGCCCTGCAGCTGAAGAAGACCGATCTGAAAAAGGGCAAGTTCACTCTTAACGTCACTTCTGACGACAAGACCATCGAGAAGAAAGATCGCAACGTCAGCGAGCCCATTCAGTTCTACAGCGGCCGCGACCGCATGCTCTATGAACTCGTGGTCTGGACCGTGGACAAGAACAAGGCCACCGGATATCTGAGCACGCCGAAGGGCGCCCCAACGCCCATTACGGCGACCCAATAGGGAACATGTACCCGGGCGGTCATGTCCTGATCTTCATCGCGCTGCGCACGACGGTGATTTACGGCGTCGTGCTGCTGGGCATGCGGATCAGCGGCAAGCGCGAAGTCGGGCAGATGACCCCGTTCGATCTGACCCTGCTCTTGCTTCTGAGCAACTCTGTACAGAACGCGATGACCGGCCCGGATACGTCGGTGCTGGGCGGCATCGTCGCCGCATCAACCCTACTGCTGCTCAACTACCTGGTCGCGGAAGTCTCTGGCGGAAACCGGCGCTTCCGCAAATTGATCCAGGGCAGCCCTAGTTTGCTGGTGCATGACGGCAAGATCATAGCCACCCACATGGCCCGGGAGCACGTCACCGTGGATGAGTTGCATCAGGCCCTGCGGGAGCATGGAATCGCGGGCATGAACGAACTGGCACTCGCAGTGCTTGAAGTGGATGGTTCGATCAGTTGCATGAAGTACGACGACATCAAGCCAACCGCGTCAACCCACCTGGCGCATCGAAAGTTTCTGAAGAAGCACGAGTAAGAAAACTGGAATCACGCCTTCGACGAATCCAATATGAAATAAATTGCAGCAAACGATAGAGCTCCTATGCCTGCGAAAGTGAGCGCCGAGATCACATAGCCGGGAGCTACACGATGAGGAAATGCCGCATGATAAAACGCGATGAAGTACGTGGTTGAGCTTATGAACACTGCTAGTGCACAGAGAATGCGAAGAACGGGCCTCACGATGGGTTACTCCTTCTTACGGCTTCTTACTGAGTCGGAGCGGCCTGGATCAACACCACCGGCAGCGGCTGATCGTACGGCTGGATCGCCACGCTGAGGGACTTGCGCTTCTCAAAGTCGTCCTTGGTCACCGGAAAGCTCACTACTACCGTGCCTTGGGCCTGGCCGCCGGGAGGAATCTTTGTCTCGGGCGGTATCGCGGCGATGGCGTGCTCTTTCAACGCGGGAAAGGCTTGAAAATAGCGGTCGAAGTCTACGGCGGATCCGGCTTCGTCGGTAAATTCGCCTCCGTCGGTGGTGAGCTTGGCTTTGATGTCGTGGATCCATAAGGACTTTTTGCCCGAATTGTGCAGGGTGACATTTACCGCCACCATTACCTCGTGCTGGTCTGGGATTTCCACTACGGCAATATTGTCCACGGAGCCGTTGCCTTGGGGCTTGGCTCGTGTCACGAAGGCAAAAATGCCGAGGAGGACGGCGGCGGTCCCGAGCACGATGGCCACAATCCTGGCCGGAGGAAGATTGCGTTTCGCGGTGCCAAACTCTTCACCGATATTGATTCCCGGGCCCGGACCCAGGTCGATGATTGGAGCAGCTTCTGGTTCCGGAATCGGCTCGGGGTTGGGGGATGATTTCGGTGGGATGTCTTCGGGCATGGTGTGCCTCGGCTGCGCCAATTCTATACGTTTCGGCGCAAGATTCGGAATCTAGACATGCGTTCTGCGCGCCTCGAGGCGCGGAGGGCAAGATGCCCTCCGGACAGCCGGCGGGACGCCGGCGCTACGATTGGTTCCAGGTTGCTGCTTGCTGTGGTGCCTCGTATGCTGGTTAGTTCTTAGCCAAGGAGGGACGGATGGATGCAAGAGTGCGGCGTTTCACCTCGTGCGTGGGAGTTCTGCTCTGTTTGGTGGTGGCGCATGCGGCTGCCCAGCAGGAAGGGGTGGCGACCTCGGCGGTCCGCGCCGGGCGGCTCATTGATGTGCGGACCGGGCGGGTCACAACCAATGCTTACATCCTGATTGCGAAGGACCGAATTCTGCGAATTGCCGATGCAGCTCCTGCCGCCATTACAACCATCGATCTTTCCCGATACACAGTAGTTCCGGGGTTGATTGATTCGCACGCCCATGTCCTGGGGAATCCAAAAGACCAGTCATCCGCCGCCGGATTGCGAATGTCCTCGGCACAGAAGACATTGTGGGGAGTGCACAGTCTGCAGATTTGGCTCGACCACGGGTTCACCGCGTTGCGGGACGCGGGCGAGAGCGATTTGGGCTACGGCCAGCTGGCGCTCCGCGACAGCATTGAGAAGGGACTCATCCGGGGACCGCGCATGGTTTCCGCGGGGAACTTCGTTTCCGTGAACGGAGGGCACGGAGACGCGGATGTGCTGGCGCCCGATCAGCAGTTGCCTCGGCGTCCCAATATCGCCGACACCCTGGATGACGTAAGCCGTGCGGTGCGACGCGATGTCAAATACGGTGCGGACTGGATCAAGCTGATGGCAACCGGCGGCGTGATGGATCCGATCAGCGATTACCGGGTCGAGGAGTTGAGCGAAGAGCAGATGGCCAAGGCGGTTGAGGTGGCTCATCGCGCGGGGAAGAAAGTGATGGCTCACGCCGAGGGCGCGGAGGGGATCAAGGCGGCGGTGCGAGCGGGTGTGGACTCGATTGAACACGGCACGGTAATGGATGAAGAAGGGGCGCGGCTAATGGAGCAACGCGGCACCTGGCTGGTGCCGACGCTTTTCTGCTTTCAGCATGATCTGCAAACCGGAACCTCGCAGGGGCGCGATCCGGTCAGCTTCGCCAAGGGGATGGCCATCGTGAAGGAACAGGGGCCCGCCTTCAAACGGGCGCTGGCCCACCATTTGAAGATTGCTTATGGCGTAGACGATGACGTGGACTTTGTGTCGAAGGAATTTGGCGCGCTGGTGAGTGGAGGCATGACGCCGATTGACGCGCTGCGGGCGGCGACCGTGAACGGGGCTGAGTTGTTGGGGCGCTCCGATGAAATCGGAACGCTCGAAGCGGGGAAGTTCGCGGATATTGTCGCGGTGGATGGCGATCCACTGGCGGATATTGCTGTCATGGAGAAAGTTGTGTTTGTGATGAAGGGCGGCGAGATTTACAAGAACGTCAAGTGACCATGGGCCTGATGTGGCCGTGGGCGACTCGCCCGCGTGCGGTTATACGAGACGCGGACGGGTCCGGGACGAGACGGGCGGGAACGCACGTCCTCCATCTATCTACTTCTCAGGCGACTGGCAACGGGTTGCGTTCGGCATACACCCACTGGTGCCAGTAGGGGTAGATCGGCGTTTGTTCACTGGCCCGATCGAGAGCCGCGATCTGCCCGGGCGAGAGCGACCATCCTGCTGCGGCGAGGCTCTGACGCAACTGCTCTTCGTTGCGGGCGCCGATGATAACCGTGGGAAACGGTGGGCCGCTGCAGCAGCCAGTTCAGTGCGACCTGGGCAATGCTTTTTTCGGCTTCTTTGGCCACCTGGTCCAAGGCGTCGACGACTTCATACAAATATTCGTCTGCCACCGGCGGGCCGTTCTCGCTGGTGACGTGCAGGCAGCTGGTGGACGGCAACGGCTGTCCCGGACGGATTTTTCCGGTAAGGCGTCCCCAACCCGGCGGACTCCACACGAGGGCGCCGATTCCTTGATCGAGCGCCAGCGGCATCAGTTCCCATTCGTACTCTCTGCCGACCAACGAATAGTAGACCTGATGGCCGACGTATCGGGACCAGCCGTAGCGCTGCGAAACATCCAGAGATTTCATCAAGTGCCAGCCGGAGAAATTTGAGCAGACGATGTAGCGAACTTTTCCGCTCTCGACCAGATTGGTTGAGCGTGCTCAGAGCTTCCTCGGCGGGCGTGAGCGCGTCGAAACCGTGAAGGTGATAGATGTCGATGTAGTCGGTGCCCAGGCGCCGCAAGCTGGCTTAGCACGGCGTGATCAGGTGATGTCGCGACGATCCGATGTCGTTGGGGCCTTTGCCCAGACGAAATGAAGTTTTGCTTGAGATCAGAAAGGTCGTGGCATCGTCCCGCGATGGCCTTACCCAGGATCTCCTACGAGAGGCCGGCGGAGTAAACGTCGGCGGTATCGAAGAGATTGACGCCGGCTTCCATGCAGATATCGACCAGGCGGGTGGCCTCAGCTACGTCAGTCGAACCCCAGGCGCGGACGAATTCTGTGCCACCACCGAATGTGCCGGTACCAAAACTCAGGGCAGGTACTTTCAGGCCGGAGCGGCCCAGTTGTCGAAATTCCATGGAAAATAGATGCGACGGTGTTCGAAGCGATTCGAATTTTGCGTATGGAGGACGAAAATCCCTAAGGAGACTGCTTTCGATCCGCTGAAAGGGGTCCTTCGACTTCATCCGTCCCCTCGCAAGCGAAGGGACGGATTGCGCTCAGGATGACACTTCCAGGGCAACGGCGTTGCACACCTTACCAGGCGTGCTTCATGGCTTTGGCGAACTTCTGTGGTGGCAGCGTATTCAGCACGTCATCTTTGGTGAGCCAGGCGCGGCGGGCTTGCAGGATGCCGAACCGTATCTTTTCCATGTGGGAGGTGTGGTGCGAGTCGGTGTTGATCACGATTTTGACGCCGTGCTCCTTCGCCAGTCTAAGGTGACGGTCGTTAAGGTCCAGGCGATCGGGATAGGCGTTTAGTTCCATGGCCACTTTCTTCTGAGCGGCTGACTGCAGCACGGCATCGAAGTCGAACCCGTAGGCCTCACGCCGCAGCAGTAAGCGGCCAGTGGGGTGGCCGAGTAGCGAAGTATTGGGATTCTCGACGGCCTTGAGCAGGCGGTCGGTCATCTCGGTCGGCGTTTGGTTGAAGTGGGAGTGCACGCTAGCAATGACGATGTCCATCTGTTCGAGAACGGAGTCGGAGAGGTCGAGCGTGCCGTCGGCCAGGATGTCCACTTCAATGCCGGCAAAGATTCGGATGTCACCAAGTTTGTCACTGACGGCGCGAATGCGCTGGATGTGTTCCACCGCGCGCTTGTCGTCCAGGCCGTTGGCGAAAGCCAGGTTCTTCGAGTGGTCGGTGATGGCCATGTATCTATAGCCGTGTTCTTTGGCGGCCTCGGCCATCTCTTCGATGGTGTTGCGTCCGTCGGTCTCGACAGTATGCATGTGGACGTCGCCCTGCAAGTCGGATTGGGTGATCAACACAGGCAGAGTGTGGGCCGCCGCGGCATCAATCTCGCCCAGATTCTCACGCAGCTCGGGAGGTATGTAGTCGAGCTTAAGTTTGGCATAGATTTCCTCCTCGGTCTTTCCGGCTACCGGTTTTTCGGTGTCGAGTTTGGCCAGGCTGTATTCGCTGAGGGTGTAACCCATCTTCAGCGCGCGCTGGCGCAGAGCCACGTTGTGGGCTTTCGAGCCGGAGAAGTATTGCATGGCGGCGCCGAAGGATTCGGGAGGCAGGAGCCGCACGTCCACCTGCATGCCGCCGCGCAGCCGGAAGCTGACTTTATTTTCGCCGCGGGCGATGATTTCCATCAGGCCGGGAAGTTTGATGACATGCTCGATCAGCTCCTGCCGGGCGGCGTCATCGCAGCAGGCTGTGCCTGTAACCAGTATGTCGAGGTCGCCAACAGTCTCGCGCCCGCGGCGCAGCGAGCCCGCCGGGGTTATTTTTTCCACGCCTGGATAACTCCGAAGATGCTCGATGATCTTTTCGGCCTGCTGTTCGGCGGCGTCGAGGAGAAAGCGGCCGGCGATGCGGCGATAGTCTTCGATAGCTTTGAGCAGCTTCTGCTCCTGCTTTTCCCCCATGCGGGGAAGCTCACGTATTTTCCCCTCTCGGGCGAGCTTAGCCACGCCATCCAGATCACTCACTTTGTAGGCGCTCCAGATGAGGGCGATCGTCTTCGGACCCAAACCCTGGATCTTGAGCAGATCGAGCATTGAGGGGTGATATTTCTTGAGCAACTCGGCGTGCAGTGAAAGTTTCCCGTCTTTGAACATCTCCTGCATGTTCACCAGCATGCCTTTGCCGATACCGGCGATGGCAAGCACTTTCTTTGGTTCGTTAATCAAGTCGGCGATCTGCTGGGTCTGGGCCTCGATGGCCTCTGCGGCGTTGCGGTAAGAGCGGATGCGGAAGGAATCCTGTCCGTCAATTTCGAGCAGATCGGCGGTTTCGTACAGAATGCCGGCGATGGCTTTGTTGTCCATTGCGATAGAGATTAAACAAGTTGGGGCTGGAGGGGAAGCTGGGGCGATTGAGAGGGTTTGCCTCTTGGCGCGAACGAGAGCAGGATGCCCTCGTGACAGCCGGCGGGACGCCGGCGCTACTCGAAAAGAAGCCTACGACGACTTGGTGACGTTGGCGGCTTGCGGCCCCTTCTGTCCCTGTGTGACTTCGAACTCGACTTGATCGCCCTCCTGAAGACTCTTGTAGCCTTCCGAGGAGATCGCGCTGTAGTGCACGAACACGTCAGGGCTGCCATCGTCGCGTCCGATAAAACCGTAGCCCTTGGCGTTGTTAAACCATTTCACTGTACCTTTCAAGCGTTCCACGTACGCCCCCTCGGGCACGTTCTCTTGCGATGCGAGGCCGTACCCTGCAATTGAGGCAATTGTGCTGCCAGAGAAAGAGTGCTGTCAAGACAATGCAGCACAGAAAAGCCGCTATTTGCGCGGCTTTGAACCCTTCCGTGACTGGCTCAGCCAGAGGATGCCGGCAATGGTCTTGCCGTCTTTGATGATGCCTCGCATGACCATTCGAACGGCGGCCGAAAGCAGCACCATGCGAACCTGGATGACCTCATCCGCCTCGGGTTGCGCGGGGCCGGGGCGCAGCCCGCGGGCGAAGTACAGATTCATGGCCTCGGCCAAAAAGCCTGGGCTGGCGTAGAAGTGTAGAATGCGGCGCCAACGCGATGCGGTGTAGCCGGTCTCCTCCAGAAGTTCGCGTTTGGCGGCGGCCAAATCATTTTCACCCTCGTCAATCCGTCCGGCGGGCAGCTCCCAGAGCATCTGGCGGGCGGCGTGGCGGTACTGGCGCTCGAGCAGCACGCGGGGCTCGGAGCCGCCTTCTTCTTCGATCGCAAGGATCACCACGGAACCAGAGTGGTGCACAATGTCGCGGCGAGTGCGTACGCCGCTGGGTTCGAGAACCTCGTCGGCGGTGACGCGGAAGGCGGGTCCGTGGTAGACCTCGCGGGATGAGATGACCCTGTCTTTCGGAGTGGCTTTTTTACGGGACGACTTCGGCATGGAAATACTATAAAGCAGGTGACACTGCCACGCGGGCGAGTCGCCCGCGGCCACACAGCTTGTGGTGCGGGGAGGTGCTATGCTGCGGCGATGGTTCGCAAACCATGCATCGCGATCGTGGGACCGGGAAGACTGGGGAGCGCGCTGGCCGTAGAGTTGACGCGGGCGGGATACCGCATCAGCGACATCGTCTCCGGAAACAGTAGTGCATCTCGCAGGAAGGGCCGGGCACTCGCCGAGCTCGCGCACTCCAGAGTAGTCGTGGCGGGAGATGGTCTTGACGGGGACCTGGTCTGGTTCTGTGTACCTGACCGTGAGATTGCGGGGGCGGCGCGCCAACTCTCAGATGCAGTGGATTGGCGAGGCAAAGTGGCGCTGCACTCCAGCGGGGCGTTGGCCAGCGATGAATTACGTGTCTTGCGGCTTCGTGGCGCCGCTGTGGCTTCGGTACATCCACTAATGACTTTTGTGCGGGGATCGGCTCCTTCGCTCGAAGATGTGCCCTTTGCGGTGGAAGGCGATCCGGCAGCGGTGAGGGCGGCCCGAAGGGTCGTAAATGACCTGGGCGCGGAGCCGTTTCCCATTTCCAGGAACAGGAAGATGGCTTACCACGCGTGGGGAGCATTTGCCTCGCCGCTCCTGATTGCATTGCTGGTGACGGGGGAAAGAGTGGCAAGAGTTGCGGGGCTCTCCCTTGCCGAGGCCCGCCGCAATGCGCTGCCCATCTTGCGCCAGACGTTGGCCAACTATGCCAGGCTTGGTCCGGCGGGCGCTTTCAGTGGGCCGATTGTGCGCGGAGATGCGCCGGTGGTGCGACAGCACTTGAAAGAGTTGAAGAAGGTGCCGGAGGCGAGAGCTGTTTATCTTGCATTGGCGCGGGCTGGGTTGCATTATTTGCCGGCTCGCAACCGGAGGGAATTGGAGAAGCTGTTGAAGAAGTAGCGGGTGCTTCAGAACGTGAAGACGTTGAAGCTTGGCCCGAACTCTAGGTTCGAGAAGAAGGTAGGGGTCTTAGACTCCGCAACTTCTTCACGATGCCAAGAAGTTGCTGCGCTCAGGATGACCGGGAGCTTAGGTAACCATCAATCTTTCGATCTTGCGGGAACGGCCGGTCGTTTCGTCGCAATCTACCACTACGGCGCAGAGGCGGACGTCACCGGTGGCGGCCTCGAAGCGGGCAGGCATGTTATTCAGGAAGCGGGCGATGATCATTTCCTTTTGCACTCCGATCACGCTGTCGTAGGGTCCGGTCATGCCAACATCGGTGATGTAGGCGGTGCCGGCAGGCATGACGCGCTCGTCGGCGGTCGGAATGTGGGTGTGGGTGCCGACCAGCGCAGTAACTCGTCCGTCGAGGTACCATCCCATCGCAAGTTTTTCCGATGTGGTTTCGGCGTGAAAATCGACAAAAATCACTTTGGCCTTGATCTCTTTCAATAATTGATCAGCAACGCGAAACGGGTCGTCGTTAGCGGCCATGAAAACGCGCCCCTGGAGATTAACCACGGCGTAGGGGATCCCACTCTTGCCGCCTTGGTAGACGCCCCAGCCTGGCATGTCGGGCGCATAGTTGGCCGGGCGCAACAGGCGACGGGCCGGGCTGTGCTGATTGCCGTCCGCGCTTTGAAAGTAGTCGATGATCTCGCGCTTGTCCCAGATGTGGTTGCCGGTGGTGATTACATCGATGCCCAGCTCGAACAAATCTTCCGCCAGCGCGCCCGTGATGCCGAAGCCGCCGGCTGAGTTTTCCCCGTTCGCAATCACCAGATCGATGGCATGTTCTTTCATCAGGCTGGGTAGACGGTCTTTAACGATGTTGCGTCCGGGACGTCCGAAAATATCGCCGATGAAGAGAATGTGCATGGTGGAGAGATTATGTTTCGATGTTAACACGCGAAAAACGGTCGTTGGTCGTTGGTCTTTGGCCAACAACCAACGATTAGTGACTATCGACCAGTTCTGCCGTTTTCAGAAAATCGTAGTTGCCCGAAGAATTTAACGTGAGGTTGCGCACTCGTTTTGAGTGCACCAGCACGTTGTCGAAGTACCAGAGATTGATGTAGGGCAGTTCGTCGGCCAGAGTGCGCTGGATTTCCGCGTAGAGTTGTTTGCGGGTGTTCTGGTCGAGTTCCTGGCGGGCCTGGTCGATTAGCGTGTCGATCCGCGGATCGGCAAAGTATCCGCGGTTGGAACCGTTGGGAGGGAATTTGGAGGAGTGGAAGATGTATTCGAACATGTCGGGGTCTTCGTTGCCCCCCGACCAGCGCAGGGAATAGAGCTGGAACAGGCCGTGCGTTACATCGGAGAAAAACGTGGCGAATTCGAAAGTGCGAATATTGAGCGCGATTCCTACCTGGCGCAGTTGCTGCTGCAGCACCGCCGCCATCAAGCGCGTGCTCTCGTCCGTAGACGATTTCATGGTTAGGTGGAAGCGGACACCGTTCACCTCGGGATATCCCGCCTGCTCGAGCAACTGGCGGGCGCGAGCGGGATCGTGGTCATAGGCCGGCACGTCACCGTTGTATGCCCAGCTCTCCGGCGGCAGAACGCTATTGGCGGGCCGGGCAAAACCGCGCATCAGATATTCGATGAACATGCGGCGGTCGATGGCGTAAGCGAGGGCCTGCCGTACACGTTCATCCTTGAGAATGGGATCACGTAAATTAAAAGCCAGATAGCCCAGTATGGTGCCGGGGCCACGCAGAACGGCGAGATTTGGGTCACCTTCAAGGCTCAACACCGTGTCAGCGGGCAGCGCGTTAATGGCGATGTCGGCGCTACCCTTGCGCAATTCCAGCGCGCGCGTAGTGGTGTCGGGCACGACCATAAAGCGGACATTCGCGAGATGCGCTTTCACTCCCCAGTATTCGTCGTTGCGAGCGACTACAACTTCTTTGTCCGGCTCCGCCCTGATGAAGCGGAAAGGCCCCGATCCAATGGGATTGCGGCTGATCTCGTCGCCACTGCCCTGAGGCACGATGCCTATGGCGCCATCGGAGAGATTCCATAGCAGGGAGGCAAAAGGCTCTTTGAGGTGGAAGGTTACGGTGTAGTCATCGGTCGCGTCGATTTGGTCGACGAGGTGGTAGGTGGCGGCCTTGGTACTGCGAATCTTGCCTTGCAGTAAAGAATCGAAAGTCCATTTCACGTCGCGGGAGGTCAGCGGGCGTCCGTCGTGAAACTTTACGCCGTGATGCAAGTGAAAGATGTATGTCAGGGGATCGGGAATATCCCATCGTTCCGCCAGGCCAGGCGCGACGTTGAAATGGGTGTCACGGGTGAGCAGGTCGTCGAAGATGAGATCGTCGATGCGCTCGGATTGCGCTTCCAGACCCACCCGGGGATCGAGGTTGGTGGGACTGCTCTCGATGATCATTACCAGGGTGTTGGGGTTGGGTCTGCTGGCACAGGAGAGGGTGAGGGCCAGGCACGCGGCGCAGGCTAGAGCTTGGAGCACTCGGGATAGACTCAAAGGCAAACGCAAGGTCCCTCGACTCGTTTCGACGCGCGAACGCGTCTCCATCTTCGCTCGGGATGACAGTTTGTCGCACTACGCATACGAGATCTTTCCCAGGATCGCCGGCCTCTGGGCTCCCGTGGCGGAGGGAATGTTTGACGGGCGATGGTCCCAGGTTTCGTAGGCCATGAGGGCAAACGCCGCCGCTTCCTTCGCTTCGGAGGGCAATCCGAATTCGTCGGAGGCGCGAATAGTCAGGCGCATAGGACGAAGCTCGTTGGCCAGCATGGCGAGTAGAGTTGGATTGTTGGCGCCGCCGCCGGAGACCACGAATTCTCGAAAATGTCCGCGACCTGGCATCACAAAGCGGCGCAAGGCATCGGCGATCGCACGGGCGGTCAGGGCTGTGGCAGTGGCGACTACATCCGCTTTGCTTGCTCGTCCACAACGTTTGATGAATTGCTGTGCGAACTCGCGTCCGAACTCTTCGCGTCCGGCGGTTTTGGGCGGCTTGCGAAGGAAAAATGGGAGACGCAGAGCACTAGAAACAACGCGGTCAAGTACCAGGCCTGTGGCCGCGATGCGTCCATCGCGATCGTAGGGCTTCCCGAAAAGCCGGTCGATGACTGCATCGATCACCATGTTGCCCGGGCCGGTGTCGAAAGCCGTAACTTGCTTAGCGGATGCTCCCGCAGGAATTACCGTCAAGTTGGCGATGCCGCCAATGTTTTGCACGATGCGCCCAACTTTGGCATTGCGATAGAGCAGGTAATCGAGGAAGGGAACCAGGGGCGCGCCTTTGCCTCCCGCAGCCATGTCGGCTGGACGAAAATCAGAGACGACCGGGACGCCGACTCGGGCCGCGAGCACGGCGCCTTCTCCAGTCTGCCAAGTGACGGCCAATTGGCGGCCCAGGAATTTGGCGGGCTCGCCCTGGTGGTAGAGAGTCTGGCCGTGACAGCCGATCAGCGCTGCTTTCAGGCGGAATCGGCCTTGAGTGGCTAGTAGGGCTTCGGCGTAGAGTTCGGCAAGCAGGAAATTCAGTCTCGCCAGGTTGGCTACGCTCGCTTGCTTGGCATTCATGGCCTGCAGGACAGCGTGCCGGACATTTTTCGGGTAGGGGTATTCGGCGTGGGCAAGGAATTTGAATGACAGGTTCGTGGATTCGGACGAACGCGGGCGCCTGCGCCACACCAGCTTGATCAGCGCCACGTTGATGCCATCGGCCGAGGTACCACTCATGATGCCTGCGACGATCATGCGTTTGCGGCTCCCGGCTGGGAGAGGCCGATCTGCTCGCTGAGTCTCCGTAGCTGGCGCGAAAGTTTCTCCAGCTTCTGGGGAGAGGGAGCCGGCGATCTGCGCTTCAGAGCGGATGATTTCTTCTTGAAGGCCAGCACGCGAGTCGCGGAGTCTGCTACCCGCTGGGCAAACTTGCGGTTGCCCTCAGCCTCTTTGATCAGGGCTTCGTAAGATCGCGTGACGTACTCTTCGATGTGGCAGATCAAGCAGAGATCGCCTCCGGCCCGGATGTGTTCGATCGCAGCCTGCTCGATGGGTGAGGCTTTTAGTACTCCTCCCATTTCCAGATCGTCGGAGACAACCAGGCCGCGGTAGCCGATCTTCTTGCGCAGAACATCTGTGATCCATTTCTTCGAGAGCGATGCCGGGCTCTGGTCGTGCGTGATGGCGGGATAGTTGGCGTGTCCGATCAGGACCATGGGCAGCTCACGGCGCAGCGCGCGGTACGGATACAGATCTTCTGCCCAGATCTTTTTCCACGGTTTGTTGATCGATGGAAGTTCCTCGTGCGTATCGAGGTTGGCTTCACCGAGACCGGGAAAGTGTTTGGCTGAACCTACGACGTTGGCGGCGTGCAATCCCTTGAGGAATTCGCGGGCATAGAGGACCGCTTGTTTGGGATCGGCCGAAACGGCGCGGGAACTCATCACCGTTTTGGACGCTTCCAATGCGAGGTCTACTACCGGCGCGAAGTCGGTGTTGAATCCCAATGTTCGGCAGGCTTCGCCGATCACTTTGCCATGCTTGCGGAAGAGTTCGCGGTCGTGGGTGGCGAAGACGTCGGCGGCGGAAGGGCTTCGGCCAATGACGTTGCGGAAGCGGTCGACCCGGCCTCCTTCCATGTCCACGGCGGTGAAGAGCGGAGTGGAGACGCAGGCCTGGCAATCCTTCAGCAGCTTGTAGGTTTGCTCTCCTCCAGTGATGTTGCGGGCGAAGAGGATGACGCCGGCGGGTTGCATCCGGGTCAGCAAAGCGGCAAGGCCGGGCGACATTTCGGTGCCGTCGAAGCCCATGATGAGCAGCTGACCGATGCTCCGGCGAAGATTAGAGGGACTTTTTTGTCTGGACATTATAGGTAATCATTCAAGCATTACTTTATTTATCGACCAACGACTACGTCAGCGGCTGAAACCGCCTCTCCCAGTCAAGCTCAAACGCAGCGCTGAAGCGCTGCTTTACCCAGAACCCAAGCGGATTTCATTCCACCTGCTTTTTAAGCTGGGCCAGCAGATTCAGCGCCTCCAGTGGAGTCAGCGAATTCAGATCTACTTCGCGCAACTTGTCGAGGACCGGTTGCGACAGCGGAGTGAAGATAGTCAACTGCGCCGCCTGCGGGGTTGCGCCCGGCGAGAGGTGTCCCATCAATTGCCGTTCTGCGCTTTCGTGCTCGGCCAGGACGTCGCGGGCGCGCACGATCACCTCAGGCGGAAGTCCCGCCAGTTTCGCCACCTCGATTCCGTAGCTGCGGTCGGCCGCACCGGGCACGACTTTTCGCAGGAAGGCGATTCCGCCACCGGTTTCTTTCACTGTCACGTGATAGTTTTTGACACCGGAGAGTTGCTCGGCCAGTTCGGTCAATTCGAAGTAGTGCGTGGCGAAAAGGGTTTTGGCCCGCGTCCGGGCATGAATGTATTCGACCGCTGCCCAGGCGATGGCCAGGCCGTCGTAGGTCGCAGTGCCGCGACCGACTTCGTCGAGCAGGATGAGTGAGCGCGGAGTCGCAGTGTGCAGGATGGCAGCGGTTTCCGTCATCTCGATCATGAAAGTGGAGCGGCCGCGGGCCAGGTTGTCGCTGGCGCCGATACGGGTGAAGACGCGATCCACCAGACCCAGCCGGGCCGATCGCGCGGGCACGAATGATCCGGCTTGCGCCAGGATCACGGTGAGCGCGGCTTGCCTGAGATAAGTGGACTTGCCGCCCATGTTCGGGCCAGTCAGTACCATGATTGCGTTTGTGGTTGAGTTCAGGAAAAGATCATTGGGGACGAAGCGGTCTCCGCTGCCCAGTTCCAGTTGTTCGATGACGGGATGGCGTCCAGCTACGATTTCAATGTCGGCAGAGTCGTCAAACTTGGGGTGACAGTAGTTTCGTAGGGCTGCGATCTGAGCCAGAGCCGCCAGGACATCGATTTCAGCGAGGGCGAGCGCGGTCTGGCGGATGCGGCGGGCTTCTCCTGCAATGGCCGAGCGCAACTCGGCGAACAGGCGGCGTTCGATATCTACGATCTTTTCCTGGGCGTCAAGAATCTTGGATTCGTATTCTTTCAACTCCGGCGTGGTAAAGCGCTCGGCGTTGACCAGGGTCTGCTTGCGTTCGTAGTCGGGCGGAGCCAGGTGCGAATTCGCCTTTGAAATTTCGAGATAGTAGCCAAAGATCGAGTTGAACTTTATTTTCAGGCTTGCGATGCCGGTACGCTGGCGTTCGCGTTGTTCGATTTGAGCCAGAAATTGCTTGCTGTTTCGGCTCAGGTCGCGCAGTTGGTCGAGTTCTTTATCAGCCCCGGACTGAATTACACCACCGTCGCTCAGGGAGATGGGAGGCTCGGGGATGATGGTGCTTTCGATGCGTTGGCGAAGATCGGATAGTTCGTCGACTGAGGTATGGAGTTTGGTGAGGCGATCCGGGAAGCTTTCATCGGCCTGGGCTACGGGCGAGGCCTGCGCGGCCGAGTCGGCCGCGACCATATGTGCAGTGGAGGCCCCAAAGCGTTCCAATGCTTTACGGACTGCTGGGAGTTTCGCTAAGGATGCCGCCAGGGCGAGGACGTCACGCGGATTGGCGGTTTCCAGCGTGACTCGGCTGAGCAGGCGCTCGAGATCCAGGATCCCATCGAGGGCTCGCCGGAGCTCTTCGCGGGCCATCGTTTTCTTTACCTGAGACTCGACTGCATCCAGGCGGGCGTTGATCTCAACGATGTCGATCGACGGGCGCAGCAGCCAGGAGCGCAGAAGTCGCTTGCCCATTGGCGTCACCGTCGCATCTATCGACCGGAACAGCGTGACGCCGGCATCGGCGCCGGCGAAGAGCGGTTCGATCAGCTCGAGGTTTCGCACCGTGACGGCATCGAGCACCAGGCAGGTTTGAAGTTCGTAGAATCCGATGCGATCTACATGACTCAAGGTCCCGCGCTGGGTGGAGCGCACGTAATAGAGGATGGCGCCGGCGGCGGCCGCGGCGGCGGGCTTGCCCGACAGGCCGAAGCCTTCCAGCGATAGAACTCCGAAATGATTTTCCAGTAGCGGGATGGAGTGGTCAGGGGCGAAGATCCAATCGTCGAGCGGAGTTTCGGCGTAACCTGAGCCGCCGGTTGGGCGGCCCGAACGGGGCCCTTCGACTTTGCTCAGGGCAGGCTCCGCCCCGTCCCCCCGCGGTTCGTGGTTCCGCCGGCCTGCTTCGAACAGCGGAGCTGATGACGCGTACAACACTTCTTTCGGACGCAGTTGCTGAATCTCTTCCTGGATTCTTTTGGCGGCGTCTTCTCCCTGGAATTCGGTGGCGCGAAATTCGCCGGTAGAAAGGTCGAGAGCGGCGAAGCCTACACGCGCACCGGTCTGCGCGACAGCGGCGAGGAAATTGTTTTCCTCCGAATTCAGGGAAGAATCTGCCGCGGTGCCGGGAGTGACGACCCGAGTGACTTCTCGTCGCACGAGTTTTTTTGCCAAACGCGGATCTTCTACCTGCTCGCAGATGGCGACTTTGAATCCTTTACGGATCAGCTTCGAGATATAGCCTTCAGCGGCGTGATGGGGTACGCCACACATCGGGATGGCGATGCCCTTTTCTTTGTTGCGCGAAGTGAGCGTGATCTGGAGCTCCTTCGCGGCGAGGACGGCGTCGTCGAAGAAAAGCTCGTAGAAATCTCCCAGGCGGAAGAACAGCAGGGCGCTGGGATGCTCCTTTTTGATGGCGGCATACTGCCGCATCAACGGGGTGGACGGCTCGGTCATTTCAACGCGGTTCGTGCGCGGATTATAACAAAGGCTGTGGTGATTTCCGGGTGATGGAAATCACAATCAGTTCGTTTCTTTCGCTCCTTCGGAGCTTGGTGGTTGACGCTGGCTAACCCCGGGCTTGCGCCCGGGCCTGCATTCTTCCGCCGCTCCGCGGCTGGTGCGTATTTGGTTTCAGCCGAGAGCGCCCACGCGGGTCTACTCGCGCTCCGCTGGCTGGAAGCCAGATCGCAGTTGACGTGGCCTCCGGGCCGATGTTTTCCTTACACCCATGGAACTGCGTAAGGACCCGATTACCCGCTCCTGGGTGATTACCGGCGACGACGTGCCTGACCACGCTCCCCGCGCCGAACGCTTTTGCCGGTTTTGTGCCGATGCGCCGGTGGCGCCGCAAGTAGTTTCCAACAGGCCGGGAGTGGAAGGCGCCGCCTGGTCGGCGCGCGCGGTGGTGCATCCCGCGCCGCTTTATCGGATTGAAGGCGAGCCGACCCGGCGCGGCGACGGAATTTACGATCGCATGTCCTCGGTAGGCGCCCACGAAGTGTTGGTAGAGAATCCACGGCACGACCGGCAGTTGTGGAATGCGAGTGATGCGGAGATGGAGCAGTTCCTGCTGCTGGTGGCGCATCGAATCCAGGATTTGAAACGCGATGCGCGCTTCAAATACATTAGCGTCTTCAAGAATCACGGGGCCAATGCCGGGCAGGAATTCGAGCATCCCACGTCGCAATTGACTGCGACCACGTTTGTTCCGCGGAGGGTACTGTACGAATTACGGGCGGGCCGGGATTATTTCAAGGCCAAGGAGCGCTGTGTATTTTGTGACATTATTTCCCAGGAGCTGCAGCAGAACCAAAGAGTCATAGAAGTGCGTGGCGACTTTATCGCGCTCTGCCCTTATGCACCCCGCGTGCCCTATGAGACCTGGATCATTCCCCGGACCCATGAAGCGGCCTTCGAGCGTTTCGGCCTGACCCGGCCGGCTAATATGCTTGACCTCGCCGCACTGCTGCGGCGCACGCTGCAGCGGATTCGCACTGTGACCGGCGAATTTCATCTCGTGCTGCACACCTCTCCCAATACGCTGTTTCAATCGAAGAGCCTCGACTATTGGAAGACCATCGATGATGACTACCACTGGCACATCGAAATCCTGCCGGTGGTTGGAGGGAAGGCGAAATCGTATACGTTCAAAGAAGTTTATTATTCGCCGGTGACCTCGGAGAGCGCCGTCAAGCTGTTGCGGGAAGCACGGATTGATGGCTAAGAGCGGGCGTCGGACCTCGGACGTCAGCCACTACTCTAATGGCGCGGCTCCACGTGACCGACTAACGGCCAACGACCAACGAGCTCCTATGACTCTCCGTCGCATGAAGACCTATACCGGTGGCCAGGGATACGTCTATCAGTACTATTTTGTGGGGAAGCGGGCGGCAATGGCCGACGCAGCCAAGGGTCCGGCGAGCGAATATATTTTTGATGTCACCTCGGACCGCAAGACTACATTTGCGGTGAGCGTCTTTCTGCCGGACGAATCTCTGAAGGCCTGGGCGGATCGGCATGGACGCGCCCTGACCGAGGCCGAGCAGTACGGCGCAGTCAAGATGAGGTTGTTTCAGGCTTTTGACGAAATCGAGGACATGCTG
>Ga0307471_100000354_pt1 | contig 23515 bp, 32 predicted proteins | sample atmos_gasesAM3C__2_FD_204566 | JGI IMG/M metagenome (GOLD analysis project Ga0307471, IMG submission 204566) | Hardwood forest soil microbial communities from Morgan-Monroe State Forest, Indiana, United States - atmos_gasesAM3C_515 | ecosystem: Environmental > Terrestrial > Soil > Temperate...
CCGCTCGACCGTGGGTACGGTCACCGAGATCTACGACTATCTGCGGCTGCTGTACGCCCGCGCCGGGATTCCGCGCTGCCCCGACCATGGGATCGAGCTCACCGCACAGACGGTGAGCCAGATGGTAGACCAGGTGCTGACGCTCACCGAAGGGACCCCGGTGGCGCTGCTCGCACCGGTCGTGAGTGACCGCAAGGGCGAGCACCAGGAGCTGCTCGAGGATCTCGCCGCGCAGGGATTCGTGCGCGTGCGCATCGATGGGCGCATCCACGAGATGGGTGCGCTGCCCGCGCTCGACGGCAAGCGGAAGCACACCATCGAAGCGGTGGTCGATCGGCTGCGAGTACGCCCCGACAGCGCGCAGCGTCTTGCGGAGTCATTCGAGACAGCACTGCGCGTCTCGGGGGGCCTGGCGCGGCTCGTGTTTCTCGATGAGCCGGCGCGGGAAGAGCTGGTGTTCTCGAGCCGCCATGCCTGCCCGGTATGCGGCTACAGCGTTCCGCCGCTCGAGCCGAAGCTCTTCTCCTTCAACAATCCCGCGGGCGCCTGCCCGAGCTGCGACGGGCTTGGCGTGCAGGAGTTCTTCGACCCGCTGCGCGTCGTCCTGCACCCGCATCTCTCGCTCGCCGGCGGCGCCGTGCGCGGCTGGGACCGCCGCAACGAACACTACTTTCAACTCATCCAGTCCCTCGCCCGTCACTACGGCTTCGACATCGAGACGCCATGGACCGAGCTTCCCGAGCAAGTGCGCCACGTGCTGCTCAACGGCAGCGGCGAGGAAACGATCGACTTCAGCTACCACGAGACCGGCGGCCGCCGGACGCGCAAACGACATCCCTTCGAGGGCATCCTGCCGAATCTCACCCGCCGCTATCGCGAAACCGAGTCGCCCATGGTGCGCGAGGAGCTCGCGCGCTATCTCGGCGTGCGGCCCTGCCCCGAGTGTCACGGGACGCGCCTCAGCCGTGCGGCGCGCTTCGTCTACGTTGCCGACCGTACGCTGCCCGAGGTGACGCATCTCACCGTTGGCCGCGCACTCGCATTCTTCAGCGAGCTCACCCTCAGCGGCTGGCGGGGCGAGGTGGCGACGAAGATCGTCAAAGGAGTTGCCGAACGGCTGCGCTTCCTCACCGACGTCGGCCTCGATTACCTGACACTGGATCGCAGCGCGGAAACGCTCTCCGGTGGGGAGTCCCAGCGCATACGCCTCGCGAGCCAGGTGGGCTCGGGTCTCACCGGAGTCATGTACATTCTCGATGAGCCCTCGATCGGCCTGCACCAGCGCGACAACCGCCGCCTGCTCGCGACGCTCAAGCAGCTGCGCGACCTCGGCAACACCGTCATCGTCGTGGAGCACGATGAGGAAGCGATCGAGGCCGCAGACCACGTAGTGGACCTGGGCCCCGGCGCCGGTGCTCACGGCGGGCATCTGGTGGCGCAGGGCACCCCGCGGGATATCAAGGCGAACCCCGCTTCGATCACCGGACAATATCTGTCCGGCAGACGCCGCATCGAGCTGCCGACGCTGCGCCTGCGCCCGGATCTTTCGCGGCAGATCAGCATCGTCGGGGCCCGCGGCAACAACCTGCGCAACATCACCGCGCACATCCCGCTCGGGCTCTTCACCTGCGTCACCGGCGTCTCGGGCTCGGGCAAGTCGACGCTCATCGTCGACACGCTCTTCGGCCACACGGCGGCGCGCTTGAGTGGCGCACGCGTCGAAGCCGCACCCGCCGAGCGCATCGAGGGGCTCGAGCACATCGACCGCGTGATCGACATCGACCAGAGCCCCATCGGCCGCACGCCGCGCTCGAATCCCGCCACGTACACCGGCCTCTTCGCGCCATTGCGCGAGCTGTTCGCGGCCGTGCCCGAGGCGCGTGCCCGCGGGTACGACGCTGGGCGCTTCAGCTTCAACGTCAAGGGCGGGCGGTGCGAGGCCTGCCAGGGCGATGGGGTCATCCGCGTCGAGATGCACTTTCTGCCGGATGTCTACGTGCCGTGCGATGTGTGCCAGGGAAGACGCTACAACCGCGAGACGCTCGAGATCCGCTACCGTGGCAAGAACATCCACGAAGTGCTGGAAATGACCGTCGAGGAAGCCGCGCGGTTCTTCCAGAACGTGCCGGCCGTGAGCGGCAAGCTGCTGACGTTGACCGACGTGGGCCTGTCCTACGTGCGTCTGGGCCAGAACGCGACCACGCTCTCAGGCGGTGAAGCGCAACGCGTGAAGCTCGCGCGCGAGCTCGCCAAGCGCGCAACCGGGCGCACGCTCTACATACTCGATGAGCCGACGACCGGCCTGCACTTTCACGATGTCGAGCAGCTGCTGCAGGTCCTGCACCGGTTGCGGGACGAAGGGAACACCATCGTCGTGATCGAGCACAATCTCGATGTCATCAAGACCGCCGACTGGGTCATCGACCTCGGTCCCGAGGGCGGTGAGGGCGGGGGCGAGATCGTCGCCTCGGGCACACCCGAGGAGATCGCGGCAGCCGAGTCCTCCTGGACCGGCCGCTTCCTGTCCCCCCTTCTGAAGGGAAAGCCGGTGAGTAAGGCCGCCCCTGCGGCCTGAGCCCGGCTGGGCCCCTCCCGAGCTCGTGTATAGCTCATTGAAAACAAATGACTTATGTCCCCAAGGGACGGTGACAGAGCCCGGAACGGGCTACACCGCGATCCGTATCGCTGCTGATTGCAAATGCGAACCGTTCTCATCCATACTTGACTCGTGGATGCTGTAAACAGCCCTGAAGGTGTGAGCTGTGTGCCAGGCTTCGTGAGCCTTGCGGCCCTGCCGCCGGGCACGAGGGGCTCGGTCGTGAGCGTTGGCTCGAGCGCTGCCCCGTTGTCGGCTCTCGAGCGTCGACTCCTTGAATTCGGTTTCGTGCACGGCGAGCAGATCGAGATCCTCGCCGAGGCGCGTCCGGGTCGTGATCCCTTCATCGTGCGCGTCGGCCACACCACACTCGCATTGCGGCGCCGCGAGGCGCAGAGCGTGTGGGTCGAATTGCACCACTCGGGATCGGGCGCGTCACCCCGAGCGCAAGTTGACGTCCCGGCAAATGGGGTCGAATTGCACCACTCGGGATCGGGCGCGTCACCCCGAGCGCAAGTTGACGTCCCGGCAAATGGGGTCGAGTTGCATCACTCGAACGGAACCGGACCCGCGCCATGAACGCGCCCGCGGCCGCGGCGGTGGCCGCGCCGCAGCTGAGCCTCTCCCTCATCGGCGTCCCGAACTGCGGCAAGACCGCACTCTTTAATCGACTTACGGGCAGTCGGCAGAAGGTCGCCAACTACCCGGGCGTCACCGTCGAGCGCAAGGAAGGTCGGCTGGTCGGCCCGCGGACCGGCCGGACCTTCCGCGTAGTCGACCTGCCCGGAGCCTACAGTCTCGAGCCCACGACGCTCGATGAGGCCATCGCCCGCGACGTCGTGCTCGGGCGCCATGCGAGCGAGCCGCCGCCGGATCTGCTCGTGTGCGTGGTCGATGCGACCAATCTGCGGCTCAATCTGCGCCTGGTGCTCGAGTTGAAGCGCCTCGGGCGGCCGATGATCGTCGCACTCAACATGAGCGATGTCGCGCAACAGCGCGGCTATCAGATCGATCGCGCGGCGCTCGAGCGCACCCTCGGCGTGCCCGTGATTCCGACCGTCGCGGTCCGCGCGGGCGGTGAGCGCGAGCTCGTGGAAGCGATCGACGCCTATGGTTTTGCCGAGCGTGCCCTGAGCCGCGACCGCGAGCCGCTCGAAGCGCAGCCGCCGCCCACGGCCGCGCAGATCGAGGCCACGCAGCGCGAGGTTCGCCGCGTGCTCGCGGACAGCGGCTATCGCGTACCGGCGCGCGTCAAGGCGCTCGCACGACTCGATGCGATCGTGCTGCATCCGGTCGCCGGACCGCTGCTCCTCGGCACGGTACTGTTCCTGATGTTCCAGGCGGTATTCAGCTGGGCGAAAGCGCCGCAGAACCTCATCAACGTCGGCGTGCAACACCTGAGCGCCTGGCTCACCGGTGCGCTGCCTGCAGGTCCTTTGCGCGGACTGCTGCTCGATGGTGTGGTCGCCGGCGTTGGCAGCGTGCTGGTGTTCCTGCCGCAGATACTGATCCTGTTCCTGTTCATCCTCGCGCTCGAGGACTCCGGCTACCTGCCGCGCGCGGCGTTCATGCTCGACCGCCTGATGGGACGGGTAGGACTCTCGGGCCGCGCCTTCATTCCGCTGCTCTCGAGCTTCGCGTGCGCGATCCCCGGCATCATGGCGACGCGTACCATTCCTTCCGCACGCGATCGCCTCGCCACCATCATGATCGCGCCGCTCATGACCTGCTCGGCACGGCTGCCGGTGTACGCGTTGCTCATCGGCGCCTTCATCCCGCAGCGCGTGGTCGGGGTGTTCAACCTCCGCGGACTGGTGCTGTTCGCGCTGTATCTCGCAGGAGTCGCGAGCGCGCTCGCGGTCGCCTTCGTGCTCAAGCGCACGGTGATGCGCAGCGAGTACCGGCCGTTGCTGCTCGAGCTGCCGGAATATCGCCTGCCGCATCTCTCGAACCTGGTGCTCGGCCTGTGGGAGCGGACACGCATCTTCCTCACGCGCGTCGGTACCATCATCCTTTCGCTGATGGTGGTGTTGTGGTTCCTCGCGAGCTTCCCTGCGCCCCCCGGTGACGCCACCGGGCCCGCCATCCAGTACAGCATCGCGGGAATGCTGGGACGCGGGCTACAGTTCCTGTTCGCCCCGATCGGCTTCAACTGGCAGATCTCGATCGCGCTCGTCCCGGGGCTCGCGGCGCGCGAGGTGGCGGTGAGCGCGCTCGGCACGGTGTACGCCATGTCCGGCTCGAGCGATGTCGCCGGCGCGCTCACTCCGGTCATCGCGCAGGGCTGGAGCCTCGCCACGGGGCTCTCGCTGCTGGCGTGGTACGTGTTTGCGCCGCAGTGCATGTCGACGCTCGCCGTGGTGAAGCGCGAGACGAACTCCTGGCGCTATCCGCTGTACATGGCGGGCTACCTGTTCGCGATGGCGTATGCCGGTGCGTTCATCACCTACCGCGTGGCACTGCTGCTCGGGGGCGGCGCATGAGCGTAGCGCTGCAACAGGTGGTGGTCGGCGTGCTGGTGATCGCGTGCTCACTGTTCGCCGCCTGGCGGCTAGCGACCGTGCGCCTGCGGCTGCGGGCGCTCGAGGCACTCGGCGCATGCCCCGGACTGAGCGGCGCACGCTGGCTCGTCCGACTGCGCGAGCGCACGCGCGCACAGGAGCTGCGCGCCTGCGGTGGTTGCAGCGGCGGGGCTACGCTCGGCGCGGACGCTCGCCCGAATCGAACACCTGGCGCACTTCGCCGTTGATGATGCGCTCCTGGTAAGTGCCGCGCGTGTAGCTCGCCACCACGCGCCGCCAGAAGGTGACGGCCGCCGTGTTACGCAGGTACTCGCTGATCTCCCAACGTCCGGCGAAGCGGCTGAGGATCAGCTGCACCGCGGTCTGGCCGATACCGAGCCGCCGCCGCGTACGCATGACGAAGAACTCCGCCATGCGATACTCGATGCGCGATGCCGAGCCGCCCGCGACCGCACGCAGCACGCGCGCAAAGCCGACCGGCTCGTTTCCCTTGACGATGACGAGCGGAAAGGTGTTCGGGTCACCGAACCAGTGCGCGATCTGATCGTCCTCGCGGTGTCCGACCTCGCCGAGCGCGGGGAAGATGCCGGTGCCCGGATTGAGATCGTCGAGATAATCGCGGTAGACGCTCTGAATCCACAGCCGGTCGGCGGGCGCCGACCGCGCATCGCGCACACTGACACTCACTGCAGCCATAGCCTACTTCCCTGCCTCAACGTTACGCGCGCAACCCCGCTTCCGTCACCTTAGGTTTTTGTCATCTGACTCCGCACGATGCGCAAATGAATCGGCCCGGGCGGCTCGCTCAGCGCGAGCCGTCCGGGCCGTGTTCTTCAGCCTGAGCCCGAGTTACTGCTTCGGCGGATTCTCAGCCGGCGGCGTCGCCGGCGCAGTGCCTTCCGCAGACTTCGCAGCGTCGGAGGCAGCGCCCGCGGCCTGAGCAGCGGAATCAGCAGCAGCTTTGGCATCGGCGGCAGCGCCCGCGGCCTGGTCAGAGGCCCCTGCAGCCGGAGCAGGAGGGGGAGTGGCCGCCTGTTCGGTGCCTGCGGATTCCTGCTTCGCGCAGGCCGTCAGCATCAGCGCGGCAACAACAGCGCTAAGAGCAAGTTTGGTATTCATCGATCGGTACCCCGAATGAAGCAAGAGTTGTATTGATGAGACTACGACCGGTTGGAGCCGTTCCACACCCCCTGCGGGGCGGTGCGGACGGCAAATTCTATAGAAGTCCCGGTACGATTGGAAATTGACTGCAGCTGAGCCAACTGGCTGCGGTGCGGTAGTGTCTGTCGGATGCGACAAGCCACAGGTTTGGATGGGAGGGTTGGAAGATGACACGCGTCGAAGCGCAGCGCGATCTGGAAAGAAGCCTCGACAACACCTTCGGCCCGCACATCCAGGCCGTCTGTGAACGCACCGCGCGAGCGCTCGATCGCTGCGGTTACACCGGGCTCCTCGTCCACGCCGGCGAGCTGTTGCCGGTGTTCGAGGATGATCGCACGTATCCCTTCGAGGCCAACGCCCCCTTCAAGGTGTGGGTGCCGCTGTCGGACGCACCGGGCAGCTTCGTCTGGTTCACCCCGGGTGCGATGCCGCGGCTGATCATCGCGCGGCCGCAGGACTACTGGTACAAGCCAATCGATCTGCCGCAGGGTTACTGGGTGCGTCACTTCGACGTGCACGCGGTGGCCGACCGGGGGGCCGCACGCAAGCTGCTGCCGCCTGACCTGGCAAGCGCCGCCTACATCGGCGATGCTTTCGAGGGCCTCGGCGAATTCGGCCTCGGCGCGCTGAATCCCCGGCCGCTCATGCGCAGGCTGGACTACGCCCGCGCGGCGAAGACCCCCTACGAGCTCGTGTGCCTGCGCGAGGCGAACCGGCTCGGCGCGCTCGGGCACGTGGCGGCGGCCGACGCGTTCACCGCGGGCGCATCGGAGTTCGAGATCGAGCTCGCGTTCCTGAATGGCTGCGGACTGCGCGAACAGGAGCTTCCTTACAACCCGATCATTGCGCTCAATTCAGGAGGCGCCGTGCTCCACTACCAGGTCCTGGAGAAGGAGCCGCCGCGCGCGCGGCATTCCCTGCTGATCGACGCGGGTGCCGAGTTCGCCGGCTACGCGAGCGACGTCACGCGCACCTACTCCCGCGTGGATCAGGACTTCGCAGGGCTCATCGCACGCATGGATCACATGCAGCAGTCACTGTGCGCCGAGGTGCGGGCCGGCGTCGACTGGCGCGATGTGCAGCTGCGCGCGCATGAGCTCACCGCAGAGGTCCTGCGCGAGGCGGACCTGATCCGCTGCAGTGCGGCGCAGGCGGTGAGTGCCGGGGTGACACGCGTCTTCCTGCCACACGGCATCGGACATCTCCTCGGCCTCGAGGTGCATGACGTCGGGGGTTTCATGCGCACAGAGGAAGGCGGGGAGATCGAGAAGCCGGCAGGGCATCCGTATCTGCGGCTCACGAGGGTGCTGGAGCCCGGATTCGTGGTCACCATGGAGCCCGGCATTTATTTCATTCCACAGCTGCTCGACGCGGCGCGCTCGGACGGGCGCGGACGCCATATCAACTGGGCGCGCATCGAGGCCCTGGCGGGCTTTGGTGGCATCCGCATCGAGGACGATCTGGCGGTCACTGCCGGAGGATGCGAGAACCTGACGCGCGACGCGTTCGACTCGCTGTAGCGTCCCGCTAAGTTCCCATATTTGTCTCGTGGGAGAGACAAACACTACTTCCTGGCAAGCAGATCCCTTATTTCCTGCAACAATGTTTCGGTCTTCGTCGGCGGTGGAGGTGGTGCCTCCGCGCTCGGCGGTGCGGGGCGCTTCAATTGGTTGATGCCCTTGAGCACCACGAAGATCGCGAACGCGATGATGAGAAACTCGAAAATGTTTTGCAGGAAGGAGCCGTACTTGAGCAGCACGGGCTTGCCCTGAGGATCGGCCGAGATCCTCACGGCAAGGTCCGTGAAGTTGACGCTGCCGAGGATCGGTGAGAGCGCCGGCATCACGACATCGCCCACGAGCGAGGAGACGATCTTCCCGAACGCTGCGCCGATCACGACACCGACCGCCAGGTCGATGACGTTGCCCCTCATGGCAAATTCTTTGAATTCGGAAGCAAAGCTCACGACGGGCCTCCCTGAATCGGTACCGGTTCGAGCGCCGGTTTCACGGTGGAGCCTAGCGGAAGCGTTTACGAGAAGGCAAACCGGCCGCCCGAGGCGGGGCTCGGTCTTGCACGTGTCTCGACCGATAGTTAAGCGTTTGCCTAACTATTGAGAGGGCATCGATCCAAAGCAGCCGCTCCCAAGGCGGCGCCAGTGAAGTCAGGCCGCTGCCTTCTTCTTACGGGTGCGCTTCTTCGGAGCCTCGCTTGGGGCCGCCTCGGCGGCTTCCGCCTTCGCTTTGCCCTTGGCCTTGGCAGGTGTCTTGGTCCGCCGCGTGCGCTTCTTTTTCTCCCCGGCCGGCTCCTCCTCCGCCACGGGCGCGGCTCCCTCGACGAGTTGCATCAGTGCCATCGGCGCTGAGTCCCCCGGACGCGGAAGCATTCGCAGGATGCGGGTGTAGCCGCCCGGGCGGGCCTTGAATCGGGGCCCCAGGTCCGCGAACAGCTTCTCGACGACCTCGGCATCGCGCAGCCGCGAGAAAGCGACCCGGCGATTGGCCTCACCGTCGCTCTTGGCGAGTGTGATCAGCGGCTCGACCACGCGGCGCAGCTCCTTTGCCTTCGGCAGGGTGGTGCGGATCGTCTCGTGCCGCAGCAGCGACACGGACAGGTTGCGCATCAGCGCATGGCGGTGCGAGCTGTTACGCGATAGCTGCCGGCCGGAGAGATGGTGACGCATAGATGAACCTTCAGATCACGTCGCGCTCTTCGTCGTGCTTCAGCCCCGCCGGCGGCCAGCCATCGAGACGCATGCCGAGCATCAGCCCGTGGCTCTGCAGCACTTCCTTGATCTCGGTGAGTGACTTCTTGCCGAGATTGGGCGTGCGCAACAGCTCCACCTCGGTGCGCTGCACGAGATCGCCGATGTAGTGGATGTTCTCGGCCTTGAGGCAGTTGGCGCTGCGTACGGTGAGCTCGAGCTCATCCACCGGACGCAGCAGGATCGGATCGAACTGCATCTCCGAGACCTTGGTGGCGGCCTCCTCCTCGCCCTGGAGATCGACGAACACCGACAGCTGATCCTTGAGGATGCTGCCGGCACGGCGGATGGCCTCCTCCGCGTCGATCGTGCCGTTGGTCTCGATGTCGATGACGAGCTTATCGAGATCGGTACGCTGCTCGACGCGCGCCGCATCGACCGAGTAGGTGACGCGCCGCACCGGGGAGAACGAGGCATCGAGCTGCAGGCGCCCGATGGGACGGGTCTGCTCCTCGAAGGCGAGCCTGGATGCCGCCGGGCGATAACCGCGGCCGCGCTCGACGCGCAGCGTCATGGAGAGCTCGCCCGCCTTGGTCAGATTGGCGATCACCAACTCCGGGTTCACCACCTCGATGTCGTGATCGACCTGGATGTCGCCGGCGGTAACCGGACCCGGCCCCTTCTTGTGCAGCCGCAGCTCGGCCGAGTCGCGCGAATGCATGCGCAGCGCTACCGACTTGAGATTCAGCAGGATGTCGACCACGTCTTCCTGCACGCCCTCGATGCTGGTGTACTCGTGGAGCACGCCATCGATCTCGACCTCGGTGATGGCGCTTCCGGGCATGGAGGACAGCAGCACGCGACGCAGCGCGTTGCCGAGGGTGTGGCCGAAGCCGCGCTCGAACGGCTCGATCACCACACGCGCCTGGCGCGGAGCGACCGGCTGCACCTTCACCACACGGGGTCGCAAAAACTCGCTCACAGAACCCTGCATTGCAGTCTCACCTTGCCGGCTCACTGGACCGGCGCAAAAGAAACACGGGCGGACCCGCCTGCATGGGGGCACACCCCCACGAATTCAAGCGGATGCGATCACTTCGAATACAGCTCGACGACCAGGTTCTCGTTGATGTCGGGCAGGATGTCGTCCCGGCCCGGCGCCGACTTGAACACGCCGCGGAACTCCTTGTCGTTCACCTCCACCCACTCGGGCAGTCCCACCTGCTGGGCGACGTTCAGGGCGCTCTGGATGCGCAGCTGTTTTCTGGCCTTCTCGCGGACCTGCACGATGTCGCCGGCCTTCACCTGGTAGGAGGCGATGCTCACCGGCTTCTCGTTCACGCTGATCGCCTTGTGGCTCACGAGCTGTCGGGCCTCGGAACGGGTGGCCGCAAATCCCATGCGGTACACGACATTGTCGAGGCGGCACTCGAGCAGCCGCAGCAGGTTCTCGCCGGTGGCCCCGGACTTGCGCGCCGCTTCCTCGTAGTAGTTGCCGAACTGCCGCTCGAGCACGCCATACATGCGGCGCAGTTTCTGCTTCTCGCGCAGCTGCAGCCCGTAGTCGGAGAGGCGCTGCCGCCGCTCACTCTTGAGGCCGCCCGGCGGCACCGTGAGCTTGCACTTGTTTTCGAGCGGCTTGACGCCGCTCTTCAGAAACAGGTCGGTGCCCTCGCGGCGCGCGAGCTTGCACGTGGGACCGGTGTAACGCGCCATAGTTTCCTCGTTGCCTTCTAGACCCGGCGCTTCTTCGGCGGACGACACCCGTTGTGCGGGATCGGCGTCACGTCCGAGATGCTGGTGATCTTCAGTCCGCAGTTGTTGAGTGCACGCACCGCGGACTCCCGGCCTGGGCCCGGTCCGCCGACGCGCACCTCGACGTTCTTCACCCCGTGCTCCTGCGCGGCGACGCCGGCTTTCTCGGCCGCCACCTGCGCGGCGAACGGCGTGCTCTTGCGCGAGCCGCGAAAGCCGCAGCCGCCGGCGGTCGCCCACGAGAGCGTGTTGCCCTGACGATCGGTGATGGTGATGATCGTGTTGTTGAAGGAGGCGTGGACGTGCGCGATCGCATCGAGCACGTTCTTGCGCGCCTTCTTGGCCTTCTTTGGTGCCGCGGCCGGCGCCGCGCCCGCCTGGGGTTTCTGCTCAGCCATGCGTTATGCCTTTCCGGGGGGTGCGTTCAGCTTCACTGCCTGCTTGCGCGGGCCTTTGCGGGTGCGCGCGTTGGTGCGGGTACGCTGGCCGCGTACCGGCAGCCCGCGGCGATGGCGTATGCCGCGCCAGGCGCCGAGGTCCATCAGGCGCTTGATGTTCATCGAAGTCTCGCGCCGCAGATCGCCCTCGACCGCGAACTTGGCGATCTGCGAGCGGATGGCGTTGATCTCGGGCTCGGTGAGGTCCTTTACCTTGGTCGTGGGATTGACGCCCGCGGCCTGGCAGGCGATCCGCGCCCGCGCGCGGCCCACCCCATAGATGTGGGTGAGCCCGATCCACACGTGCTTGTTCATCGGAATGTTGATACCGGCGATGCGTGCCATGATGTGTTACCTCAACCCTGGCGCTGCTTGTGGCGCGGGTCCGAGCAAATGACGTAGACCACGCGGCGGCGGCGCACGATCTTGCAGTTCTTGCAGATCCTCTTGACCGACGGACGTACTTTCATAGTTAACCACCCGAACCGCTGCGGCCGTAGCCGAGCAGGTTCGCTTTCTTGAGCAAGCCGGGATAGTGATGCGACATGGTGTGCGCGTGCAGCTGCGCCATGAAGTCCATGACCACCACCACCACGATGAGGAGCGAGGTGCCGCCGAAGCGGAACGGCACGCCGGCCCAGGTAGCGAGAATCTCGGGGACCAGGCACACCGCGGTGACGTACAGCGCGCCCCACAGCGTCAGGCGGGTCAGCACTTGGTCGATATACTCGGCAGTCTGCTGCCCCGGGCGGATGCCGCGCACGAAGGCGCCGGACTTCTTGAGGTTGTCCGCGGTGTCACGCGCGTTGAACACGAGTGCGGTGTAGAAGAAGCAGAAGAAGATGATCAGCACCGCGTAGATCACCAGGTGCAGCGGCTGACCGTAGCCGAGCGCGGCGGCCATGTTCTGCATGAAGTTCGACACCGGCCCCTCGGCATTGGTGCCGAAGAAACTCGCGAGCGTCGCCGGAAACAGCAGCAGGCTGGAGGCGAAGATCGGCGGGATCACGCCCGACATGTTGATCTTGAACGGCAGGTGGCTCGACTGCCCGGCATACATGCGTCGCCCCACCTGGCGCTTGGCGTAATCCACCGGGATGCGCCGTTGCGCCCGCTCGACGTACACGACGAAGGCGGTCACGACGACCACCAGGAACAGGATGCCGAGCGCCACCGGCCCCTGCATCTCGCCCGAGCTCACCTGGTCGATGGTGCCGCCGACGGCGCCGGGAAGCCCGGCCACGATTCCGGACAGGATGATCATGGAAATTCCGTTGCCGACGCCACGTTCGGTGATCTGCTCACCGAGCCACATGAGGAACATCGTCCCCGTGGTCATGGTGATGGTGGCGGTGAACAGGAACGGAAACCCGTGGTAGAGCGTGAGACCGCCCTTGTCGAGCGCGCCCGCGGCGGCGAAGGACTGCACGAGCGCTAGCAGCACCGTTCCGTAGCGAGTGTACTGCGTGATCTTGCGCCGCCCGGATTCGCCTTCCTTGCGCAGCTCCATGAGCGTCGGCACCACCATCGACATCATCTGAATGATGATCGAGGCGGAAATGTAGGGCATCACGCCCATGGCGAAGATCGAGAGCCGCGACAGCGCGCCACCCGAGAACGTGTTGACGATCCCGAGGATGGTGTTGGAGCGATCGGCGAAGAAGCGCGCCACCTCCGCGGGATTCACGCCCGGCACCGGGATGAAGGTGCCGATGCGGTACACGATGAGCGCGCCGATCAGGAACAGCAGCCGGCTGCGAATCTCCCCGAAGCGGGCAGCTTCGCTGAACGCGGCGGCCGGATTGCCTATGGTGGTATTCGCCATGCCTGTCCTGTTGTCCGTCCGTGAAGGGAGCTTCAAGCCTCGATCTTGCCGCCCGCAGCCTCGATCGCCGCGCGCGCGCCCTTGGTGGCAGCGACGCCCTTGAGCGTCACCGCCTTCTTGATCTCGCCCGAGAGCACGACCTTGACGCGCTCGGTGCCCTCGGGCACCACGCCCGCCTTCAGCAGCGCCTCGAGGTCCACCACGGCCGCGTCGACCCTGGCGAGCTCGTGCAGCCGCACCTCGGCGCGCGAGCGCTTGATACGCGAGCGGAAGCCGACCTTCGGCATCCGCCGCTGCAGCGGCATCTGCCCGCCCTCGAAGCCCACTTTGTGGTAGCCGCCCTTGCGCGCCCGCTGGCCCTTGGTGCCGCGGCCGCAGGTCTTGCCCTGGCCGGCGGAAGCGCCACGGCCGACGCGCAACCGGGCGCGGCGGCTGCCGGGCGCGGGCTTGAGTGTGTTCAGTCGCATCGTTTAAGCGTCCTTCTCGACGCGCAGCAGGTGCGCCGCCGTCTGAATCATGCCGCGGTTCTCGCGCGTGTCCCGCACCGTGACGGTCTGGTGCCTGCGCCTGAGGCCAAGGCCGCGCGCGGACGCGGCAATGTTCTTCAACTGGCCGTTGAGGCTCCTCACCAGGGTCACCTTGAGCTGCTGTTCTGCCATGGTCGTCAGCCCGTGATCTCTTCCAGGCTCTTGCCGCGCTTGGCCGCGATCTCCTCGGGCGAGCGGATCTTCGCCAGCGCGTTGATGGTGGCGCGCACCACGTTGATCGGGTTGCGCGAGCCGTAACTCTTGGCGAGCACGTTGCGCACGCCGGCGCACTCGAGCACCGCACGCATGCCGCCGCCGGCGATGACACCGGTGCCGTCGGAGGCCGGTTGCATGTACACGCGGGTCGCGCCGTGCGCGCCAGTCACCGCGTAGTGCAGCGAATCGTTGCGCAATGCCACGTTGATGAGGTTCTTGCGCGCCTGGGTCATCGCCTTGGAGATCGCCACCGGGACCTCGCGCGCCTTGCCGAAGCCGTAGCCCACGCGACCGGCGGTATCGCCGACCACGGTGAGCGCGGTGAAGCCGAACTGCCGGCCACCCTTCACCACCTTGGCGGTGCGATTGACGGCGACGAGCTTCTCGATGAACTCGTCCGCCGGCTGGCCCTTCTCTGGTCTTGCCATATGTCCGTCCTGCCTAGAATTCAAGTCCCGCTTCGCGGGCGGCGTCCGCGAGCGCCTTCACGCGCCCGTGAAACTGGAAGCCCGAGCGGTCGAACGCCACCTTGCTGATGCCCGCCGCCTTGGTGCGCTCGGCGATCACCCGTCCCACTGCCTTCGCCGCCGCGACGTTGCCGGTGGTCTTCAGGCCCTCGCGCACCGTTTTCTGCGTGGTGGAGGCGGCGGCGATCACCTTGGCACCAGCCGCATCGGTCACCTGCGCGTAGATATGTTTCGGCGTGCGATGCACCGTGAGTCGTGCCATCGCGAGATCGCGGATGTGCGCACGGGTCCGCACCGCCCGGCGCAGACGCCGCTGCTTCTTGGTGATGATCATTTCTTCTTGCCCTCTTTGAGCGTGATCTGCTCTCCCGCATAGCGCACGCCCTTGCCCTTGTAGGGCTCGGGCGGCCGGATGTCGCGGATCTCGGCGGCCACCTGGCCCACCTTCTGCCGATCAATGCCCTTCACCACGATCTCGGTCTGGCTCGGCGTCTCGATGCTGATGCCCTCCGGGATCGCCACGTTCACGGGGTGCGAGAACCCCAGCGTCAGATTGAGATTCTTGCCCTGCACCTGCGCACGGAAGCCGACGCCCACCAGCTCGAGCCTCTTCTCGTACCCCTTGGTGACCCCGCGCACCATGTTGGCGAGGTGGGCACGCGTGGCGCCGGCGCGAGTGCGCGCCAGCCCGGGATCGGAGAACTTGATCTCGAGCTTCTTCTCGTTCTGCACCACCGACACGCCGGCGGCGAGCGGCAGTTGCAGCGATCCCTTGGCACCCTTGATGGTGACGGAGTTCTCCGCAAGGGTCGCGGTTACGCCCTGAGGCAATTCGACCGGAGCTTTGGCAATTCGCGACATTATGGTTCTCTCACTGACTCGTGCCCGCTACGCCGCCTCAGGCGACGATGCACAGCACTTCCCCGCCCTGCCCGGCGGCACGCGCCTGGCGGTCGGTCATCACGCCCTTCGGGGTCGAGACGATCACGGTGCCCATGCCACCGAGTATCTTCGGCAGCTCATCCTTGCCGCGGTAGATCCGCAGGCCCGGACGGCTGACGCGCTCGAGGCGGTCGATCACCGGGCGGCCCTCGAAATACTTCAGTCCGATCGTCAGGCGCGGCTTGCCGCCATCGGCATCGAGACGGAAGTCGTTGATATAGCCCTCCTCCTTGAGCACCTTGACTATAGCGGCCTTGAGGCGCGAGGAGGCGAGCTGCACCTCGCTCTTGCCTGCAACCTGGCCGTTGCGGATGCGTGTCAGCAGGTCGGCAATGGGGTCAGTCATGCTCATGGCCAGCGCCCCTTACCAGCTCGCCTTGGCGAGGCCCGGGATCTCGCCGCGGCTTGCGACCTCGCGGATCTTCACCCGCGACAGCCCGAACTTGCGGTACACGCCGCGCGAGCGCCCGGTGATGGCGCAGCGCTTGCGCTGCCGCGAGCGACTCGCATCGCGCGGCTGGGCCTGCAGCGACGCCTGCGCGGCGGCGCGCTCCTCGGGCGAGCTCTTCGGGCTTCTGATCAGCTCCTTGAGCTTCGCGCGCCTGGCCGCGTACTTTTTCACGATGCCAGCGCGACGCTTCTCGCGCTCGACCATGCTCGTCTTCGCCATAGACTTTACGGTTCCTGGTTACTTCCGGAACGGGAAGTTGAATGCCTCGAGCAACGCTCGGCCGTGACGGTCATCCCTAGCCGTCGTAGTGATGGTGATGTCCATGCCACGCACCTGATCGATCTGGTCGTACTGGATCTCGGGGAAGATGATCTGCTCCTTTACGCCCAGGGAATAATTGCCCTGACCGTCGAAGGCGCGCGGCGACACGCCGCGAAAGTCGCGGATCCGTGGCATCGCGATGCTGATCAGGCGGTCGAGGAACTCGTACATGCGCATGCCGCGCAGCGTCACCTTGGCGCCTACGGCCAATCCCGCGCGGATCTTGAACGACGCGATCGCCTTGCGCGACTTGGTGATCTGCGGCTTCTGACCGGTGATCTTGATGAGGTCAGCCACCGCCGCATCCATCACCTTCTTGTCGGCCACCGCCTCGCCGACACCCATGTTGACCGTGATCTTGGTGATGCGCGGCACCTGCATGACGTTGTCGATCTTCAGCTCCGAGCGCAGGCGCGGCACGACCTGCTCGCGGTAGTACTGCTGCAGTCGCGGCAGGCCGGAGGGCCGCTCGTCGGCCGCACGATGACCGTGCGCCGCCTCCTTGCCACCTTCCGCCTGCTTTCCGGCCTGCTTCTCCTGCGGCTTTTGCTTGTCCGCCGATTTCTGCTTGTCGGCAGGCTTTTGCTTGTCCGCCGACTTCTGCTTGCCAGCGGGCTTGCCGCCTTCTTTGCCTGCATCGACTTCAGACATCGAGCATCTCTCCGTTCGACTTGAAGAAGCGCACGCGCTTGCCGTCGGTGAGCGTCTTGATCCCGATCCGGTCCGCCTTCTTCGCTCCCGGATTCCAGATCGCGACCTTGGAGATCGCGAGCGGCATCTCCTTCTCGATGATGCCGCCCTGCTTGCCCGCCTGCGGGTTGGGCTTGGTGTGCTTCTTCATCATGTTCACGCTCTCGATGAGCACGCGGCCATCGGCCAGCACCTGCAGCACCGCGCCGCGGCGGCCCTTGTCGCGGCCCGAGAGCACGATCACCTGGTCACCCTTGCGGATCTTGCGCATGTCACAGCACCTCGGGCGCGAGCGAGATGATCTTCATGAACTGCTGATTGCGCAGCTCGCGCGTCACCGGTCCGAAGATGCGGGTGCCGATCGGCTCGAGCTTGTTGGTCAGCAACACCGCGGCGTTACCGTCGAAACGGATGAGCGAGCCGTCGGGGCGGCGCACTCCGCGCCGGGTGCGCACCACCACCGCGTCGTACACCTCGCCCTTCTTCACCTTGCCGCGCGGGATGGCGTCCTTGACGCTCACCTTGATGACATCGCCGACGGTGGCGTAGCGGCGGCGCGTGCCGCCGAGCACCTTGATGCACATCAGGGTGCGTGCGCCGCTGTTGTCGGCGGCATTCAGCATTGTGCGCAGCTGGATCATGATGCAACCTGCCTTCAGCCCGCGGCGGCCTTCTGCACCACCTCGAGCAGCCGCCAGGACTTGCGCCGTGACAGCGGGCGGCACGGGGTGATGATGACCAGGTCACCCTCGCGCGAGGTGCCCTGCTCGTCGTGAGCCAGGAGCTTGGTGGTGCGGCGGATGTACTTGCCGTAGGTCGGATGACGGATGAGCCGCTCGATCTCGACCGCGATGGTCTTCTGCATCTTGTGGCTCACCACGCGCCCGGTGAGCGTGCGTACGCCCTTCATGTCAGCGGGCGGCACCGCCTCGCGCGGCTGCGGCTCGACGCTGGCCGGGGCCTCGGCCGGTGCAGCCTGCTGCGCCGTCTCCACATCCTTGGCACTGGTCTTCTTCGCCTTCGCCTTCGCCTTCGACTTTGATTTCGCCTTCGTCGCACTCACTTCTCGATACCTCCGCCGGCCCCTGCCTGCTTCTCGCGCAGCACGGTCTTCAGGCGCGCGATATTGCGCCGCACCTTGCCGAACTGGTCGGGCTTCGGCTGCTGCCCGGTGGCGCGCTGCATGCGCAGCGCGAACTGCTCCTTGCGGAGCTTCACGAGCTCATCGCTGAGCTCTGGCACCGAGCGGCTGCGCAGCTCTTTGGCGTCCATTTATCGAACCTGCCGTTTCACGAAAGAGGTGGACACGGAGAGCTTCGAGCCCGCGAGGCGGAACGCCTCGCGCGCGGTGACCTCATCCACGCCCTCCATCTCGAACAACACCTTGCCGGGCTGCACCCGCGCCACGTAGTACTCGACGTTGCCCTTGCCCGAGCCCATGCGGACCTCGAGCGGCTTCTTGGAGATCGGCACATCGGGGAAGACGCGGATCCAGATCTGGCCGCCGCGCTTCACGTAGCGCGCCATGGCACGCCGCGCGGCCTCGATCTCGCGCGCAGTCATGCGCGCGCGGCTCGTGGCCTTGAGGCCGAACTCGCCGAAGGATACGTGGCTGCCGCGCGTCGCGAAGCCGGCGTTGCGGCCCTTGAACTGCTTGCGGTACTTGGTGCGTTTGGGCTGGAGCATGGTCGTTCGATCCTGACCTCAGGCCTGCGCCGGCGCTTCCGCAGCCGGGGTCGCCGGCGGCGACGCCGCGGCGGGAGCCGCCGGTGCGGGTGTCGCGGGCGCGGCGCCCGGTGCGCTCTCGCCCTCGGCGGCGGCCTTCTCGATGTCGCTCTTGTCGAACACCTCGCCCTTGAAGATCCACACCTTGACGCCGATCACGCCGTAGGTAGTGCGCGACTCCGACAGCCCGTAGTCGATGTCGGCGCGGAAGGTGTGCAGCGGGATGCGCCCCTCGCGATACCACTCGGTGCGCGCGATCTCCGAGCCGTTGAGCCGGCCGGAGACGCGCACCTTCACCCCGAGCGCGCCCGAGCGCATGGTGCTCATCACCGCGCGCTTCATGGCACGCCGGAACATCACGCGCTTCTCGATCTGCTGCGCGATGGAGTCCGCCACCAGCTGCGCATCGAGCTCCGGCTTCCTGATCTCGGCAATGTTCAGCCGCACGTCGTTGACGCTCATGCCGAGCAGCGCTGCGGTCTCCTGGCGCAGCTTCTCGATGTCCTCGCCCTTCTTGCCGATGACGATGCCCGGGCGCGCGGTCTGGATGGTGATGTTCACCTTCTTCGCGGCGCGCTCGATCATGATGCGGCTGACGGAAGCTTCCTTGAGCTTCTCCTTGAGGAACTCGCGCACGCGGAAGTCGGTGTGCACGTGCACCGGGAACTGCTTCTTGCCGGCGTACCAGCGGCTGGTCCAGTCGCGGGTGATGCCGAGCCGCATGCCGAGCGGGTTGACTTTCTGACCCATGCGTTAATCCTTCTTGCCGTCGCTCACGCCGACGGTGATGTGACTATTGCGCTTGATGATGCGCGTGCCGCGTCCCTTGGCGCGCGCTGCGAAGCGCTTGAGCTGCGGGGCCGCGTCCACGTGGATGAGCGCCACTTTCAAGTCGTCGATGTCGGCACCGTGGTTGTGCTCCGCATTGGCCACCGCGGACTCGAGCACCTTGCGCACCAGCTCCGCGCCCTTCTTGGGCATGAACTTCAGCGTCGCGATGGCGTTGCCGACGCTCTGGCCGCGCACCACATCGGCGACCAGCCGGCACTTCTGCGGCGAGATGCGCGCGTAACGGAGCTTCGAAGTCACCTGCATGTACTCTCTCCCGGTGGCCTCAGGTGGTGGCCGCTTCGACCTTGCGGTCGCCGGAGTGCGCCTTGAAGGTGCGCGTCGGGGCAAACTCGCCGAGCTTGTGGCCGACCATGTTCTCGGTGATGAGTACCGGAACGTGCTGACGGCCGTTGTGCACGGCGATGGTGAGTCCGACCATCTCCGGTATCACCATCGAGCGGCGCGACCAGGTCTTGATGGGCTTGCGGTCGTTCTTGGCGGCGGCTACCTGCACCTTCTTCGCGAGATGCAGGTCGACGAACGGGCCTTTCTTCAGTGAGCGTGGCATGGGATCTCGATGCCTCTCGATCAGCGGATGCGGTTCTTACGGCGCTGGACGATCATGTTGTCCGTGCGCTTGTTGTGGCGGGTCTTGAGTCCCTTGGTATTCCAGCCCCATGGGGACACCGGGTGCGGGTTGCCCTGGCCGGACTTGCCCTCGCCGCCACCGTGCGGGTGATCCACCGGATTCATGGCGAGTCCGCGCACCGTCGGTCGCACGCCCCTCCAGCGCTTGGCGCCCGCCTTGCCGTAGCTGCGCAGGTTGTGCTCGTCGTTGCCGACCTCGCCGATCGTGGCGCGGCAGTCGATGTGCACCTTGCGCGTCTCGCCGGACTTCAGTCTCAGGTAGGCGTAGATGCCTTCGCGCGCCGTGAACGACACCGAGGAGCCGGCGCTGCGCGCGAGCTGGCCGCCGCGGCCGGGCTTCATCTCCACGTTGTGGATGAGGGAACCCACCGGGACGTGGCGCAGCGACATGGCGTTGCCGGACTTGATCGGGGCATCGGCGCCCGAGCGCACCTCATCACCCGCCTTCATGCCCTTGGCAGCGAGTATGTAGCGCCACTCGCCGTCCGGGTACTTGACGAGCGCGATGTGGCCGGTGCGGTTCGGGTCGTACTCGAGACGCTCGACGATGCCGGTGATGCCGTCCTTGTCGCGCTTGAAGTCGATGAGCCGGTACTTCTGACGCGTGCCGCCACCGTGATGGCGCGTGGTGATACGGCCGGCGTGGTTGCGCCCGCCGGTCTTGCTCTGGTGAGCCGTCAGCGCGAGGCGCGGGCCGCCCTTGTACAGGTGCGAGCGGTCGACCTTGACCACCGCACGCGTGCCCGGAGTTCGTGGCTTGTACTTGATGAGAGCCATGAGCGTTCCTGTCAGGTCTTGGCGCGGGCTTCGTAGTCGATCGTCTGACCGGGGCTGAGGCTCACGTAGGCCTTCTTCCAGTCCTGCGTGCGCCCGCTGGTGCGGCCGAAGCGGCGCACCTTGCCAGGCTCGTTCACCACCTGCACACCGGCGACCTTCACGTCGAACATCAGCTCGACGGCCTTGCGGATGTCCGTCTTGCTGGCGTCACGCCGCACCCGAAACGTGTACTGGTTGTGGTTCTGCATGGCGAGCGAGGTCTTCTCGGTCACGTGCGGAGCGATCAGCACGCTCATCAGCTGCTCGCGGTTCATTGCAGGCGCTCCTCGATCAGCTTCACCGCGCCCACCGTCATCAGCACCTTGTCGTAGGCCGCGAGCGATAACGGATTGAGGGCCGGGACTTCGATCACCTCGACGTGCGGCAGATTGCGCGCGGCGAGCGCGAGCTTCTCGTCGGTCGCCTCCACCACGATCAGCACCGAGGGGAGCGACCAGGCCTTCAACTGGCTGGCGAGCAACTTGGTCTTCGGCGCCTGGAGCGGAATGCCGTCGGTCACCAGCAGCCGCTCGGTGCGCGCGAGCTCCGAGAGCATCGCGCGGATCGCACCACGGTACATCTTGCGATTCACCTTCTGCGCAAAATCGCGTGGCTTGGCGGCGAAGGTCCTGCCGCCGCCGACCCAGATGGGCGACCGACTGGACCCGGCGCGGGCCTGGCCGGTGCCTTTCTGTGCATAGGGTTTGCGGCCGCCACCGCGCACTTCGGCACGGGATTTCTGCGCCTTGGTGCCGGCACGGGCGGCGTTGCGATAAGCGGTCAGCACCTGGTGTACGAGTGCCTCGTTGAACTTGTGGCCGAACGCGGCTTCCGACACCTGCAGCGTGCTGTCGCCGCTGACTGACTTCAGTTTCATGACGGTTTACTTCTTTCCCGCCTTGGCCGGAGCCTTCGAGGCCGCGGAGCCTGCCTTGCTCGGCGCGGTGCTCTTGCGGCTAGCGCGCCGCGCAGCCTTGATCGATCCGCGCACGATCACCTGACCGCCCTCGGCACCCGGTACTGCGCCGCGAATGAGCAACAGATTCCGCTCGAGATCGACCTGCACCACGCGCAGGTTCTCGGTCGTGCGCCGCACGACACCCATGTGACCGGACATGCGCCGGCCCTTGAACACGCGGCCGGGCGTCTGACGCTGGCCGATGGAGCCCGGCGCGCGGTGCGATACCGAGTTGCCGTGGCTCGCGTAACCGCCGGCGAAGTTGTGGCGCTTCATGGTTCCGGCGAACCCCTTGCCGATGGTCGTGCCGGTGACATCGACCGCCTCGCCTTCCTTGAAGATGTCCGCCTTGATCTCGCTGCCGGCCTTGACATCGGTCTGCTCGGAATCGCTCAGGCGAAACTCCACCAGCGCGCGGCCGGGGGCGACGTTGGCGCGCGCGTAGTGTCCGTTCACGGCCTTGGAATAAAGCTGCGGGCGGCGCGCGCCGTAGGTCACCTGCACGGCGCGATAGCCGTCTTTGTCCTGCGTCTTGACCTGCGTGACGCGGTTCGGCAGAACCTCGATGACGGTCACCGGAACGGTCTCCCCGGCCTCCGTGAACACGCGCGTCATGCCGGCCTTGCGGCCGACGAGTCCGATAGCCATTTGCATCCTCTCACTGCCCGCGCACACCACGATCCGGTGCCCGCGGAGCCCCATGGCACCTGGCTAAGTCTTTGACACAACAGGAGATTTGCACACCGCCTGGAGGGGTGCGTCAAAGTCTCGAGTGGTCTTGGAGCGCAAGCCCTCAGGGCCGCTCCAACCTCGCCCGATGCCGCCTTACGCGACCGGCCCGACTTTTGCACGGGGGCCAAAAAGGGCGCGCAGTATAGGCGCGCGTGCCCTTTCAGGCAACCCTGTTTCCGAGGCTCAGTTCAGCTTGATCTGCACGTCGACGCCCGCGGGAAGCTCGAGCTTCATGAGGGCGTCCACTGTCTTGTCGGTGGGATTCACGATGTCCATGAGGCGCTTGTGGGTGCGCAGCTCGAACTGGTCGCGCGCGTCCTTGTCGGCGTGCGGCGAGACGAGCATGGTGAAGCGCTCCATCTTCGTCGGCAGCGGCACCGGACCCTTCACGGTCGCGCCGGTGCGCTTGGCGGTCTCCACGATCTCGCGCGCGGAGCTGTCGATGAGGCGATGGTCGAACGCCTTCAAGCGGATACGGATGTTCTGGTTTGCCATCGCCTTGCCTCTCGAGCTCTTGCTCTCCGCGGCCCGTGGCGGGCACGAGTGATGTGCCTCCGCGGGACGGTTAAGCGTTTACCTAACTATTGCCAAATCGATCTATCACTGCCTGTGCGATCGCCTACTTGAGGATCTTCGCCACCACCCCGGCACCGACGGTCTTGCCACCCTCGCGAATCGCAAACCGCAGCCCCTCCTCCATCGCAATCGGACTGATCAGATCGATCGTCATCTTGATGTTGTCCCCGGGCATCACCATCTCCACCCCGGCAGGCAACTCAATCGTCCCCGTCACATCCGTCGTGCGAAAGTAAAACTGCGGCCGATACCCCTTGAAGAACGGCGTGTGCCGCCCGCCTTCCTCCTTGGTCAGCACATACACCTCGCACTCAAAGTGCGTGTGCGGCGTAATCGACCCGGGCTTCGCCAGCACCTGACCGCGCTCAACCTCCTCGCGCTTCGTGCCCCGCAGCAACACCCCAACGTTGTCCCCAGCCTGCCCCTCATCGAGCAGCTTGCGAAACATCTCCACCCCGGTGCACACCGTCTTCACCGTCGGCCGCAGACCGACGATCTCCACCTCATCGTTCACCTTGATGATCCCGCGCTCTATGCGCCCGGTCACCACCGTGCCACGACCCGAAATCGAAAATACATCCTCCACCGGCATCAAAAACGGCTTGTCCACCTCGC
>Ga0307471_100000355_pt1 | contig 23475 bp, 23 predicted proteins | sample atmos_gasesAM3C__2_FD_204566 | JGI IMG/M metagenome (GOLD analysis project Ga0307471, IMG submission 204566) | Hardwood forest soil microbial communities from Morgan-Monroe State Forest, Indiana, United States - atmos_gasesAM3C_515 | ecosystem: Environmental > Terrestrial > Soil > Temperate...
CAACTACGCGCACGAGCCGATCAAGCAGCTGCGCGGGTACAAGACCGTCTTCCTGCAACCGGGACAGTCGACGGAGGTGACGATCCCGATCGACTCGCGCGCCGTCTCCTACTGGAGCACGACGGCGCACAGCTGGCAGCCCGAGACCGGCTGCCACCCGGTGCTGGTCGGAAGCTCGTCGCGCGACATCATGCTCGAGGGCGAAGGGCTCACCCAGTCGCTGACGCTGGGCTCATGCGAGGGTAGCAGCGCCTGAGATTGTCTGATTCGCACAAGACGGCCGGCCGAATATGTACAAACAGACCGTTGGAATTGTCTCCTTGGGGCCCTAGGATGCGAGAACCAGGATAGGCGGGGGTATGCAAAAGGGGTAGGGAGGTGGCTGGCGTGCGACGGGTGACCAGGGGCGGGTCTCGAGCGTCGATCGTCCCCGTGGCCATGGCGCTCGCCGCATTTCTGAGCGTCTCCCTGGCCGGAGCCACGTCTTTCAGCCCCGTGCTCCACGCCAGAGCGGCCACGACGCAGAGCTGCCCGGCCAACGTCTCGTCATGGACGGCGGCGCTGGGCGCGGAGTGGATCGACTGTCACCAGGTAGCCGACCTCACCACCACCGGCAACGGCTACACCGACACCAACAGCCTGGCCGGCATGGGGTTCCCGCCTCCCGGCAGTGGCGCGCTCAACTCCAACAAGACCAACGCCACCACGCCGGCGGTCAGCGGACTGCAGATCGACGGGTACTTCCACGACGACTGCAACGCCTACCAGGTCGAGACGGCCGCGGCGAACTACAAGACCGCGGCTGCGTTCATACCCGGCTGCACGCCGACGATCACCACCGGAACGTGCCACTCGGGCTGTCATCACGACGCGCAGTTCGTCATCCGCATCCCGGACACCTGGGACGGCCATCTGCTCAGCGCGGGCACGCCGGGGATCCGCGACGCGTTCGCCAGCGACTTCATCCTCTCGGACTACGCCATGGAGAAGGGATGGGCGTACGTGTCGCAGGACAAGGGCAACATGGGCGCCGACTTCTACCAGGACGGGTGCGACGAGATCGGCGCCAGCTGCGGCACCACTCCGGCGTGGCCGGGAGCGTGCACCGATGCGAGCCATCCCTGGTGCGCCGGGTACGCGATCGCCGAGTGGACATACCGCATCCGCCAGGCGACCAGCGCCGCGCGATCGCTGCTGCACCTCGTCGCACCGCTGTACGGCCTGACTGGGGTGACGTATTCGTACGTCAGCGGCATCTCAAACGGCGGCTATCAGACGCGGCGTGCGCTCGAGACCGACACGCCGAGCAACCGCCTCTACGACGGGGGCGTCGACTGGGAGGGAACGCTGTTCATCCCGTCGCTGCCGACGGGCGTGCACCTCGATCAGGCGTCGACCGGGTGGATCCTCTTCAACTACCTGCCCGCGACGCTGGCGAATCAGCCCGGCGACGAGTGCGGTCCGTCCTCCAGCGTGCCCTGTCCGCAGAGCGCGCTCAACGCGCTCGCGGCGGTGGGGTTCAACCCAGAGTCGTACCCGCTGTGGGCGTATCACGACGGCATCTACTGGGGGTTGACGCAGAAGATCTACCGGCTCGAGTACGACCCCGAGTACACGAACTACACGTGCAGCGGCAACCCCCCGCCCGGCTGCGTGTCGCCGCCGGCAGAGATCGTACCCTCGTCCGATCCAGACGCGGCGTACAGCTTCAGCACGCGCGATGCGGCGGTGCCGGCGATCGCCACGCGCATCGCGATGGCCGCGAACACCGGGAACATCCAGCATCCGCTGATCACGCTGCAGGGCGACCAGGACGCGCTGCTGCCCATCAAGACCGACGCGGATCTCTACGCGCAGATGGTTCATCTGCGCGGCCACGACAACATCTTCCGCTTCTACACGGTTCGCGGCGGCAACCACGTCGACGGGCAGTTCGACGATCACAACGGCGTCGACAGCTACGGCAACACCCTGCTCCGGCCCATCCTGCCGTGCGCCCGAGCGTCGCTCGACGCCATGGCTGCGTGGGTCGAGCACGGCACGGCGGCGCCGGCCAGTCACACCATCGCGAGAGATCCCAACGCCACGGCGGCGGCGCTTGCGAACACGTGCGACATCAGCGCGCCGCCGCCGCGCGGGGTCCCCGAGGGCCCGCCCCTGGTACTGCTCGTTCTCGCAGCGGTCATCGCGGCGGTGATCGGCGTACGAGCGCGCGCGGCGAACACGACTTCACAAACGGCATGAGCACACGTTGTCACCATCAGTTCCGGTCTTTCCGGTAGGGAGAATGCAGATGAGCCCGACGCGGAGCACTCGCGGTTTCACACGGTGGGCGGTGATTTCGACCGCCCTGGTTCTCGGCCCGGTCCTGGCAGCCTGCGGTTCCAGCAGTGCAACGTCGTCCGGTCCGAAGGGCAGTGTGAACGTCGCGTTGAACACGACGCTGTCGGGCTCATTCGGCTTCTTCGGTCTCGCCAACCAGAACGCCGTGACCCTGGCGATCGATCAGATCAACAGGAGCGGCGGGCTTCTCGGCAAGACGGTGAACGTGGAGATCAAGGACGACACCGCCAAACCCGACGTCGCTTCGGATGAGACGAGGACCGAGATCCTCAATGACAACATCGTCGCGCTCTTCGGCCCGGTCTCCAGCTCGGTTGCGCTCGCCGAGCAGACGCTGATCGGTCGCTACAAGATCCCGTTCATGCTGCACACGAGCAACACGGATAAGCTCACAGTGCAGGACTTCAACAACTACACCTTCTCGGTGGTCCCGAACACCGGCATGGAGGGACGCGCCAACGCGATCGCGGCTGCCAAGCTGCCGTACACGTCGTATTACCTCATCGGCCCGGACTACGAGTTCGGACACAGCCAGCTCGCCGAATTCAAGGCGGAGCTGCAGAAGCTTCGCCCCGACATCACCTTCGTGGGCGAGGACTATCCCAAGCTCGGCGCAACCGATTTCTCCACCTACATCAGCAAGATCCAGGCCGCGCAGCCCCAGGTCATCTACTCGGCGGAGTTCGCCGGCGACCTCATCACCTTCCTCACGCAGGCCAAGAGCACCGGACTCGTCGGCGCGGCAACGAGCCCCAAGCTGATGGATCTCTTCGACGTCGACACGCTGCGCAACCTGGGTGCCAACGCTCCAACGGGGGCGTACGCATACGGTCGCGCACCCTTCTTCGCAATCGACACGCCGGCGATGCGGACATTTGTGAGCGCGTTCAAGGCCCGCTACAACATCGCGCCCTCGGACTGGGCGGTGATGGCATACGATGCGGTCACGCTCTGGGCTGACGGGGTCAAGAAGGCCGGAAGCTTTGACGGCACGGCCGTGTCCAACGCGATGAGCGGGATGACCTTCAACTCGACGCGTGGGCCGCTCACGGTGCGATCCATCGATCATCAGGTCAACTGCTCGGAGTACGAGGGCGCGCTGCAGGCCGATCCGACCGTCGGGTTCGACAGCTTTGCCGGCGTGACCGCGATTCCAGGCAGCCAGGTCCTGCTCACCCCAGACCAGGTCACGGCTGCGCGGAGCGCAGGTTAGCGTTCTGGCTGTGCGGTGACACCGGCCACCTTTCTCACCATCCTGATCTCAGGCCTCTCGGGGGCGGCGCTGCTCTTCCTCGTCGGGGCCGGGTTGTCGCTCGTGTTCGGCGCGCTGCGTCTCATCAACATGGCGCACGGCAGCCTCTACATGGTGGGTGCGTTCATCGCCGTCGTCTTGATCGGCGCGCTCACCAGCGCGTTCGGCTTCGCGGCCGCAATCGTGCTCGCGTCGGTCGCGGTGGGTGCGCTGGGCGGGTTGATCGAGGTTGCTGTGCTGCGGCGCCTCTACAAGCGGGACCATCTCATGCAGCTGGTGGCGACGTTCGCGCTCATCCTGATCATCGACGGGCTGGTGCGGGTGATCTTCGGCACCAACTTCCACAGGGTCTCCGCGCCGGCTGCGCTGACGGGATCGATCGGCATCGGCAACTCGAGCATCTCCGTCTACCAGCTGTTTCTGATGGCGGTGGCGGGCACAGTTGCCGGCCTGCTGTGGGTGCTCGTGTTCCGGACGCGACTGGGCCGCTCCATTCGTGCGGCGGTCGCCGACCCCGAGCTGCTGAGGCTCGCGGGCGTCAACGTTCCGCTGCTCTTCACGACGGTGTTCGTCATCGGCGCGCTGCTCGCCGGGCTCGCCGGCGCCGTGATCGCGCCGTACCAGACGGTGAGTCTCGGCATCGACGTTGACATCGTCGTCGAGGCCTTCGCTGTCACGATCATCGGCGGCCTGGGGAGCCTGCGAGGAGCGTTCCTGGGCGCGATCGTCGTCGGGCTCGTGCAGAGCTTTGGGATCTACGCAGCGCCGCAATACGCGCAGGCATTCATCTTCGGCGTGATGGCGATTGTGCTGATCGTGCGGCCCTCGGGATTCTTCGGGCAGCCCGAGCGATGAGCAGGACGGTGGGGCGGCGCGGCGGTGCGGCGGCGGTGCTTCTGGTCGCCCTGGCGACCGCACCGCTCATGCTCAACCGCGGCGATCAATACACCGCGGGCCTTGCGGTCATCGCCATTCTCTTCGCTCTCAGCTACAACCTGCTGCTCGGCGGCACCGGAATGGTGTCGTTCGGACACGCGGCGTTCTACGGCCTCGGTGCCTTCACCGTTGCGCTCGTGACCACCAAGGCCCTCGGCAACGCGACGGAGGGGCTCATCCTGGCGCCGGTCATCGGGGCGGTGGGCGGGCTCGTCATCGGCGCGCTGTGCCTCAGAGCCGTGCGGCTGTACTTTGCGCTGCTGACGCTCGCAGTGTCACAGCTGCTCTATGTCGTCGCATTCGAGTCGTACTCGCTGACGGGCGGCGACAACGGCATTCACGGCATCCCGGTGCCAGACTTCCTCAACGACCCGACCACCTCGTACTACTTCGTCTTCGCCGTGGTCGCCGTCCTGGCCGCGGTCCTGTACCTGGTGACGAGGTCACCGTTCGGCGCCGCGCTGGCTGGGATCCGAGAGAACCGGCAGCGCGCCGCGTTCGTCGGTCTTTCCGTGAAGCGGTACGAGCTCGCCGCGTTCACGATCGCGGGATCGCTGGCCGCGGTCGCGGGCGCCCTGTACGCCGTCTATGACCAGCAGGCGTACGCAGGGCTGCTCTACTGGACCCAGTCGGGCATCCCCGTGATCATGGTCTTGATCGGCGGCATGCGCACCTTCCTCGGTCCCGCTTACGGCGCGCTCTTCTACACAGTGCTCGCAAGCAAGGTGCAGAACACGACGATCTATTGGGACCTGATCATCGGTGCGATCCTGCTCGCCGTCGTCCTGGCGCTGCCCGACGGTCTCGCCGGACTGCCGGCGCGAGTGCGTGCGCTCGTCGCCAGGTACCGCAGCAGCGATGACGCACGTCTGCTCATCGCGGACGATGTGCCTCCACAACCGGACGATGCACCACTTATCCAGATGCCCGGCATTGCGACGGCCGGGAACAACGCCGAGCATGCGGCCACGCCCGCCGGAGCCATCCTCGAGGCCCACGGTCTGGTCAAGCGGTTCGGCGGTCTCGCGGCGGTCGACGGCGTCGACCTGGACGTCGTGCGCGGCACTGTGCACGCCGTGATCGGGCCCAACGGAGCGGGGAAGTCGACACTGTTCAGCCTGCTGACCGGTCAGCTGCGTCCGGATCACGGCACCGTCATCTTCGACGGCGCCGACGTCACGGGTGCGCCGCCTCACCGGCTCGCGCGCCGTGGCATCGGCCGCTCGTTCCAGACCACCGCGGTGTTCCCCGGTCTGTCAGTGCAGGAGAACGTTCGGCTCGCGGTGATGGGCGCGCATGCCACGACACGACAGCCATTCGGCACGGTGTCGCGGCGCTATCAGTCTGAGGTCGAGCGCACGCTCGAGCTCGTCGGTCTCGGTGACCACGCACGCGTACGTGCCGGCGAGCTGTCGCACGGCGATCAGCGTGCGCTGGAGCTGGCGATCTCGCTTGCGGTGAAGGCGCGGCTGCTGGTGCTCGACGAGCCGACGGCCGGGATGTCACCGTACGAGACACGCCGCACCATGGAGATGCTTCGGCGCGTGATCGTCCGCGAGGGCATGACGCTGCTCATCACCGAGCACGACATGGAGGTGGTGTTCGGGGTCGCACAGCGCGTGACCGTGATGGCCGAGGGGAGGGTGATCGCCGAGGGCACACCGGAGGATGTGCGCGCCGACACCGAGGTGGTGCGGGTGTACCTGGGCGACGAGTCCCTCCTTGCCGCAGGTGTGTCGCGATGAGCAGCGCACTCGCGGAGCGTGCGGCGGCGCCGCTCGCCGATCCCGCCGCGGAGTTGGAGGTCGACGGTCTCGTCGCCGGCTACGGCAAGAGCATCGTGGTGGCTGGGATCTCGTTCGACGTCGCCGGAAGAGAGATCGCGGTTCTCCTCGGCCGCAACGGCGCCGGCAAGACGACGACACTGCGATCGATCGCCGGCGTGCATCCACCGCGGGCGGGCAGCGTTCGTGTCGGAGGCGTCGACATCACCGCGCGGTTGCCATATCAGCGCGTGCGTGCCGGCATGGCGATGGTGCCATCGGGGGCGCGGGCATTCGGGTCGCTGAGCGTGGAGGAGAACCTCTCACTTGTCAGCGGACGCCGCCTCGTGGACGGCGAGCAATGGACGACGGAGCGAGTGTATGAGCTGTTCCCCAAGCTCCGGCGCCTGCGCGCTTCGGCGGCCGGGTCGCTGTCCGGGGGAGAGCGGCAGATGCTCGCCGTGGGACGCGCGCTGATGGCGAATCCGACGGTGATCATGCTCGACGAACCGACCGAGGGACTGGCGCCCGTGATCGTGCAGGCAATCGCGGAGCTGCTCCTCACCCTGCGCAGCGCGGGGATCGCAGTGCTGCTCGCAGAGCAGAACCATCACATGGCACTGCGCGTCGCAGACCGCTGCTACTTCATCGAGAAGGGGCGGATCGCGTTCACCGGCAGCGCCGCCGACGCGCGCGAGAGCACCCTCGTCCGGCGCTTTCTCGGGGTGTGATCGTGTCGGTGCAACCGTCGAATCAACCGCTCAGCCTCGAGGGGGCACGCGGGCGCGGACTCGTCTCTCCGCGCGTGACGCGGCTTCTGCAGGACATCGCCGCCAAGCAGGCGACCGAGGCTGACCGAATCGCCGAGACGATGTTCGCCGCCTACGTGCACGAGATCCCCGCCTACGCGACGATCACCGATCCCGTCCTGCGCGAGGACATCCACGCGGTGTCGGCCGCGCTGGTGCGCGCGTGGCTGCGAGTGATGTCGACGGGAGAGCCTCCGGACGCGGAGTCGATCCTCCCGATGCGCGACGGCGCACGGCGCCGTGCGGCCCAGGGCGTCGACCTGCAGTCGCTGCTCCGAGCCTATCGCGTCGGCATTCGAGTCATGTGGCGCGAGATGATCGGACAGCCCGAGTGGCAGAGCCCGGCACTGCAGGGCGCGCTCGTGCTGATCGCCGAGTGGGCGCTGGACTTCGCCGACCGCGCCAACACGGAGGTCGCGTCCGCGTATCTCGAGGAGCTGGAGAAGGCCGCGCGTGCACGCGAGCACCGCCGATCTGCGCTCCTGAACGTGATTCTCGCCGGGCCGGCGGGCGAGACCGTCGACGCTCCCGGCGAGTTGGAGGGTCCCCACGCGGTGCTGGTGGCACGCGCCCACCACGATGTGGACTTCGATCAGCTCGAGCACATCGGCGGCGAACTCGAGTCGCGCGCCGGCGCGCTGCTGTGGACTGTGCGCCACCGCAGCGTCGTCGCGGCGGTGCCACGCGCCCATGGCCGAGAGGAGCTGCTCAAGGCGATTGCCCGGACCGTGCCCGCAGACGGCGGAACCACGTTTGCGCTCGGCGGCAACGCGCACGGGTCGCGTGAGACCCGGCAGAGCTACGCGGAGGCGGTCGAGGCGCTGCGGGTGGGTCCGGTGCTCGCCCCACGAGCTCGCGTTTACGACTACCAGAGCCTGGCTCCGGCCATCGCGCTCCTCGCGCGCCCCGACCAGGCGCGCCGCTTTGCGACGACGGCGCTCGAGCCGTTCAGCGGCATCACAGACAAGCCGTGGATGCTTCCGACGCTGGAGGCGTACGTCGCTCGCCAGGGGAGAGCAAAGGAGATGGCATCGCTGCTCGGCGTGCACATCAACACCATCAAGTACCGCCTTCGCGAGCTTCGCGAGCGCTGCGGTGCGCTCACCGACGGCGACACGGTGGGGACTGTGCTGCTCGCGCTCAAATTGCAGCAGCTGTTGGAGGGAGACGTTGACTCAGGACGCCACTAACGGTCAGTTTTCGCCGGTCCGTGGCCGGACCGCGCTCGTCACCGGCGGGGCGTCGGGGATCGGGCTTGCCGTTGCGACCCACCTGGCTGAGCACGGGGCGCACGTGGTCGTCAGCGACCTTCCCGGAGAACGCCTCGAGCGCGTGCGAACGGCGATCGACGGGGTGACCTGCTTTGCTGCTGATCTCACCGTCACGCGATCGGCGCACGAACTCTCTGCGGCCGCGGGCGCGGTCGACATCCTTGTGAACAACGCCGGGCTGCAACACGTGGCGCCCATCCAGGAGTTCTCGGAGGAGCGCTGGAGCGCGCTCATAAGCGTAATGCTCACCGCGCCGTTCCTGCTGATCCGGGATCTGATTCCGGGGATGTACGCGAGAGGATGGGGACGGGTCATCAACGTCGCATCGGTGCACGGGCTGGTCGCGTCACCCTTCAAGTCGGCGTACATCGCGGCCAAGCACGGCCTCATCGGCCTGACGAAGACCGTCGCCCTCGAAGCGGCTGCGCACTCGTCGGACGTGACCGCCCACGCCATCTGCCCGTCGTATGTCCGCACGCCGATGGTGGAAGGACAGGTCGAGGAGCAGGCTCGGGCGCACGGGATTCGCAGTGACCAGGTGATCGATCAGGTGCTGCTGCACCAGAACGCGATCAAACGCCTGATCGCTCCGGAGGAGGTGGCCTCGGTGGTCGAGTTTCTCTGTCGCGACGGCGCCTGGTCGATGACCGGTGGCGTCATCACCATGGACGCCGGCTGGCTCGCGCACTGAACGCCACGATGGGAAGGGTACGGGCAGGACTCCTGGTGACGCTGGCTGCGGGCCCGCTGGTGGCACTGTCGCCGGCGGCGCACACCACAGCGGTGCACGCGGGCGCCAGCTGCGCGCAGATTGCGGCTGCGGAGCCGCAGACCGGGCACACGATGCCTCCCCAGGCCAACGTGCTCTTCGCCCCGGATTTCCCGGTGCTCAACGATTGTGAGTGGGGGTACCCCATCGGGGGGTGGGGCGGATCGCACCAGGGCGCGCATCTCACGCACACGCCGGTGATCTTCGTGCACGGCAACCAGGCCGATGCGGAGAACTGGTACCTCCCTGCAGACCAGTTCAAGTCGGCGGCCGCGTACACCGATCAGGAGATGTACGCGCTGTCGTACAACGGGCTCGAGAACGGCAGCGCGGGGATGCCGACGTGCTGTCAGCCGGCGCCGGAATCGAACGCCTACTGGGCCTGCGGCAACACGACCGCGTGCCCGAATCCACCCCTCTACGAGTTCTGCTGCAACGGTGGCCACGGCGCATCCGATGACCCCAACGTCACCGACCTGTACAACTTCGTGCTCGCAGTCCAGCAGTACACCGGATCGCAGCAGGTCGACCTGGTCGCGCATTCCCTGGGGGTCACACTCGTGCGCAAGCTGCTCTACGAACATCCCGAGCTGCGCACCGACATCCTCGCCGCCGTGATGATCGCTGGAGCGAACCACGGGACGACCGTGTGTCGCGGGTTGCAGAGCACCTATTACGGCTGCGACGAGATCGCGCCCGGAACCACGTGGCTGCAGCAACTCAACGCCGCCGGCGAATCCCCCGGACCAACGCACTGGATGTCGATCTACGACGGCACTGACAATGTCGACCCGTTCTTCCAGACCGGCGTCGCGTTCGACGATCGCACGAGCCCGCACCTGGCCGGCGCCGACTACAACATCGCCTGTCCGATGACGTACCACAACGATCTGCGTGTGCGACCGGACATCGTGCAGACATACCTTGATTTCCTGTTGCGCTTCGGGCAGGCGAGCGCGAGCCCGAGCGCACCTCCGGTCAGCATCCCGGCAGCGTGCACGCTCGTGGACCAGGCCCCCTCTCCGAGAGTTCCGGAGAGCCCTGCCGGAATCCTGCTCGTGGTTGCGGCGTGCGCGGCCGCGGGTACGCGGGCGTTGAACCTCAGCCGGAGGCGGGCGCGGCGGGCGTCCGGTTGATCTGACGGCGTCTGCGCGGGCGTAGATCTCACGCCGGCGGGCCGGTGACCGTTAATCACCACGTGACCAGGCGCGGGTGGATCCTCTTCGCGGCGATGGGGGTGATCTGGGGGATCCCCTATCTGCTCATCAAAGTTGCGGTCGGCGAGCTCAGCCCGGCGTCCCTCGTCTTCCTGCGGACCGCCACCGCGGCCGTGATCCTGCTCCCGCTCGCGGCGGCGCGCGGGAACCTCAGACCGCTGCTTCCGCATTGGCGCGCTCTGCTCATGTACACCGGCATCGAGATCGCGATTCCCTGGTTTCTCCTGTCGGAGGCAGAAATCCACCTCTCGAGTTCGCTGACCGGGCTCCTGGTCGCAACAGTTCCGCTCATTGGAGCGCTGCTGGCGCGAGCGACGGGCGCCGCCGACCGCATGGCGCCGCGCGCCGTCGCCGGGCTGATGGTGGGATTCGCGGGCGTGGCCGCCCTGGTGGGCCTGGACTTCTCCCGCAGCGACCTCGGTGCCTTTGGGGAGATGGCAGTGATCACGGTGTGCTACGCGGTCGGTCCGATGATCATCGCTCGCAAGCTTGCGGCGGTCCCCGCCGCGGGCGTCGTCGCGGTATCGCTGGTCGTCACCGCCGCGGTGTACGCGCCGATCGGGATCCTGCAGCTGCCGGGGTCGCTGGTGTCTGCGAACGTGATCGCCGCTGTGGCGACCCTCGCGATCGTGTGCACCGCGCTCGCTTTCCTGGTGTTCTTCGCCCTCATCGCCGAGGTGGGGCCGGTGCGTGCGACCATCATCACATACGTCAATCCGGCGGTCGCTCTCCTGCTGGGCGTGCTGCTGCTCCACGAGCGGCTGACGATGGGCGCCGGCGCCGGTTTCGTCCTGATCCTGCTCGGGTCGTTCCTGGCGACCAGACGGGCCGCGCCGCGAACGACGGTGCGTAGCCACGACACGGTTTGGGCATCATCGGAGACATGAGCGAAGCCGCCGTCATCGACGTCACCGATTCCACCTTCGAGACATATGTCATCGAGGCATCGCGCCGGCAGCCTGTCGTGGTCGACTTCTGGGCTGCGTGGTGCGGTCCATGCCGGGCGCTGGGGCCGACCCTGGAGGATGTCGTCAGGAAGACGCCTGGCGTGACGCTGGCCAAGCTGGACGTCGACGCCAATCAGCAGACGGCAGCGCGATTCGGCATCAAGGGCATCCCCGCCGTGAAGGCGTTTCGCGACGGACGCGTGGTCAGTGAGTTCCTCGGCCTGCAGCCGAGGCAGAATGTCGAGCGTTTCGTCGCCTCGCTTGCGCCCGCGCCGGTGAAGGAGGAGCTCCCCGAGGACGAGGCGGGGCTGCGAGCCCTGCTCGAGCGCGACCCCGACAGCGTCGCGGCACGGAACGCGCTCGGTCGCAAGCTCATCGGGGCCGGCCGCTTCGACGAGGCCGAATCCGTGCTCGTGGCCGCGGAGAACGACCCGGTCGGCGACGGGCTGCGGGCGCGGCTCGAGATCCTTCGGGCCGGCGACGGCGTGCTGCCGCCCTCGTTGAACCAGCGCCACCCGGACGATGAGATCAACGCGATGCCCGACCTGATCGGCGCCATTCGCACCAGCGGCGGCGACGCCAAGTCGCGTCTGCGTCGCGTCGCGCTTGGTGTCCTCGCAGAGCAGGATCGCGGCGACCCGGCGGTCGAGACCCTGCGCAGCCAGCTCGCCTCGGCGCTCTTCTAAAGGCCACTCAAGGGTAAATGCCGCGGTCCGTCGTCGCTTCGGCGACGCGCTGGATCGCCAGGAAGTAGGCGCCGTTTCGCAGCGTGACGCCGTGAGCGTCCGCCATGTCCCATGTCTCGAGAACAGCTCGCTTGATCACCTTCTCGAGCCGCGCATTGATCTCTGACTCCTCCCAGAAGAACGACTGGAGGTCCTGCACCCACTCGAAGTAGGACACGGTGACCCCGCCGGCATTGGCGACGACGTCGGGCACGACCGTCACGCCGGCCTTGGCCAGGGTGTCGTCGGCGTCCGGGGTCACCGGACCGTTGGCCGCCTCGAGGATGAGCTTCGCCCGGATGCGCCCGGCGTTCTCGGAGGTGATCTGGTTCTCCAGCGCCGCGGGGATCAGCACGTCGACCGGCGCCTCCAGCACGTCGACGCCGGTCACCTGCTGCGCGCCCGAGAACCCGGCCACGCTGCCGGTGCGCTCCTTGTGGCGCAGCAGGGCGTCGACGTCGAGCCCGTCGCGCGCGTAGACGGCGCCGGTGCTGTCCGAGACGGCGCAGATGGTGAAGCCACGTTCACGCATGAGGCGGGCCGCGACGCCGCCGGCATTGCCGAAACCGTGCACGGCGACGGTCGACGACTCCGGGGACATCCCCAGTCGCCTGCAAGCTTCCAGGGCGACGAACATGACGCCCCTTCCGGTGGCGGAGTTGCGCCCCTGACTGCCGCCGACCGACAGTGGCTTTCCGGTGACCACAGCCGGGATCGAGAAACCCTGCTCCATCGAGACGGTGTCCATGATCCAGGCCATGACCTTGGGGGTCGTGCCGACGTCGGGGGCAGGGATGTCGGACTCGGGGCCGATCACGAGGCTGATCTCGCTCGCGTAGCGGCGCGTCAGCCGCTCGAGCTCGCCGCTGCTCAGCTTCTTGGGATCGACGACCACGCCGCCCTTTGCGCCCCCGAAGGGCAGGCCGGCGATGGCGCACTTCCAGGTCATCCACATCGCCAGCGCCTTCACCTCGTCGAGCGTCACCGCAGGGTGGTAGCGGATCCCGCCCTTGGCAGGACCGCGGGCCACGTTGTGCTGCACCCGGTAGCCCTCGAACATGCGGACCGAGCCGTCGTCCATCTTCACGGGGAACGTGACGATGAGCTGGCGCTTCACCTCGCGGAGCACTCGGCTCATGCCGGGGTCAAGGCCGAAGAGCTGTGCAGCCTGGTCGAACTGGCGCTGGGCGTTGTGCCAGGGGTTCTCGATGGCAGGCGAATGCGTGCTGACGGCGGCTATCACATGAGCCCTCCTTGACCTGCGGCGTGGTCCGCACTCTGTCGTCTCGCAGCGTAGTCCCATCAACCCGTCGGTGGTTGGCCGGGCGTCCAAGTCTGTTACAAGGACCACCGGCTCGTGTTTGAGACCCGGTGGCGCTGTGGTAAACTGGCCTTGACCTAGCGCCGCTAGGTCTTATTTGTGTTGAGGCAGAGAAGTGGCGGCGGCCAAAGGTGGCTCGTCCATCATCACGATGCAGTGTTCTGAGTGCAAGGAACGCAACTACAGCACGGTAAAGAACAAGCGCAACGATCCGGATCGCCTGGAACTGCGCAAGTTCTGCCGGCGCTGCCGCGTGCACCGGGTACATCGCGAGACGAAGTAGGCAAAGGGGCGTAGCTCAGTTGGTAGAGCATCGGTCTCCAAAACCGAGGGTCGCGCGTTCGAGTCGTGCCGCCCCTGCCACGATCCGCCCCTGAACGACAGTAAACCCAACAGCAGAGGAGCACAGGCACTCAGTGGCAAAAGCGGTCCCGGCTCCGGCATCCAGGCCGCGTGTGCCGGCTGCGCCGATGCGCGGCGAGCGAACCGGTCTCGTCGACTACCTGCGCGGCGTCTGGGAAGAGCTCAAGAAGGTTCAATGGCCGACACGCACCGAGCTGTCGCGGATGACCGGCATCGTGATCGCAACCGTGATCCTGTTCGCGGTCATCATCGGCGGCGCGGACTACATACTCGGCCTGGGGGTCAAACAGCTCTACACGACGAGCACGACGACCACCACGCCGGCAACGAACCGCACCACGACATTGCCGGCGGCCACGCCTCACGTCACCGTGCCCACCAACCCCGCCGTGCCGACGCACAGCCCGTAGTCAGCTCGACATGTCAATTGTTGGAAACCAAGAGCCCATGAGTGATGTAGCCGCCCCGACGGAAGCCCATTGGTACGTTGTCCACGCGTATTCCGGCCACGAGGAGAAGGTGAAGGCCAACCTCCTCAAGCGCGTCGAATCGATGGACATGCACGACAAGATCTTCGACGTGCTCGTGCCCACCGAAGAGGTGATGGAGATCAAGGACGGGCAGCGCCGCAAGGTCTCTAAGCGGATCTTCCCGGGCTACATCCTGGTCAACATGATCATGTCCGACGAGTCCTGGTACGTGGTGCGCAACACCCCGGGCGTGACCTCGTTCGTGGGCTCCGGCAACAAGCCGGTGCCCCTGCAGGAGCACGAGATCCGTGGCATCCAGAAGCAGGTCCGCCAGGAGGCGCCCACCAAGGTCTCGGTGGAGTACGAGGTGGGCGAGAACGTGCGAGTCATCGACGGGCCGTTCACCGACTTCCACGGCAAGGTCACCGAGATGAACGTCGAGAAGGGGAAACTGAAGGTGCTCGTGAACATGTTCGGTCGCGAGACACCCGTCGAGCTCGACCTGCTGCAGGTCGAGAGGCTGCGATAGATGTCGAAGAAGAAGGTCAAGGCGGTCATCCGCCTGCAGATTCCCGCCGGCAAGGCAACGCCGGCGCCGCCTGTCGGCACGGCGCTCGGACCCCACGGGCTCAACATCATGGAGTTCTGCAAGGCGTACAACGAGCGCACCGCCAATCAGGTCGGGAGCATCATCCCCGCCGAGATCACGATCTTCGAGGATCGCACGTTCACCTTCATCACCAAGACTCCGCCTGCCGCCGACTTGCTCAAGAAGGCCGCGGGGGTGGAGAAGGGGTCCGCAGCACCGAACCGCGAGAAGGTCGGCACGGTCAACCGGCAGCAGATCCGGGAGATCGCCGAAACCAAGATATCCGATCTCAACGCATTCGACCTCGACCAGGCGATGCGCATCATCGAAGGCACCGCTCGATCGATGGGCATCACGGTCAACTGACCCAGCACTGATCAACAACGTGGGAGGACGCCGCGTGCGGCGCCCGACATCACCACAAGGAGGAGAGCATGCCGCACCGTTACGGTAAGAAGTACCGCGAGGCGAAGGCAGCGATCGAGGACAGGCCGTATGCACCGGGAGAGGCTGTTTCCCTGGTCCGCCAGACCGCGGTGACCAAGTTCGACCCCTCGATCGAGGCGCACGTCCGGCTTGGCGTCGATCCGCGCCACGCCGACCAGATGGTGCGCAGCAGCGTCGTGCTGCCCCACGGCACCGGCAAGAGCCGCCGGATCGCCGTGTTCGCCATCGGAGAGAAGGCGCGCGAGGCTCAGGAGTCGGGCGCCGACATCATCGGTGGCGAGGACCTGGTCAAGAGGGTGCAGGCGGGTGAGATCGACTTCGATGTCGCGCTCGCAACCCCCGACGCCATGGGGATGGTCGGACGCCTTGGCAAGGTGCTCGGTCCCCGCGGGCTGATGCCCAATCCGAAGGCCGGCACGGTGACCTTCGACATCGCCAGGGCGATCCGCGACGTCCAGGGGGGCCGGGTCGAGTTCCGCGTGGACCGCTCAGGCATCGTCCATGTGGCGATCGGCAAGGCGTCGTTCGACGACGACAAGCTGCGTGACAACTTCGCCGCGCTGATGGACGCGATCGTCCGGGCCAAGCCCCAGGCCGCCAAGGGCACCTATGTCAAAACTGTAACGCTGGCTGCGACCATGGGCCCCGGCGTTCGTGTCGATCCAGCCCAGGCGGCCCGACTGTCAGTCGCGTGAGCCAGATCGTCCAATCGACGCTACGCTGCACCCGATGATCCGCCTGCTCATCGTCGACGACATCGCGAGCACACGCGACAACCTCCAGAAGCTGCTGAGCTTCGAGGAGGACATCGAGGTGGTCGGCACCGCAGCCGACGGGCGCGAGGGCCTCGAGGAAGCGCGCCGTCTGCAGCCGCACATCGTGCTCACCGACGTGAACATGCCGGTCCTCGACGGCATCCAGCTCACCGAGCATCTCGCCCAGGAGCTGCCCGCGTCGCCGGTGATCATGATGTCGGTGCAGGGCGAGCGCGACTATCTGCGACGCGCGATGCAGGCCGGTGCTCGCGAGTATCTGATCAAGCCGTTCAGCCACGACGAGCTGGTGGCCGCGATCCGCCGCGTGTACGAGCTCGAGGACAAGAAAGGGACATTCGCCGCCAAGGACGCGCGCGTGCCCCCGCCGGTCGCGGCGCGAAGCACCGCACCCGCGGACGTCATCCTCACGTTCTCCGGCAAGGGCGGCGTCGGCAAGACCCTCCTCGCGACCAACCTCGCCGTGTCGCTGGCCTCAGAGACCAACTCGCGCGTGGCGCTCGTCGACCTCGACCTGCAGTTCGGCGATGTCGGGGTCATGCTCAACCTGGACCACAGCCGGAGCATCACCGATGTGGTTGACGCGGGCGAGGGCCTTGACGCCGACGTCCTCGCCGAGATCCTCGCCAAGGGCCCCAAGGACGTTCGCGTGCTCCTTGCCCCGATCAGCCCTGAGCTCGCCGACCTCGTCACCACCGAGCACATCCGCCGTGTCATGGTCGAGCTCCGCCGCGACTTCGACTACGTGGTGGTCGACCTCCCCTGCCACCTCGCGGAATTCAACCTCGAGGTGATCGAGATGGCGACGCGAATCCTCGTGGTGACCGCGCTCACCATCCCCGCGATAAAGGATGCCAAGCTCAGCCTCAAGGTGCTCGAGTCGCTCCACGTGGATCCCGAGGCGATACTCCTCGTGGTGAATCGCAGCGACTCCCACTCCGACTTCAATCGTGAGGCGATCGAGCAGAACCTCGGCCAGGCCGTCGCGGTGCAGCTCCCATTCGACGCACGCACGGTGGGCGACGCCGTGACCCGCGGCACGCCGTTCGTGGTCCAGGCGCCCGAGGTCGACCTCAGCCGGGCGATCAGAGAGCTGGTCGGACTGCTGGCTCCCGACGAAGCGCTTGTGGCCGCCGGAGGCGAGAAGAAGCGCCGCCGAGGGCTATTTGGACGCTGAAACGCTGAAGCTCTAACCCCGCGCGAACCCGAGCAGGCGGCGCTGCCGCTTGCGGGGCTGCCCGATCGGCCGGCCACCGGCTGAGCCGGCGGCCTCAGCGGGCATCCCAACGGCGCGAGCCAGCTCCTCCATCGCTCGGGCGGCGCCCGAGACGGGACTGGAAAGCACCAGAGGCACCCCGCGGCTCACAGACCCGCCGACGACCGGCGGGTCGAACGGCACCTCCACGGCGATCTCGTTCGTCAGGAAGCTCTCCACCTGTCCGCGCTCCAGCTCGGCCACACCCTCGGCATCGCGATGGTTGGCCACCAGGACGATGCGCTCGGCGGTGACGTGGAGGACGTCGAGCACTGTGATGACGAGGCGGGTGTTCTTGACGGACGTGACGCTGAAATCGGTCACCAGCACAACGCGATCCGAGTTCTCGATTGAGTCGAGCGTGAGCTCGTTGAGGTAGGCGGGAGCATCGATCACGACGATGTCGAAGCTGCGCCTCAGCTCATCCATCAGCGCGCGCAGGTGCGTGGTCGTGACGTAGTCGGCGAGCTCCGGCCGCGCGGGCGCGAGCAGCACCTTGAGGCCGTTCGGACCCTCGGCGAGCACCTGCTGCACCACCTCGCGGTCCGCGACCGCGTCGTTGGCCGCAAGGTCGGCGATGGTGTGCTGCGCCTGGATGTCGAGCAGGGCTGCAACGTCGCCGAACTGGAGGCAGAGGTCGACCAGCACGACACGCCCGGGATGCGCGGCGGCGAGTGTGACGGCCAGGTTGGTCGCCACCAACGACTTTCCGACGCCGCCTTTGCCGGCGACGACGGTGATCGCGCGGCCGGTCGGAGTGGCCACCTCGGGTTCCGGCGCCGCCTCAACAGGTGGGCTTTCGGCGTGCACGGGTGAGAGTGCGAGCCGTCGTTGCTGGAATTCGTGCACGCGTTCGATCGCCGCCACGAGATCGTCGCCCTTGAAGGGTTTCTGGAGAAACTCGCGCGCGCCTGCGAGCATCGCGCTCCGGTACGACTCGTTCTCGGATTCGATCGACATCATGATGACGCCTGCCTTCGGCAGGTACTGAGCGAGCATCTCCGTCGTCTGCACACCGCTCAGACCGGGAAGCATCGCGTCGAGCAATGCCACATCCGGCTGCAATCGCAGAGCCTCCTGCACCGCGTGCTCGCCGTCGGCTGCGGTCCCGCACACAGAGATGCCGTCCTCCATGCCGAGACGCCGGAGGATGTTGTCGGTGATTCGCTGACTCGGATCGGCGATGAGAACGCGGATCATGACGAAGCGCTACCGGCGACCGAGACTGAAACGGCGCCGGCTCACGGCTCGGGGCTGCGCGCGGGGCTGGGAACGGCCGTCGTCGGGCGCTTCAGCGCGCTGCGCGGGCGCCAGGTAGTCGACCAGCGTGTGGAACTGTCGGGTCATGTCGGCTTTGGGCTCTGCGATCACCAGGGGCCTCCCATTGTCGACCGAATCGTCGATGCGTGGCTCATATGGCATTTGCGCCAGCACGCGGAAGCGCAGGATCTCTTCGACCTCCGCGCGCTCGAAGGTCACCTTCGGCCGGGTCTGGTTGAGGATGATCGCGATCCGGTCGGGCTCGATCCCAAGGGAGTGCAGCAGCTTGAGCGTGATCCTGGTGCTCCGCACCGCCGTCACATTGAACGCGGTCACGAGCAGGATGTGATCCGCAGTTTCGATCACCTCGAGAATCCGCTCCTCCAGATGCGCAGGCGAGTCGACGACGATGAAGTCGTACGCCTTGCCGAGCTCGCGAAATATCGAGCGCAGATTTGCTGTCGTGACGAGGTCTGCGAACTCCGGGCTCGAAGGTGCCAGCAGCACGCGCACGTCCTCAGGGCCGACGGCGAGCACCTCGTCGAGAAACTCGCCATCGACCTGCTCACCCTGCTGGGCCAGGTCCTCGATCGACGTCAGGTGGTTTTCGACGTGCAGCATGACGGCGACGTCGCCGTACTGCAGGTCGAGGTCGACGAGCGCGACGCGGGCGCCGGTGTCGATGGACAGCGCGACGGCGACGTTGGTGGCGATGACCGACTTGCCGACGCCACCCTTGCCGGAGAAGACGACGAACACGTCGCCGCGTGTCGCCGCCGTTCGCGGGGCCCGGCGCCGCGGCACGAGCTCCTGGATCGGCTCCGCCTCCGGCGCTGCGGATTGGTCCTCCAGATCGGTGTCGGTGGCGGCTTCGTCGGTGACGGTGGCGACGCCTGCGGCTCCACGTATCGCGTGCACGAGGGCTCCGGCGTCGGCGAATGCGGAAACGACTGCGGCGGTCGGCGGGCGAGCGGGACCGGCGGTCGGCGATGACGTCACGAGCACCACGTGCGTGCCCGGTGCGACCGTCGCAAGCCGCTCCGTGAACATCGCGGGGTCCCCGTTGAGGAATGCTTCGCTGAGAAGGAGCACGTCCGGTTGATGACGCTGCGTCTCTTCAATGACGGCGTCCGCGCTGCGCGCCACGCCACAGACGTCCACCTCGCTGTCGAATGCGGACAGCTTCGCCAGATCGTCGACGATGCCGGCGATCTGGTCAGCGATCAGCACGCGGATCGGGGGCATGGGGGCATCGTACCCAGAGGTAAAGAAAAAAGGAGCCGTCCCCGTTGGACGGCCCCTTTGTGGCTGGCTAGTGTTACTGGCTGAGGCCGTTGCTGATGTTGGAGAAGACGTTGTTGACCTGCTTGCCCACCACCTGAATGATGACGATGACCACGATCGCGATCAGGACGAGGATGAGCGCATACTCGACCATGCCCTGACCTTCCTGGGCCTCCTCGCGCTTGCGAGCCGCAAACTCGCGCAGACGCAGGAAAAGGGTACTGAGCTTGTCCATACCGGATTTCACCTCCTTTACAGGGATTTCTTGATCCGGGGGCGGTGGGCGTTGGGACCACGCGTTCCCCGCTGCCGACTATGGGTGTGACGGCGGGGCGTCGCGATCGCCTCTGTGCGAAGACCTCGTAACAAATGCTGGGACATCGCGGGCGTCTCTCCTGTATGTGGCGACGACGTGACGACGCAATCACGCGGCTGTTGCGTCCACCGGTCGTTATGGCGCGAAGTGCAGCTACACAAAAGGAAAAGGAGCCGTCCGCATTGGACGGCTCCTTGTGGCTGGCTTGTTCAGGCGGCCTACTGACTGAGGCCGTTGCTGATGTTGGAGAAGACGTTGTTGACCTGATGCCCCACGACTTGGATAATGACGATGACCACGATCGCGATCAGGACGAGAATGAGCGCATACTCGACCATTCCCTGTCCCTCTTCATCCTCGTCCCGCTTGCGAGAAACGAACTCATGAAGCCGATGGAAAAGCGTACTCAGCATTACTGGTTTTCACCTCCTCTTGCTGTTGATGTACGCCCGGGAGCAGGACGAGGACCTGTCATTCCGGGCTGACTTCGACTATGCGGTCCACCACGTTCCCAGCGCGTGGTGGAGCCATGACAAGCACGCCACAGGCCGGTTGTAGCCGCAAACCGTAACCTAGACTGCGGAGCATGGTCGATGCGGCGCTTCACCGCGACCTCCGCATGCACCTCGAGGAGATCCGGTTCCTGGCCTTTGGCAGGGCGCTCCCGGCGGTCTTGTTTGCAGTCCTCGGCTATCGAGTTTTGCTCAACCTCGTCGGCCAGATTCGCGCCGTCGGACCGCATCCCGGCCTGGCAGCAGTCGCCGCCGGCCCGCTGCCGACCAGCCTCTACCTCCTGTTCTGCGCCATCCCCGTGGGCGTTTATCTCGTCCGCCCCCGGCCGGCCGCCCGCGACGGGCGCATAGCGGCCCGTGCAGCCGGGCTGGTGGGCACGTGCATGCTGCTCGCGGTGGGGGCTCTGCCCACGCCGATCGTCTTTGCCGTGCCGGCTGCGCTGAGCGCGCTCGCCACCCCCATAGCCATCCTCGCCTTCTCACTCGCCATCTTCGGCCTGCTCCACCTGCGGCGCAACCTGAGCATCATCCCTGAAGCCCGCCGGTTGGTGACCAGCGGCCCCTACCGGGTCATCCGCCATCCGCTGTACGCGGGCGAGATGCTTGCTGCTGTCGCGGTCCTGCTCCCCCGGCCGGGTCTCTGGGGCGTGATCGCCCTGGCGCCCTACTTCGCTGTGCAGCTGCTGCGTGCCCACTTTGAGGAGCAGTTGCTGGGCCGCGCGTTCCCGCAGTACCGCGAGTATCGTCAACACACCTGGCGACTTGTACCTCTGGTCTGGTAGCGGGTGCTTGATAAGGTGTGGTTGAGATGCCGCTGTGGAGACGGTCGCGACGCGATGCTTCGCGGTCGACGCCGGAGTCGCCGAAAGCGACCGAACTCGGCGGGCTGCCGTGCACGGAAGTGGACTGCATCGACATGACGGGGCTCCTCTGTGAGTACGTCGACCGTCGCGGCCGGCACTGCCGGACCGCGTGGTGTCCGCAACACCGTGTGGTCCTCAACAACCGCGTCTACTGCCGCCGCCACGGTGGCGTCGTCGCTGCCGTTCCGTACAGCGCCAACCAGCCGACGGCGGCGCTTCCGGATATCGACAATCGCGCGCCATCACTGGTCAACTGGGTGTCACGCGAGCTCGACGCGGCCGTGCGCACGCGACTCCTCAGCGAGGTGACCCCGCAGGCCCCCGGCGAGCTCGTCGCTGACCCGGTCGCGCTCGTGTTCACCGGGTTCGACCGGCACCGGGCCTGGGAGAAAGCGTGGAAGCTTGTGGGTCACACCGGCACCACGCGGCGGGTGAGCCTGCTGGTGGAGGAGACGCTCGACTCCGAAGTTGTCGTCAAGGTCGGCACAAACGTCGTGGACCGCCTGGTGCCACCCTGGATCGAGCGGCGCACAGAGGCCGGCGCTGACACCCCCATCGACGATGAGGCTCGTCGCGAACGTTTCAACGAGCGCATACTCGAGGCGATCGATCGCGGCCTGGCCCGCGACCGCGATGTGACGTCCTATGCCGAGCGAGAGGGGCTGGAGATGCGCCCCGATGAGGTCGAAGAATTGTGGCGCGAGATACGCGGATGAGCCAGCGGCGCATCCTCGTCGTGGACGATGATCCGCGGCTCCTGCACATCGTTGCCATGTACCTCAGCATCGAGTCGTTCGATGTCGCCACTGCCGGCAACGGCGAGGACGGGCTGCGGGAGGTCGAGGCCAACAAGCCGGATCTCGTGATCCTCGACATCATGATGCCCGGCGAGGACGGGCTGTCGCTCTGCCGCTCGATCCGCGAGACCAGCCAGATCCCCGTGATCCTGCTCACCGCCCGGGGCGAGGAAGTCGACCGCATCATCGGCCTGGAGATGGGCGCCGACGACTATATCGCCAAGCCGTTCAGCCCCCGCGAGCTGATCGCGCGTGTGGCCGCGGTCTTGCGCCGGACGCAGGCCCTGCCGCCCCGCCAGAAGCCGCCGGGGGCGGAGCGGGTCAAGTTCGGGGACTGGATGCTGGACACCGGCCAGCGCGAGCTGATCGGGCTGGATGGCGTGGCGCTGCCGCTCTCGTCCGGGGAATTCCGCCTGCTGACGGCCTTGCTGGAGCGGCCCAAGATCGCGCTGACCCGAAACCAGCTGCTCGACCTGACCAAGGGCCGCGACGCCGACCTGTTCGACCGGTCGATCGATAACCATGTCTCGCGTCTGCGCAAGAAAATCGAGCCGGACCCCAAAAATCCGCGCTATATAAAGACCGTATGGGGCGGCGGGTACATCTTCGCGATGGACCCGGAAATGGCCTGACATGGCAGGGGCATGATGCGTTTCAGGTTCTGGCCGAACACGCTGGCAGTGCAGCTGATCGTAGTGACCGGCGTCGCCGTCGCCCTTTCCAACATCGCTGTCGCCTTCTGGTTCGAATATGGCAATGAGCGGCAGTCCGCCATCGCCGCCAATGAGCGCGTGCTCGACCGTGCCGCCGCCGTCGCCACGACCCTGACCGCCATTCCGCCCGCCTCGCGCCATGTGGTCATCAACACCATGAGCACGCGGGTCTGGAAGTTCACCCAGATTCCCCTCCCCAAGACCGCCCGCGCCATGACGCCGGAGGAGATCATTCTGGCCAAGCACCTTGACGACATGCTGCCGGACCGCATCCAGCACCAGAACCTGATCTCGGTCTGGCTGCATGCGCCGTTCACGGAACTGTCGCCCGATCTAGTGCCGCATAATCCGGGGCCGGTCAGCGATGCGATCCAGGCGATCGTGCCGGTGGACAAGGATACAATGATGAGCGGCGTCTTTGTCCGCGGTCCCGCCACCTGGCCGATGGAAATCTTTGTCGCCGCCGTGGTCGCCATCCTG
>Ga0307471_100000357_pt1 | contig 23361 bp, 12 predicted proteins | sample atmos_gasesAM3C__2_FD_204566 | JGI IMG/M metagenome (GOLD analysis project Ga0307471, IMG submission 204566) | Hardwood forest soil microbial communities from Morgan-Monroe State Forest, Indiana, United States - atmos_gasesAM3C_515 | ecosystem: Environmental > Terrestrial > Soil > Temperate...
CAGATCTGCACGGACCGCTGCACCGAAGACACCAGGGCACATCAGGTTTCCCTGGGAGATACTTACGCGTTCTCACCCAAGACGATTTTGGACGTGCACATTGGCTACACGCGTTACGTCTATTTGCGTACGCCGCTAAGCCAAGGCATCGACTTGTCCAAGTTTGGTCCGAACTGGAAGGCGTTAACTCCACAGATGACTTACACGCACATCCCGCAGGTGTGCGTCTCGAATAACTCAGGGGACAATCATTGGGGCGGTGGCTGGTGCGCTCAGGGAACGGGCAGCGGTATCGGCGCGTGGGACGACACTCTCAGCATCAATCCCATGTTCTCTCACATCATGGGTAAGCATAATCTAAAGGCCGGGTTTGAGTTTCGTATGCTCCGGAACAACTACTACCAGAGCAACAATCCGGCCGGCCTCTTGCAATTCAACGCTAAGATGACTGCTTCCAATCCTAGCGACCCTAGTAACCCCAACGCCGGGGTCAACGGTTCAACCGGGAACGGTTTTGCGTCGTTCCTGCTCGGGTATGGCGATAGCGGCAGTTTCGTTGAGCCAGCCAGAACAGCCGACCAGAACCTTTACAAAGCCTTCTACGTGGGCGACACCTATCAGTTGACCCGGAAGCTCACTTTGAATTTGGGACTTCGCGTCGACCTGCAAGGGGACTGGACGGAGCGGTTCAATCGCATCGTCGCGTACAACCCGACGGAAGCCAGTCCACTGCTAACGATTGACCCCGCGTTGGCGAGCACAGTCAACCCCGCAACTGGGCAACCGTTCTCCAATCTGAAGGGTGGCTATGACCTGGTAGCCTCGAACCGCCACTCGAGCCGGTCGGCATTTCCCGACTGGAACCATGCAGAACCACGTCTTGGAATTTCGTACCAGTTCGACAAAAATACGGTGATCCGGACTGGGTATGGAATCTTTTATTTGCCGGTAGACGTGCGGTGGAATGATGCTCCGCATAACCTGTTCATCAACTCCTTCTCGACACCTTGGCAAACTGCGCAGTCGGATGGAGTTACACCTCTGAATGTGTTGTCTAATCCTGAACCGCTCGGAATCATTCCACCCTTCGGGAGGAATCAAGCTTTGATCGATGTGCAGGGGAATGGCAACGAAGCGGCCCTGCCGAATAATCCTGCACCCTACGTGCAGCAGTGGAACTTCGACATCCAACGCCAACTCCCTGGCAATACGCTGTTTGACATCGCTTACGCCGGGTCCAAGGGCACCCATTTGCCCATGCATGATCAGAACCTCAACCAGATGCCGGATCAGTTTCTACCCTCCGGTGCCCCTAGCGCCGCGAATACTGCAATAATCAGTTCCCTGACGAAAGTTGTCCCCAACCCGTTCGCTGGGAACTGCCCTCCGCCCAATACAGCCATCTGTACTGGGCCCTTGCAGTCCGGCAGTATGGGCACGGTTGCGACCGTAAAGCAAGGTCAGTTGCTCTTGCCATTCCCACAGTTTGATGGTGTGGCCATGGCCGAGCCGGACAACCGCGATTCCATCTACCACTCGATGCAGCTGAAGGTGCAGAAGCGCTTCTCCGCCGGTGCGCAGGTGCTTGCCAGTTACACCGTCTCCAAACTCATTGACAATACCAACTCCGAAATCAATTGGTTGGAAGCCTCTCCGGTGAGCTGGAACGACGCTAATCCAAACAATCTCCGCAGCGAGCGCAGCCTGGATGCTTTCGACGTCCCACAGCGACTGGTCCTCGCAGCAGTTCTGGACTTGCCGTTTGGGCGGGGCAAGAAGTATGCAAGCAACGTGAACGGAGTTGCCGATAAGCTGGTCAGCGGGTGGGGAATCGACACCATCGTCACATTCCAGCGTGGCTTCCCGATCATCATCGGCGGGTGCCCGGGGCCCCTCAGCAACTCCGGCATTCCCAACACGGGCTGCGCCCGACCGGTCAGAACCGCGTTGTCGCATTTGACCTCGGGTTCTCTCAATCAACGGCTGACTCAATGGTTTGACACTTCTGTATTCACTAAAGGCACCGACTTCAGCTACGGCACCGATTCGCGTACCGAGCCCAACATTCGGACCGATGGCGTGAAGAACTTTGATTTTGCCTTCTTCAAGAATACCAAGTTTGGTCCTGACCAAAGGCTTGGCGCCGAGTTCCGGGCTGAGTTCTTCAACGGCTTCAATCATCCGCAATTCAATCCACCTGATTCCGGCTGCTGTGGAGGTTCGAGCTTTGGGCGAGTATCCAGCCAGTACAACCTTCCACGCCTCATCCAGTTCGGGTTGAGGTTCACGTTCTAACGTTTCTGAATTCTGGCCTTCTGACATCAGAGCCGGGCGGCTTCCCCGCCCGGCTCTGACATTTTTGTAATCTCCAGTTCCCTCTCCCGAATGCCTCGCTTAAAATTCTCTTTCGTATGAGTTGCCTGAAGAAAGCCCCGAGAAGACTGTCTCGTTTCATCACGAAGCCCCTCCCCCCTGTCATCCTGAGCGGAGCGACCCGGCCTTTTCTTGCGCACGTTTTTTGTGCGCCGGGTCGCGTAGCGAAGAATCTCTCCTCGCTTCGCTCGGCTTTTCGAAAACCCAACGTGGCTTTTGCCCTTCTCCTTGCTGTCTCGTCGATTATTCCGGCTCGCGTATCCTCGCAAACATCTGAGGCCCAAATTGAGCAATCCTTTCGCGCCGGCCAGCAGGCCCTCAAGCAGGGCGACTTCGCTCATGCCGCCGAGGATTTCAAAAAAGTGCTGGCTCTCGACCCAAGCTTGGTCGAGGCGGAAGTCAACCTCGGCCTCGCTTACCAGAGCCTGTTCGAATACGACTTGGCGGTTCGCCACCTGGCGAAGGCTCTTCGCGAAAGGCCCAACTTGCTCGGTCCTACCGTAATCGTGGGAATGGATTACCTCAAACTCGGCTCTCCGGAGAAAGCCATTCCCTTCCTTCAACATGCCCTCAAACTCGACCCTTCGAATCGCGATGCCCGTCAAGCGCTGGCGTCGTCTTACCTTGGCCAGCAGGACTTCCGAAACGCGGCCGAAGAATTCCGCCAGATTGCAACCTTTGATTCCGACAAGGCCGAAGCCTGGTTCAAGCTCGGTCACGAATACCTCGACCTCTCTGCTCGTCTGGCATTTCGGGGAGCCCGTTTATACCGCGAGTCGGCTTGGGGGCACCGTTTTCTTGGTGATCTTTTGCTTCAGCGCAACCGTTGGGAAGACGCAGTGAAGGAGTACCAAAAAGCGCTCAGCGCCGATCCGCGGCAGTCCGGCCTGCATACCTCACTGGGGCAAACTTATCTCCACGCGGGGAAACTCGAGGAAGCCGAAAAAGAATTCCACCTGGAGCTTCAGCTCGATTCGTCGAATGAGCCGGCATGGATCGCGGTGGCGAACTTGCAACTCACCAAAGGCCAAGCCACGGCAGCCCTGGAATCCCTGTCAAAAGTTTGGGAAATCTCCCCTGAATTTTTGAATGTGCAGCGGAGCTTTCCTTCGACCGACCTGCCTCCAGAATCGGCGAAGGCTTCCCTGTCTCGCCTGCAGAACGAGTCAGAGGGAGCGCCGAAGCATTTTTTGTCAGCGGCTCTTTACGCTGCCGCAAATGAAAACGCTCTTTCCGACGCCGAATGGAAATCCTTCGAGGCCGGCTTTTCGACGTGGCAACAAGAGCAAAATGCGCCGGCCCACTCGAACGCCGCTTCGAACGCCAACGCCTGCAGCGCTCATCGCTACTCTCGCTGCATCGATTTGCTGCAAGCGCGAAAGAATCTGACCGATTCGGAGCGGCTGCTCTTGGGACAAACGCATTTCGTGTTGCAGCAATACGAACTTGCAGCCGATGCGTTGGGGCAGGTGCAGGGCGTCACCAGCGAAAACACCGAAGCGAGCTACTGGCTGGCGCGCACCTACCAGGCGCTGGGGGCTGCGGCCTACGCGCAACTCGAGGAATCTTTTCCCAACTCCTGGCGCGCTCACCAACTTCACGCGGAAGGCCTCGCCCTTCGTCAGGATCCCGACGGCGCTATCAAAGAATATCAGACAGCGCTGGAGTTGCGTCCTGGCGAGGCAGAACTCCACGAAGCGCTCGGGCAGCTTTACCTCGACAATCATTCTGACGGCGACGCGCAGACCGAACTGGAACGCGCCTTGGCCCTGGATCCCTCGCGCACGCACGCTCTTTATCTACTGGGGCGCCTTTACGTGCAGAACCGCGACAACGAAAAGGCCGTGCCGTATCTTCAGCGCGCTTTGCTGCTGCAACCTGATTTGGCGGAAGCCAGCGAGTTGCTAGGAACGGCGTACGTGCGCCTGGGACAGTTTGCGAATGCCGTCCCGAGACTCGAAAAGGCGGCTCCACGGGATCATTACGGGAACGTCCACTATCAGTTGTATTTGGCCTATCACAAACTCGGCCGAGACGAACTCGCAAAGAAAGCCTTGTCACGCTCGCAAGAACTCCGTCGCAGCTCGCTGGAACGCGACCAGGCGCTGATTTTGGGATCTCCGCAGCCGCAACCCGACCCGCAATGAAAGTTAAACAAACTTTTCCCGCCGAAGCGGAAACCTCGACTCAGTGAGAGTTCGCCGGAGAGTGCCAGCGAAATGTAGCGACGGCGCCGCCCCCTAGCTTGTAGGTGGCGTACTTCCCTGCCCACGCAATGTTGAATGTTGCGACCGAGCCGCCGCTGTTCAACACCACCAAGACGAGCGAGCCGTCGGGATTGCGAAACGCCACGTCCTCGAGGCTGCCTTGGTCGAAGGTGTTGGATTCGACGCGATGCGCGCCCGGCGCGACAAACTTGCTTGCGTGGGCCAAGGCGGTGTAATCCACTGTCGGCGCAATTTGCGAAGGCTCGGAGGCATGATTCACGGTGATGATGCCACGGCAGTTCGTGCAGCCTCCGAGAAACGGCTCGTGATTCTGATCGAGAGCGAGGTTCCAGAGCACCACGCTCCTGGCCCAGTTCCGCGTCGCGCCAATCACCAGATGGACTTGTTGCTCGAGAAGATCTCCCTTTTGCCAATCGCCGCCGGAGCATTCGGTGAGCCAGATATCTTTATCAGGAAAGCGCTCGTGCAATTCGTTTTGCGCGGTGACGTTTCCGCCGTAACAATGGGTCGCGGTGCCAGCCGCAAAGGCAGCGGCTTTCCGATCGCTTAGCACCTCAATCGGATATTCGATTAAATCCCAATTGTGGTCGAAGACCATGATTTTCGTTTTCAGGTGTTCATCGCGAAGCGCGGGCTCAAGATAGGTTGCCAGAAATTCTGCTTGCTCGCGCGCGGTCATATTCATGCCGGGATAGTTATTCGGCACGTACATCGGTTCGTTTTGCATGGTGACGGCGTAGATGGGGACGCCGGCGGTCTCATATTCCTCGACGAACCGGACGAAGTATTTCGCGAGCGGCGAATACGCGGATGCCAAAAGGGCGCCCTGGATCATGGAGCCGGAGGTTTTCATCCAGCCGGGTGGGCTCCAGGGCGAAGCGATGATCTTCAGGCTGGGATTCAGGGCAAGGGCTTCGCGGAGAAGCGGGATGATGTAGGCGCGATCGTGATCGATCGAGAAGTGCCTAAGATCGGGATCGCCAGGACCACCGGGCTGTCCCGGCTGCAAGTCGTCGTAACTGTAATCGGAAAGCGCAAAATCGCTCGCGCCCATGGGCTGGCGCAGGACGCTCAGGCCGATACCCTTGCTCGGACTGAAAAGCATCCGCAGGGCTTCCTTGCGCTGAGCCTCGCTGAGCTTGTTCCAGAGCAGCCACGCAGAAGAATCGGTGAGCGAGGCGCCGAAGCCGTCGATTTGCTGGTAGTTTACGGCGTCGTTCACGGTAATGGTGAGGTTTGGCGTGCGGGTTGGGCCGAAGGCCAGCGGCGGTTTCTCCTCGAGTGTCTCATGCAGCTCTTGGGAGGACTCGACCACTGCGATGCGGGGAGCTTCGTTCGGCGATGCGGTTTTCTGTTGCGCGATAGACTCTGGCAACATCACCAGCAGGATAAACGACAGGCCAGCGGCGAACGGAAATCTAGTTAACAATGACAACCCACCACCCCGCAGGTTTTCGTGTAAGTGTTCATTCTAAGAACAACGCACAACCAGCATAACGCAGAGGCCAGTCTCCGACTATTGAGGATTCTGAGGGGCGGCTGACGGTGCCGCGCTCTGGCCAGAAGCTTCTCGCTTTTTCTTGAGACGCTCCTGCATTCTTTGAGTTTCTTCGTCCTTTAGTCGTTGGAAAGTAGCAAAAGCTTTTTGAGCATCTTCGACGCGGTGTAGCCGGCGGTAAACAACGCCGAGTTGATACCAAGCCTGCTGGACGATCTCCGGATCGGTATCGGGTGCGGAGATGGCTCGATCAAAAGCTTCCGCGGCTGCGGCGTTGTTGCCGAGTTCCATCTCCGCGCGCCCGAGATAATAGGCAGAGTCCTTTAGCCCGGGGTTTTGGCGAACGGCTCCTTCAATCAACTCCTTGCTCTTGGCGCCTTCGCCGCGCTCGACTTCAATCAAACCAAGCTTGAAGCGGGCCAGCACGTTGTTCGGGTCGATTTCGAGCTCTTCGTTCAACATTGCTTCCGCCATTTCTGGCTTGCCTGCCTTTAAGTACTCGGTTCCCAATTTCTCATGCAGCCCCGATTGTTTGGGGGCAAGCTGGATTGCGGCTTCGTATTCCGCAATTGCATCCTCATGCCGATCCGCTTCGGCATCGGCTTCCGCCAGCACCTGATGCACGCGCCAGGACTTGGGATTGCTCTGAAACATCCTTTCGTAGCTTTCCTTTGACACGAGCAAATGGGCACGCCCCCGGTGATAAAGAATATCCACATTTTCCGGGGCGAGTTTAGCGGCCTTGTCCAAGGCATCTGCGGCCTCCTCGGGATTTTCGGCTGCGAGTTGAGCGATGCCAAGCCACATCCACGCATTGGCATCAGTGGGGTTTCCCTTGATTTCCAGGCGAAGCGCTGTAATGGCTGGCGTGTATTGGTTCAACCGGTAGTAAGCAATCCCCAGGAAGAGATTCGCCCCAGGCAGGCGAGGCTTCAATGCCAAGGCCTTCTTGAAACTTGCAACTGCTTCCTGAAGCTTTCCTTGTTCCTCGCGAACCAAGCCAAGATTGAAGTGCGCACCCGCAAAAGAAGGGTCGGACCGCGTAACGGCTTCAAATCCAACAGCCGCGTCGTCGAGGCGGCCTTCCCGTAATGCAGCAGCTGCTTGGCGAAAGGCCTCGTTGGCTCCCTTTCCCTCTTGCCCCAGGGCTGGCCTCGTCAAGAAAGAGAGCAGGAAACTCAAAAATATAATGGTTCGAACCTGAGATAGCCGCCGAGTCGCAAAAGCTCTGATACGCCGGCACCAAGGCGGAAATTTAGCAAAGCGCTGCCCAAACATATGCATCTCTGGATTCTAATACCTGCGCACAGCGGAGGAAATACGCAGAAAAAAGAATCCCCCCACCAATTTCAGCGAGGGGAATGCCAGGCGCTTAAACTTCAGAATTCGTACCGCAAAGAAAGCTGCAAAGTCCTCTGGGGATTGATGGAGCTGAAACTGGCTCCGAATGTATTGCTAGTGATGCCTGTGTCTGGCCTGCTGAACGTATGGCGATTGAAGGCGTTGGGGAGTTCTACCTTGAGAATCAGCATATGAGATTCAAAGATAGGAGTACGCTTGATAAGCGAAAAATCTTCGTTCAAGTAAGACTGACTTCGAACGGCTGCAGTAATTCGAGGCATGTTTCCGAATAAGTAGGGGCCAGACTGGCCGTTCTTAGGCGCGAAGTTCTGATCGAAGAAAGCAGCGCAATTGAAATACGTGTTGGAGCTCTGAGCTACGAAAAATCCTGGACGGCTGGGGTCCGAGACGCATCCAGTGTGGCCGTTCCTTATCGCGGCGCCCATATCAAAAGATGAGGCATTAGGACTTACGAATGGCTGGCCGGGAACGTAATTATAACGTATGCAGCCGTCGTAACCAGGAACCAGCCCCCCCTGGCATCCGAAGATTGTTGGCTGTCCGCTCTGGTAGCGTTGGACACCGCCGATCTGCCATCCTCCGACGACTTTGTCGACTGCGCCACCATGGCTGAGGAGTTTCTTCCCCTTGCCAAAAGGCAGTTCATAAATGTAGCTGACTACAAAAGTGTGAGGAACATCCTGGATGCTATAACTCTTCTCCTGTTTCAGGTTATACGAGTTTTGAACGCCGCTGGAGAAGGAAGCAAAGATAGGCAAGGCACTGTCAGCGTCGGTAAGGGTCTTGGAAAAGGTGTAGGACGCCAAGAGGTTTAGCCCATTGTGAAATCGGCGTTCGACCTTTGTCAAAAGAGCGTTGTACGTGGATTGCCCCAGATTTTCAAGACAGCAATCCGTATTAATCGTCTGATACTGAGGGAAGGGTCGAAGAGCTTGAGCAATCGTTCCAGGGCCATAAAGCGCTTCAAATCCCGAAAACGGAGGGTTGATCCCCAGCGCGGTCGCCGTGCTGCTGTTTATGTTTTGGCTGAGGGCGTTACCCAATGAAAAGAATTTGGGATTGATATTGTTGATTTCCGCCACGGACGAACGCAAGCGTGTTGCGTGGGTGCCGACGTAGCCGGCGCTGAGGATCAAATCGGGCGCCAGCTGGCGCTCCACCTCGAAGCTCCAATTCTGGACCATACCTGGTCGTCCGTAGTTTGGGGCGACATAGGTGATGCCGCCAAAGCTGCCTCCCCCCTGGCCATTTAGCTGCGCAGGGTCTCGATTAGGAGGCGGCGGAACCGATGGAATTCCTGAGCTTAAGAGAACCGAGGGCGTATAGCTGTCGGTAGACTTGAAATCCCCTGAAGCCTTATCGCCGTCAATCAGCGATTGTCCAAAGTCTCCGTAGGTTAGCCCGGCATAAAAAATGCCGTAGCCACCGCGGAGAACCGTTTTGCCCAACCTCCCGAAGAGATTATCCGGGGCATAGGCGAAACCCAAGCGCGGACCGAAATCTTTGTAGTAGGTCTTTGCGGCACTGGCGGCCTGCCCAAAGACGAGGGCTCCCGGTATGGAGGGGGAAATAGGAACAGCGGTGTTACCAGAGTTCGGAGCTGTGGGATCGAAGACGGATTGGAAACTGTGCGCTTCATGCCGTGGAGTCTCAACGTCGTAGCGCAGGCCAATGTTCAGCATTAGATTTCTACGGACTTTGAAATCATCCTGAACGTAGCCGCCGTAGTAGTTTTGACTGAACCGCGGTTGAACTGCGATAACCGCATAGGAAACTTCCTGCACCGCACCAAGCAGCAAGCTAGCGAACGGGTCGCCTGTGGCGTTCCCTTGTCCGGGAGTAAACCCGGTCTGCCCGTTAGAAAAGGATAGGTTTGGCGACTCGTGAGAACGGTCGCTCAGCGAGTATTGGAAGGATCGCCAGTCGAAGCCAGCGCGAATGGAATGGGCGCCGTGGGTCCAAGAGACGCTATCGGCAAGGACCAGGCTGCTCACAAAGTTGGCGTCATAGTTGTTGGTGCTGAAACCAGCGTATGAAATGTTTCCGCCGGTGAATTGCATAGGCGGGAATACCACGCCATGAAAACCTGTAAGGCCGATTTTTGCAGGCCAGTCCGTTCCATTGACGCTTGTCGAGACATTGTTGTTGTAGATGCGGTTCAGGCCCACGGTCAAATGATTCAGCAAGGTAGACTTGGGAAAGAAATCCCATCCAACGCGGTAATAGTCGCTGATGAAAGGATGCTGGAATGAACCGTCGAGCGGAGTGGGCAACGAAGGAGTACCGTTAAGAGACTCCTGATCGCGGCGGCTTATGGAGAAAAACAGCTTGTTCTTGTCCGACAGATTTTGGTCGATTCGGCCAGTAATTGCCGTATCCAGGATGGGAGTCGTACTTGTGAACTTGAAGTTATTGAGCGGAACGCCTGATCCCGGAATCGCCTGAGGAAGTAAGGCAATAACATTCTGGGCTACGGGGCTGATGCTATTGATCTTATTGCCGGGGAACGGCGTCCGACACGTTACGCCGCCGATAGTTTGCGTCGTTGTGGGATCGAAGATTTGACCTTGCAGAACTGGGGCGTTGCCCGCACATGGGTTGGTGACGCCTGGGATGGGTGGCCCAAGAAGGGCGGAAAAGTCGCCTTGGCGTTCTGCGGCGCTGGGAATTGTAGACACACTCGTCGCACCCTGCTTCTGACGGAACTGTTCAAAAGAGAAGAAGAAAAGCATCTTGTCGCGCCCGTGGTAGAGCTTCGGAATCCACACTGGTCCGCCGAAGGACCCGCCATAGTCATTCTTCTTATCGACGGGTCTGGGAGATTTGAAGAAGTTGTTGAACCAGGTATTCGCATCCAGATCTTCGTTACGGAAAATGTCGAACGCCGTTCCGTGATAAGTGTTGGTGCCCGATTTTGTGCCAAAGCTTTCGACGCCGCCCGAGGTGCGTCCAAATTCTGCAGGAACCGTTGAGGTTGTGACCTTAAATTCCTGGAGGGCTTCGACCGACGGCGCGGTCTGATCAAAAGCGGAGCCGCTATCCATACGAGCGGTGCTCGCGCCGTCTAAGAGTACCTCGTTCCCGAAATTCTGTCCTCCTGCAAGCTTTGCTTGGAAGATGCCGTGTGCATCGTCATTTGTGCCAGGGCCGGCTGTTCCAGGCGTCAAGAAAACGAACGTTTCGGGCGAGCGCAAGTGGCTCTGTCCCGTAGAATCCACCGCCAATGGCAAGTCCATAATCTGTCGGGTGCTGACAACCGTTCCGATGTCGGAAGTTTCAGTTTGCAGTGTCGGCAAATCCGCAATAACCGTGAGAGTCTCCGTGACAACACCGGGCTGTAAGGTGACATCGAGAGAGGACGTGGTATTGATCTGGACGACAACGCCTTTTTCCTCTGAGGTCTTGAAGCCGTTGGCGGCAACGGAGATGTTGTATGTCCCTAGCTGCATGTCAGATATCCGGTAAGATCCCGTGGCGGTGGACGTTGTCTTGTAGATGGCGCCGGTATCGACGCCTGTGGCAGTGATCGTTGCGCCTTCCACGGCGGCGCCGGAGGAATCCAGAATTGTGCCGGCAATGGCGCCGCGACTGGATTGAGAGAAGGACGTGGTAGCGGTGGCGAGAACCAACAACGCGAAAGCGAAAAACCGGCACGGGACAGTTGCAAAACGAGCGAAGTGCATCTGCTTGCCTCCTGGCACAACGGCACCGAGAGCCATCGGTAGTGTGGGCGAGCCGATGCTCTAGACGCTATGACGCACCAAAGTCCTCGACGAGATCAAAGCACCACAAGGGCAAGTGGGAAGCAATTTGAAGAGGCCGGCCGGGACGATGGCCAGATTGTGCGCCAATCCTCTGGCGACCGCCCGATTTGGACGAACTATCGTTTAGCGTTTGCTCCCATCAACCTCCAAACTTTGGGGACATTTAGCCCCACGAAGAAACTGTTGTCAAGAAGAAATTTTTTGAATAAGGTCTAGACAAACGTTTGTCTTGCGCATCTTCGTGCGCTGAGAAAACTGCTTGTCGCAGGGCCGCGCAAGAGAATCGTAAATAGGTGCTGGGCGCGCGGTCAGGTAAAGCCGGAATTCCTTGTTCGGGCTATGCTTATGCAGCCCTGGAAGGGCGTTTCCCACAAATCGGGCGAAGAGGTGGCAGGGTCCGCCGTGGCCAGCCGCAAGGAAAACCAAAATGGCGAGGAGAGGCCCGTCAGTCTGAAAATCCTGGCGGACTACCTGGGATTGTGCCCCGCGACGGTGTCCGTAGTGTTGAACAATGTTCCGGGGCGGTCGATTCCCGCGGAGACGCGGGAACGCGTGCGCGCGGCTGCGCGAAAATTCAACTATCAGCCAAGCTTGCTGGCGCGTTCGCTTCGAAAGCAGCGGACGTTCACTGTGGGCGTGCTGGCACCGGAGTTGAGCGACGGCTACCACACCATGGTGATGAGTGGTATCGGCGACCACTTGATGCGCGAGGGCTACTTCTATCTCACGGCGCATCACCGGCACAAGCCGGACATGATTGAGGAGTATCCACGATTGCTGTTGGGGCGTGGGGCGGAAGGGCTGATTACCATCGACACGGCGCTGGCGCATGCGCTGCCGGTGCCGGTGGTGGCGGTGGCGGGTCACAGAAAGATTCCCGGCGTGACGAACGTGGTGCTGGATCACAACAGAGCAGCGGAATTGTCGCTGCGACATTTGCATCAGCTCGGGCACCGGCAAATTGCGTTCATGCGCGGGCAGCCGTTTAGCGCGGACTCCGACGATCGCTGGAAGAGCATCGTGAGCGTGGCGCGTGAATTGGGCTTGGAGATTCGTGCGGACCTCACAATTCAGTTGGAGCGCGACCTGACCTCGCCGGAGCTGGGATATCCGGTGGTGCAGGAGCTGCTGCAAAAGCGGCAGCGGTTCACGGCGATTGTGTCCTTCAACGACATCGCAGCGATTGGAGCGATTCGCGCGCTGCGCGACGCGAATCTAAGTGTCCCGGAAGACGTCTCGGTAATTGGATTTGACGATATTCAGGCGGCGGCGTATCACAATCCGAGGCTGACGACGGTACGACAGCCGTTGCGCTACATGGGCGAAACAGCGGCGGGTATTTTGTTGCAGCGCTTGCAGGGATTCAAGGATTATCCCGAAGAGCTTGCGGTGCCGCCGGAGCTGATTACGCGGGAAACGACGGCGGCGGTGAATCTGCGCAGGCGGAGGTAGAATGGCGGGCGTCGAAAGGGGTGAACAGAGAGGAGTTTGAAGATGAAAATGCGATTCGTCGTTCTTGCTTCGGCACTTACTGTGATGTGTGCCTGCGTGTGGGCGTACGGTCACTCGCGAAAATTCAAGGAAGGTACTTCGTCGGGCACGGGCGAATCGGTCAAGGCGTTTCTTGGGCGATGGGATCTGACGCTGAAAGCTCCCGATCGCGAATATCCTTCGTGGCTCGAACTGCGTCAAGAGAATGGAAGGCTGGTCGCGGAATTCGTGGGGCGCTGGGGAAACGCTCGGTCGCTTCCGAAGGCTGAGCTTTCGAACGGGCGCCTTACGTTTATCTCGCCGAAGGAAGAAGAAGGCGCTAAGGCCGACATGGTTTTCGAGGGAACCTGGACGGGCAAGATTTTGTCGGGCACGGTGAATGGGCCGGACGGCGAGACCTGGCAGTGGACCGGCGACCGAGCACCGGCTTTGACGCGCGCGAACGCACCAAAATGGGGAACGCCCATCCAGTTGTTCAACGGAAAGGACCTCACGGGATGGCATATGAGCGAGCCAAGTCCGGAAAAAGTATGGAAAGTGGAGAATGCTGAGCTGACTTCACCAGGCAATGGTCCAGAGTTGATCAGCGATTCCAGATTCGGAGACTTCAAGCTGCACGTCGAATTCAATTGCGGAGAGAATTCCAACGGCGGCATCTATTTGCGAGGCCGCTACGAAGTGCAAATAGAAACCGACTCGATCGAGGAGCCGCCTAGCCATCACACGGGTGGAATCTACGGTTTTCTAGCTCCCACCCCGGAGCAGCCACGAAGGCCGGGAGAATGGCAGACCTTTGACATCACGCTGGTCGGGCGAATGGCCACCGTAGTGCAGAACGGGCACACCATCATCGACAACAAAGAAATCCCGGGCATCACCGGAGGCGCCCTCGACAGCCATGAAGAATTGCCAGGGCCGATCTATCTTCAGGGCAGCGAAAAGGGACGCGTGGCGCTTCGCAGCATCGTTCTAACGCCAGCTGATTAATGGAGAGATTCGAACTCCCGATTTCTTCTGGACGCATTCGCGGGTCAGCAAATCACAGCTTCGGGATTGCTTGTAGAGATCGTTGACCCGATCGGCGTGCGCTTCTCATCGAGCGTCATCTTGGCCAAAAGCGCTTCCGCGCTTCCCGGCTTCGGGCCGGGACAAGCCCGCCGTCTCGGGGGAGGCGCATTCACTAAGGGCCAGCGCCAGAACAAAAAAGCTAACGGGAATTAAACTTCGACTTCACCATTGGTATCGACAGCACCGCTCGCTGTTATTTTTCCTCAATGATGGCGGCATCCCAGGGCTTCAGAGTAAGACTTTGGCCATGGGGTACCGCGATTTGCTGGAGAATTTCCGAGCCTGCGCCGTACTCATAGCTGAAAGTCTGAGGCTCGCTCGAATAATTCAAGTAGTAGTGCAGAGTCTTGGCTTTGCGGTTGATTCCATGCTTCACCCGCACGGGAGCAGGCAGACTCTGGTCCGGTCCAGTTAGTCCTGCCTTTTGAAGTACGGCGAGGAGCACGTCGCCCTGAAGTTTGTCGCTGAGCACGGTACCTTCGTATGTCAGGGTGCCCTTGCCGAACGTGTTTTGCGTGATCGCTGGATACTTGCCAAAGAACGGGTGATCGTAATACGCCAGCGCCTTGGCCGTGTCCAGAATCAACATTTCCGCCCAAGTTGTCACCCGGTTTTCGTCACCTGCATGAAAAGGATCATCTTTCAAGGCCAGCCGCTGTTCGAGACTTGAGAATTCCTGGTAATGGATTCCCGCGGCTTCCCGTAAAGGCCCGGGCGCCATCTCCCAGCGAACTGTTGAATACTCATTGCAAAACCCGCTCTTGAACGCGACAACCAAGTTTCCGCCGCCGCGGACGTACTCTGCGAGCTTTCGCAACACCGCGTCGCTGGCTACGTAGAGGGGCGGAACAAGAATCACTTTGTAGCTGGAAAGATTCGTGCTATCCGGAAAAACAAAATCAATGCCAATATTCGCGCGGTACAGAACGCGGTATATCTGCTGCTCGATCGTGCGGTAGTTCACACGGTCGCTGATCTTCATGAACTCAATCCCGTAGTAGGAATCATCGCTGTATAGAATCGCGACCTGATTTTTTCGCTGGAGGTCCACGATTTCCGGGCCGATGCGCTGCAACTCGTGGGCGGTCCTGCTGACTTCTTCGTACGCTCTGCCCGGTGCGAGGTCGTGGCCAAGCACACCTTTCCAGTACGTTTCCTGACCGTAGTGGATCGAGTGCCAATGCCAATACTCGACCATGTTCGCACCGGAGGAAGCGTGCGTATACACGTCGAGCCGCAACTGACCGTCGTACGGCGGATACTGACCCTTGGAATCCCAGCCAATGGCCTCGGCGTTCGTCTCGGTAATCAGATAATTCGCGTTCTTCAAGGAACGCATGTAATCGCCTACGCGCGATGAAACTTCTCCATCGAAGCCTTCCTGCGTTTCGTGATAGGGATTCGCGGCGGCAATATCGAGCGAGCGCGAGACATCCAGCTCGTTCACTTCCGGCCGAGGCGGTCCGGCAAAATCGTGCGTGACGAACTGGTCCGGTCTCTTGTATTCGTTGACGATGGACGCCTGCCATGCCAAAAAGTCGGTCGTGAGCCACTGTGAATAGCGCTCCCACTCCAGCTTCCACCCGGGATTGATGATCCCGTCGCGCGGCGGCAGCTCCGTCCAGTCGTTCAAACGTTGCCCCCAGTAATTCAGCCCCCAGCCCTTGTTCAAATCGTCTACCGTGTGGAATTTTGCTTTCAGATACTCCTGAAAGCCGACCTGCACGTCGTGATTCGCCGCGCCCGCCGAAGAGGTTTCGTTGTCAATCTGGAAGCCGATGATGGCCGGATTGTTCTTGTAGTGCTCGAGGATTTTGCGGATGATACGGTCGCAATAAAACCGGTAGGTGGGATTCAGCAGATCGGTGTTTTGGCGGAGGCCATAATAAAGATACTGACCGCCAAGCCGCGTCACGACGATCTCGGGATGCTCCTTGTACATCCATGCAGGAATCGAATAGGTCGGCGTGCCCAGAATGATGCGGATTCCGGCTGCGTGCAGCTTGTCTACGACGCGGTCCATCCAGGCAAACTCAAACTTTCCGTCCTGCGGCTCCCACAATCCCCAGCTCGACTCCCCAATCCGAACAACGGTGATGCCCGCCTTTTGCATGAGCTGAACGTCCTGGTCAAGCCGGTCGTAGGGCATGTATTCCGGATAATAGGCGACGCCGTATAGCACGGTGTCCATCCGGTCGGGATGAAATGTGTCGCGGGTCTGGGCATGCGCCAGAAGCCCGCCGAAGGTCATCGCGCAAGCAAAGGCGCTGATCAACCCACGCTTTGCATTTCTTAGCATTTTTGTTGTTAGGAACACGGACACGCCTCCCACAATCGAAATCGGTAGCCAAAGCGACCGGCTGCCAGACTTGACGTCAAACACCCCGAGACCATAAGCCGCGCTCAGGACAAGCGCTTCTGTGAATTCATCGATCGCGCAGCACGAAACTCGTTTTCACGACGTACTCGGTGCCTTTCGGATTCGGCAACTCGCGGCGGACGTCGGTCAGCAGCGCCTGGAACGCCAGCCGGCCGAGTTGCGCTTGCGACATCTCGATCGTCGTCAAAGGCGGAAAGATGTACTGGGAAATGTGAATATTGTCAAACCCAATCAATGATCGTTCGCTGGAAATGGGAATCTTTTTCCCATAGCTCTCGCGCATCACGCCGATGGCGGTCATGTCGTTCGAGCAAAGAATCGTGGTCGGCCTTGCTTTCAAACCGCGTAAGTTCGTGAACGCTCGCTGCCCGCCTTCCAGCGCATGATCTCCTTCCATCATCCATTGGGGCTTCGGTTCCATCCCAATCTCATTCATCGATTGAACGAACCCCTCTTTTCTCGCGCAGGCGGACTTGCGCGTCAGCGGGCCGGTGATAAACGCAATCTTCTCGTGACGCAGGGCCGCCAGCTGCTGTACCGCCTGCCAAATTCCCTGCAAATAATCGGTTCGGATCTTGCTGACGCGAGGCCGCGCCGGTCCGACGTCCACAAACACCAGCGGAACGTTCCTCAGCTTCAAATCGTCCAGGAGAGATTCCTCCATGCCAAACGTCATCACCGCGACGCCTTCCACGCGATGCTCGAGCATGCACCTTACGGCGGTCTTCATGCGTTCGGTGTTATGGACAGTAGAGGTCACAAGGATTTCATAATTGTGCTGGATCGCCGTTTCTTCAAACGCATGCACGATTTCCGGGAAAAAGGGGTTGGTGATCTCCGAAACGATCGACCCCAAGAATTCGGTTGCGGCCGGAAACCAGCGCCCGCGCCTGCGTGCTCGGAAACATCCCATTTCCTCGACCACCTTCAGGACGCGCCTGGGCAGTTGCGGCTGCACGCCGGGATGACGGTTGATCGTGCGGGACACCGGTAGTGGTCGATACCTTGGCGCGTCTTGCGATTTCGCGGATATTCATGAGGAACACAATCCGTATTTATTTGGCTTGCCGCATCGCACTTCTTCATTGGCGCGCCGCGCAATCGTCCGACTGCGATGCGCCCCGGTCCGTCTGCTTGCACGACGGAACCCCGTTTCCCCAAAAATCCCTGCTACCATTGTTCCGGATGTATTTTCCAGTCTTTCTTGCCGCAGAGCCCACCTGTAACCGGTATCCAGCCAACGAAAGCCGCCCGAGGCCGCCGCTGCCGGGAGCGACCAGCTTTGGGTCAACCGTCAACGCGTGGGCGTCTGTGGTTGGCTCGGTGATGCCAAAATACACATTCGAATCCCATACGTTTGCTTTGCTTTGGCCGAACCCCGACGCTGTTTCGTGAGCCCCATCGTTCGCGCGCGAAATTGCGTGAGTGAATTCTCCCTTTCCGGCAACGTAGAAGATGTTGTTGTAAAGGCGCGTGTCCTCGCTCCATCCGTGCCAGTCGGAAAACAACAGCAGACTCACGGCGTGCTCGGGGCCCACATAAATGGTGTTGTTGTAAATCGAGCTGTCCTTTACCGGTCCCGCGATATTGATACCGCGGGTTCGGTCATTCTGACTGATGTTGTAGCGGATAATGGTTCCGGTATTTCCGGCGCTCTCTGCGGCATCGTGTCCACCCTCATTGCAGATCAGCAAAAAACCGCCGTCGTTGTCATGGCTGTAGTTATATTGAATGATTGTGTTCCTGCTGTTCCAATCGGAATCGAAGCCTTCTCCGTCGCGCTGGCCTTTGGTGCCGTAAGCCTCGTTGTACTGAATCAGCGTGTTGTCCGCGCTCCACGACCAGATCCCGACGTTGTATCCTTCCGACCGCTGGTTGGCGCGCCCCACGACGTTGCGCTCCACCACGGCACTGTCCGTTGCCACGACGACGATCCCGTCTCCCCCGATGTCGTGCAAAAGATTTCCGCGAACAGCCACACCCAGGCTCGGATACCACTTTGAACGGACCCAGGCGTCCGACCAGCCGAAAATCCCGCTGCGGTCAACGTGATAAATTTCGTTGTTCTCGATCCGCAAATCTACAAAGCGGCTCGGCTTGTGTTCGCTGGTCGAAGTGTAGTGAATGCCGCCGTTCGGTTTCACATCATCCACGCCGTTCACGTCGTGTATCGTCAGCGACCGGAAGTAAATGTGATGCGCGTCGCCATAATCTTCAAGCGCCGCATGCACTCCGCGCCGCACCACCCGGCCGGGGCCTGTGTTGGTGATCTCCAGGTTCGCGATTTCCCAATACTCCTGATTTTTCAGCAGAACGGCGTCTTCAAATAGGCCGTCCCCGTTGATCACCGGCTTCACTCCGCCACCATACGTGTCCACGCGGATCGGATGTCCTTCCGTGCCCGATCCTTTGGGCCACAACTGGCCTCGCCACACCGAACTCGACCGCAGCATGATTTCGTCGCCCGGATGAAACGTTGTCGCGTTCACCTTCTCCAGCGTTTTCCAGGGCGCGAGCGGATTCGTTCCGGGATTCGCGTCATCGCCGCCTCGCGAATCCACGTAATACGCCGTCTCATACGCCTTCGCTTGGCTCAAGAATTTATTCGCTGGAAGCACATCGGCTGGAGGATGCGCTCTCGAATCCTCCGATGAGGCCTCAACGCCATTTGGGTGGTTCGTTCGCGACCACAAGAAAACGGGAACGATGCAAAAGAGAATGAGGCTCAGCGGCACGACAGTCCACGCGAAGCGCGTGCGTCTTTCCGCTGCGTCCGGACGACGATTCATGACACCACCCTCCAAGCCCATTAGAAGGAACAACGAATCTTAAACGCATTTTATGGAGCTTCGTTTTGGCTCACCGCTTCCCTGCGCTTGCGCCTGGCCAATCGTCGGTGCGAAACGGAGAAGCAGGCAGGCCATTCTTGTTGTAGAGGTTGCCCTCCGGGCTTCCCGCCCAGGCATACCGTACTGCAACGGGAGAGCTCACTTCCTTGCCGGAAACGACTACCTCGTTGCCTTCAACTCTGGCATCCGCCCAGTGAAACTTTCTGTCCGCGCCGGCAATGGAAAATCCCTTCAACGCTTCACCATGCGCTTCGAGCCCGTCGCCCACGTATCGAAAGCGGATATGGACTTCGTTCCCGGCGATTTTCATGGACTCGTAGATTGGCCCGGAATAGACAATCTCGCGGCCATAGGTGGTTCCCAACGCCCAGAGCGCCAGTCGGCCGCCGATCTCAGCCTTTCGGGGCGGATGCAGGTTCTTCGAATCGCCGACGTCGATGGTCACTGCGAGCCCCGTGTTCCGCACTGTTTTGGCCGTCCACAACTGCGCATCCCGGAGTTCCGCCCAGGTGGAATCTCCAAGCGGCGGACTCGTTCCGAGATTCGGCAGTTGCACGATAAGAAAACGAGAGTCTGGCTCGCCAAATCCCTTGCGCCATCCCTGAATCAGGGAAGGCAGCAACGTCCGGTATTGCTCCGCGCGCCAGGTGTTACCCTCCCCTTGATACCAGATGGCGCCGCGAATGCGATACTTCTCGAGCGGAGCAATCATGCCATGGTAAAGACCTGATGGCGGTCTTTCAGGGTCGCCAAAGGGGGCCATGATGTTCAGCAGGAAACCAGTGAGCGCGCTTGCAGTGAACGGTTCGCTCACCCCCCAGCCTGCCTGTTTCAAGTCCTGGAACCAAATCGTGACTTCCTGCCATTCGGACGTTGCGCGAATCATCTCTGCGGAATAGTTGTCCCAATCGGAAATAGTGGGCTGCAGCATTTGAAATTGAAATGCGCCCTTGCCGCGAGCCCAGAAGCGCATGCCTATAAACGAACTGAGGTCCGCGGGAGAACCATCGCTCTTGAAGGTTGCCTGCAAATTCGAAGAGCTTGCCCCGTCCAGTTTTCCAGCCACACGCGCGGCGTAGCCTGCTTCCCCTCGGCCGGGCGCGACCAGATCAAACGCTGTGCCGGCTGCGCCGGGCCAGTTGTAGGTCCAAACTCCGCCCGTCTCGGCGCGAGACGCGCCGTCGTCAAAATTAGAAAATAACGTTGGAGTGCCCGCGCTTCCCGCTGCGGGCAGCAGCTCGAAGTCGTCGAACTCCAGGGAAATTTCGGCTGGCGCCGCGGCGAAGTTCCTGACTTCCGCCGGCATCGCTTCCCATCGCTCCACGATGGGCCGCAAAACCGGCTCATGACGCAAAGAGTCGGGGTCGGCCCACTCTTCCCCGGCAGTGCCTGGCCAGGCGCTGAGTAGGAGGCCAATCGGGACATGGAGAGCCTTGTGCAGGTCGCGGCCAAAAAAATAAGCGACCGCCGAAAATATCTTCGCCGTATCGGGGGTGCAAATTTCCCAAGCGGCCTCGAGCGTGTTTTCCTGAGGCGCGAGGGCAATCTTCTTTGGCACAGTAAAGAATCGCATCTGGGGATAGTTGGCCGCGGGAACCTCTTCTGCCGCGCCCGCCGCTCCGCCGAGCGCGTAAGTCATATTGGATTGGCCGGAGGCGATCCAGACTTCGCCGAGCAATACGTCTTTTACTTCGACGATCTTCGTTCCGCGCACAATGAGCGTAAACGGTCCCCCCGCATGCATCGCCGGCAGCGACACATCCCAGCGGCCTTCTGCTGTGGCGACCGTCTCCCTGGTATTTGGCCCTAGGTTCACCGTGATCCGTTCTTGAGGATCCGCCCAGCCCCAAACAGAAATCTTCATGTCCTCCTGAAGAACCATGTGATCGGTGAAAAGATGGGGAAGCCTAGGCTCCGCCACCATAGCCGGAGGGAGGAGAGTCAGCAGGAAAAGCGAAATGGCCGCCGCGACGAAGGTCGAGTTGGAGAAAAATCGTTTCTTCCGCATCTTGTTGAGATTTCTTCGCCTTCAAGTGAACCACAATCGGACAACCGTGAATATGCGAGATTCTCGACCCCGGCGCCGTCCCCGTCGTCGGTTCTATGACTGGCGCGCGTTAATACCGAGGGCCGGAAATGGCGCAGGCATCTACGGCGGGTCTGTCGCTTCCAAAAGCTGGAGGTCGGTGTTAGAACGCCGAGGCTTTGCGGCCCACCTGGTAACAGCCTACGCGAAAGGCATCTCACTTTGAGAATCGGCGCGCCATCCCGCCCTGAGCTGCCCTACCATTGGTCTAGCAATTTTTCAGGGAAGAATGAGCGTGTTCATCCTCTTGGGAACTTCTCCAACCGGTATCACCGCTGTGAGCTTCCTGGTTCTGGCATCGATTGCCGAGACCGACGCAGCTGCCGAATTGGAGATGTAAACGACCAAGCTATCGGGAGTGAACGTGATCCACTCAGGCACGGAGCCGGTGGGGGCGTGGTTGGGCGGATAGACATTGGGCAACAAGCAGTACCCGTCCAACTTGAGGTCGGGCAGCGAATATTCAAAGACAGCATTGGCAATCGTGCTCCCAACCCAGAGAGATTTTCCATTGGGAGCAACCCCGATGCCATGGGAGGGAGTATTGAAGCGCACCTCAGCGTCACCATACCCACCGGGCTGATCGGGGAATTTGACGCGAGCGACTTCGACATGCTTGGCGAAATCAACGACGGCAAATCCATTGAGGTTGGAGAGTTGCACGAAGATGTGCTTCGTGGAGCCATCGGGATTTGTATCGAAAGCCATCGGGCGCACGCCATTGTCAAATTTGACTTCCCAGGCAACTTGCTCGGTCTGGAGATCGATGACCGTTGCCGATTTGGATTCGATGGAGCCGGCTACGGCGTATTTCCCGTCAGGCGTGACGTAGATGTTGTGGATGCTCCGGTTGATGGGGATAGTCTTTGCGAGGGCGAGAGAAGATGTATCGACGACGTCAACGGCCCCGGGGAGCGTGCGGATGCCGACCAGCACCCGACGGCCATCCTTGGTTATGGTGAGGTTGTTGGGGTGGCCACTGAGCGCGATTTTCTTGATGATTTCGCCTCGGTCGCGGTCAATGACGTCGAGCGCACTTTCCGACTCATCGCTGATGTACACACGCGAACTATCCGGTGAAAAATTGACGCCGTGCGGCAGTTCGATGCCGCGGATCACTTGAACGACGCGGTTCGAAGACGGATCGACGACGTCTACGGTGGCCCCGGCGCTGTTGGTAACGTAGATGAATGACCCGCTCTTCGATTTGGGGTGGGAAGCAGTGCGAGCGCCGCGGACCCAATCCGCGATGGTGAGCCAGTCAGGGTCATTTTGCGTCTCGAACTGCCTGCCACCAGAGTGGAATGCGTCTCCACCAGCTTCCGGCGCGAGCGGGTGTATCAGAAGCAAGCTGGAAAGCGGATCACCGGGAGCGACGAGCCTGGTTATCGTCAGAAAGTTCCGCCGCGATTGTTCCTCGGTCCACTCCTTGACGCCATCCGATAGGCGCTCAAGGTGAAAAACCCTGTTCGGATCCGAGTGACAAGCGTAACACCGAGCGTGCCCGGGGCGCTGCTTCAAGAAAATCGGTTCGACCTTCGATTTGAAAAAGTCGAAATCGAAGATGTCTTTCGAAGAGGAAATCGTTTCCTGCGATTGGCCAGAATTTGCCGATTGCGACTGCTGCGCTTCATTTGCGTTGCCAGCGTTGGCCAGCACGTTCATGGCGGGATGCAGGCTTGTCATAGCGGCAATCACTAACACTCGGAGTCTAGCTTTTTGAAGATTCAGCATTTTCATAACCTAATTTCGTGGTTCGCCTATATTAGCACCTGATTTACTACCATGAAGAAGGCCTTTGCGCGAGCGAATAACCGCCGCGCAAAGGGGGCTTTGCTCGCCGCCCCTCCGTTTATCTCAGGTCGTTGCGAATCACTTGCCCGCCCTTCATCACAAATTTTATGCGTTCTAGCTCGGTAATGTCCTTCAGCGGATCGCCCGAAACCGCGACGATATCGGCGAACTTTCCTTTCTCGATAGAGCCGATGCGGTCCTGCCACCCCATCATCTCCGCCGCTACCGTCGTTGCGGTCTGGATGGCCTGCGCTGGAGTCATGCCGTATTTGACCAAATAGGAGAATTCGGCGGCCTGCGTCCCGTGAGGGAATGGTCCCACGCCGGATCCAAACGAAATCTTCAGGCCGCGAGAAATCGCCAGGCGGCCGCTTTTCTCACGCATCGCTTCCAGGCTGTACTTGCCTCCGGTTGCCTTAGCATCTCGTAATGTGTATTCGGAAAGAGAGTAGTGATAGGCCGTCAATT
>Ga0307471_100000359_pt1 | contig 23230 bp, 23 predicted proteins | sample atmos_gasesAM3C__2_FD_204566 | JGI IMG/M metagenome (GOLD analysis project Ga0307471, IMG submission 204566) | Hardwood forest soil microbial communities from Morgan-Monroe State Forest, Indiana, United States - atmos_gasesAM3C_515 | ecosystem: Environmental > Terrestrial > Soil > Temperate...
CCGATGGTCGGGGGTACCGGACATCTTCTAATGAGATGTGCGCGCTACGGTTGGACTAGGGCTAAAGGCATGCACACGCAGGGGAGCTGGGTTTTCGCGATTTCTCCAGCTTGTTCCTGGCGAAGGAGAATCGCAGACAACTGGGAAACTCTGCGTGTTGCATTTTCTACAGCTTTAACCACCGTGGACAGCCTAAAGTCGGGAAGAGAATGGGAACGAAATAGGGCGTCAGCTCGCTACAGAAACCGATCCCGGAAGTAATCTTCGAATGCTCCTACGCGATCCTTCGCTGTTGATTTCGTTCGGCCTTATAATTTGCAAGTCTCAAACGACTGCCATAGATACACAATCTAGTTGAGAGGAGAGGTGCCATGGCAAAAAGACAGATCAACACAAATGCAACCGGAAACATCAGCGCTCAACCTCGTCTCCATCAACGCGCCCGCGAAATTCAAGCCTACGGAACCGTCAATCATGCCCTACCGCTTGAACTTGACGAGCCAGTGCGCTTGGAGATGACTGAGCAATTGAACCAACTGTTGGCCGATACCATCACGCTTCGTGATTTGTACAAGAAGTGCCATTGGCAGATTGCCGGACCGACGTTCTATCAACTCCATCTGCTTTTTGACAAGCACTTTGGCGGACAGGTGGAACTGGTTGACTCGATTGCCGAACGCATTCAATTGTTGGGAGGCGTTAGTGTAGCGATGGCAACGGATGTTGCCGAGACCACACAGATCGAGCGCCCGCCTCGTGGTCGCGAGGAGGTCCCCGTTCAATTATCGCGACTGTTGGATGCCCATCAGGTGATCATTCGTCAGAGCCGCGTGTTGGCTCGTCGTGCTTCCGAACTCGGCGACGACGGCACCAATGACCTTGTTGTCAGCGAAGTGCTTCGCACCAATGAGCTTCAAGTGTGGTTTTTAAGCGAACATCTCGTCGACGTTCCGCTAGTCAAGGCGAAAGAGGCAGCAGGGTCCGGGGCGGTCTGAGGCGTCGCAAGGTAGATACCCAATGTTTTTCTATTTTCGGCCCGCGCTCCGTGCGTAAATGAGATGCCGCACTTTGTTGGGCATTCTCTCAAACCGATGCAATTGCTCCTCGCTCACTGTGCTGGAGCGGGCCTTATGCATTTGGTGGACGAGATGGGATTCGAACCCACGACCTCCTCGTTGCGAACGAGGCGCTCTCCCAGCTGAGCTACTCGCCCACGAGCAGCAAATTCCATCTTAGCAAAGCAGAAATGGGTTGCCAACACACGCTGCGCGCATCGTTTTCAGCAAAGAAACGAATGGGGGCGCGGTATTCCCGCGTGTTCCTGCTCCACAGCAAAAACCTGGGGAACCTGTAAGTCTTATGGTTGATCGGAGGAGCCGGCCATGCGCTGCGCCATGATTTTATGGGCGTTCTGATAAAGCGCGCGTGCCTGAGGAACGGCTTCGACGGCCTTCTGCACTTGCGGGTCGCCTTCCAGGAGAACTTTAAATCCTTCCTGCATGTTGAACACGGACATGAAGACCTCCTGCTTGATCTTGCGTTTGAGCCACTCCTGGTTTTCCGCCATTTCCGGTTCCGTGTAGCGAACATTGTGTTTGCTGAGATACTCGCGGAACGTCCGCATTACGCTGTCATCGACTTCAAAATCCTTTGTGACGGTTGGCTTCGTTCCCAGAAAGTACCGGGTAAACCCGCCTACGCCGGTTTCTGCGGGGAAGAGAACGTCGTCGCGAAACAGCACTTGCTGGAACTTCGTCAGCTTTGGGGCTTCGACGATTATGTCCGGAATGATTCCACCACCGCCTGTTACCTGACGCCCACTGTCCGTCAATCTCACTTCGGTTGGATGATCCGGCACCTTGCGTTCGTAATGATATTCGTAGAGGGAAACCGATTTGTAATCCCTCTGAATCAGACGCCCGCTTGGCGTGTAATAGCGCGCGGTGGTCAGGGCTAGGCCCGTATTTTCACTGAGCGGAGTCACCGTCTGCACCAGGCCCTTGCCGAAGGTCGTCTCGCCAACGACAAGGCCGCGGTCATGATCCTGCACCGCGCCAGAAACGATTTCCGTTGCTGAAGCAGAATTGTTATTCACCAAAATCACGAGAGGAGAGGTCATCCCCTGATTGCCGCGCACGGCGTAATAACGGCGCTCGGGGGAAGTCCTCCCATGGTGCGAGACGATCAACTGGTTCTTATCCAAAAACATGTCGCCAACTGCGACGGCCTCATTCAGCAAACCGCCAGGATTTCCTCGCATGTCTAGAATCAGTCCGTCCAGCGAAGGAGCATCCAGCTTCTTCAAGGCCTCCGCAATTTCGCGGTCCGTGGTCTCGTTGAATCCTGACAGGCGGATATATCCGATGCCTGGCTTCAGCAAGAACGCAATATCCACCGAGTGCCGCGGGATCTCGTCGCGCGTAACGGTGAACACCAGGGGTTCGGGGTATCCTTCTCGCGAAACCGTAATCTTCACTACAGTGCCTTTTGGCCCCTTCAACAGGTCAGCTACTTCGGTGGTGGACAGTTGCTCAGTGGATTTTTCATCGACCTTGACAATCACGTCGCCTGGGCGTATCCCCGCGTTGTAAGCCGGTGCGCCCGCGTATGGCGCCAACACGACGGTATGGTTTTCGCGCGGTCCTACGATCATTCCGACGCCGTAATACTTTCCGCGTTGGTCTTCCCGGAGCAGTGAAAATTGCTTCGCGTCAAAAAAGCTGGAGTGCGGGTCGAGCATCCGAAGCATTCCCGGGATGGCGCCCTGATATACAGCTTTATCGACGTCCACTTGGTCGGCGTAGCTGTTCTGGACAACGTCAAGGACACGAGTGAAGTCACGCACCGCGCCTTGATAATCGTCCGCCGAGGCTGCGGTGGCCCGAACATTGGGGCCGTAAATGCCTCCAAGTGCAGCGGATAAAAGCAATACTCCGATGGCAATGACAATTCCGCGACGTTCTGATTTCATTCGGACCTCGCGCCAGAACTCATAAAAAATTATAGCACACCGCAAACTCCGGTTTGACACCGACGGAATACCCTTTCTATGATGCCAATGGGGTCTTAGACGGCTATTGGTTCGAAATGTTGAGCATTCCCCACATGATCGTGGTTTTTGTCGTGGTCCTGGTCGTTTTCGGGCCAAAGAAGCTGCCTGAGCTTGCGCGCGGGTTGGGGAAGCTGATGGCCGAGTTCCGCAAGGCTTCCACGGACTTCAAATCGGCTTTTGAAGAGGAGATGCGCGACCTGGAGCGGCAATCTTTGTTGGCCGAGCGCAAGAAGGCCGCGGAAGCGGCGGCTTCCAGTGCGGCTGCTGAATCGGTCCAACCTGCCGCGGTGCCGTCCTCCTCAGCAAACGAGACTCCCACGAACGAAGCCTCAGTAGACGCTCCTGCCGGCGAAACCCCCGTCATCACCCCTGTCGCCGAGTCCGTGGCGCGCGCCTCCGAAGGCCCCGCAGAAAACGGTACAGAAGCCGCAGCCTCGAATTTGCAAGAATCTCCCCAGGACGCCCAGCACCCGTCGTGAGCACATGGCTGACCCCGCTCCCAACTCGCAAGACTCTGGCCGCTCGGAAGAACCCGGCGGCACGATGACGTTTTTCGAGCACCTGACCGAACTGCGCAAACGCATCATCAATTCGCTGTATGCCATCGGGATTGGCGCGTTCATCGGCGTGTATCTTTCCAAGTATTTCGTTGCTTGGATCGATAAGCCGATGCTGAAGGCGCTCGCGGACGCGCATCTGGAGCCGAAACTGATTTATACGCACCCCGCGGGCTATTTGAACCTGGTCATCACTGTTGGCGTGTACCTCGGATTGGTGCTCGCTTCTCCGATTGTGCTGTATCAGATTTGGCTGTTCGTTGCGCCCGCGCTCTATAAGCACGAGCGTGGCGCCATTACCGGCTTCATGTTCTCAACGGTTTTTCTCTTTCTGGCGGGAATTGCTTTTGGCTACTTCGTCACGCTTCCCTACGTGTTGCACTTCCTGGTGACGCCGGGACCGCTGTTCATGATTCATCGCGACGTCACGCCTATGATCAGCATTAACGAGTATTTCGATCTGATTCTGCTCATCCTTTTGGGCATGGGCCTGATGTTCGAGCTGCCTGTTTTGATTTTCTTTTTGTCGCTCTTTGGCATCGTGACCCCGCAGTTTCTCTGGAGAAATGCGCGTTACGCGATTGCGATCATCTCGGTCGTCGCAGCCATCGTTACGCCGACTCCCGACGCAACGACCATGCTGGTCTTCATGGCTCCGATGATTGGACTCTATTTCCTGGGGATGGGGGTCTCCTTCCTTGTGACGCGGCGGAGAGAACGCCGCATCGCTGCTCCGGCAGAGGCGCGCTGATGACTCCTTTTTCTGCGAATTCCTTGCGGAATGTTTTGCTCTTCAATCTAGCGCTTGTTTGCTTGGCGGGGTGCCAGGCCAGCGATTCCTCGCGCGGCGCGGGCCAGCCTCCTTTCATGGGCGCTGCGGCCTCGAACCCGCCGGCAACCTCCGATGACGCTCCCCCGCCCGACAAGACGGGCGGCTTCGACGGCAAGCGCGCTTATGCTCTGGTTGCCAAACAAGTGGGTTTTGGTCCGCACCCTTCCGGCTCGCCGGCCATCGCCAAGTTGCAGGATTTCCTGCAATCCGAATTGAAAGGTTACGGCTGCACTGTGGACACGGACAGCTTCACCGCGGACACTCCGGTCGGCCGCCTCCCAATGAAAAACATTGTGGCCAAGATTCCCGGAGAGAAGTCCGGCATCATTCTTCTTGGCACGCACTACGACACTTTGTTGACGGTCCCCAATTTTGTTGGCGCGGATGACGGTGGTTCCTCGACGGCCCTGATGCTGGAACTGGCGCGCCTGCTATGCCCGCAGCGCGGGAAATATACTGTCTGGATTGCTTTCTTCGACGGCGAGGAAGCGATTCAGCAGTGGAGCGATACCGACAGCCGCTATGGCAGCCGACAGATGGCCGCGAAGCTGGCGATGAGTGGCGACCTTAAGAAAGTCAAAGCCTTTCTGCTGGCAGACATCGTTGGCGGCCGCAAAGCGCAGTTTTTGCGGGAAACCAGTTCCACGCCGGATCTAATCAATGTTTTTTGGAATACGGCTCACAAGCTCGGCTATAACGCGCTTTTTCGAGATACCACAAGCGAGGCCCAAGACGACCATGATTCATTCCTCAAACGCGGAGTCCCGTCCGTGGATGTCATCGGAGATTTTATCAACAACGGATACTGGCACACGCCGCAAGATTCCATGGATGTGATTAGCGCCAAGACACTCGCCGCCGTTGGGCACGTTTTTCTCGAAAGCATAAAAGAATTGCAATCGCGTTAGGGACCGTCTAAAGCAGCGCTCACTTTCTCGCGCAGCAATCTAAGCCTCAAACCGCACGTCGTTGCCCTTTTGGATGGCCGAGTGCTTTGCGAAGTCCTCATCATTGCGCAACGGAAAATCCGAGCGGTAGTGGCTGCCGCGGCTCTCTTCGCGAGCCAGCGCCGCGCGCGTCATGACCAGCGCCAAAGTGTGCAGGTTGCGAAGTTCATGGCCGCTGCGCCCTGACTTTTCGCACTTGGGATGCTCGATCGCTTCCAATTGCTTGATCGCTTCAGCCAACTCCTTGCCGGTTCGCATGATGCCTACGTTGCCCCACAGGAGGTCCCGAATTTTTGTTAGCGTCGCGCATCCAGCCGAAGTGGGCTTGGCGCCACCATTCTTGACCGTTCCATTTTTCGCGGCTTCCTTCTGCGTTGCTGCTGAGGAATTGCCCGGCAGCGGGGCTGGGCTTCCAGCCAAGGCTTGCCCTTTGCGTTTTCCTGCGGGCGCATCTTTCATCATGGTTTGCCCCGCCAGCGCGCCGAACACGAGTCCCTCGAGCAGCGAATTGCTGGCCAGCCGATTGGCTCCATGCACGCCCGTTGCGGCTGTCTCTCCCGCGGCATATAAGCCGGGAAGGGAAGTACGCCCCTTCAAATCCGTCTTCACGCCGCCCATCATGTAATGCGCTGCAGGGCAAACCGGCGCGAGGTCGCTCGCCAAATCCAGGCCATAGCTCGCGCACGTCTCGTAAATTCGCGGGAAGCGTTTCTTCAGAAAATCTTCGCTCTTTTTCGTCATGTCGAGGAAGACGTGTGTGCTCTGCGTGTGCTGCATCTCGCTGACGATGGCGCGCGCCACCACGTCGCGCGGGGCCAATTCCTGCGCTTCGTGGTATTTCTTCATAAAGCGTTCCAGGCCAATGTTGCGCAGCACGCCGCCTTCGCCGCGAAGTGCTTCCGAAAGCAGAAACCGCGGCGCGCCCTGAACGGCTAGCGCTGTCGGATGAAATTGCATGAACTCCATGTCGGATAAGACCGATCCTGCCTCGTACGCAATTGCCATTCCATCGCCGGTGGCGACATCAGGATTGGTGGTCTCGCGGTAGATTTGCCCCAAACCGCCGGTAGCGAGGATCACCGCGCCCGCCCGCAGTTCGTGAGACGTTCCGTCGGTTTCGTCGATGAACTTTAGCCCCGTGACTCGGCCGCGTTCGACAATCAATCCCGTGGTGAAAGCGTGCGCGCGCAGGTGCAGGTGAGGAATCGAGTGCGCCCGCGCCAGCAGCGCCCGGCTGATTTCGCGCCCCGTGGAGTCTCCGTGAGCGTGAAGGATGCGCGATCGGCTGTGTGCCGCTTCGCGAGTAAAAGCAAGCTTGGTGCCCGCGCGGTCAAATTCCGTGCCCCATTCGATGAGCTGCGTGATGTACTTCGGACCCTCCTCCACCAGCAATGCCACGGCTTCGGCGCGGCACAAGCCGTCGCCCGCGTTGATGGTGTCTTGCTCGTGCAGCCCGATTTCGTCTTCGTCGGAGAGAGCCACGGCGATGCCGCCTTGTGCCCAGGCGGTCGCCGAGTCGCTCAAATTCGATTTCGCCAGCACCAGTACGCTTCCCGCCTCGCTCAGCTCAATCGCGGCGCGCAAACCTGCAATTCCGCTGCCCACGACGGCGTAATCGGCATGATGGATTTTGTGGGAGGTAGTCATGGTGGGAATTGCGTTCAAATCACCCAATTATGGTAGCACGAAGAAAATACATGCATAAGAAGGTGGGTCTTGTAGGCGCCTGGGTATGGGCTTGGCGAAGCGTGTGTTACATTGAAAACCTATCGCGCATGAAAATCACACGCATTCGAGTGCAGTCTTCCGCCGGTCCTTACTCCGTTGTTGCCGGTGCGGGCGCCATTGGCCGCGCGGCGCGAGAAATAGCGGCCCTTGGGCATTTTTCCAGCGTTCATGTTGTCTCTTCACCCAAGGTCTGGCGCGCCGTTGGCAAAATTGTTCAACGCGGCTTGCAGTTCTCGAACCGAAATGGCGTGCATCTTTTCAACGACGCGGAGTCGGCGAAGCATCTGGGCTGTGTGGAGCAAATTGCGCGCTCTCTATGCCGCGCCGGGGCAGATCGCAAGTCGCTGCTTATCGCGGTTGGCGGCGGCGTTGTCGGAGATGTTGCCGGCTTTGCGGCCGCTTCTTACTTGCGCGGTGTAGCTCTCGTCCATATTCCTACGACTTTGGTCGCACAGGTGGACAGCTCCATCGGCGGAAAAACCGGTGTGAATCTTCCCGAAGGCAAGAATCTCGTTGGAGCATTCTACCCGCCGCGTTTGGTGATAGCTGATCCTGACTTGCTGCGCACTCTTGCTGACCGTGAATTCCGCGGCGGCCTCGCCGAAGTCATCAAGCACGCCGTGATTGCGGATGCGCCGATGTTTGCGCAGCTAGAAAGGGATTTTGACAAGGTCCTGCGGGGCGACCGAGACGCGCTTGCTTCGCTCATCCCGCGCAATGTGCAGATCAAGGCGCGCGTCGTCAGCCGCGATGAGCGCGAATCCGGTTTGCGCGAGATTCTCAATTTCGGCCACACTTTTGCGCACGCTCTCGAAAGCGTTACGCATTATCGTCGTTATCAGCATGGCGAAGCTGTTGCCTGGGGCATGATGGCCGCGACTTTTCTTGGACACGAGCTTCGTGTCACTCGCGCGGAAGACGTTGCGCGAATTGTCTCTCTGGTTTCCCGGCTCGGCCCATTGCCGCCTTGGCCGAGCGTTTCTCCTCCAACTCTGGTGAAGGCCATGCGCTCGGACAAAAAAGCTCGCGGCGGCGTTTTGCGCTTCGTTTTGTCTCCCCGAATGGGCCAGGCGCGCACGTATGACAAAGTCCCGGTGGACGCCGTCGAGCGCGTCCTCCATTTCACTCCTCGCCTAATCGCCGCGGCAAGCGAGCGTCTCGGTGCCTTGAAATGAGTGAAATCTCTGCGCCAGTGAAAGGGACCCGGCCCGAAGGCGCCAGTACAGAAGCAGAAGCCTCCAAAAAAGTTCGCGAGATGTTCACACAAATCGCGCCGCGGTACGATCTGCTGAACCACCTTCTGTCGTTCGAATTGGATCGTCTCTGGCGAGCGCGCGCCGCGAAGCATCTTCGGCCAATCCTCCAGCGCCCGGATGCGGTGGTCCTTGATCTTTGCTGCGGAACTGGTGATCTTGCGTACGCCCTCGCCCGATCAGGCAGAGCCTGCATAGTTGGCGCAGACTTTGCCCACACTATGCTCGTCCGCGCGAGAGCAAAAAGCGCGGACGTGATGGCAGCCGACGGCGCTGGAACCGTGGGTCGAATGCCATTTTTCGAAGCCGACGCCCTGTGCCTGCCCTTTGCCGAAGCTTCTTTTGATTTGGTGACCAGTGCTTTTGGTTTCCGCAACCTCGCAAACTACGAAGCCGGACTTCGTGAGATTTACCGCGTCCTTAAACCTGGTGGAACCATTGCGATCCTGGAGTTTGCGGAACCGCCGGAAGGGTTCTTAGGGGGTTTATACCGTTGGTATTTCACAAAAATTCTGCCGCGCATCGGCTGGCTCATCTCCGGCCATCAATCGGCCTACACGTATCTGCCGAAATCCGTCGCCCGCTTCTTCCGCCCACCCGAACTTGCCGCGCTCCTGAGCTCCGTCGGCTATCAGTCCGTCGATTTTCGCGAATGGACAATGCGCGCTGTCGCTTTGCACACTGCGGTTCGCGTTTAGTCGGGTGAACCTAAACACCGGCGCGCTGGAGTCTCGGAGTTGCTGAACGGCAAACTGCAAACGGCGAACGGCAAACGGCCTCACTCCTCCAGCCCCGCCGCGCGCAATTTGGCTAGCAACGTTTTTGGTGTGATGCCCAATTTCTCCGCGGCGCGCGTCTTGTTCCACTTGCATTCACTCATGGTATTTTCGAGCAGGGCTTTTTCCACGTGTCCTGCTGCGCGGCTCGTGACTTGTTCCAGCGTTCCTTCCCAACTGAACTTTTCCGGCAGCATCCCACCAGGCAATTTTGTCGCATCGGGTTTCATTGACGGAAGTTGCAAACCATCCGCGCGAATGCTGACCCCATCCGCCAGGATCACCGCGCGCTCCATGGTGTTTTGGAGTTCGCGTACGTTGCCCGGCCAGCGGTAATGCAACAATCGCTCGCGCGCCTCGTCCGAGATTTCCAATCCAGGTTTGCTGAACTCGCGGCTGAACTTTTCCAGGAAATGATTCGCCAGGAGCAGCACGTCGTTCCCGCGCTCGCGCAATGGCGGAATCGTCATCGGGACCGTGGAAATCCGGAAGTACAAATCGTCGCGAAACAATTTTTCTTGAACTTGCTTCTGTAAATCTCTGTTCGTGGCCACCACGATGCGCACATCCACGTCGATCGATTGTATTCCGCCCACGCGTCCGAACCGTTTTTCTTCCAGCACGCGCAACAGTTTCGCTTGAATCGCCAGCGGCAGCTCGCCAATCTCATCCAGAAACAAGGTCCCCCGGTGCGCCAGGTCCATTTTGCCCACTTTGCGCGCGCCCGCTCCAGTGAACGCTCCTTTTTCGTGCCCGAACAGCTCGTTTTCCACGAGCCCTTCCGGAATCGCCGCACAATTCAACGCCACAAACGGCTGCTCGCGCCGTGGCGACAAATGATGAATCGCAAGCGCAAACAACTCCTTGCCTGTGCCGCTTTCTCCCAGCAACAGACAGGTCGTGTCCGTCGCCGCCACTTTCTGGATTTGCTGGCTTACTTCCTTGATGGACGCGTGCTCCCCCACAATGCGCGGAAACCCATACCGCGCCGCATACTCCGCGCGCAGCAACAAATTCTCGCGCTGCAATTCTTGTTGCTCGGCGGCGCGTTTCACCAGCAGCTTCAAGTGATCCAGGTCCACCGGTTTCTGCAAGAAATCAAACGCGCCATCTTTCATTGCGGCAACGGCTTCTTCCACGGATCCGTACGCCGTCAGCAGCAACACGGGGATCGTAGCGTCCGCCTGCTTCGTCTCCCGCAAAACGTCCAGCCCCGACGCGCCTGGCATCTTCAAATCGGTGATCACCAGTAAATACCGACGTGCGCGCACCTTTTGGATCGCGGCGGTGCCGTCCGGCGCTTCGTCCACGGAATATCCCGCGCGCTCCAACGCCTTCCGCATCATGGCGCGCAGTTCGGCTTTGTCTTCTACAAGGAGAAGAGGTTCCATCTCTCTCGTTTCTACCACGAATCCTGCTGTCTTCAGGAAACAACGCCACACGCATGTGCGGTGAAGGGAAGCACCGCGTCTGGCAAATAGCCAGAGGCAGAAGCTTCATAAGTGGTTTGAGGGAGGAACCAGAATGGCAGCAATGAAGTGTTGCGCTCAAACGCGGCAAGAGCCTGACCGCATGAGGATGCAACCAGGCTCTCCCAAGATTTAGGACCTAGAACTTACAACTTGAAACTTAAAACTTAAAACTTAAAACTTAAAACTTCGGACATTCCTACCGCGCCCAGCCCGGGTCGCCGCCGGCTTTCCTCAACTCTGCTTCCATGTCATCCAACTGCTGCCGGAGCTGCTCTAATTCTTTTTTCTTGGCGTCAATTTTGGCTGTCTTGTCATTGACTTCGGCCCGGCTGTTCTGCTCTTTCATCGCCTTCGTTGGATCGGCGTAGTATTGCACCGAAGACTTTTCCAATTCTCGCTGGAGAATATCCAATTCCTTTTCTGCCTTGGCGATCTTCTCATGCTGCGCGGCGAAGCGCTTCCGCCACGCTTTCTCGCTGTTGGGATCTTCTTTCTCTGCGGCATCCCCAGGCTTTTTAGCGTCGGCAGCTTGGGTCGCTCCCGCAGACGCATCCGTTCCACTCGTTGTGGCCCCTGCAGCAGACGCATTTTGTATTTCTGGTTTGTCCGGCGCCGCCGGTTTTATGTCGTCGTCCGTATAAACTTTCTTTGGCTTCTGCGCGTCCTTCTTCTGCTTTTCCTCGCGCGCCTTTCTCGCGGCGTCCGCCACGGGATCGCCGGTTTGTTGCGAGGAACTCTGGTCTTGAGCGTAGCCTGCGAATGCGCATAGGCACAGTCCCGCGACCACCAACGCCAGTTTCATCCAGTCGTTTTTCCACATTTGTCCCAACCTCCCGGAGCTGTTTCTAGGCTCCTTCGCCTGTTACAGGGTTAGATGCGACTCTGCTTTGATTCTACTGCTTCTGCAACCCTCCGCGGCATCGGAAGCGTAACAATAAACTCCGCCCCGCCTTCCGGACAGTTCCTTACTTCCACGTGTCCGCCGTGCTGGACGATGATTTTCTGCACGACGGCCAATCCCAAGCCCGTTCCGTTACTTTTTGTAGTAAAAAATGGCCGAAACAGCTTTGGCATAGCCGCTGGCGCAATGCCCGGCCCATTATCTGTAATAATGACTCGCTGCCATCCTGTCTCCTCGCTTTCGACCACTTCTCCTTTCAAGATCACGCGCCCGCCTTCCTCCTCCTCTGCGCACGCCTCCGCTGCGTTTCTAGCCAGATTCAATAAGGCCTGCCGCAGCAGTCCTTCGTCTCCGGCCACGTCGCCAAAGCTTCCTTTGCATTCGATTGCCACTTGCGGCATCGCTTGCACGACTTCCGCCACGGCGCGATCCACCACTTCTTCCAAATCTACACGCTCCTCGGGAATCTCCAGCGGCCTCGCGTATTTCAAAAACTCCGCCACCATGTGGGTAATGTTTCTGGTTTGCTCCACAATTTTCTTCGCGTAATCAGTGGACTCTTTGGGCGAAGCGTCTGGAATCAACTGCGCATATCCCGAGATTGTCGCCAGCGCATTTTTGAATTCGTGGGCGATTCCCGCCGACAATTCTCCCAGCGCCGCCAAATTTTCTTTGAGCTGCATGCGCTGTTGCAGCGCCGCGAGTTCCGTCAAATCCGTCAGCAGGCAAATGACGCCGCTAATTTTCCCTTCGCCGCGCCGGATCGGCGAAATCGTGACGCCCAAATGCCGTGTGTCTCCCGCGGGCGGAACGTGCTCAACTTCTTCTCTCTGAAAGATTCTTCCGGTTTCCAGGCACTCTCCAACGAGTTTGCTTAGTTGCGAGTCGGCCCCCAGCGCCTCACTGTATCGCCGGAATCCCAATCCGCGAATTCCCAGCACCTGCTCCGCCGCTGGATTCGAGCTCGAGATGATTCCCGTCGCGTTCACGACCACCAATCCCGCCGGCATGTTCCGTGTCACTTCTTCACTCAGCCGCTCGGTCTGCTCGGCGCGTTCCTTCTCAATCTTGTGCAGCCGCTCGAGTTCCTTTTCCTGCTCGCGCAATTGCTGAATCACGCCTTGCATCGATGCGGCCATGAATGCCGATGCATTCTCGGTGCCTGGCCCGCTCGCCGCAATCTTCTCTTGCTGCCCTTCTTTTCTGCTCTGAAAGAATTTCCGCAGCAGATACACCACCACTCCAGCCACCGCCAGCACTCCAATACCGAGTCCGGCGATAACTTCCCAAATGCGTTGCGTCCCGCTGCCTCCTTGGAGCATTCCCCACATCCGCTTTGCCGATTAACTCCTTTTCTTAGCCCTTTCGTGAGTTGTTGCCGACTCCATTCACCCGAAAATTCCTCGTAATGACGACCACTCCCACCCGATTAGTGGTCCCAAGTACACAATCGCTAGCGCGCCAATTCCCAAGAACGTTCCCAGCGGCAACTGGTATTGGCTCGCAATGGTCCACCGCAGCCCGTTTACAGTTCCCAGCCCTCTTCGGCTGCCGCGTTCCGCCAGGCCGCGCCCCCAGCCTCCCAGGTACAAAGCCACCACCACGCTCAATCCAATCACGCTGCCCAGTAGGCTCCCCAACAAAATGGTCCAAAACGTTCCGCGCAATCCCACAAAGGCACCGACCATGGCCATCATCTTCACGTCGCCCAGGCCCATGCCTTCGCGCTTGCGCACCAATTTGTAGCCCGCCGCCAGTCCCCACAGCAAAAAACTTCCAAACGCTGCTCCGAGAATTCCGTCCACGAGCCCCGCGGCATTGGGCTGCAAACGCTGATGCAGCAATCGCAAGCTCAACGCCTGCCCGAAGCCGCCGCTTGGCGGCACGAACGCAGAAAGCACCAACCCCGCCGCGAATCCTGGCCAGGTCACCAAATCCGGAAGCAGCCGCACACGTAAATCCGTTATCGTCAGGACAATGACCAGGCACGTAAAAAACAGCCACTTCACCGTCGCTTGCGTGATTCCGTATTCCAGATACGCCGCCACAAACAACAATCCTGTTGACAGCTCCACTAGCGGGTACATCACCGAAATTGGCGCGCCGCACGCCCGGCATTTGCCCCTTAGCCAAATCCACGCAAACACCGGCACGTTGTCATAAAACTTGATGGCCGTTCCGCACTTCGGGCAGCGCGACCCTGGTGAAACAATCGAAAGGTCTTCCGGAATCCGCGTGATGCAGACATTCAGGAAGCTCCCGATCACCAGCCCAAAAAGAAAAAAATATATGCCGTAAACAGTGGCCACAGTTGAGTCGGCCATCTTGTGGCCGCGCGTGAAGTCGGCCGCTCCGCAGCCGCTTCTACTAATCTCCCACAGCCGCACCGCCCTCTCAACAAACCTGCTCTTCCCCGTGCCCCATCCCTAACGCTCTCTCTGCGGTGACCTCTGCACACTCTGCGCCTCTGCGCTATCTTTTGTTGCTTTGTGGCTCTTGCTTTTCTTCTGAAACTGTCAACAGTACACTGGGGTGTCGACTCCCCCATGCACTTCTTCGAGCGCAAAATCCGCTGCTACGAGCATCGCCGCTGGACCACTGACGACAACCGCCGTGTCCAGCCCTTCCACTGGGGCCTCGAGCACATCGGCGGCTCCCACGAGGACCCCGATCCGGGAGCTTTTGTCCGCGCCTACGCGCAAAGCGCCACCGAGAACAGCCGCGACTGGTACTCGACCACGCCGGCCACGGACTATCGCCTCGACGCAGAAAACGTTCTCACCTTTACCAGTTCTATCGAATCCCCCTGGCCCGAAAACAATACTGTCCACGCTCGGCTTTGGCCTGCCTCCCGCAGCTGGAAGCCACCCATCAAAGCCGCCCGAGGCTGCGCCGTTCTCGTACTCCCCAACTGGAACGCAAAGTGGCACGGCCAGGACGGCCTTTGCGAATGGACCGCGCGGTTCGGTATCACGGCTCTGAAAATAAGCCTGCCTTACCACAATCGCCGCATGCCCCGCGGCTTTGAGCGCGCCGACCAGATTTGCGGCCCCAACGTCGGCCTTACGCTTCAAGCAAACCGCCAGGCGGTCCTGGACGCGCGCCGCTGCCTTCGCTGGCTCGAACAGCAGGGCTACACCAAACTCGGCATACTCGGCACCAGCATCGGCTCCTCCATCGGCTATATCACGCTTGTACACGACCCCGCCGTCCGCGTCGGCGGCTTCTTTCATGTTTCCACCTACTACGCCGACGTTGTCAGCCAGGGCATGACCACCAATCACGTCTGGGAGAGCCTCCGCCACCACGTCACAGTGGACGAACTTCGCGACTACTGGGCCCCTATCAGTCCCATGCCTTACGTCGAGCGCGGCATGGGCGCCGGGCGCAACTGCTTCATGATCTACGGCAAATACGACCCCACTATGCTCCCCGAACTCACCAGCCAGATGCTTGCCTCTCTCCGGCGCCACGGTGCTACGCCCCGAACGCTCGGCCTTCACTGCGGCCACTACTCTCTCGAACTCGCCCCGTTTTCCTACATCGCCGGATACCGCATGCTCGCCTTCCTCCGCGGCGCCCTTTCCGCATAGACAGACCTCAGTATGTCTCACTCCTTAAGCCAGGGGCAGCCGCCTTCAGCTTGGGTTCTGGACGCCGTGCACGATGAACCGAAACTCCGCGTCCGTGAGCAGCCCGCGCTTTTCTACGCCAGCGCGCTTCACTGCAGCCAGGACCGCCTGCTGCTGCTCCGTCGTTAAGGAAATCCCCAACTCCCTTGCTTTGATCGCGACGCTGTCAATGCCGCTCTTTTTCCCGAGCACAATTTCTCTCTTTGCCCCAACCAGGTCGGCAGAGAAAGGCTCAATCGCCTCGGGGATGTGAAACTGGCTAGCCACCGCGCCGCTTTCGCGCATGAACAGATTCTCGCCGACCACCGGCTTCCACGGCTCGAGCGGATGCCGGGCCGCCTGCCGCACCAATGTGGAGACGCTGCGAATCTTCTTCAGATTGAGTTCGACGAGAACTCCATACAGCCCTTCAAGTGCCATGGCAATCTCGCCCAGGTCGCCGTTACCGGCGCGCTCGCCCATTCCGTTAATGGTTCCCTGGATCCACTCCGCGCCCGCCCGCACCGCCGCCACCGCGCAGGCCGTTGCCATGCCGAAATCGTTGTGTCCATGAAAATGCAGCGGCACGTTGGGACCGACCCATTCGCGCACTTGACGCACCAGAAATTCGACAGCTTCCGGGCCGCACGCGCCTATGGTGTCGACGACCACAAGTTCCTCGGCTCCGGCATCCAGCGCGTTCTTGTAAAACGCACGTAGCGTCTCCAATTCCGTCCGCGTGCCATCCACGGTGAAAAACGCCACCTTTACGCCGTGTTCGTGCGCATAAGCGATCGCCTCCGCGGCTCGGTGCTTTGCTTCATCCACGGTGAGCCCGTAAGCCTTCAGCTTGACCGCGCTCGTAGGCGTTTCAATCACCGTTGCGCGCGAACCCAGGCGCAGCAATTCGTCAATGTCCGCTTTGAGGGCGCGGCCAAAGCCCCAAATTTCCGCCTTCAGTCCGGCGCTCGCAATTAGCTTGAACGCCTCGGCATCCTCTGCCGATACGCGCGGAAAACCAGCTTCGATGCGGCCAACACCGAGTTCATCCAACGCACGCGCAATCTCCAGTTTCTGCGTGGGCATCAGCACTACGCCAACGCTTTGCTCGCCGTCACGCAGCGTCGTGTCGTAGAATTTCACCGCGCTGCGCAACGCAAGGTCTTTTCGCACTTCCGGGCGCCGGTTCAGCTCACTGACCCAGAAGCCGCTTTGCTCTCGTGAAGGATTCTCCGACATTTCCAGACGTCACGCTTTCGCGGCTTTTCCGCCGTGTAATTCTTCGTAAGAAACCACGGGGTTTCGCAGTACGCCGACTTTCTCGATTTCGCACTCCACCACATCGCCCGGTTTCAAATACAGCGACTTCGGATCGTCGCTGAACGCCGCCACACCGGAAACCGTTCCCGTCGAGAGCACGTCACCCGCGGAATAACCCATCGGCGAATAGTGCGCCACGATTTCCTGCACTGTCACCGACATTTTGCTCGAATGCGATTGCTGGCGCGTCTTGCCGTTCACGCGGAGCTGCATCGAAAGATTGTTAGGCTGCGGAATTTCGTCGGCGGTCACAATGTGCGGCCCGAGAGGACAAAACGTATCAATGCCTTTGCAAAAACTGAACACACCCGACTTCATTTCAGTGCGCTGGATGTCCCGCGCGGTAATGTCGTTGAAAATTACATATCCGCCGATATAATCCGCTGCGCGCGACGCGTCAAAATGCTTTCCCGATTTCTTCAGCACCATCGCAAGCTCCAGTTCGTAATCCAATTCTTGCGTCAAATGCTCGGGATAGACTATTGCTTCCTCAGGCCCAATGATCGCATCAACGTTTTGAAAGAAAACAATCCAAGGTAAAACGGGATGCGAGAATCCAGACTTTTGAGCCTCCTCATGGTGCTCGCGAAAGTTGCCCGCGGTGTGAAAGAACTTCTTCGGGATAATCGGCGCTTTGATCTTCACTTCGCCTTTCTGAAGTCGCAGCGATTCGCCCGACGGTCCACCTTCCGCTCCCTCTTTCAATACGTAATCCAGCGCCGCGCGCGCTGCATCCAGCCCGCGATCGCCATTCTCGAATAATCGGCGCATGTCGGTCGGCACCCGTGCATCCGCCAGCGCATAAAACGCGCCTTCCCGTTGCACATTTCGCAAATACAGTGCGTACGCGGCATTCAAATCGACGATCATTCCATCGGCGGCAACGGCGCCAATGCGATCCTCGCGGCTGCGCGAATGGAAAGTGACCAATTTCATGAAAAGTCTCGCTCCTCCGGAAGGGGCATCGTTGCCCAGGTCACCGGGCCCTGACCACCGGGAATGATTTCGCGAACAGTATAGTGGAAACGAAAGCCCTAGCGCTCGGAGGAACTCCACGGACCAATTGTCAGGGACTAATTGTCCATCGGCGGCTTGATATACGCCGCGCCGTGGCGGTGCAAGCCGGCAGTGGGAATGGCTTGCGAAAAAACGATGCGGATCGGAACGAAAATAGCTCCGGTGCCGGGAGTAAACGGCACGGCCACTTCCACCCTCGAACCCTCCGGATACTGATTGCGGCTGCGAAAGCTGATCCCGCCTTTCGACAGGTCTTCGCAAACCACAACTTCTTCGGCGAAGCCGCGCCTCCGGATGCACGCCAGCACGCGCGCTTTCACGCGTGTCCGGTTTCGCCGCGGAACCACGCGCTCTTCGCTCGCGGGCCGCGCGCCGTTCCCTTCGAGGTTAGCAGCCTCCGAAACCGACTCGATCCAAATCGAAGGCGAGTCACAATGGCGGCAGTGGCGCGCCACGCATTTGCGAACCTCGAAAGATTTCAACTGCAGCTCGTTGAGATATACGACTTCGCGCCGCTGGCAGAAACTGCACTCCATCAGCAGCCGCGCGAGAGCCTCTTCCCCTTTATGCGGAGAAGGGAAGTCGATGTCCCAGAAATCGTTCCGCGGCTCAAGAATATGAATAGCGCAGAGAAACCCGTTGGCGTCTTGATCAATTTCCGCAACCACGCGGGCCCGCGTGGTTTTCCACTGATCGCCCTCTGTGAATCTCCTCAGATGCAGCTCCTGGCCCGCCTCCAGCTTTTCGGTAAAGCGCAACACGCCGCCATTGCGGCTGACGAGGAGCGTTTCTACGGTCTGCGTGAACGTAGCGCCCGCCGCCGTGGCCCAGGATGCTTCGACGGGCATACGGAGGCTGATGCGGTCGCTCTGGCGCAACCCATCCGATAAAGTGCTCATAGGGTTATACAAGGCCGTCCTGACCTTCAGGCTAACATGCACGAAAAGCCTGCACAGCGCGGCGATGGGGCTGTTTGTCGTTCCATGTAATAACGTTCGGTGGACAGTTTTCTGCCGCGAGAAACCAGCCGGTATTGCTTCTTTCGCATGGTGACCCAAGGAAAGACCCAAAGCAGAACCGTTTTCGTTCAAACTAGAAGAGTCAAGAAATCTTAGCGCGCCGACAGGCGTGTCCACATCGGTGTGAAAGCTTGGGCGACGTAATACTAATGGGTGACCGTACATCGAACGACGAATCCCGGGGGCTCTCGGTCCGGGACCGCCGCTTCTGCATCCGCTATCCCTTTGCCGCGGACGTGGTTATCTTGGACCTGGAAACCGGTGCGAAATCGGAAGGTGTAACCTCGGACCTCTCGATGGGCGGAATTTTTGTATGCACCAGCAAGCCGCTGCCTTCCAACACGCGCGTCCGCGTCACCCTGAACCGGAAAGACCAGAAGCTCGAAGCGTTGGGGACCGTGCGCATTGTCAAGCCACGCATCGGTATGGGCATTGAGTTTCTCGACCTCGAGCAGCCCCACTATGGCGTGCTGCGCCGCTGGGTGGAACAACTCAACAAAGCCCGCTGACAAGCTTCACTGCTTCGTGTCAAGGGGGTGCTTGCTCTTCTCGTAGAACTCATTCTGAATTCTCAAGCTGGCGTCATCCACCTTCACGGCGCGAATGGCTTCGACAATTGTGGAAATCCATCCCTGCACGTTCCACTCCCCGAGTTCCTTCGTAGCCACGGAGCCATCGCCGGAATAATGCTCGGGAAAGCGTGCGTACCACCAGATGCCCGTGTACAGAAAGTCCGGCAGGTTTTGCCGCTTCTGGTCGGCACCGGACTCGCGCTTGGCTCGGTCAATGTGTGTGAGTTCCGGATGCGTGTAGAGCGTGTTGGAACTTTCGTTTTCCCCAGCATGGTAATCGATGCCCGTGGATTTTTTGGCCGGTCCCCCCGGGCGGCTGCGTTCGCCATCAAGCACGTAAACGACGTAGTCCTTCGGACTCGCCATCTGCGCCTGCGCGAAGAAGGGAAGCAAGTGCTCGTTCCCACCGTGGCCGTTCACGATGACCACTCTCTTACAACCGTTGCGTGCCATTTCGTCCGTGGTTTCCTGTAAAAGCTTCAACTGCAGTTCCATGCTATACGCGACGGTGCCCGGCTCGTGCTTGGCCTCAAAAATCTGGCCGAAATAATATTCCGGAAAAACGACGACAAATTCCTGCTCGGCTGCATGCAGAGCCGCGTAGCGGACGTTCAGAAGATCCGTTCCCAGCGGCAGATGGGGGCCATGCTTTTCCAGTATGCCAAACGGAAGCAGGCACGTCCCTTTCGATTGCTGAATCGCCGCGCGAAAATCCTCGGCCGTCAGCTCTTCCCACTTTACGGAAAGTTTGGTCTGGCCGCACGCGGGAATTACGCCGACCAGCAGCAGGAAAGCAGTCACACCCACTCTTTTCATAATTCCTCCGGGGACGACGCGGCCTATTCTAGCGGCATTTCGGCGCATTTTCATGCTTGAAACGATTCAAACAAAAGTCCTGGGGGGACAAGCGGATGGAGTTTCCCGTTCCGTTCCTTCCTGGAGCGGTGAACAATCACTTCTTCCTATCGAGCCTTGCAAGGCCATCTTCTGTTAGAGCTTCGATGGCGCGCTGGCAATTCTGCTCAAATGAATTTTGTTGCGCCGCAAAGAAGAATTCCTTGCAGCGCCGCGTAGCGGACGGCTCCAAACGGAGAATGCGAGCCACAAGCGCATTCGCCTCGCCGACCAGTTGCTCGGTCGCGCAGATTTGGGAAATTAAGCCGACCTGGAGCGCGCGGACTGTACTAATCGGGTCGCCAAAAAGAACCAGAGGGAACGCCACACGCGGAAGAGCGTATTCGCCGAGATACGCCATGATGTCGGCCGGAGCGAGGCCGGAGCGCATCTCAGGCAACGCCAGGGAAGCGTTTTCCGCAACAAGCACGAAGTCGCACGCAATTGCCAGACCAAAACCGAACCCCAACGCGTCGCCTTGCACCTCCGCGACGCTGATCAGCGGAGAAGTGCGCAAGGCGCGTTGGAATTCGATGAGCCGCTCCGCCTCTTTGTGAAAGGGGTCCTCATCGTGCGCGGAACGTTCGCGGCCAATGCAAAAAACCTTGCCGCGCGCGCGGATGCGCAGGACGCGCGCGACCGGAGCCGAAGCCTCGCTACCCAGCTCCCTCTGCATGGCTTCGAGCATCGCGCTCGTAACTTCGTTCCCGCGACTGGGATTATCGAGCGTAAATGTGAGGACGTCGGGGACCCTCTGGATTACCACACCGATTCCCGGGGACGGAGCGGAAGGCGCCGATGCGCTCTGGGGGGACATGCGAGGAAGTTATACAAGGAAATTGGACCTGTCAATCGAGGTTCGTCGATGATTGGGCGGGCTCCATCGCACGATCCAGCGCTTTCTTTTCTTCGGCGGTAAGTACTCGAGTTGTCCCTTTTTGCAGTTGGCCTAAGCCGAGCGGTCCAATGGCCACACGCACCAGCCGCAACACTTCAAGGCGGAAATGTTCGAGCAAGCGGCGAATCTGGCGGTTCTTTCCCTCGTCGAGAATAATTTCCAGCCACGAATTGTGCTGGCCACGTCGAAGGAGTCGTGCATCCTTGACGCGGAGAAAGCCGCCATCGTCCGTTCGGATGCCCTCGCGCAAATTCACGAGCAGGGATTCTTCGGCGAACGCGCCGATCTGTACATGGTACGTTTTGTTGAGATGCGTCTCGGGTGCGGTAATGCGCGCGGCCCATTCGGAGTCATTGGTGAGCAACAACAATCCTTCGCTGGCTTTGTCGAGCCGTCCCACCGGCGCGAGCCAGGGCAGCTCTTTCGGTAGACACGCGTAAACCGTTTTGCGCCCCTTTTCATCCGAAGCCGAAGTCACCACGCCGCGAGGCTTGTTGAGCATGAGGTAGATTCTCTGATGGGCCGCAAGAGGAGCGTCGTCCACCTCGATGAGATCTTTGCCACGATGCGTGGGAGATTCTGGGTCGCGGCGCACAATACCGTTCAATTTCACCCGGCCGGCGCGAATCAATTCCGCCGCTTGCGAGCGCGAGCAATATCCCAGCTTCGAGAGCGCGCGGGCCAGCCCAATGTTTCGCAGCTTGCCGCCCTTAGAATTGGGTGTTTTCCGGCGAGGCTTCACGGTGGGATTCTAGCGCGACGCCTTCCGAGAGGGTTGACTTACTTCGTGGTACTTGCAGGCGCTGTTGCACTTGCCTTGCCTGGGGCTGGTGTGTAGGCCGTCGCAGGAGTGGCCGTTGTGGAAGCGGTTGCCGGTGGCGGCGCTTCGTGCTTCACGGCTCCATACTTTACGGCGAGCCAGTCGCGAACTCCGGCAGGCTTGTAGTTGAACGGCCCCATCCCTCCGCGATACGCGACGTGCCCAGTCCCGTCAATTATGTACAGCCGCTCGGGCCAGGCCGCGTAGGCGGTGTCGGCCGCATTGCCCATTTCGTCGATGCCGAAGGGCAAAGGAAACTTGTAGCGCGCTGTGAAATCCTTGGCGATGGCCACTCGCTGCTCCAGCGTTTTCGGCTGCGCGTAGCAGACATCATCCTTCACGTTGGATTTCATCTGCCATTCGTCGGTGGGATGAGCCTCGCGGACGTACACGGTGAGAAAATCCGCGTGATCTTTGTAGTCGTTGTAAATCTGGACGATGTCGCCCACCTGGCGGCGGAAGGGCGGTCAAGTAAAACTGCCGAACACCAACACCAGTGGGCGCGGGCCAAGGCGTTCGCGGATGTGGAAATGATTCGCGCCGTCGAGCGCCAGCAATCGCGCATCGGGGGCGTCGCTCCCTATTTTCAGTGAGCCGCGGTGCATGTGCGGAAGGGCGTAGCGCGCCATGCGATACGCATCTTTCGGGCTGCCCGCCATATAGCAAAGCACGCCGAACGCCGCGAGCAGAAGCACGGCGAGAACGCCCCCGAACCATTTTAGAAATCGCTTCATTTCAGCTCTTCAAGTCTAGTCCCGAACGTCCGGCGCGTCGCTGGGGTTCTTGAAGATTATTTTCCTATTCTGAACCATCTCCATTGTAGGTTGAGAATGTGTTGTGAGCACAGCGCCATCGTGTTTGCCATTAAAGAGGAAGAGTGTTCCGCCGTCCTCACCGCGCTCGTTACCGTCGGGATCATAAATTGCGATACCTGAGATAGCCCCATTGCGCTTGAATCGCTCGCCCTGAACGACCGGGTCGGGTAGAGGCGCGGCGATAACGATGCGCTCCGTACCCTTGTCGTCCACCACGGCCAACCGTTTTACCCTTAGCGACTCTGATGCTGCAGCTCTGACGTTTCCGCGGGACTCAAATAGCCAAAGAAAGGCCGCCAATCCAACGCAGCAGACTGTCAAAAGGGCAACCATTTGCTGTAACACCTGGACACGGCGTTGCAATAGTTCGAGGTTGACGGTTTTGCTCATTTGACCTCCAGATCCATGAGGTGATTAATTGGCTGTCTTCCGAATTCTCACCCTACTTTACCGAAAACTGGCCACCTTAGCTCTTGTCGTTTGCCCGGAGCTGCTCGCGCTCTTGGCTGAAAACTGAAAACTGCTTTCCTAGGCGCGCGCCTTGTCGATCATTTCTTCCCAGATACCTTTCGACTTGAGGATAAGCTCGACGACCTCGCGCGCTGCTCCCTTGCCGCCGTAAGCTTTGGTTCGGTAGTCCGCGGCGCGTTTTACTTCAGGAGTCGCGTTTCCCACGGCTACCGCGAGCCCGACGCGGCGCATGATGAGCAGGTCGGGCAGATCGTCACCAAGGTAGGCGACCTCGG
>Ga0307471_100000361_pt1 | contig 23189 bp, 22 predicted proteins | sample atmos_gasesAM3C__2_FD_204566 | JGI IMG/M metagenome (GOLD analysis project Ga0307471, IMG submission 204566) | Hardwood forest soil microbial communities from Morgan-Monroe State Forest, Indiana, United States - atmos_gasesAM3C_515 | ecosystem: Environmental > Terrestrial > Soil > Temperate...
GACGCCGCTGGCGCCGAAGAGCCCGAGCTGGATCAGGAGTCCCGGGACGAACACGTTGTACGCGCCACCGGACGGGAAACCCGGTGCCGCCGCGAGCGACTTGAGCAGCGGAGCAAACAGCACGAGATAGAGGATGGGCTGCAGCACGCCGATGATCACCCAGGCGGGATTGCGCAGCAGCACGGTCAGGTAGCGCTCGAAGACGAGCCAGGTGTCGCGCAAGAACTTCATGCCGCCCTCCTACGCCGCCTCGCGAAGCGAGCGTCCGGTCTGACGCAGGAATACGTCGTCGAGGCTCGGTCTGGTGAGCGACAGCGAGGCGAGCTCGATGCCTGCGCCGTCGAGCAGGCGAAGGATCTGCGGCATGGCGGTCTCGCCGCGGTCGACATAAAGACGAACCGTGCCGTCCTCGACGTTGGCCTCGCGCACGAATCGCTGCTCGCGGAGCAACTCGAACGCTCGGTCGCCCGCTCGCGCCACACCGATGACCACGACGTCGCCCGCGACCTGCCGCTTCAGCGCCTCGGGAGTGCCCTCGACGACGACACGCCCGTGGTCGATGATGGCGATGCGATCGCACAGCGCATCAGCCTCTTCCAGATAGTGGGTGGTGAGGAACACGGTGGTGCCGATCTCCCGGAGCTTGCGCACCTCGTCCCACATGCGAGCCCTGCTCTGTGGATCCAATCCCGTGGTCGGCTCGTCCAGGAAGAGCAGCTGCGGCAGGTGCATGAGCCCGATGCCGACATCGAGGCGGCGTTTCTGCCCACCGGAGTAGGTCTTGGTGGCTCGGTCCGCGCAGTCCTCCAGCTCCAGCGAGTGAATGAGTTCGCCTGCGCGACGCCGCGCACTCGCGTGATCCATGCCGTACAGCCGCCCCTGGAGGACCAGCTCCATGCGCCCGGTCAGGTCGGCAAAACTGCTGCCGACCTGGCTGACGTAGCCGATGCGGAGCCGCACCGTGGCGGGTTCGCGGCGCAGATCGGCGCCCGCGACCGTCGCTTCGCCGCTGGTGGGTGGCAGCAGTGTCGCCAGCATCCGCAGAGTTGTCGTCTTGCCCGCGCCGTTTGGGCCGAGGAACCCGAAGATCTCGCCGCGTGCGACGTTGAGGTCGACGCCGACGACCGCTTCCACGACCGCCTTGCGACTCTTGAACGTGCGTCGCAGGTCGTGCGTCTCGATCATCCTTGACTCTCCCTCGCTGTGTGCAGTGGTTTCAATGCCGCCAGCCTGCGCGCCTGCTGCGCCTCGTGCATCGTTTCGAAATGCTGGCGGAGCAGCGCTTCGTTCCAGCGAAGACTGCCGTCGCGTATCTCCTCGATGATGGAGTGCACCCAGCGCAGCTCCGCTTCGCGCAACGCCATGCCGTGCTCGATTTCGAGCAGCACGATACGGGGAAGCTGCAGCTCCTCCTGGAGGCCGCGCAACGCTTCCTGATGGGCCGCGAGCTCCGCGCGCAGAACGACGGTGCGAGCCCACAGCGCCGCCTCGGCCCGCTCTTGCGGGAGGTACGCGATGAGCGCCATCGCCACGTTGAAGACCGGATACTCACGCGCCGGTGTCTGCAGCACGTCGGTCAGCCAGTTGTGCAGCTCCTCCCGGCCCTCGTCGGTGATCCGGTACACCGTCCGCTCAGGCCGCTTCCCCTCCCGGCTGGTTTCGACGGACTCGATGAAGCCGCCCGCCTCCAACTCCTCGATGGCGCGGTAGAGGGCTCGCGTCTTGCCCACGGCGTAGTCCTTGTGGCGTTCGCGGAGCAGCCGCTGGATTTCGTACGGGTGGTAGGGCTGCTCGCTGAGCAGCCCGAGCGCGGTGAGCGCGACCATGCCCTTGGGATGAATGCGCTTCTCCATATTGCGAAGTGCACTATAGCACCGCGCACACAAGGAGCTGTCAACCGGCCGGACGTGAGGGTGCTACGCGATCGTCCCCGTCGGGTCCGTGGCGGCGCTCCACCGTGGCCGCGGCGATGGCTACAGCTCGTCCTCGAGGCGTCCCGTCCGCCGGTGCGGATGCCCGGACGCTGGGCGTGCTGCTGGCGGCATGGCTCGTTCCCTGGGCGCTGCTGACCGCCGTCGCATGGCTCGCGGGCGGGAGCCCCTCGGCGTCGCCGCTCGATTTCATCAACCCCGTCAGGATCGCGGCGCGATACCACGCCGACGGCAACCGCCTCGTGCTCTGGCACCTGGTCGCAACGCGCGGCACTGTCAACGGCGCCGTCTTCTGGCTGGTCCTCGGCGCGGTCGGTGCGTCATCAGTCGCTGCAGTGACGTGGAGCGCTCGCTTTGTGCGGGGCTCGACCAGGATTGTGAGCTGGCGTCGCACGGAGCTGGATCGTGTGTCGCGGTGGGCGCGCTGGTCCGATCTTCGCCACCTACGCACGCGCCGGCCGTGCGCCGGCGCGTTCACGCTCGGCCGGCGCGGCGCCGCACTGATCGCAACAGAAACCGAGACGAGCGTTCTGGTGATCGGCCCGACTCGCTCGGGCAAGACGTCTGGGATCGTCATCCCCAATCTCTTCGAGTGGCGCGGTCCGGCGATCGTCACCAGCACCAAAAGCGAGCTGGTCGACATCACCGGCGCGCATCGTCAGCGGCTGGGACCGGTCCACGTGTACGACCCCACCGGAGAGATCGGCGACAGCTACCGCTCGACGACGTGGTCGCCGATCGCCGGCTGCCGTGACCTCGACCATGCGTGGCGCGTGGCGTCGTGGCTCTGCGCGGGGCTGCAGCAGGGGAGCAGCAGAAGCGACAACGACTGGGCGCACTGGGCCGAGTCAGGCAAGCTGCTCATCGCACCTCTGCTCTACGCGGCCGCGCGCAGCGATCGAACGATCGTCGACGTCTGCGCCTGGATCCATGGCTTCGATCTGCAGACGCCGATCAGCGCGATCGAGGACCTGATCCTCGATGAGCACGGCGGCGAGCACAGCGACTCAGAACGTGCGCTGAGCATGCTGCTCGCAGTCGATCAGCGACCCGAGAAGGAACGCGGCACGGTGTTCTCGACGGTGATGCGCATCTTCGGCGTGTTCAACGAGCGCGCGGTCGCCAACTCGGCGCTCACGAGTCGCTTCGTCGCCGAGGAGTTGATCGCGCGACGCGGCACGCTGTATCTGTGCACGCCGCGTCAGACCCCGGAGCGGGTCGCCAGCCTGTTCGTCGGCGTCCTCATGACGGTGGTCACCGCCGCATACGCGATGGCGAGCCGGTTGCCCCGCGGCCGGTTGCACACCGAGCTGGGTCTGTTCCTCGACGAGCTGGCCAACGTCGTCCCCATCGAAGAGCTGCCCGCACTCGCGTCGCAGGGCGCCGGTCGCGGAGTCGTCCTGATGTCGATCGTGCAGGATCTGTCGCAGCTGCGCGCGCGATATGGAGTCGATCGCGCGAACTCCATCCTCAACAACCACGGCTGCAAGCTCATACTCCCCGGGATCAGCGACCCCGAGACGGCGGACGTCGTGGCCCGCATCGTCGGGCGTGCCGACCTCACCGACATCCAGGTGAGCCGCGCACCCGACGGCCGCACGAGTCGCTCATACACGGTGCGACAGGCGCCGATGGCATCGCCCGACACGCTGCGCCAGCTGCGCGACGGCACCGCGATCGTCGTGCACCGGGGCTGTCCACCCACCACCGTGCAGTTGCGTCCATGGTTCCGCGAACGCGAATCTGTCCGAAACGCGCGACGTCGCTTTCTCAAGAACGCCGACTACGCCGGCACGCGCCTCGACGGTTAGCGGCGGCTTGGCCGAGGGCGGTCAAGGATGTGCACCCCGACGAGCCGCCCGAAGCGCCAAAGACGCTCCGGCTCGTCTCCGTTGATCACCCGTGTCCGAGAGACCCGTCGTGCCGGCCCTCGTGGTGAGCTCAGTCGTTGCGCGTGCCGGCCGCGAGGAGCGCGTTCGCGAGCTCGTCGAGCGTTTCGGGCAGGACGCCACGGATGCTCATGCGACGCACTTCGTTGGCGACCCACTCCAGCGAGCGGCCCTGCACAGCGGCGTCCTCGAGCAGGATCTCGACACGGTCCGACGAGCGCTGCAGGCGGCTGCGCGCGATGAGCTTGAGCTCCGGCAGGAGCTGCGTCAGGGTCGGCAGGCCCGTGACCGGGGGCGGCGACGGCCGCCGCAGCGTTTCCGATTCGGTTGGTGGAGCGGCAGGTGGTCCGAAGAGTCGCGAGAACGCCAAGCCCCGCTCGCTCAGCGCTTCCTGCTCGACAGTTTGATGTGCCACCGCGGGCTCGATCATCGGAGGCGGTAGCGGGCTTGCAGCGCCACCGGCCGGCTCAACCGGCGTCGCCGCGGGGAGATCGCGCAGCACAAGAATGCTGCCGACGCCCCCCGCGGCAAGGTCGTCGAGGAGCGACTCGTACCCGGGTTCGTCGTGAAGGTTCGTGTAGCTGACGACGTGCTCGCCCTCACGAATCGCGGTGACGCCGCGTCCCTGCGGCGTGGTCAGCTCGACGATGAAGGTCCCCGGCCGTCCGTGCAGGTCATCGAGCAGGCGATCCCAGTTCGTCCAACCCAATCGCAAATCGCTGTAGATGGGTTCGCCGCGCAGCATCGGCTGGATGACATCGACAATATCGTCAGGAAGCCGGAACGCCGAGATCTGAGCGTCGTCCCAGCTCTCGATCCGCGTCAGCGCCGCTTCGCCCGTCAACCGTGCATGGTCCTCGAGGGAATACGACTCGATCAACTGTCCGCTGCGGAAGAGCACCACTCCAACCGATCCGTTGCGTCGCGCCAAAGCAATGCCGTCGACGATCGCCGGCGCCAGCCGTTCGAGCACCACAGAGCCGGCCGGAAGTGACTCGAACACAACGGCGCCGCGCGGAATGAGCGGGATCCGTCCACTCGCCAAGTCCTCAGACATTGCAGACGTATCGTAGCGGCGCGCGATACGCGGCGGGATCGCCCGACCTACTCCATCCCTTAAGAATTCACGTCACGCGATAGATGTGTTGAATGTCCGAGACGTAGAGCGCGTGGTCCGGACCTTCGACGACATCGAGCGTGCACGTTGACGGTCCGGCGGTGACCGTGGCGTGCGGGCTGCCCGCCGTTGCGATGAGCATGCCCCTGTCAAGTGTGCAGAACACGAGGTGTCCCGCGTACGCGGACGGACCGCCGGCGTCGACGAACGTCGCGCCCGTGGGCACGAACGTGGTCGTCTCGCTGCTCCAATCCGGGGGGATGGCGCCGGCTCCGCACGACGACGCCAGCGGGTGGCTGTATCCGTAGCAGTTCGGCCACTGGTACCGCGCGCCGCGTGTGACCGAGAGAATCAGCGTGTCATAGCCGCTGCCGGGGCTGCCCGCGTCGCCCGACGGCCCGTTGTTGGTGACCGCGAGCTGTCCCGACTCGGAAAAGGCGATACCGAACGGGTTGCGCAAGCCGTAGGCCCAGACGGGGCTGCCCGATCCGAAAGGATTGTCCGACGGCACGCTGCCGTCCGGGTTGTAGCGCAGCACCTTGCCACGGACGTCGGACGGCTCCTGCGCCGCCGGGGCGTCGTGCTCCTCGCCGAGCGTGACGTACAGCTTGCCGTCAGGACCGAATGCGATTCGTCCGCCCTTGTGGCAGCAGTCCGAGCCCGATGGCAGCGTGATGATGATCGTCGCGTTGCTCGCTGCACCAGCGCAGTCGGTCCAGCGGACCACGTGCTGATGCGCGTAGTCGGTGTCCGAGTAGAACGCGTAGACGTAGCGGTCTTGCGTGAACGTCGGGCTGATCGCCAAGCCGAGCAGACCGCGCTCGCTGTAGCCGCCGCCGCGCTCGATCGTCACCGTCGGCACCGTCGCGAACACGCGCGCGCTGCCATCCTGCCAGACGCGCACCGTCCCCGACCGCTCCGTGTAGAACAGCCTCCCGTCGGGTGCGAATGCGAGCGCGGTTGCGAACGCCGCGGGGATGGCGCCTCCCGGGGGCGTTTGTGGTCCGACCGCGCACGGCGACGGCGTGTGCCTGACCGCGCCGGATGGGGTCGGCGCGATCGCCGGACTCCGCGACGCGGCTCGCGGCGCCGCTGTCCCGCATGCGCTCAGGAGCGCTGCCAGCACGACCGCCGGAAGGGAACGCCCGCTCGTCACTCCCGACAGTCTGGGGCGGGTGCGAGGCTCAGATGCTCGCGCGCCCACGAATCGATGGCCTCGATCACCCCCTGGAGGGCGACGCCGCCCCGCGACAGCTCATAGGACGTCCGAGGCGGCATGTACGAGTGAACCGTGCGCTGCACCAGACCGAGCGCCACCATCCGGTCAAGACGCTGCTTCAGCGTCGCCGGGTTGCACCCGCCGATGGCCCGGCCCAGCTCGTTGAACCCCATCGGACCGTCGAGCAGTGCGCGGATGATATGCATGGTCCACTTCTCTTGCAGGAACTGGATCGCATCATGTACCGGGCATGACAGGAAGGTCTCGGGCTCCGCCGCCGGAGCGGGCGTCCCGATCTCAATTTTCTCCATCACTTGACATTCTATAGCGTTTCGTGTTTTGATGCAAGAGCCGGCAGACATACGCTGGACCCGCCCGGGGACTCCGGGCACCGAACCAAGGGAAAGAAGGCATGACCTGGACCCTCGACACGGCGCACACCAACATCAGCTTCAGCGCCAAGCACCTCGGCGTTGCCACCGTGCGTGGCAGATTCGGCGGCTTCACGGCGGACCTCGACCTCGACGACCCCGACGATCCCACCACGGGACGCGGGCGCATCGTCATCGAGGCGTCGAGCGTCGACACAGGGAACGAGCAGCGCGACAACCATCTGCGCAACGCGGACTTCCTGGATGTCGAGCACTACCCCACCATCACCTTCGAGGTGAAGAAGGTGATCCGGAACGCCGACGGGACCCACAGGGTGGTCGGGGAGTTGACCATCCACGGTGTCACCAAGGAAGTGACGTTCGACTACGAGCACAACGGCTCGGTCACGGACCCCTTCGGCAACGTCAAGGTCGGAGGCACCATCACCGGGACGATCAATCGCAGCGATTGGGATCTGAAGTGGAACGTGCCCCTCGGTGGCGGCGGGCTGCTCGTCGGTGACAAGGTCCGCATCGAGGTCGACGGCGAGCTCGCTCAGGTCAAGGAAGCCGTACCGGCAGGCGCCGAGGCGGCTGTCTGAGGCAGCACCGAAACCAGCGTGACCGAGCGGGTTCGGCTCTTTGTCGGCCCGCTCGCTCCGCGTTACCGGCGGCGCGACAGCGCGGCCGGCTCGAGCCAGCGGCCGGCGCTCTCGGAAAGGCGAGCCGGGGTCGTGTCCGCCTTGATGAGGAAGTCCAGGGCCCCGAGCTCGAGGCCACGCCCGACGAGCTCGGGCCGGCCGAAGTTGGTCAGGATGACGACGGGGATGTGCGCCGTCTCCGGGTTGCCGCGAAGCGTGCTGAGCACCTCCATGCCGTCGATGCCCGGTAGTCGCAGGTCGAGGAAGATCAGGTCCGGCGCCGCTGCCATCGCCTGACGAAGGCCGTCCTCGCCAGTGCGGGAGATCGTCACCACGTATCCATCCTTCTCGAGGCGAAGCCGGTACATCTCGGCGACTGCCGAGTCGTCCTCGATCATCAAGAGCCGCAGCTGCTCGTCGGCTCGGTCGATCAATCCCATCGCCATCCCGCCAAGGGTAACCGCGACTGCACCCATTATGTCAAGAGCAGCGGGGCGAATATCTGATATCTTCCGGATCGACTACCTTACAGCGGTTATATCCTTCGGTGGGCCCCCCGCGAAGGGGAGGTGGTTCGGCTACCGTCGCAGGCGCGCCGCGCTCGGGCGTGCTGAAATTCGCGTGATGAAACGGATTGCCGCCTGGTTCGCGGGTTCGTATCCCGGCCGGGTGATCCAGGCGTACGCCGCGAGCCAGGCGGGAAACTACGCGGGCGGTCTCGCCTTCAACGCGTTTGTGAGCACATTTCCTCTGATGCTCGGGTTGCTCGCCATCCTCGGCATCGTCATCGGCGACCGATCCGTCCGAACGCGTTTCGAGAGTGCGCTGCTGGGATTCTTCCCTAGCGATGCGCACCAGGCGGTACAGGGAGCTCTTGACGGAATCCATCGCTTCTCAGGACTGCTCGGCCTCATCGCGCTGGTCGGGTTGTTGTGGAGCGGGGGCAACCTGTTCACGGCGATGGAATGGACCCTCGGCCGCATGATCGGAGCTCGTCAGCGCGACTTCCTGCGCCAGCGGGCGATGGCGCTGGTCATGACGGTGGTCTACGTGGTCGCGGTGGTGGCCGTCGTCGGGCTCAACAGCGCAGTCTCGCTCGCGCCGGCTGTCCCCTACCTGGGACCCGTCAGCGGCGGTCTCGTGTGGTTCCTCCTGTTCGCGATCATCTACCGCGCGGTGCCGAACCGCGCCTATCACTTCTCGGGCGGGTGGCGCGGCGCCCTGCTCGCCGGCCTGCTCATGGAGATCCTGACGCTGCTGTGGCCGCTGTTCACCCACCTCGTCCACGGGTTCACGACGTACGGGGCCGAGTTCGCCCTGTTCTTCCTGCTGGCCACCTGGCTGTATTTCTTCGCTGAGTTCACCCTCTTGGGCGCGGTCGTCAACCGGATGCACTGCGGAGCACCCACCGCTCGGGGACTGGTCGCTGCGCCTGAGCCCGAGCCGCTGGAAACCGAGGCAACGCGAGCCGCCGATCGCCAGGGTCGCCGGCGTCAGGCCGCCTAGCGCGACGTCGCTGTGGGCTACACTCCCCGTGCCCACAGGAGGACGGAGGACAATTCATGGCCACCATTCGCGAAGATGTGGTCCCGACCCTTGAGCGCTCGTCGCTCTTTCGCGGTCTCAGTCCGCAGCAGCTCGAGCAGGTGGCCGCGCGTTTCGATGACGAGACCTACCTGGCGAACCACGACATCCTCATCGAGGGGCTGCGAGGTCCCGAATTCTTTGTGATCATCGACGGCACCGCGTCGGTGGTCGTCGACGGCCGTGAGATCGCGAAGCTCGGACCCGGAGATTTCTTCGGTGAGGTGGCTGCCCTCGACGGTGGACCCCGCACGGCGTCGGTGCACACCGTGACGCAGCTGCGCTGTCTGACGCTGCCGGTCGGTGGCCTGCGCCAGTTCCTCCTGGACTACCCGATCATCGCCATCAATCTCCTTCCGGAGATCGTGCGGCGCTTCCGCAGCGCCCAGCAACACTGAGCGCTGAAAAATCCGCACCCGACAACCGCGATTTTTCAGCGAGAGAGCGGTGTCGGCTCCCGGCGAGATGAACTCGCCTCCGCCGACGGCATTCCACAGTTCTGAGCGCTGAAAAATCCGCACACGGCCGCTATGAAGGCGTGACGGGCGTGAAGCCGGTCGTGCACGGACGTCCGGCAGCGTGCCGGTACGCGACCCCCCTTTCGCCGAATACAACGCTCGACGCCGAGACAGTTCCGTAGATCTCGCCGTGGATGCACGTGGCGTCGAGCGGATCACCGCTTGGCGAGTCGTGATGTCCCAGCAGCTGCTCCATCCCGCGCGCCAGAGAATGCGCATCGGCCGCGGAGCCGAGCACCTGGTCGAGCTCACCTCGTAACGCGGCGTCCTTCACGCGAGTCGAGTCGTCGACGTCTCGCACCGTCAACACGTGCGGGCCGGGGTCGAGCTCCACGACGCGCGCAGGACCGCTGTCGTCGAGATGCGCGACGGCCGCACGACCTCGAGATGCATACAGCACGTCGACCGGGTTGTAGCTTCCGGGGGTCATGCCGGCGAGTATCTCGAGAGCCTCCGCATCGCCGCTGGTGCGAAGCACGGCCAGCGGGATGTCGCCGCGCGATCGCCGCGAGGCGTCGCGCGCCAGCTCGCCGGTCGGTGAGACACGCCGGTTGGTGACTGCGCAGAGCCGCCCGTCAGGCGATACCGCGAGCCACGTGCCGCCCGCAAACAGGTCGCGCCCGCCGAGGATCAGCGGGGATTCGCTGAGCACGCCGGGCGCTGCGGCCGGTCGATCCACGAGCTCGTCTCGGTTGGCGGCGAGCACAAGCGCGGCTCCCGGCACGCTGCGCCAGACCAGGAGAATCGTGCACACGCACTCATCGTAGGGACGCCCGGATCTCAAGGGCGCGGTTGACTGCCTGGCGCACCTCGCGCGTCGCCGTCGCGGCGCGGACGACCGCGACGCCTGCGGCCCCCGCCGCGATGCACGCCCCGGCGTTGCGTGCGTCGACGCCACCGATCGCGATCACCGGAATGCGCGTCGACGCGCACAGGACGCGCAGTCCGTCGAGTCCGACCGGTGGCCCGGCATCGGGTTTCGTCGGCGTCGGCCAGATCGGGCCGCATCCGATGTAGCTCGCGCCCAGCTGCTCCGCTGTCCGCGCCTCGAGCGGCGTGGACGCGCTGATACCGACGTCCAGACCGGCAGCGACGGCGCGCTCTGCGCCCGAGTCGTCGAGTCCGAGGTGGACACCGTCCGCCCCGAGCGTGATCGCAGCGTCGACATCGTCGTTGACGACAAACGCCGCTCCGAGTAACAGGAAGGGTCGACCGCGGCGGATCACCTCGTCGGTGGGCATGTTCTTGATTCGCAGCTGGATGACGGTTGCCCCCATGCGCACGGCTCGTCCCGCGGCGTCGACGTCGTCCACGATCGCGTGCACGCGCGAGTCCAACCGGCGCGCGCCGGTCATGACTCGCTCGTATGCAGGATGTCGACCGGCCCTGTACCGCGGCCGATGTCTGCAAACCCGGCCGCTATGGCTGCAGCGGTTCGCACGGCAGCAGTGCGTGCCGCGTCGACAAGTGCGTTGCCTTTCGCAAGCTCGGCCGCGAGTACCGCCGAATGCGTGCACCCGGAGCCGTGAGTCGCGGACGCGTGAGAGCGTGCGACCGAGATCTCATGATGCTCGCGTCCATCATAGAGATGATCGACCACGGTGTCGCGGAGGGGTTCATGACCGCCGGTGATGAGAACAGCGCACGCGCCCTGTGCAACCAGAAGCTCGGAAAGCTCGCCCGGCGACGCTGGCCGTCCGGCGAGCAGCTCCGCTTCGCGGAGATTCGGGGTGATCACCGTCGCAAGCGGGAACAGCCGGGCCTTCAGCGCGTCGACACCCTCGTCGTCGAGCAGCCGGCGGCCGGTGCTGGCCACGATCACCGGATCGACCACGAGCGGTACCGGATGCTCCTCGAAGAACGTGGCCACCGTCTCGACCACGCGTTCTGAGATGAGCGCACCGGTCTTGGCCGCATCCACGCCGATATCGGACACGATCGCCTCCAGCTGCGCAGTGATGAAGCCGGGCTCCAGCTCGACGACGGCGTCGATTCCCAGCGTGTTCTGCGCCGTCAGCGCGACGATCGCGCTCGTGCCGTAGCACCCCGCCGCGGCGAAGGCTCTCAGGTCCGCTTGGATACCGGCGCCCGCGCCGGAATCAGAGGTGGCGACGGTGAGACAGCGCGGCGCGGTCAGGATCGGGTGGGAACCCTCGTTGCGACGCCGGGCAGTTCGACATCCACGCGACCGAGGCCTGTGGCGACTGGATGCTGCCGGTACCAGTCTCCTCGCGTGAGCGGAAGTCCCGACCGCCCATCCGCGGTCGCGCGCACGGCGAGCGTCTGGTGCACGCCGATCCGCGCGGTCCGGAACGCCACTATCGACGCCGACATGTACAGCCGCCACACGCGAGCGCGCTGGTAGCCGGCGATCGCGACTGCCTCGTCCCAGCGTGCTTCGAGGCGCCGCACCCAGTGGCGCAACGTCAATACGTAATGTTCACGGAGGCTCTCGACGTCGCGAACTTCGAGACGCGACTCCTCGAGCGAGCGGACCACGCGGCTCACGTCCTCCAGCTCTCCGTCGGGAAACACGAATGAGTTGACGAAGCTGGTCCGGTTGATGACCTGGCGGGGGCTGCACGTGATGCCGTGCACGAGCGCCCGGCCTCCGGGGCGCAGCGCGTGCTGGATGGAGTCTGCATACGAGTGAAGCAGCCGGCGCCCGACGTGCTCTATCATCCCGACGCTGGCGACGGCGTCGAACTGCACGCCGAGCGGATCCCGGTAGTCGGCGAGGCGAAATTCCGCCCTGCCGGCGAGGCCGCGCTGCGCCGCGCGACGTTCGGCAAACGCAACCTGGCGCGGGCTGAGCGTGATGCCCAGAGCGGAGACGCCGTAGTGCTCGACGGCGTGCAGCGCCAGGCTCCCCCACCCGCAGCCGATGTCGAGAAGGCGCTCACCCGGCTGAAGGCGCAGCTTGCGGCACACAAGGTCGAGCTTGGTGTGCTGCGCTGTGTCGAGATCCACGTCTGGTCGTTCGAAATAAGCGCACGAATAGGTGAGCGTGCGATCGAGCCACAGTGCGTAGAACTCGGGGGGAAGGTCGTAGTGGTGGCGAACAGCAGCCGCGTCCCGCGAGCGAGAGTGGCGGCGACCCTGCAGCCTCGCCTCCGCGTCATTCGGATGCCCGCGGCCGGCGCGCCCGCCGGCGAATGCGGCAGCGACGGCGAGCCTGGGCCAGCCGGCGATCAGGTGCATCGATGATGCCCGCTCCATCGCCTCGAGAAAGGGCTCCAGTGGTTCGACATCGATCTGCCCGCTGATGAATGCGCGGCCGAAGGCACGCTCCGGCAGTCCGCTCAGCAGGGTGTCGAGCGCCTCGCGCTCCCGCAACACGATGGTGAACCGCGCGGGCGGTGCCGGCTCGACGGTGGTCCCGTCCCAGAGACGCAGTCGCCACTGGTCGCTCCCGACAAGCCGGCTGATCGCGGCGGCGAGATGCCGCGTTCTCGCAGGTGCCCCCATATCGATATGAATGGTAGACCGTGCTCCGACCCGCCGTCCGGCGATGGGCTAGACAGCGACCCTGACAGCGTCGGCCACGACCAGCGGAGCGCGCGCACCCGAGTCGAAGATGACGTACCGCCCCTTTCCCTGGCGCTTGGCCAGATACATGGCCATGTCCGCGTGCCGCAACAACTCATCCGCCGCCGGCGCATCTTCGAGGTCCTGCACCACTGCGACGCCGACACTGCCGCCGATGCGCACCTCGGCGTGCTCGAGTTGCACCGGATCCTGCAGCGTGGCGACGACTCGCTCGGCCACGATTTCGGCGTCGCCTGATTGGCGCAGCCCGTCGAGCAGCAGCGCAAACTCGTCGCCTCCCATCCGCGCCGCGAGGTCGTGTTTGCGGATCTGCCGTCGCAGCCGAGCCGCGAGCGTGCAGAGCAGCGCGTCGCCGGCAGCATGGCCGTGAGAGTCGTTCACCTGCTTGAAACCGTCGAGGTCGATGAACAGGACAGCGACGGGACGCTGCGACTCGGGCATCCGGCTCAGTGCTGTACCGAGCGTGTCCGAAAACAATGATCGGTTCGCCAGCTGCGTGAGCGGATCATGAAAGGCGCGGCGAGCCAGCTCATCCTTTTCAGCGGAGACCGCTCGCAGCGCATCGGCGAGCTGACCGTTCTCGAGCGCCACGCTCACCTGTCCTGCCACCGTCATCAGCAGGCTTTCCTCCTGCGATGTCAACTGGCCCACGCCGTCGAGCGGATTGAGCAGCAGGATCATGCCCAGGGGGCCTTCGCTGCCGCGCAGGACCGCGACGCTGCCCGCGCACATGCTGCGTTCTTCGAGCACGAGCCGCAGCGGGGTCAGCTGATCCGACTCGGGAGAGCTCAGCACGCGTCCCTCGCGCAACGCGTTGAGGATTTCCTGCTCACCGAAGGTCAACGGTGATGTCGTCAGCGGAGGTCTCGCGCCATCGCCCACTGATGCGAAACGCACGGCTGGGCCGCGTGATTCCGGGATGACCACGAGCTCGGCCCGCTCCACGCCGAAGGCGTGCACGACGTTGCTGAGCAGTTCGTTGTAGCGATCGCTCATGTTCGCCGGGGTGTGCAGGATGTTGCTCGTGCGATAGAGGAACTCCATGCGGTCGGCGCGCCGCTCGTTCTCGCTTGCGGCGGCCTGTCCGATGAAGACCAGCACCGCAGGTGGCAGCAGCGCGAGGGCAAGGAGTGGACGGTCCAAGAAGAGCACCAATCCGATGACGCCGAGGCACGCGTTGGTCGCTGTGGCGGCGATCTGAAAGAGTGATGCGCGCACGACCGCGGTGCGGCTGATCCGTGCTTCGAACGCCATGATCCCGCCGTTGACGGCAAGCGGCCCCACCACCCAGCCGGCCGCGGCCATGGCGCCGCCGAGAGCAAGGATGCTGCGCAGGGCGAGGGGGTCACTCGGGTTGGGCCCGATGACCTCGAACACCAGGACGGCGACAGCGATGTACATCGTGTCGAGCATCAGGTTGGCTGCATCGGTGGCCGGCCGGATACCGCGCCGTGTCCAGTGACCGAGCAGCACGCCGGCCAGATAGCACCCGAGCAGGAGATGCGGATCGATGAGGAACAACCCCATCGCCACCGGTATCTCGGTGAGCGACAGGTTGGATGTCGTGCGGTGGACCGTGACCTGTACGTAGAACAGGCTGCAGGCGTAACAGCCGAGGAGCACGATCCACCAGGGAACCGACGCTCCGAGCGTCAGCTGGTGCGCGTCGCGAAGCGGGCCGACCCAGATCACCGTGCCGCACGCGCCGAGCAGTGTCGCGAAGAGCAGCAGACGCTGCGAGCGCGACAGCATCGCGCCGCGCTGCAGCAGTGCCGATCCCGGCGACAGCAGCGACACGCGCGCGAACTTCACCGCAGCACGAGTCGACGGCGCAGCGTCCGGGGCATCCTGGTCCCTCTTCTCGCTGGGTGTATCAGTTGTCGATTGTCACCGGCGGCCTGAAACGAACCCTCAGAGGTTTCGGTGACAGCGGCGTTACGACCGATTTGCGAGCAACGCGGTGACGATGTCCGCGTCTGGTACGCGGAGCGGGACTAGCCTGCCGCGATGAGCCAAGCGAGCCAACCTCCCGGCGCCGGGCGATCTCTCCCCCCACCGAAGCCCCCATCCTCGGCTCCTTCATTCGCCCGGCGCCATCCATTCCTGACGGCCTTCGGACTGCTGGGCGCGCTGTCGCTGTTCGCCGCCTTCTGGCCGATCAGCGCTATCGTGAGTTGCGTCGCGGTGGGCGCCCGCTTCACCGGGCTCGATCGAATCGGATGGCACGCCGCGGTCCACGCGGTCACCTGGGCTCGCGGCCGGCTCCTGCATCACCGGTCGCCCGTGGCGGCGCCACCTCCCCCCGAGCCCGGTCGCGGGGCACCGCGGCCGGGTCCACCGGCTCCGTCGGTAGACGCCGCATCGCCGTCGCACGCGCGCTCGGGACCGGTCGTTCGAGCGCGCACACGTTCGGCCGCACGTCATGCGGCGCGAGAGCACGAGCCCACGATCACTGGCGTCTAATGCTTAGTACGGAGGAGCGCGGTTTCTCGTGACCGGGTGATCACCGGACCGAGCCCGGATGCTGTTGGAGCTCAATGGCGAGGGAGGTGTCAGCCGCGAGCCGCCCTCTCTGATGAGCGCAACCCGTAGCGATGCGCATGGGCGGCTCGACGGCGTGCCCGGAACGAGATACCGCGCTGCTCCGTATCGAGCACGTCAGCCGAGCAGCGGTTCGATGCGAGCGCGTGCGGCGCGGAGTCGCGCGAGCGTTTCGTCGCGCCCGACGAGCGCCATCGCGTCAAAGACCGGGACGCCGACGGGGCTGCCGAGGATCGCGATGAAGAGCACGCGAAAGGCGTCGCGTGGTTTGGCGTCGAGTCCTTCGACTGCCGCGCCGAGGTTGGCGCGCAGCGTCTCGGGATCGGACAGCCCGCCAGCCTCAACCGCCTCGATGCACAGGTCCAACACAGCCGCCGCGAGAGCGGGCGTGACCTTGCGCGGAGGGAACTCGATGTTGTCGCGCCACTGCACCTCGCCGAGCAGCGGCGCGGCGAGCGGCTGCGCGTCCGCAAGAGTGACCATGCGTTCTCGGAGCAGCGGGACGAGCGTCCGGCGCGTCTCCTTGCTCGTGCCGGGGAGGTGGAACTCCAATGCCTCGATCAGCTCATCGGTGTCGAGACGGCGTATGTGCACGCCGTTCAGGTCGTCGAGTCGCTTCTGGTCGAAGACCGCCGGCGACGGATGCACGCGCTCCAGAGTGAAGAGCTCGCAGAGCTCCTCGAGCGTGAAGACCTCCTGATCAGTTCCTGACGACCAGCCGAGCAGCGCCATCGTGTTGACGATCGCGGACGGCAGGTAGCCCAGCTCCCCGTATTCCAGGACGTTGATCGCGCCTCGCCGCTTGCTCAGCTTTTGGTGGTCATCGCCGAGCACCGGTGGGACATGGGCAAATCGCGGCGGCGTCCAGTCAAGCGCCGCATAGAGCGCCAGGTGCTTTGGAGTCGACGGGATCCACTCATCCGCACGGATCACGTGGCTGATCTCCATCAGGTGATCGTCGACCACGACTGCAAGGTGGTAGGTGGGAAACCCGTCGGACTTCAGCAGCACCTGGTCGTCGATATCGGCGTTTTCGAATGAGATGGGACCGCGGACGATGTCGTCCCAGTGCGTGACCCCGTCCGGCATTCGCAGGCGCAGCACTGCTGAGTGGCCCTGGGAACGCTCGACCGCCACCTCCTCCTGGCGCGACAGGCAGCGCCGGTCGTATCGGGTGGGCTGACCAGCCTTGCGCTGCTCTTCTCGCATCGCCGCGAGTCGCGCCGGTGTGCACGTGCACCAGTACGCTCCGCCGCGCTCCACGAGCTCCTCGGCGTAGAGCTGATACAGCTCGGTGCGCATCGACTGGATGTACGGCGCATGTGGGCCGCCGACCTCGGGTCCCTCGTGCCAGTCCAGACCGAGCCAGCGCAGCGTCTCGATGATCAACGCTTCGCTGCCGGGGATGTACCGCTCCTGGTCGGTATCCTCGACACGCAGGATGAAGCTGCCGCCATGGTGGCACGCCATCAGCCACGAGAAGAGTGCGGTGCGGACGGACCCGACATGCAGCGGACCGGTCGGTGACGGCGCGAATCGGGTACGGACAGGGCCGCCCTCACCGGGTGCCATCACGTCCCACCTGTCGGGTTACGGAGTGAAACCGTATCCCTCAGTCTGTCGGACCGCCTGGCAGCAATGACCTGAACCATCGCCAGCGACGCGCCGGAACGTAGGTCAGCTCCCACAGCGCCCATTCGCTGAGTGTCTGAACGGGCGAGCGCGACTGCCGCTCGCCGGTGGTGTGCAGGGGCGGTTGTGCCGAGGTGGTCGTGCGCCGCTGGCGAGCCACCGGGCTGCTCTGCTTGCGAGGGCGGGTCGCGACTCGCTGCATCCGCTCGCGAAGATCACTCGACGTCGCAGCACGGCTCACGCGGCGATCTTCCGTGTTTTGAGCTCGTCGAGCACCATGCCGTAGGGCCCGTCCAGCGTCGGAATCGTGCCGAAGCTGGTGTTGATGCTTTCCCGCAGCGGAATCTGCGACTCGAGCAGCGAGACGCCGAGATCCTCGAGGACTGAGCGCGTGAGCTGACCGCTCTTGGTGCTTGCGCGAACGCGTGTCAGCAGCACGAAAACGCGCACCGGCTTCACCGCCTCGAGCTCGGCGATGAGGTCGAGAGTGGGGGTCAAACGGTCGAGGTCGATGATGCTGGTCGGAATCGGGACAACCACTGCGCCCGACGCCGCGATCGCGCTGCGGACGATCGCCCGGTCACCCGGCGGCGTGTCGATCACGACGTGCGCGATGCCGGGAAGCAGGCCGTCGATGCGGCGATGCAGGTCGCGCACCGGCAGGCTGACGACCGCGCAGGGAAGCTCTCCGGCCTCTTCGGACCACGACAGCGCCGACCCCTGCGGGTCAGCGTCGACGAGCAGCGTGCGTCCGTGTCGAGCCAGTGCCACGGCAAGGTGCACCGACGTGACGGTCTTTCCGGTTCCGCCTTTGAGGTTCACGACCGCCAGCCGCATCGGACGGGAACCTACCATATGTAGGGCTCAGGGTTCAAGGGGCGCCCCACATCTGGTGCCCCAGATTCGCAGAGTCAGTGGATGGGTGCGAAGAAGATCAGCGTCAGCGCAGTCCAGGCCGCCAGACCGAGGACGAGGAGCGGGCCGTCGATGTTCGAGACGGCCACGCTCATCACACGGGGCGAACCGCCGCCGCGAGGTGCGGCTTCACCGACGTGAACGACGCCCGCACCCGGACGGCCGACGTCGCCCATCCCCCATGGCGGCGGCGGCGCCGGAGGTGCGCCTCGGGGAGTCACGCGGACGACCTCGTCCTGCCGCTCGAGCCGCTGCTCGTAGAGGATGCTGCCCACCCAGAATGCGCCGAGGCCGGCCGTGATGATCCCAAATCCGATGAGACCCCACCCCAGGATGCCGTTCAGATAGTCGTTGTACGCGTGGGAGCCGCCCAGCACGAGCACGCCGCCGACGATCAGCGCAGCGGCGACCAGCAAGTAGCTGATCGTCTTTCCCAGGAGCTCCCCCAGACGCATGGCCGGAGTATACGGATGGCCGTCACTAAGATTGCGCGCACGCCCGCATCGTCTAGCGGTCAGGACACCACCCTTTCAAGGTGGTAACCGGGGTTCGACTCCCCGTGCGGGCACACGGGCGAACGGCCTCCACGTCCGGGCGCTGGCGTTCCACGCGGCCCTTCTGCTATGGTGGGTTCAGACCGTTCGGATTGATTGATGCGATCACTCCATTAGATCCGGTTCGTTCACATCAGGAAGACGCCACAAGTGCGTCGAGAGGAGGGCACGTCAGTGGGGGAGACAACCCAGGCGCGCAACCGCGCGCGCCTACGTAAATTCCAGTTCGCGGTGGTCGGTGCGAGCGCGATCGCGGCCGGCTTGTTCGCGAGCGGAAAGATCGCCGTGGCCCAAGGCCTGGGCGCGCAAAGCATCAGCACGGAGCCGACGGTCAACGGCCTTGACCGGAACTACGGCGTCGTGGGCAACGAGCTCGGGGACACGGCGGCGGTCACCGGCAGCGCGCCGGATCTGCAGACGCAGACGGTGGACTTCCAGCTCTTCGGGCCGGACAACCCGTACTGCACCGTCGGCGGTGGCAGCACGTTCCTCGCGGAGTGGGACGTTCCGCTGCAGAGCGACGGCACGGCCAGCACCAACTCGACCTTCCAGGCGACCACGCAGGGCGGGTACCACTGGAAGGCGCACCTCGACAGTGACCTCGTCAACAGCGGCGGGGACAGCGCGTGCGGCGAAACGACGACGATCGGCATCGCCGGGTCCGATATCAGCAGCAAGCCGTCCGCGGGCGGAGTCGTCGGCACGGCCATCAGCGACTGGGCGAAGGTCACGGGGTGGAACCCGACCGGAGATGTCTGGTTCATGTTGTACCCGCCGAGCGATGCCAGCTGTCAGGGCACGGCTGTGCAGACGGTTGAAGCCAACCTGGCCGCGGACGGCACCGCCAGCTCGTCTGGCACACCGTTCACGACAAAAGCTGTCGGCACCTACCACTGGATCGTCCGGTACGAAGGCGACACCAACAACACACCGAACATCTCCAAGTGCGGCGACGAGTGGGCGGTCATCACGGCCACCCCGGTCGCGCAGACCGTCACATCGACACCGCCGTCTCACGTGACCAGCGCCGTGCAGAGCACGACGGTGACCGTGCCGGCAACCGGTGCTGCCTCTGACATATCTGTCCGCCTCGTGCTCGCGTTCCTCGTTCTGGGCGCGGGCCTGATGCTCGCAGCAGTCGGTGAGCTCGTCTACGTCCGGTCGCGTCGCGTGCGCGCCTGACAACCTCGCACCAGCAACTCAGAAGAGGGGCCGGCTCAGCCGGCCCCTTTTTCATTTCGGGACAGGCGTTCCGGCTAGGCGACACCACGAAGGTTGCGCCGCCGGCGTGCGACCAAGGCCACGGTGACAGCGACCCCGCCCGACACCGCGATCAGCGCAGAGAGTGGCGCTTCGGGAATCGTCGGTTTGAGCGCGCCGGTGCACGGTGTGCCGGTCGTGAGACTCGATCCGCTCACCTGCTTCACGAACAGTGGCCGCCCGGTACGGAATCCACCGCCGCCGATGCTGTCGCTCAGCTGCGTGTCCGCGGTCGCGATCAACACGCAGCCGTTCTGGTCCAGGGCGTTGGTGAAGTAGTCACCGAGGCGTCGGTCCTGCTGACCTGAGGTCGTGTTCAACGCACAGGTGGTGCCCGACTGGCAGATGCTGCCCGTGTGGATGATGCCGTTCGGATGCAGGCCGTCGAAGTTGGGCACGGCATTGACTGCCGCAGCCGGGTACGTCGCGGTGGTTGTCGCGTGGAAGATGTTGGCGACCTGCACGGTCCAGTTGGTAGAGTGACTGCCGAGCACGCTCGCCGCGCTGTCGCAGTCGGGGTCGGTCACCTGGTCGCTCTGGTACCAGACGACGGACACGTTGCCGGCCGCTCCGGCCGCCATCCATGGCCACCAAGCCACGGCGTGCGACATCTGCGCGACCACCTTCGTCGCTGACCACGTCAGGCCTTCATCTGTTGTATAGGCCATCAGGATCTGGTTGGCCAGCGGCGTGTGTGCGCCACCGCAGCCGTTGGTTGTGCTCGGATCTGTTGGATCGCTCGCCCACACCATGTAGACGGTGTTGTCGGGGCCGATGATGCTGCGCGGCCCGAGCAAGTCATTGAAGCTGGTGGGGTTGGGATCCGGCCGCGTAAGGAAGCTCGACGTCGACGGGTTGTTGGTGAAGTCGGCGTTGGACGCATTCTTGAGTACCGAAACGCCGAGCTTGCCGCCACTAAACCGCGCCGGCTCGATGAGGTCGCCGGTGTTGTGGTCGTAGTAGAGCTGATCGCCGATCGACGTACCCGTTGCCGCGGCCGGATCGGGAATCGACACCGTCGAGCACGCGATCGTGGCGGCAGTGGGGGGACTGGTCGGCGCGAAAGTGACAGTCCCCTTGACAACCACATGACCGTTCGTCGACGCGTCAGTGCCCATGAACACCTCGCCGCTCTTGCCGCCTGCCAGCCAGGGACGATCGCCCTCCTGGCACTGCGGCGTGCCGGCGATCCACGTTTTGCCGCCATCTTCGCTGGCGAAGAGCGCGTCGTTCGCCAGGTCGATGCCGGTGTTGTAGACGAGCGGAGGCGCGCCGCCGGTCTGACCCGCATCCTCGGTGAGCGACGGATCGCTGAACCCCGTGTACGCAGGATTGCCAGGCGACTTGGTCCAATTCGAGCCGCCGTCGGTCGAGTACCACATGTTCACCTGGTTGTCGTAGCTGCACACGAACCCCTGCGCGTCGTGTATGTCGCAGGTGTCGCCGGGTTGCGGCACGCCCCCGCCGTTGTACAGATGCGTGGTTCCTTCGTGGCCCGAATACACGAGATCCCCTGCGGCGTGACTGTAGATCACAAATGGCTCACCGCCGGCGAGGCTCGTCGACACGTAGTCGGCATTGAAGCTCGGGCCTGCCGCCCGCGCGGTGAAGGGCGTGAGCGCAAGCGCGCAGAGCGCAAGCCCCGTGATGACGACGATCGCGTGGGTATGTGACCGCCCTATGGTTGTGGTGCCCTCGACGTTACGCACTGTCCAGACCTCCCTTCCGTTGGGTTGATGAATCGGCCTCCCAGATGGCGATACTGTACGTCTCGCGCCGCTCCGAATGACGGACGGGCGCCCGTGACGCGTGTCACCCGCTCTGAGACAAGGAGTGCGCACATGGTCCACGTGGGGGACGAGGTCGTGATCGCAAAGCCGCTCGCCGACGTCTTCACCTACGCCGCCGATATCAACCATTACGCCGACTGGGCGACCGGGGTGACCGAGCTCCGACCCGACGCAGCCGATCTGGGCGCCTTCATCATGAGGCGCGACGTCGGCGGGCGCCAGATTGCCACTCGTTTTCGCGTGGTCGAACTCGTGCTCAACAGACACTTCACACTGCGCGGCGTGTCCGCGGGGTCGCCCTGGACGAGCACGGTCACATTCGAGTCAGTTGACGGAGTCACTCGTGTCCGTGAGGCGCTCGAGCTCGAGGTCCGCGGCGCCGCGCGCCTCATATCCCCGCTGCTACGCCGCGTGATTTCGAAGACCAATCGCGCTGATCTGGACGGTCTCAAGCATCGGCTCGATATGGGATAGAATCAACCCAGCGTCACTCCCAAAGGGGTTTGACAGGTGACGGCGGGCCTGGTACACTCGTAACCAGTGATGAGAGTTCATAGGTGACGGAGGTACCAAAAATGTGGGATCTGCAACTTCTCGAGTTGGCCCAGATCACCGAGCAGGAGCAGCAGCGCGCAGCCATGATGGCCACGGCACGGCGCATCGCACGCCGTCAGGCCAGGTCGGCGCAAGGCGGAGGGCTACGCTCCTACGTGATCACGCTCGGCGGGCTGCGGCCGGCGTCGCCGAGGCTGTCGCGGCCCTGCACGGCGGGGCCGGCGGTGGAGCGTTGATCCGTCGCTAGGCGGTGGCGAGGGCGATCGTGTCCTCGACCTGGCGGCGACGGGATTCGTCGATCTCCGTCGCCGCGCGTTCGTCGTCGGCCATCACGGTGTCGAGGTTCACGCTACTGTAGCCGAGGACTTCCATGTCGGAGAAGGCCTTGCGGATGTTCTCTCCGAAAAGTCCCACGTCCTTGAGCGTCGGCACGATGCGCGTGAAGAGCAGGCTTCTGAACTGCATCTGCGCCTCGCAGTTGCGCACATAGTCCAGGCATTCCTCGACAGGGAGACCGAGGTTCTGCCATAGCTCTTCCGCGAGGAAGCGGTCGCGCATCAGGTAGCACGCCTCGACGCAGAACTCCTCGCGCTCCGCGCGCTCATGCTCGGAGAGCTGCGGATAGAAGTCGCGCAGCGCGAGCCGGCCGAACGCCACGTGGCGAGCCTCGTCCTCCATGACGTAGGCGTTGACCGCCCGCGCGAGGGGGTTGCTGGCGATGTCGCGAATGAGGCCGAATGCCGCGAGCGCCAGTCCCTCGATGAGCAGCTGCATGCCGAGATAAGTCATGTCCCATCGCGAATCCGTCACGACGTCGTTGAGCAGCGCCTTCAAGTGTTGGTTGAGCGGATACGCAAGCTCCAGCTTCTCCTGCAGAAACCGCGAGTACGTTTCGACATGGCGCGCCTCGTCGACGACCTGCGTGGCCGCGTAGAACTTGCTGTCGAGATCCGGGACTGTCTGCACGATCTTCGCCGCGCAGATCAGCGCACCCTGCTCGCCGTGCAGAAATTGCGAGAACTGCCACGTTGCCATGTGATGGAACACCTGGGCGCGGTCACGCTCACCCATCTTCTCCCAGATGTCTGAGCCGTATATCGGCACGTACGCCTCCGGACCGCCG
>Ga0307471_100000362_pt1 | contig 23172 bp, 24 predicted proteins | sample atmos_gasesAM3C__2_FD_204566 | JGI IMG/M metagenome (GOLD analysis project Ga0307471, IMG submission 204566) | Hardwood forest soil microbial communities from Morgan-Monroe State Forest, Indiana, United States - atmos_gasesAM3C_515 | ecosystem: Environmental > Terrestrial > Soil > Temperate...
GATCTCCCAGTGGACGCGGCCGGGTGGGTGGCGCGCTGCAGGCGTCATCTCGGCGTGCTCGCTCCCGAGCACTTGACGGCTGCGCTGCAGCCGCTGGCGAGTCCATACAGGCGGCTGAGTCGCAGCAGCCTGCTTGTGATGCTGCACTAGCGGTCGCAGTACGTGGTCGTCCATGACCGGCTCGGATTCGTCGTCCTCGCGCTGGCCGGCGTCGGTGCTGTGTGGGCGCTCGTTTCGCTGAGCCGCCCGGACACGCTCCCGGCGTTGCGCGCATATCTGCGGCTCACCACCTTGACCGTGGCCGTGCAAGGGCTCATCGGCATTGCGCTTGTCATCTCCGGCCGCCGGCCCGATCCGTTGCACTGGTTCTACGGCGCCGCAACGCTGCTGGCGCTGCCGCTTGCGATGTTCATCGGCAGCCGGCTGAGCGATCGCGAGGAGCACGTCTGGGTGCTCGGCGGCGCCGTGGCGACGCTGCTCTTCGCGTTGCGCGCGGTCACGACCGGATAACGTGGCTCTTGATACCTGAGGGACAGGAATTCCGTTGAAGGCATACGCCTGCTCCCAAAGTTCCTCGCGGGTCGCGCCGAACTTGAGCTGAATTGAACACCAGGGAGCGAATCCCGCGCAAGCCTCCTGACTCCGAACGTGCAGATGCACCACCGGCGGAGGTGCGCGAATTTCCCAGCTCTGGGTAGTGCGTCAGTCTGAATCCGGCGGCCACCCGTAAATCGCCCATCGAACTAGGGCATCAGTAGTGAGGCGTAGTCCGACTCAAAGAGCTTGGGGCTGTCCTGCGTCAGGGCCAGGCGCTGCTCGCAGTAGAGCCGCCAGTACGCCTGCCACTCGGTGGTGTCAGGAGGGATGTAGTCCACCTTCAACCCCATGCTGGACGCGTCATCGCTATCGATGACGGCGCTGTGCTGTGTGAGCCATTTGGCGTTGTCGGTCAACTGGGCCGCGACGAGGGTCCAGTTGCCCTCGCGCAGCATCCCTTGCTTGAGCAGAGATTCAGCGAGTTGGGTCGAACGCTTGAGTGCCTGCCGGCAGATGTCGACCAGCGCCGGATCGAAGGACGCAAGCAATTGCCTCTCTGCGTCGGCGGTCTTGCCATCTTTGTAGGTGCCCGGGGCATTGATCGTGTCGACGAGGCGATCGTATGCATCGACGTAGGAGTGGGCGGGTCGGTAGCCCTTGTCGGGGATGCGGATCTGAGGATCGATCGGCCCCAGCTCCGACGTGTCGCTCATCACGATGGAGTCAGCCCCGATGCAGATGAGCGTGCCTGCGCTCTTGGCGAAGTCGGGCACGATCACTCGGAATGTTCCGGTGCCGGCCACGCGACGTCTGAGAATGCCGGCCATCTTGACGGCCGCGTCGATGTCCCCTCCTGGGGTGTTCAGCATGAAGTCCAGCTCAGCACCGATGGGCACGCGGTGGAGGGTGTCCATCAGCGGGAGAACGTCATCTCGGGTCAGCGTGGCATATTCGGACACATAGCAGACGAGCCGTCGACCGGTCGCGTTTTGTATATGCCGGATCACCTCCTGACGCCGATACCGAGCGAGGTGGATCGCTCGGAAGAGCGGAGTCTGTGGCGGGATTGCCAACGGATCAGGGCTTGTACCTGCGTCGGCGGCTGCAGCGTCCGGGGCGTCGCCGCTTGGGGTTATCGACTCGCCATCTGGCATCAGCGCGCCCTCGGATTATTGGAGTTGACTGCCCATCTGACGCGACCCGCCCGCAGCCAGAAATGGCAGCGGCGCGAATCTTCGGTCACGTCAACACTGGGATACAAGGACGGATGCCCCGCACCGGACAGACGCCAATGCGGACGCATGGATTCATTCAGCGGCACCAGCAGGCGATGGCCACGCGAGCATGGGCAGTCGAACGCTATCCATGATGGAGCCCCGCCGTTGTTCACTACCACCATGCTCTTGTCTGGCAGTGTGGCTGGAACAAGGTCGACGGCATCGACGGTCCCGACGACTCCATACCTCCGCCGCGGTCGTCGCTGCCACCAGGGCACCGAGGCTCGGCCGTCGGAATCGGCGGTCTTCAGGCTGCGCGCCACGTTCGGTCAAGGAACTGCTCGCGGTCACCGATCCCAAGCGAGCCGGCGTCCGGATCGCAGTAATGCCCGCTGCGAGGCAGGAGGATGTTGGTGCTCAGCTCGCGATCGTGACACCGTATCAACGTCTCGCTTGGTTCTTCGTCTGGCCCGTAGGCGATGAACCGCTCGAGCAGCTCGGCCACGGCAACGCTCGCCACCATGGACGTGAACGGCACCACCGCAGGCTCAACGGCGCCAAGTTCTGGTGCGTATCCCTCGGTCTGCAGCGAATGAAGTTCTGCTCGATCAAGCTGCTCCGCCCGGGCGCGCTCCATGTCGACCCGTCCGCGGCATACCAAGCAGGCTCGCCCTGGGGTCAGGACTGTGACCCGTCCGTGGATCCCGTCAAGGCGCCCATCGCTGGAACTGATGAGGACGCCGAGGTCGATCACGGGCAGCAAGTAGTGGCTGCTGAGGCGAGAGAGCACGAGTCGGCCCGCGTTGTCATCGGTGCAGCCGAACACGATGTCGCAGGCCGTCAGCATGCGCGCCACCGTCTCGTCGGTCACGGTGCCGACCACGGCATCGACCATGACGTCGGGAGCGATCCGCGCGATATGAGAGGCGAGCACCTCCGCCTTCGGCTTGCCGACGTCCCGAGGAGTGGAGCCGTAGACGCGGGTCACGTTGCTGTCGGATAGGTCTTTGGGATCGACCAAAAGCATGTGACCAAAGCCGAGGCGAGCCAACTGCTCGGCCACAGCCGACCCCGTGCCGCCAGATCCGACGATGCCGACCCGAAGGCGTGAGAGCACGCGCTGGATATCTCCGCCGAAGGCGCGGACCTGGCGGTCGAACATCGTCGGGATGTCGGCTCCGTCGAGGACATCCTCCGCGGACAGGAGTGCCCAGCGCTCACCGACGACGAACACACGATCTATCGACTTGGTCCCACCCCCGTCGATGGACATCCCGGTGAAGCGGAACGCCGAGGGTGTAGGCGCCGCGACCAAAGATCCGTAGACGTCCGTATCGAGGCGGATGCGAAAGGTGTTGCGGAGCTCGTCATCGACGGCGTGGTCGTGCTCGCTGCGCCTGGGGTCGGCATCACGGCCTGGATGCGTATGCAGCCATACCGCCACGGCACCGAGCGACTCGGCGCGCTGCAGCGCGGGCACGTAACCGCCTGAGCGGATGGTCATGCCGACGGCGGTACGCCGGGTGTATTCCTCTTCGGGCACCCAATGCAGCTCGCGACCGAGAAGCTTCAGCCCGGCGGCCGACCGCGCGACTCCGGCGATGAGAACGCCCGCGGCCTCGACATCCTCCCGAGCGTGCTGAGCGATCTCGTCCGCGAGCCAAACCGGGAGCACGAGAGTAGTCGGGAGTTTCACGCGGCCTGCACCCTTGAGGCCAGCGCGAACTCCGCCCGGATCAACGCGAGGAAGCCCTCCAGCGAGTCCCTGCCGGGTTGCCACTGCCCGGGTGTGAAATGCCTGGACCAGCGCTGCCAGGTCCGCCCGAGGTGCATCTCGCTCGACTGCGTGCCGGGAATCTGTGTGCCGTCAGCTCGCAAGATCGCGGGGTCACACCACCACATATCGGGCGGCACGTCGGGAAATCCCGGCACCAGCCGCAGGAGCACGTCAGTCCTCGGGACACTGAGCCCTGAGGGAAGTACCCAGCCAGGAAACAGAGCGCAGGTCATACCGCCGTCGACGACGACCTCGTGGGCGATGCCGCGGTCGACGAGGAACTTTCGCTCTGATTCCGGGAGGCTCAACTCAACGATCTGTCTTGATTCCGGGGTTGATATGGCGTGGAGCAGTGAAGAAGCGAAGTCCGTCGCGGATCTCGACGACTTCGGAGTCGGCGATCAGGCGATCGGTTTGTCCTGGGCGAACCTCGTAGAGGTCGCGGGTCTCATCGATGGGGGGAGTCGGCACGTGGCGCAGCTCGGCGCCGGTCATGTCAGCCTTGGTCACCGTGTAACGGACGCGGTCGATCTGGATGTGGAACTCGTGAGGGTGGCCTCCCTCCGCGTGGACTTCGGTCATTGGCGTCTCCGGATGGGCTTCTGCAACCATGATACCACTATACCACAGTGGTTGACAGCCAAAACACCGCTGTGCACAATGGATCCCATGCAACCCTCCAAAGCCATGACCATCCGCCTCTCAGCCGAACAGGCCGACGAGCTCCAGACCGTCGCAGCCGTCGACGACATGCCGATCGCCGAAGTGATCCGTGCCGCGGTCGCCGAGCACGTCGAGGCGCGCAAACAGGACCAACACTTTCAGGAGAGCCTTCGCGAGCGCATCGAGCGCGCGCAAGCGATGCTGCGTACGCCTTCGGCACGCTAGTACACCCGATGGCGGATTGGCAGGCCGCTCCCTCCTCGCGATTCGCCGAGTAGCCCGCTACTCAGCGATCCGGCGGGGAATCTGTGCGAGGTATTCCTCACCGATCACGAGAACCGCTGCGTAGTCGGCGTCCGCGAACGTCGTCATCCAGGGCTTTTGCAAGCCGGTGATCACCGCGATCGCCGGCCTGGGCAGGCCGAGCCTCTCCAGCTCCTCGTCACCGGGATTCTCCAGACGGCAGAAGAGCCGGTACTGGCTGCGGTTGGGTGCGCCCTGCTTGCGCACCTCATAGTAGCCGTGCATGTCGCCATGCATCGCCTCCCACAACCCCCCGCCAGAGAATCGCGGAGGGGGCGCAGCGGCGACCGCTTCAAGCACCGCGAGCATCGTCGCGCGCACATTGGTCGGGCAACCCCTCAGGAAGTCGAGGGACGGCGCGCTGTCGTCGGCGCGGCGGTGGTAGACGACGTCCCAGGTCATGAACCCGGGAGCTTATCGAGCGGCGGCAGCCACCTTCCGAGGATCTTCCTCGGCCTGAGGCACCACCCGAAGCTCGGCACCGAGGGCGCTCGCGAGGGCGGCAATGGTACGCAACTCGGGGTTGACCTCGGCGGTGAACAAGCGGCGAATGGCGGCGGGTTGCTTCCCGATCCTCCGCGCCAGATCGGCCTTGGAGCAGCCAGCCTGGAGACGCAAGCGGTCCAGCGCGGCCATGACCTCGTCGACCTGGGCGATCTCGGCGCTGGCGCGCTCGTACTCTGCCCGAAACTCGGGGTCGGCAAGCTGCTCCTGTAGAAAGCGCCGATGGCGCGTGGTGTCCACTGGTGATCCTCCGTGTGTGTACCCAGAGCGTAACACAGGTATTACGCCCAGGCAACCCTAACGGTGAAGGCGAACTTGACCAGGGCCGCCTCGACTATGGCCCGGACTTGTTTACGCGTGATCGCTTGACTGTGTACGCGTGATCGTATATTCTCCGGCTCATGAAGTACACGCACCTCGCAGGACAGCCCTTGGCCAATCGCCACCTGGTGATCGTTGATGCCGAAAATCTCACCGGCTGTGCAGTGCCGTCGGCGACCCATGCAGCCTTGTCGCATTCAGCCTTGGTCCATGCCATTCCCGACCTGGACGCATCGTTCGTTGTCGTCGCATGCAACCACCTGGCGGCTCCCACTGTGTCGTGGGAGTGGAAGCGTGCTAGGAAGCTCTGGCGCTCTGGCCCGAATGGTGCGGATCTGGCTCTCCTCGAAGTGCTACATACCGAGGACGTCGCCGGGCGCTTTGACCGCGTGACCGTCTGTTCGGGCGATGGCATCTTCGCGGAGACAGTCTCGATGCTCGCCGCGTTGGGTATCCGGACGACGGTGGTCGGGCTCGCCGGCCACATCTCGGCGGCTCTGCGGTTGGCGGCCACGATCACGATAGAGCTGTCGACTCCCGACGAACCGGACACGATGGTCGCGGCATGACCGACGACAAGACCGCGGCCGCTCCCACGAACGATCTGATCGGGATGGCCGATATCGCGCAGATGGCAGGACAGAGCCGAGCGACCGTGGGGAACTGGAAGCGTCGTTATCCGGACGGCTTCCCCAAGCAGCGGGGAAGTTCGCCCCGTGGCCCTCTCTATGACGCTGCCGAGGTGGTGACGTGGCTTGCTTCGCAGATCCGCCCCTCGGCCGAGGACAGCGACGTCGCGACAGCCGCGTTTGAAATGGCCGACACGATGAGAGCCGATGTTCCGATGCAGGAGCAGCTCCCTCTTATTCTCGCGCTCCTTTCCGCCGGCCGCGACATTGTGCCTGGGTCGAGAATTTCCTATCTGGACCTGGTTAACGCGCTGGCTCAGGTTCTCGACCTGGCTGGTGAAGATGTTCGCGTTCTCAGCGCGCTCAACCTGGCCGATCGGCATGCCGAGCGGCTGGTTGTGATTGCGAACCGAATCGAATCGCCCCCGACTTTGGACGACATCTCTGGTCTCTTGGATAGGTTCCGCTTGGGGTTCGGTGTCCATGACACGCCTCTCGGAATCGCGAAGCTCATGGCGGCTTTGGCGGGTCCCGGTCACGCCTTCTATGACCCCTGTCTTGGCTTCGGGACGCTGCTCGCCGCCTGCTCGCGGGAGGGGGGCACATCACAAAGACAGGTACTTGCTGGGCAGGAGGTCTCTTCGGTGGTCGCGCTGTGTGCGCGATTGGTATTCCGAATGCTTGGGATACCTGTGGATATCATCGTCGCGGACAGCCTAGCGAGGGATGTCCGTCCGGGCACGACATATGAACGTGTCGTCGCGGACCTACCGATGGGCCAGCGGCTGCTGCCCGAGACGCTGAGCCAAGAGGATCCTCGGTGGACCTTTGAAGATCCAGGAGCAACCGGCGCAGGCCCAGCGTGGATACAAGAGTGTCTTCATCATCTCGCTCCATCGGGGCGCGCGGTACTTCTTGTGACCCCGTCAGCACTGTTCGCGAAGGCCCGAGCCGGTCGTTTGCGCCAACGGTTGATTCGAGCCGACCTGCTCGACGCCGTCGTTGCGCTACCGCACGGCTTGCTTACTCACACCCCCGTCGCCTTGGCATTGCTCATCTTTCGTCGGGATCGACCTCGACACGGATCGGGCGCGCCGGGCCCTGTCCTCATCGGCGAGATTCCGAGTACGGGCAGCGGTCGTGCGCGTGCCCTCGACGAGGCGGCGGCGAGCGCTTTCGCTGCTGGATATCGCGCATGGTCCGACGGAGCAGAAGATGTTCCGGCATTTAGCCGAGCTGTCACATATTCCGAATTGGCGGAGAACGAGTTCGTGCTCCAACCGCGCAGACACGTTCCTACCGCGACTGGCGACGCGATGCCCGGCCTCCAGGAGCTCGGCGAACGGCTCGCTATTGCCCTCAAGGCGGCGCAGGGCGCTGAGACGTTTATCGCTGACTACCTCAAGGGCCCACGCTGATGAAGCAAACGATCCATCTCGGCGACACCGGGTTTTTCACTATTCTTCGCGGCCCAAGTCCATCGGCCGTGGCGCCCATCGGGAGCCTGGCGGTGCATTCACCACACACTCTATTCAATGACCTGCCACCGGTTGGGTTCCTCGACGTAAACAAGGCCGCCCAGTACCCCCGCACCTTGCCCGACGACATACTCATCGCAATCGCGCATCCCGGGAAGCGATATGTGTATCGGGTACCGCGTGACCGGGAGCCGTTCGTTCCGACGAACCACTGGGCGCTTGTGCGCGTTTCGTCGCCGTCCATAACCAGCGCCGACTACTTGGAGACTTGGTTCCTAACTCCGGCCTTTCGCGCGGAGCTGGACCGCCACGCGACCGGTCAAACCATCCAGCGAGTCAGCCTCGCGGACTTTCAGAAGATCGCCATTCCGCTTCCGCCACTGGACGTTCAGCGTGAGGCCGCACATACAATCCGGGGCCTGCAGGACGCTGAACAGAGATATCGCGACGTCATCGATGCCATCAGAGCTCTGAAAGAGAGAGAACTCGCAGAACTCGCCAACCGACTGACAGCCGATCCAGCGGGGGAGGAGGGACAAAGATGATTACCGGTGACATCAAGGCGAAGGTCGATAGGATCTGGGATGCGTTCTGGGCGGGAGGGATAGCCAACCCGATGGAGGTGATCGAGCAGATCACCTATCTGCTATTTCTCCGCCGATTGGACGACCTTCACACCCTCGAGGAAAACAAGGCCGCTCGGCTCAAGAAACCTATGGAGAGCCCGGTGTTCCCGTCGGGGAAAGACCCCCGAGGCCGGCCGTACCAGGACCTGCGCTGGTCCCGCTTTAAGAACTTCGCACCGACCGACATGTTCGCGGTGCTCAGCGAGCATGCATTCCCCTTCCTCCGCACGCTCGGCGGCGACGGCTCGACCTACGCGCATCACATGAAGGACGCGCGCTTTACCATCCCGACACCCCTCCTGCTGGCTAAGGTGGTCGACTTGGTCTCCGACGTGCCCATGGAGGACCGGGACACTAAAGGCGATCTCTACGAGTACATGCTCAGCAAGATTGCCAGCGCTGGGCAGAACGGTCAGTTCCGAACGCCCCGTCACATCATCCGGCTGATGGCTGAGATGACCGCACCGCAGCCGACTGACATCATCTGCGACCCGGCGTGCGGAACCGCCGGATTCCTCATCGCGGTGAGCGAGCACCTCCGCGATACGTTCCCTGACCTGCTTCACGACGAGAAGCAGCGACGGCACTTCCACCACGAAGCCTTCCACGGTTTCGACTTCGACAACACGATGCTGCGCATCGGCAGCATGAACATGCTCCTGCACGGCATCGAGAACCCCGACATCCGCTACCGCGACTCCCTGGCTCAGGACCACGCTGGCGAGGAGGAACGCTACACCCTGGTCCTAGCCAATCCGCCATTCGCCGGATCGCTCGACTACGAGACCACTTCCAAGGATCTGCTCAAGGTGGTGAAGACTAAGAAGACGGAGTTGCTCTTCCTCGCCCTCTTCATTCGATTGTTGAAGCCCGGCGGCCGGGCGGCAGTGATCGTGCCCGAGGGCGTTCTATTTGGGTCGAGCAACGCCCACAAGGCGCTACGCAAGATGCTCATCGACGATCAGAAGGTCGATGGTGTGGTGTCCTTGCCAAGCGGTGTGTTCCGACCGTACGCAGGTGTGTCCACCGCGATCCTGATCTTCACCAAGACAAATTCTGGTGGCACAGACAACGTCTGGTTCTACGACATGCATGCAGACGGGTGGTCGCTCGACGACAAGCGAGCGGCACTTCTTCCCGAGGAGAAGTTGGGCGTGTCGCCGAAGGTTCCGTTGGCCGCTGAAGAGCACGAGAAGAACAACCTTCCTGACACGCTCGCCCGCTGGTCCCAGCGCGACAGCGAGGAGCTGAAGCGAGTGAGGACGGAGCAGAGCTTCTGCGTCCCCAAGACGGACATCGTTGCTCAGGGATATGACCTCTCCTTGAATCGTTACAAGGAAGCGGTTCTTGACGAGGTTGACCACAAGCCGCCCTTGGCCCTTCTAGCGGAGTTAGGTGCGCTGGAACAAGAAATTCAAGATGACATGGCGGAGTTGGAGGCGATGCTCCGTTGACCATTGCATCTCCGAGTCGGCTTGAAGTCAACGTTGTTCCTCTGAATGATGTGGCGCACTTCATTCGTGGAGTGACATTCAAGCCAGAGGATGTCGTCCCCGTCGGAACGCCTGGATCTGTCGCATGCATGCGAACCAAGAACGTTCAAGCCACGATAGACCTCGCAGATGTCTGGGCTCTTCCTTCGGTGCTAATCCGGCGCGACGACCAATTAGTCGCCCCCGGTGACCTGCTCGTATCAACGGCCAACAGTTGGAACCTTGTTGGCAAGTGCTGCTGGGTACCGACGTTGCCGTGGCCGACCACCTTCGGCGGATTCATTTCAGTGCTGCGCCCGGACCCAGGAATGGTCTACCCCCGGTATCTATTCCATTGGTTCGGTTCCCAGCACACGCAGGAGGCGGTGCGCAGCTTTGGCCAGCGGACGACCAGTATTTCGAATCTGAATATCGAGCGCACACTTGCCCTCCAAATCCCCCTGCCACCGCTGGCGGCGCAGCGGCGGATTGCGGACGTTCTGGACAAGGTGGATGGGTTGCGGGTCAAGAGGCGGACGGCGTTGGCCGGGGTGGATGCGATCGCCCAATCCATGTTTGAGGACATGTTCGGGGATCCTGATAAGTATCCTCCCGGTACCCTGGAAAGTGTCGCAGAGCTCAGGCGCGGACCCTTCGGAGGCGCGCTGCGCAAAGAGATCTTTGTCGATGCTGGTTACAGGGTTTATGAGCAAAGCAATGCCATTCAGGATGACTTCAATACGGGCCGCTACTTCATTGACGCAACTAAGTTCGCATCCATGCGGACGTTTGCCGTTGAGCCCGACGACCTGATTGTGAGCTGCTCGGGAACACTTGGTCGAGTCGCGATTGTTCCACCTGATGCAGCTCCCGGGGTGATCAATCAGGCTCTCCTGCGAGTTCGCCCAAAGGCAGACCGCGTCACGCCGCTGTTCCTCAAGATGTTCCTCGCGTCATCGGCGACTCAGTCCGCGCTGACGGGGCTCGGTCGCGGAACTGGGCTCCAAAACTTTCCACCGATGGAAGAAGTTCGCGCGTTGCGCGTACCGGTTCCACCACTCCCCGCCCAACATCATCTTGCCGCCCGGATGTCTGTCTTGAGCAAGATGAAAGAAGGAATGGCCGCCTCGCTCGCCCAACTCGACGACCTATTCGCGTCGCTCCAACACCGCGCATTCCGAGGCGAGTTATGAGCAACTTTGCCTTCGTCGCGGCCGAGTGGCCCGACATTCATGAGGCCGCGACCAAAGCCGAGCGCGACGCAACAACCGATCCACGAACCTCATGCTTCTACGCCCGCCGCGCAATCGAGTTGGCGATCCGCTGGCTGTACACAGCGGACCCGGCGTTTCGCCTGCCGTACGACGACAACCTTTCTGCGCTGCTCCACGAGCCCAGCTTCAAGAACGCCGTTCCAGAGGCAGTTTTCAATAAGGCGCTGCTCATTTCGCGTATCGGCAACCGCGCCGTGCACGACCATCGCGCGATTCCGGAGACGGCGTCTACGGCGGCGGTCAAAGAGCTCTTCCACGTCAGCTACTGGCTAGCACGCACGTACGGGCGCGGCGCCAAGCCGGACCCGACGGCAACGTTCGACTCGGCGGCAATCCCGTCGGGTACCGCGACCTCCGCGCCGTCCGTCGCCAAGATGCAGGAACTCGAGTCGGCTCTGACCGAGCGCGACGAAAGGCTCACGAACCTCCTAGTTGAGAAGGAGACCCTCGACGACGAGATCACGCGGCTCCGCGCCGAGGTTGCCAAGGCCAAAGCAGAAGCGGCTCCGCATGCCGATACCCACGACTACAGCGAAGCCGAGACACGCGATCAGTTCATCGACCTGTTGCTCCGCGAGGCCGGCTGGCCGCTCGCTGAGGCACGCGATCGCGAATATGCCGTCACCGGAATGCCCAATGAGGCGGGCGAAGGGTTTGTCGACTACGTGCTGTGGGGCAATGACGGTAAGCCCTTAGGGCTGGTCGAGGCTAAGCGCACCAAGAAGGATCCGAAGATCGGCAAGCGCCAGGCCGAGTTGTACGCGGACTGTCTCGAAGCGGAATTCGACCAGAGGCCGGTCATCTTCTACACCAACGGCTACACCCACTGGTTGTGGGATGACGCAATGTATCCGCCGCGGGAAGTTCAGGGCTTCTATACGAGGGACGAGCTTGAGCTCATCATCCAGCGACGGACCACCCGCAAATCGCTCTCCTCTGAGGAGATCAGCGCCAAAATCGTCGAGCGCTACTATCAGACTCGCGCGATTCGGCGGATCGGCGAGTCGTTCGACGCCGATAGGCAGCGTAAAGCGCTCCTGGTCATGGCCACGGGAGCCGGGAAGACACGCACGGTCATCGCCCTCGCCGACTTGCTGATGCGCTGCAACTGGGCCAAGCGCGTACTCTTTCTCGCGGACCGAATTGCGCTCGTCAACCAGGCCGTCGGTGCCTTCAAGTCACATCTCCCCGATTCGTCACCGGTAAACCTCGTCACCGAAAAGCAGGGAGACGGTAGGGTCTACGTCTCGACGTACCCGACCATGATGGGGCTCATCAACGAGATGCAGGACGGGAAACGGCGCTTCGGCGCCGGTCACTTCGACCTCATTGTCATCGACGAAGCCCATCGCTCCGTCTACCAGAAATACCGGGCGATCTTCGACTACTTCGACTCTCTCCTTGTCGGCCTCACCGCCACACCGAAGGACGAGATCGACATCAACACGTACCAGCTCTTCGACTTGGAACGCGGTGTTCCAACTGATGCTTATGACATCAATGAGGCCGTCGCAGACGGCTTCCTGGTACCGCCGCTCGCCGTCTCGGTTCCCGTCAAGTTCCCTCGCCAGGGCATCAAGTATGCGGATCTCCCCGCCGACGAGCAGGAGATGTGGGACACGCTTGATTGGGATGACACCGGTGCCGTGCCCAGCGAGGTTGCAGGCAGTGCTCTCAACAACTGGTTCTTCAACGAGGACACCGTCGACAAGGTCCTCGAACACCTCATGACCAAAGGCATTCGCGTCGCAGGCGGCGACCGACTGGGCAAGACCATCATCTTCGCTAAGAGCCAGAAGCACGCGGAATTCATCGTCGAGCGATTCGATGCCGCCTATCCTGCACTGAAGGGCACCTTCGCACGGTGCATCTACTCCGGCGTGACATACGCGCAGAGTCTCCTCGACGACTTCTCAACCACGGGTAAGGCACCGCACATCGCTGTCTCCGTCGACATGCTCGACACTGGGATCGACATCCCCGACATCGTCAACCTCGTCTTCTTCAAGCCGGTGTGGTCCAAGACCAAGTTCTGGCAGATGATCGGGCGCGGTACACGGCTTCGTCCCGACCTCTTTGGACCGGGGGACGACAAGGTCAACTTCTTCATCCTCGACTACTGCGGGAACCTGGAATTCTTCGATGTGAATCCATCAGCCACGGACGGGCGGATAGGAGAGCCCCTGAGCAAGAAGCTATTCACCACCCGCCTTGACCTGATCGCCGAGTTGGACAGTTTGGAGCCCGCGCCGTCGGGTGATGGTCTGACCCTTCATGACGCCCTGCCATTGGTTGGTGGACTGCGTGATGACACCGCCGCACTCCTGCATGGAGTTGTGGCTGGGATGAACGTGCACAATTTTGTCGTCCGCCCCAAGCGCGCGTTTGTTGAGCGGTTCTCCAAACCAGAGGCGTGGGACTCACTCGCAAAGGCCGACTTTCACGACCTTGCCACCGAAGTTGCCGGGCTTCCCTCGGATGTCGAGTCCGAACAAGAGGAGGCCAAGCGGTTCGACCTCCTCATGCTCAATCTCCAGCTCTCAGTCCTTCGGCACGAGCCGCGCTTCGCGAAACTGCGAGATCAGGTTGTGACGATCGCCGGCCTCCTGGAGGAGAAGGCGAGCATCCCCATGGTCAAAGATCACCTGGCGCTCATCGCCGAAATCCAGTCCGACGACTGGTGGGCCGATGTGACCGTAGCCATGCTGGAGCAGGTGCGCAAGAAGTTGCGCCTACTGGTGCAGTTCATCGACAACCGCCAACGCAAGCCTCTCTACTCCGATTTCCAGGACGAGATAGGCCCGGAGACAGAGTTCAGCCTCATTGGGGTGATGCCGCTGGAGTCGATGGAACGCTTTCGCTCCAAGGCCCAGGCCTTTCTGCGCGCCCATGAGGATCACATCGCCATTCATCGCCTGCGGATGAACAAGCCTCTAACCGCGACCGATCTGGAGGCGCTGGAGTTCATGCTTGCCGAGAATGGGATCGGTGATGCGGACACCATCGCAAGAGCCAAAGAGGAGAGCCAGGGCCTCGGCCTGTTCGTGCGGTCCCTGGTGGGTCTGGATCGAGGGGCAGCGAAGGAGGCGTTCGCTGACTTCCTGTCGGGTCGGACGTTGACGGCGAATCAGATCGAGTTCGTGAACATGATTGTGAATCACCTCACCGAGCAGGGCGTCATGAGCGCCGCCTTGCTGTACGAGTCACCGTTTACGGATCTGACGCCGCAGGGTCCAGAGGGTCTGTTCTCTTCGGACGAAGTCGATGAGCTCGTGGCGGTGTTAGACCGGTTGCGGGCTACCACGCTGGCTGCTTAACGGTCGGCTCCTCGCTCGGGCGCTCCCGCGCTATGCGGAACGTCACCCCGGCAGAGAAGCCGCATCGATTCAGCTCGTATTCAGAATGTCGTGCTCAGATTGATGTGGTCGGGGCGCCCGGGCTCGAACTGGGGAACTGCATCCCAGCGGCGCCTAGCCACGAGCGGCCCCGCCCTGTGCCTCAACGCGCTTACATTCCGATTACTTTCGTGACGAGCCAGGCCGTCCATTGCCGCAGGTGAAACTGTCTGAGAGATAAGGCCACGATGCGCCGAAGTGAGCGCGATGCATGCGACGGCAAGTCCGCGGAGAGATGGCGGATGCGAGGTCAGAGCCGACGATGACGACGGCGTGTTGTTGAGTAACGAGGGATGGCTGCGCGCGGCGGTCTTTGGATGCTGCTGTGCACCGCCCTCCCTAATAGCGCAGTTACCGAACCACCCCGCGGCCGGCCGAGCGACCCGGCGCACGCGCCGACCTCCGCTCCTCTCGCTGCTGACGACGGTACTCAGCTCGCGTGACATGGGGAGGCGTCAGTTCAGTGACGCGGCGCTCCGCCGTGGCTTGCTCCTTCCGCCAATTGACCCCGGGGATCCGCAGGCGGGCACACTCAGCCACCGCGTCAGCGATGGCCTGCCAGGCAGCCGCCCTGGCCGGGCTGGGCGCCCGCCCTCCGTAGAGAACGCCGAGGTGACTGGCGACCGAGCGCGCATGACGCCACCGGCGCCAGGCGCGGTTCTTAGCCGCGCGCTCTGTGCGCTCTTCGCGAGCCTTCCCGCGTGCAGCACGGTCAGACGCGCAGTCATCCTCCCAATCGGCCAACTCTGAGAGCGCGATACAGCCTCGAGGGTGTGGCCACCGCGGCAGCGACTCCGGCTCCTCTTGCTGACGCCGGCGGTAGGCAGCGGCCCGGCAGGCAGACCTGCAGAAACGCGGGGGGCGTCCTCGCCCAGAAGGAGACGGCAGCGGATTACCACAAGCGGCGCATAGACGTTCCGCCTCCCGTGTGATGTCAAGCATCACCTGGACCTGCAGTGTCAAGGATCACCCTTGAATCCAAGCCCGAACTTGCGAAGCAGTTGAGGGCGAAAAATGTAAGCACGATGTAAGCGCGTGCCCACTACAGTGGAGAGATGGCGCGGAACAGCGCCGAGAAGCCTCATGGCCAGACCGGACGCGATAACGACGATGCAAGCAGAGCTATCCATCCCCGCGACACGTGAGCCAGTCCTCGCGAGGCCGATCGATCGTGAGCAATCGAACCGCGCTATGCAATGGACCCTTGATCGCCACCAGATCGAGCGCGCACGCATCATCGCAAACATGACGTACGAGCAGCTGGCGAACGCCGCGCACATCGACCGCGCCACGCTCAGCGACATGCTCCACGGCCGGCGCAACCCAACGCTCGGATCTGTGCACGCTGTCATCCGCGCGCTCGGCCTTGATCCAGTGCCGTCCTCGTGTTCAAGTAGCCACGCGATCAGGGCACTGCCACGAACTCGGCCCATGCTGCCTTCGGGCCAAGGTCGCGCTCCGCGCTCAGACACACGTAGCGCTGCAGCACGCTGTAGTCGGAATGTCCCATCGCAGCGCGCACGCGCTCCAGGTTCCAGCCCATCTGTGTGGCAACCGTGGCGAACGTGTGCCGAAAGCCGTGCGCATGCACGCGGAATCCGACGCGATCTTCGAGCCGATCCATCATCGCGTCGATGCCCCACTTGCCATACCGACGGCCCATGCAGTTGACTAGCAACACATCAAGGTCGCTCCGCGTCCGATCCCGCGCGATGTAGCGCTTGATCGCCAGAGCCAGCCGCGACGTGATCGGCACACGGCGCGCCTTGCGGCCCTTGGCGCCGGCATCCCAGCGCACGCGCAGCTCGGCGCGGCCGCGCTCAAGCGAGTCCAACATCACGTCGGACAGCCCGTCGGGCCCTCGCACAGCCAGCCCTGCGAGCTCGCTGATGCGCACACCGGAGCCGACGAGGATACGCACCGCGACGGCCTCCTCCGGCCGCCGGCACGCCGCCAGGATCGCGCGCAGCTGGGTCACGTGGTAGACGGTGGCTTCCTTGTGCGGACGGCGCGGCGCAGGCAGCCGCAGCATCCGGCGGTCGACGGTGTAGCCGTCCAGCTCCGCCCAGGCCAGGAACGTGTGGATGGCGCGGTGCGACGCGTGCAGGGTCTCCGCCTGCAGCGGCCGCCCATCCGGCCGCGGTCGCGAGGCCATGAAGGCACGAAACGCGCGCAGGTGGTTGACGTCGATCTCCTCGACCCGCTCGACGGTCGGAACCTCACGGCGCAGCCAGGCGATCAGCTCTCCGATTCGAAGGTCGTAGAACTCGAGCGTCCGTGGCGTCAGCAGGTTGCCCTGCCGCTCCAGCCGGAAGACCTGGTACGCCTCTTCCAACGCTGTCGCGCGTCGGACTGCAGTCCCTTCGAGAACCCTCATGGCGGGCGCCTCCATGGCCGGCATTCTGCCGTCGGTCTAGTGGCGAGACCCCCGCGAAACCCCCCTGAGTCGGCATTTTCTGCAGAGCTTCCACGCGCTTCTCGCAGAGAGGCCGCGCGAATTCAGCTCGTATTCAAAATGTCGTGCTCAGTTTGATGTGGTCGGGGCGGCCGGACTTGAACCGGCGACCCCCTGCTCCCAAAGTATGGGGCCAATTCGTATCGGACAGAGCGGCCAGACGACCTGCCTCGCTTCTGGTGTCTGCTTGGTAGTGTTGTGAGCGTCAGGCGAGAGGACGCTGGTCTGGCGCACGGCCCCCTCCCATGAGCAGGGAACGCACCTACCCGTCAGACTCGCTCACACCACCGCTCCGTCCGCCAAGCGATCGCTCACGGGTTCGACGTCCAGGACAAACTCGAAAGACTGCGCGAACACTCGGTAGTTGAGGCTGATCACTACCCGGGTGTCGTGATCGTGCTGAGTCCGGATGGAGATAGGTCGGCTGCGAACCCAATCCATTCGGGCTGACACCGTGTGAACGCCGGGCGGCGGGTCGATCGTCGCGACGGATCCCTCGCGAATGCGCGCGACCACCGTGCCATCTACATACACCACCACCCGACGGATCATTCCGGCGCCTCCCGGCGACCGGGAGATGATCAACACGTGGCAAGGGTACCGAGTGCTCGTGCCACACGACAGTTCGCGGATGCTCGCCTGGCGGACGCCTCTCTTTCCAGGAGTGGCTGCCGCTAGGGTCGAACCGACTCTCGATGTCGCCTAACGCCAAGATGAGGCTCCGACCTTCGAAACGGAATCGAGTTCGCTCCTCATTCGGGGCTGAAGGCTGATCAGTGACAAGCTCCTCGCCATCGAGCCGCCAGGTGAGCAGCATCGTTTGCTGCTTGCCACCGCTATTGACGATATACGCCATGCGACCATCGGGACGAAACTCCACCGCGACCGGCTCGTCGGCGACCTTACCGAACCACTTGCCCAGCAGCCCTTGTGGGACTGCGCTCGGTTCGGGCTCTACGCGCCCGCGCTTGAACAACGGCATCTCGTGGGCTCTACCGACGCTCAGGTGGACATTGGCGATTCCTGGCCTGGACTGGCAGGGCGTCACCTGTGGTGCCCCCCACGCGAGCGCGCGAGAGCCTCGGGTAGGCTGATAAACGGATTGAAGTTCTAGCGGCTTAGCGGCCCTGTGGGACCTTGGGGAGATTACAGCGCGATCCTGCTCGCCGGCATGGCCTCACATCTGCGTCGAGACGATGGTCGGCTTCGGCTCGAACGCACCGGGCCGTTCATGCCGCCAGTCACGTTTCCTGGTGTCGGTCCAATTGTGATCACGGCGAAGGTCCGCGAGGAGCTTCAGCACAGCGAGCTGACGGGAGCAGCGTTCGTGCCTGTCGTCAAGCACCGCATCGTCAAGTTGGACTGGCGGTCGTGGAACCTGGATGCGGCTGCGCCGCTGGAGTATCCGGAGGAGGGAGAACCGGAGAACTACATCCTCGAACGGCCGCATGACCCCGCTGTTGCGATTGCCCTTGGGGACCTTTGGGAGGTGCAACTCGGGAACCACGCTGAGACCGTGCGAATTGAGGGACACTCTGCTTTGCGTGCGGATACATGGGATGCAACGGACCTATTCCATCCTGGCGGCACCCGGATCCCAGCAGCGTCGGAGCAGGCCGCCGACTGGTTTCGTCTTCGCTACCCAGAGTGGGTCTACCTCGACGAGCTCAAGATCGCTCAGGGGTGATTGGGGAACTCTGGCGTGACGGGGTGGCTTCTCACTCGGACAGCGCCCGGACGACGCCATCTCGGTGCGTGGCGCTCCTACGATGCCGCCATGAGGCTAGTGGTGAGCCGGCAGACCCCAGGCTCAGAGGCGTGCGCCCGGTGGGACGAAGCAGCCCCGACGTCGCCGCCAGAGGGTCTCCCAACTGGCATCTACGACCGCCACCAAAGGCAAGTGCGGCTCCTCGACGGTGAGGATCCCGACGCTGCGTTCGACCGCATTCGAACGCAGTTGTTTGCGTATGACATCTTCCCTTCGAATCTCATCCGTTTCGTTATCTGTCCCGGACGCACCGTCGAGCCGGGCGCGCCAATCGTCCAGCGAGCAGGGGTCGGTCCGATAAGGCTGGAGTCAGCCGTTCGCGTTGTCGACGCGTGGGATAGAGATACAGACGGGGAGCGTGACGCAGGGTTTCGGTATGTGACCCTCGCAGGACATCCGGAGCGTGGCGTCGCTTCCTTTGCTGTTCATCGTGACAAATCAGGCGAAGTCGGACTGACACTGGATGCCCGATCACAGGCAGGGACACCTGTGACCCGACTCGGCCGACCCATCGCTCGGCGCGTTCAGCTGGCCGCGACCAGGGCCGCTTTGAAGCGCCTCTCCGAAGGTGTAGGCCGCCCGTCAGGGCGTCCGCTCAAGTAGACATTGGCGGATGCTGGCCTGCTCCGGGCCGATCTCCGCTGGATCGAACTTTCTCATCCGCCACTCACGGCCACATCGACGCCGTTTTGCGTCCCCACGAACGGGGCATCAATGGACCAATCGAGTGGGTATCGTCCAGCGCCTAGCGCTCCGTTCGTGCCCACCCGAAGCTCCATTGCGAAGGTGCGCGACTCCCCGGGATTGAGCGTGGGGACAGCCGAGCAATTCAGCAGGTAGCGAGCAACCACGACGGATTTGATGGACTGTGTATAGCCTGGGCAGGGATCGAATGCCAGGGTGCGGCCTGAGACGTTGGTGAGCGTCACCGTGTAGTCGAGGGTTTTACCGAGGTGCGCTGCGCCGCTAACCGAAATCGCGACACCAAGATCTGGTTGCGGCGTGGACTCAACTGACGGAGCCGGATATCCCGGTATTTGAAATGACGACATCATGGGCGGGTATTGTGTCGGCGAAACGCAATCCGGATAGAGATCGGGTCCGAAGCCCGTGTCGAAGCGGAAGGTTCCTCCGTCGCTCAACACGACCAATACCGCCGCCACCGTGGCGTGACCACAGAGTACGTCGAGCGTCTGTAGCTGTAGAAATGCTTGCCCAGCGACAGCTCGATCCTCCGCTCCACCGTCTTGCACTCCAGGCAGCAATTCGACGCCTGCGTTGGGGTAGGTGGTGATGTAGCCGCCGTCATCGAGTGCGATCGGATAGTCGGTCACCAGATTGCCGCTCGCGTCCAGGAAGCGAACGCTCCTAGGGAATCCTCGCAGGACGCACGCGGCACCGCCATGATCGGTGAAGACCAGCTGCACCGCGTAGTGACTCAGACCAGCGCCAGCAACTCCTGTGTGAGCTCTGAGGTCGCTGCTCCGGCAACCCGGCACCCCTGCGGGCGGGGCCGCTGGTGGCGGCGTCGGCGTGGGTGTGGGCTCAGGTCCCGCCGCGACGTCAATCCAAGGCACAACTGTGGGACGGGATGATGAGACGGAAGGGCGCTGAGCGCCGGCGCCCACAGCGCCGCACGCCACCAGAACCGTGGCGCAGACGCAGAGCAAACAACGGTTCATCAGCTTTGCTGGCTCCAGGCCTGTTGACCCTCCTTGCCGCTGTTCGATGCAACAGCCTCGACCAATAAACGTGTCGAGACGATGGCGGTTACACATCCCTCGGCTTTCCGACCAGCTTTCAGGCTGGCGACCGGATCAAGAGTCATTGACGAATACTGGCCTGAGCAGCTTGTCCCGTCGCAGGCTCAGCTGTCCCGCGCGGACTCGTCACCCTCGCTAGCCGCCGGGCGCGACGCCCACAACCACAGTCTCAGCAGCATCGAGACGAACACCCAACCAATCGCGGTCCCTGCAAGCCCCCAGACCGTCTCAGGCCGAGCGCCCGACGCAGCTGAGACAATCGCCACCACCCCGAGGACCGCGGCCCAAGCGACGTGAATCCACACCCAGATCACGCGGCGGTGGCGGCGCGCTGCCTCAGCCGAGGTGGTACTGCCCATGTGGCTTGAGTCTGCGCGTCAAGGGTTATTAGCCGTCCCTGGCCTGCTCGAACTCGGCGTGCCCCGTGCTCAGGCCGGTACTGTTCGGCCGTGGGGTTTCTATTGATGCTCGGCTTCGAGTGGCGATGGTTCGCGCTCAGTGGCGCAATCCTCCTGATTCTCGGCCTCACCCTTCCTGAATCCTGGGCCTCATGGACTCTTGTTTCCCTCGGCGGCGGCTTGGTTATCGCACAAATACCCACCAGCATCTGGGCACGGCGAACTGGCAAGCAGATCGGACCATCTGCGCCTCGCCCAACGCGTCGCCGTCGCACCACTCGATAGGCCGAGGCCCTCCACGACGCGGTTCAGTGGTGATTAGCGGAGGCTGGCGTGCCCGACCAGCAACTACCTCGGCGCTGATGCGCACGTTCGATGGCCGTTTGTCCCATTCGCGCTGGTGACCTGCGCTGCGGTGTGGGTTGAAGATGGCCCGGTAGTCGCCGTTCTCTGTGCGATAGCCGGAGTTGCACTCGGTAGCGGTCAAACGCCGGCGTCCACCACCATGGGTGCACCATGCGGATCAGCAGCCTGTTCGCAAGGGGGGAACCCCTCTTCTCCTTCGAGTTCTTCCCTCCCAAGGACGACGACGGCGCCGACCGTCTCTTCGCCGCCATCGCGGCGCTTCGCGACCTCGAGCCCGCCTTCGTCTCGGTGACCCACGGCGCCGGCGGGAGCAGTCGCGACGACCGCACCGTCCGCCTGGTCGAGCGCATTGGGTGTGAGACCGGGTTGCTGCCGATGGCACACCTGACCTGTCGCGACTCGAGCGTCGACGACCTGCTCGCCGAGATCCGCGAGTACCAGGCAGTCGGCATCGAAAACGTCCTCGCTCTGCGCGGCGACCCACCCAATGGCGAGGGGCGCTTCGTCGCGCATGAGGGTGGGCTCCGCTACGGCAGCGAGCTGGTGCGCCTGCTGGCCGACAACGCCGACCTCTGCGTCGGCGCCGAATGCTCACCGGAGAAGCACGTCGAGTCGGCGAGCCTCGAGGAGGACGTCGCGGCGGCCATCCAGAAGGTGGAGGCCGGCGCCGCCTTCCTGATCACTCAGCTCTTCTTCGACAACTCGGTGTACTTCGGCTTCGTATCGCGGCTGCGCAAGGCGGGCGTCACCGTGCCGATCCTCGCGGGCATCATGCCGGTGACCAACGTCCACCAGATGTCACGCTTTACCGCCAAGATCGGCGCATCCATACCGCCGGCGCTTCGCGCCGCGCTGGAGTCGCGCTCTGACAACCCGGCGGCGGTGCTGCAACTGGGCGTGGCCTGGGCGACCCTGCAGTGCAGTGAGCTGCTCCGCGCCGGCGCACCGGGCGTTCACTTCATCACGCTGAACCGGTCTCCGGCGACGCGCGCCATCCTCAGCGCCCTACGCATCGCCCAACCCTGGCTGCGCGATTAGTGCGAGGAGCTGCCTCAGCTCGACGGTCTGGTCCGATCCGCCGCCGATGGCTCGCTCGAGGAACATTTGCGCATACTGGCGTGGACACCCATCACCTCCTTCGGGCCGCTCACGTTTGGTTTGCAGCGTGTAACGGGTTAGCTGCGATGTAGCGTCAGCGGCGGCTATCTGCTGCCGACGCCCGGAACCGCTCCCCTACTGCCTCCTCTCGCTCGGCTTCTCGTCTCATCTGGTCGAAGAACTCCTCGTCTGTGAGGATGCGCTTGCGGAGGTTGCACAGGACACACGCCGGGACGATGTTGGCTGCGTTGTTTGCCCCGCCCCGAGCCAGCGGGATCTTGTGCTCCTTGATGAGCACCCGATTCTCCTCGCCGCAGTAGTGGCAGCGGTTCTCGGCCTGCGCCTCATCTTTGCCCAAGCTGCCGACGTAAGGTCCCGTATCGGGGCTCGCATCGGTCGCAGCACGACATCGGGGTACGCCGGCGTGACGGCGAGCCCGACGATCTTCGCGAGTTGCATCCGCCGCATGTAGTCCTCGGCACACCGCAGCGCGTCTCTCTGCTTCCAGTGGTTGTGCGTGCAACCCCACAGCGCCCCGCGTCGGTCACGCACCCAGCCATTCCACTGCCATCGCTTCCAGACCCCGGAGTGCGTCATGAACCCGCCACCGGGGAGGAGGTTGCCGCGCCGGGTGAAGCCCCAGATGTGGCAGCCGTGGTTGCGCCTGTAAATCTCTCCGCAGATGGCACAGGTGGGGCGGTGCCGGTCAATTGTCGCGTTGGCCCGACGCTGCCATGCTCCGATCCTGGTCCCGCCGATGCCATGCGGGTGATCCTTCAACCACTTGCGGTAGAAGAACCGGGCGATCCACAGCCCGAGAGCGGTGAGCACCACCACATCCGCCGCAGTCTCGCCAATCTCCGGTTTGAGCAGGGCCACAATTGCGCCCATGCCGAACGCAACGAGGACGACGATGAAGGTCCACCTGGCGGTGGTCGAGAGAATGTCCCGGGCCTTCACGGGCGTATTCTGGGCGGGTCAGCCGTACGGTAGAGCCGCCATGTGGATCGGCTCCCCGGCTCAGGGAGAAAAGCTCATGGAGAGCGAATGGACAGAGATCTACGCGTCGTGGCACGACCAAGCCATTGCCCAGGGCAAGAAGGTGGTCGAGATCACGCAGGCAATACG
>Ga0307471_100000363_pt1 | contig 23165 bp, 19 predicted proteins | sample atmos_gasesAM3C__2_FD_204566 | JGI IMG/M metagenome (GOLD analysis project Ga0307471, IMG submission 204566) | Hardwood forest soil microbial communities from Morgan-Monroe State Forest, Indiana, United States - atmos_gasesAM3C_515 | ecosystem: Environmental > Terrestrial > Soil > Temperate...
AGGCACTCGCTGAAGGTCCCCTGAACTCCGCCGAGCTGGCCGCAAAGACCGGTACAGATGAACGTTATGTGCGCGAATGGCTGGGCTCCCAGGCTGCCGGCGGCTACGTCTCGTATAACGAAAAGACGCGCAAGTTCAGTCTGAGCGAAGAACAGGCGCTTCTGCTGGCAAACGAGGACAGTCCCGCTTACATTCCTGGGGCCTTCCAATTGGCTCTCGGCTCTCTTGCCGCTGTTCCCAGGATTACCGAGTCCTTCCGCTCCGGCGCAGGCATGGGCTGGCATGAGCACGACGACGACGTGTTTCATGGCTGCGAGAAGTTCTTCCGGCCGAGCTATGCAGCCAACCTTGTAAGTTCGTGGATTCCTTCTCTGCACGGTGTAAAGGCCAAGCTCGAGGCCGGCGCCAAAGTCGCCGATGTGGGCTGCGGCAAGGGAGCGTCTACCGTACTAATGGCCAAAGCATTCCCAAAATCACAATTCTTCGGATTCGATTATCACGACAAATCCATCGAGGGCGCGCGCGCCACTTCGGCCAGGGAAGGTCTCGAGGTTCGACTCAACTTCGGCGTCGCGAAGGCGAAAGAGTTTCCCGGCAAGGACTATGACTTAGTTACCGTGTTCGATTGTCTCCACGACATGGGCGATCCGGTAGGCGCGGCAACCCACGTGCGCCATTCGCTCAGCAAGGATGGCGTCTGGATGATCGTTGAACCGTTTGCCAACGACGAGCTCAAGGACAATCTGAATCCGGTTGGCCGCGTGTACTACTCTTTTTCCACTTTATTGTGCACGCCCTGTTCGCGCTCGCAGGAAGTCGCGCTGTGCTTGGGCGCGCAGTCCGGCGAAAAACGGATTCGTGAAGTGGTCACCGCAGCTGGCTTCAGCCGTTTCCGGCGTGTTGCGCAAACGCCATTCAACCTCGTCTACGAAGCTCGTCCATGAGTATATCTTACGATGGAGGCTGCTTCATGAAACGAGAACTAACCCGCTCACCTGCCGCCTTTGCCGTGAGTACTCTGTACCACTCCCCCGTAAGAGCGGTGATCGGAGATTCCACAGTCCAATCCACAATTGTGGTCGGACGACGGGCAAGCCGCAGGTAATCTCCAGCAGAGCCGATTTGCGCCATTACTTCGGGCTTGCCAAGCATCCCTGCTCAAGGGTGTAAACTCTCCAACGTTGATCCACTTGGAACGGAGCATTGCATCTAATTCCGAGCGCATCGCGCCGGTGGACCACTAGGGATAAACGTCTATGGAGGTGTTCGTGCGGCGGAGATCCTTCCTCAAAGGCGCAGGAATTGTAACCGTCGCCGTCGTGGGCGGGGGCGTCTGGCGCGCGCGGGATCAAGGAGTCTTCAGCGGAGGTGAGGGGCCGGCTTACGAGCCGTGGAAAGACTGGCGCAACATCGGAAACGATGTTCCGCTAGCGCTCGTGCGCGCAGCGATTCTGGCCGCCAGCCCGCATAACACTCAGCCCTGGCTTTTCAAGATCACCAATTCTTCAATCGATCTATATATCGACACCCAGAGGAACGTCGGCGCGCTCGATCCTTATCTGCGCGAAGAGCATATCGGCATGGGTTGTGCTCTGGAGAATTTGATGCTGGCCGCGCCAGCCAACGGATACGCAGCGACCGCGGCGCTCCTCCCTGGAAAACTTGGCCCGATTCCCGCCCAACCCAAACCACAGCTTTTGGCTCGCGTGAATCTCGCACCGGGAAAACGCGAAGAAAGCGTGCTTTACAATGCTATCCCGCGGCGCCACACGAATCGTGGTCCTTACAATCCGGGCAAAGCGATCTCGCCCGATTTGGTAGACGCACTTAACCGTCTGCCGGGCGACTACGCAGATGTAAGGTTATTCCTTTTCACGGCTGAAGCCGATCGAAAAAAGATCGCTGAGGTTAGTTCTGCAGCAAACGCGGAGATCTATTCCGATCCGGATGTTCAGCGTGGCAGCGAACGTTGGATTCGCACGAAATGGAGTTCGGTCCAGAAATACCGCGATGGCCTCACGATTGATGCCTTCGGCCTGCCTCCCATAGCTACTGCGATTGCCAAGATGATGTCTGTGCGGATGCTCCACTGGGCTGCTTCCCACAGCACCGCGAATGGCTATTCGAACCTGATGCTCAGCGCGCCGCTGATCGGATTCATCGCCGTGCGCGATCGATACGCCCAGGACCAGTGTTTGCAGGTAGGCCGAATCTGGCAGCGCGCGCATCTCTTAGCGACTGCCCACGGACTTGCCGCACGCCCCTGCAACGAGGCTGTGGAAATGGTGGACCATGAGCGGGTGCTGGGTAGACCGGCCTCTCGCGCCGCACTGCTGAACGAAATCACCGCAAATCCCACATGGCAGCCGACTTTTGTTTTCTATATGGGCTATCCAAAACTGTCGGCCCACGCTAGCCCCCGCCGTCCAGTTTAAGCTGTAATCGTCTGACGGCCGGTTGCAGAAAGCCTTGCGGTTCTCTTCCCACGATACGTCGATGGGTGGAACGACAGCGCCGTCTGAAAAGGTTACACGACGGACAACGCCGAAGTCCCCGGCGACGATTGTGTCTGAGGGGTGCTTCGGGTCTGCAATTTCGACCTTGCACTGCACTGACAGAATCCATCGCACGCCATTCCAGTTGATGGTGACACTGTTGGGTTTGCCTTCGACATGCTGGCTGAAACGGCACTTGACCCAGCCGAGTTTTGGCAGGCGCACTCGCTTATTCGCCCCGTCTATATCGAAAGACGCTGGGTCCGACTCGGTGAAACTGATTTTAGCTTTCGACTTTTTCTTGAACTGCGGCGGGTGAACTTGCTCACCCTTAAAGAAGCGTTGGTAGCTGTCGTACAACTCGAACAGAACACACTGCAAGGCGTGTACGGGCGCATCCTTGAGGAAACTGCTGTGCGGGTCGGGATTGTTGCGCCACATCGTCAACTGCTTCATCATCTCGTACTTGCCGAGTTGCTTTTTCTCACCTCGGCGGTATCTGGCTTGCTCGATAGACAAGGCACGATTCCAAACAAATCGCTTGCAGCCAGCATACTGGCGCATCAAGTGTTCTTGAGCATCTGTCGGCTGCAACCAGTTGCCCGTGAATCCCTTCTCTATTTGCATTGAAGTTCAGCTTTTCCTCTTTTGAGAATATCCCGTGCTCTGGCAACCGATGCTTGTTCTTCGGGGGTTGCAAAACGTGTGTTGTATCCGCTGAATGCACCCGCTGCGTTTGGAACAATGTGACGCACACAACCCTCTGGTATAGCGGGAAGATGAAACCGTGGGTTCTTAACACAATCGCCACCGAAGCCACAAGTGTAACCGTCGCACGGCACAATCTTTCTTTTACGGAGATGTTGTGCTCGTCCGCAACCAACGCAGACAATCTCGGTTAGTGGCTCACCCTTTTTGTTTTTGCTCACGGTCGAGTTCCTCGTCTATGATTCGTCGCACAAGTTCCGCGACGGATATACCTTTCTCTTTTGCTATCTTCTCCAACGCCGCCTTCTGCGGTTTGCTGAGGTAGATGTTGGTTCTATCCATGACCATGATGTATGCTCTACATCAGTTCGTTTGGAATTGCAAGCGTTGTCTTCAACTGGTTAAGGTCAGCCTTACCCCGCCCTAAAGTGCGGGTCAGCAGGAGGTCGCTTATGCCCCAAGCGCAATTGAAACAGTCCTATACCGTTGTGACCGTTTCCTGTCGTCACTGCCAGCAAGAACAGGTTGTCCATATACTGGCCCGCGGCGGAATTTGGTCGATGGCTCATCAATCGGTTAAGTGTTTGAAATGCGCGCAGGAGTTTGAGGTGATGGTTCCCGACGCCATTATTGGTGGTCCATTTCTCCCGAGCGGCCCACCTAGCGTTGCTTAGTAATCCCCGCAGGCAACCTAGCAGTATAGTTCCTCTGGCACAACTGGCGACCAGAGCCATCCTTCAGCAGGGTGACGAGGTTCGTGTGAAAAGCGCCCGACAGTGGACTTCTCGGCGTCGGCCGATTCCTGAACTCCTCCGTGCAAGGCCAGATGGCTCACGCGAGGTTTCCGATCCGCTTGAGCGGTCAACGTAGCCGTGTTGCTAGTCGTGACGGAAGCGAGCAGATAGGTGTGCCCGCAGGGAAAAGCCTTAATCAATCCTCTGTGCCAGCACCGCCTTCCGTGTCGCTCCCATCGTGAATTCCAGCGACTCCTTCGGAATGCTGTTCAGGAACGGTTCAATCAGCCAGCCCAGTCCTGTGGGGACATCCCTCGTCAAGCTCACCACCTCGTTCTGCACGTACACCCCGCCGTCTTTCTCTTCCATCCGCCACCACGTTTCCATCCGCCACAAATATCCACTATCTTCGCCTGGCTGTTTTTCCTTTTCCTCCGGCCTCCCCGGGTCTTCCACTTCCGCGATCCGCACCGCCGAACTCCGGCTGTTTGCCCGCGTCGCTGAATTCCGAAAGTAGTTCACCTCTTGCTCTGTATCCAGGACCACCGTAATCACCTTCTTCCGGCGAAAGCGCATGAACACGCGGAACTGCTCTCCATTGCGCGACTCGATCGTAGACTTCTCCACGTCCGGCGCGTAATACGTCGCATGGTGGTTGTAGTCCTGCAACACCTCCAGAACCCGATTCAGGTTCGCTCCGGGAACAAAAACGATTCCTTGCCAGTCATGAATCATTCCCCCAGGAATCTCAATGCGCTCCGCCCCCTCTTTCGGTGCCAGTCGCCGCAACACAACCTCTCCTCGCTGAAGTCGCGCGTAGACCTCCGCACATTTTTTCGAATCCAGGTCGTCCACCCAGAGAAAATTTCCGTTCGCAAGGCTTTTCCCCGAGCGTTCTTCGGTTTTTGCAACGTAACTAAGGAACGCCCGCAGCGTTGTGGCTTGCAATGAATACCAACCATGCCCTGCGGCATTCCACTGCGCGCTTGCGGGAACCACAATCCCGGCCGCCAAGGCACAGACTCCGGCCACAACACTCCACCTGCCCGCCCAGCCTTTCATCTGTCGTTGTTTCCCATCCATGCGGCGCCACACTTCACGGCCAAGTACCTGGCCAGCTAGAGTTTACGCTTACTCTCTACTTAAATGGATGCACGCGACATGCCGTGCGTCTCGATGCGGGATTGCGCGACTTAGGAAAGGCCCGATGGGGGCGGAAGAAATTGGCGGGTTGGGTGGCTCGCACACGGCCCCTTGCGGAGCCGTTGTCCCCGCGCGGCCCCCAACCCGTTATTCGCATGTTAGGGATGGCACCTGCACGCCTCAATGGACCACTGGCCCCACGCGGCAGGGTACCCAGGTCTTAGTACCTTCGCTCCAAGCCGGCCCTCACACCGGTGCCTTATCCATTACTATGAAAATCAAGCTCTTATCAGGAGCACGGGGGGCAGCTATGTGGCCCTTATACTCTGCAGGTTTTACTGATGTTTCTTCTTCGGCGGTGGCGTGCCCACGAGCGCGGTATTTCCGTTCAACAAACGTAACGTGACATTTCTCGTCTGATCCTTGCGCAACGGAAAGTTCTTCTCCCAGTCCGAATACGCCCCATAAGCCGACGCCCTCAGGTCGTAGCTGTCTTCCTTCAGCCCGGTGATCTTGAATCTCCCCTTGTTATCCGTATGCACCGCTCGTGGGCGGAATCCCGCGGAGGATTCGCAAGTTACCCCCGCGTGCGCCACGGGCTTGTCATCCGCTCCTAGCACCACGCCTTCGATCGTCGCCCCGCTCTTCTTTGTGGTTTGCGCGTGCAATCCAATCGCGCAGAACACCGCGAGTATCAGGAGGATGGCCAGCACCAGTTTGCGAGTCATGCTTTCAGTGGCTCCTTTTCTTCGCTCCCAGTTTAACTGCCGCCACCCGCGTTTCCTCCCCACACAAGTGTTCTGTGCCCGAGACGGAAACTGGCAACCCGGACAGGGGCCGCCGTTTCCCCAATTCGCGGCCAAAAGAAAAAAGGGGCGGTATACGCCCCTGATCGCCGCGTTGAATTTGCGTCCTTAGTAGATGTTGATGCTGCACGTGCGCTCAGACTTCCGCCGGGCGGCCCAGGATTAATCCCTGAGACAAAGTTGAGTGCCCCCGTGTGGCGACTGTGCACGTGGGGTTTTTCAGTTAGTCTGTTTCCTCACGCGCTGCAGCGTTGGCCAATCTTTCGGAATTCTTCGGCCCCCTACGGTAACTTCACATCCACCGCGTATACGTCCACGTCCCCATTATCCACGGTGACATACACCGACCCATCCGGGCTCAGCCCGGTGAACAAGCATCGTTCCGCCCCCGCACTCAGCAAGTCCCCGAAGCGCGTGACCCGTTCCACTTCGCGCGTGGCCATCGGTACCCGAAACACGGATTCTTCCACTTCGTCCGTATCTTGAAAATACAATGCGTCGCTTCCCGGCGACCATCGCAGCGCCGAAGGAAAATTGGCTTCCGCCAAGAGCGACCACTTTTGCAGTTTCGAATCAAACAGCTGAACCTGCTTCTTCTTGGGATCCAGCGCCGCGATATACCGGCCGTCTGAAGACCACCGCGGCTCCACCAGTCCATCCGATCCTGGCAATTCCGTGACCTTCCCCGTTTCCAGGTCCAGGATGCGGAGATTGGACGGTTTTCCCGACTCCGTGTCTTGTACGTCTAAGACAATTTGGCGCCCGTCCGTCCTCCAATCGCCGGAGACCGAAGCCCACTTATTGTCGGACGGCAGCACGTTTTTGGGCGCGCCTCCTTGGGCCGAGATGACGTACAAGCGTGGTTGCTTGTCCAGCAGGAATCCCGTGAACAGAATCTGTTTCTGATCTGGCGACCAGCGCGGCGCGAAGGCGCCCGTAGCTCGCGACGTCAACTGCACCCGTGAACTGCCGTCAATGCGGCTCTTCCACAGCGTGCCATTCTCGCGTGTGGCATACACTACCCACTGCCCATCGAGTGAAAAATCCATGCTCGTAGCACCGGATTCCGTAAGCATCGCCGTTTTCTCGGATGTCTTCGGATCTATCCGCAGCAGGTGATATTCGTTGTGCGAGCCAATCACAAGAATCCGATTTCCGTCCCCGACAGAAATGGGGTGGTCAAACGCGATCGGTCCATTCGTGAGTTGCAGCGGATCGCCGCTTCGACTGCCGAATAATCCCCGGTTTTCCTCCATCACCCAGATGTTGGCCTGCGTATCCACCGCCAGACTGGCCCGCAGGTCCACACCGGAGGAAAAAACAAAGTACCTTCCGCCCGCCAGCCACGTGCCACTGCCTTCATGAGGTCCCCGTTGCCCTTCCGGTAGGACGCGCCGCAGCGCAGTCGAATCCACCCCGATTTCCCACATCGAATCCGTGCCCTCGGCCAGATCTGGCTGCGTGAATCGCAACCGCATTCCGTCGGGAGACCACGCTAGCGAGTGCGGCGCTGGATGAAACCTGGCTATTTCGCGCGCGTTGTTCCCCTCCACATCGGTAATCAGGACGCTTCCCCCTTGCACGTAGGCAATCAAATCACCTTTCGGTGACCACACCGCTTCCTGCGCTGTAACGTCCCCCACGCGGTGAGGCGCGCCTCCTTGTACCGGCCACAGCCACAGCGCCGTATCTTCGCCTAGGTGCGTCAATTGGCCGATCAGAAATTGTGTGTGATCCGGTGAAAGATCGAAGATGCGCGTGTTGTCAAAGGGAGTCGGCGTCCTCTGAACACCGCCTCCTTCGACCGAGGTCTGCATCAAGTTCCATCCAGTCACGTCGCGCACGACAAAATAAATACGGCTGCCGTCGGTGACCAGTTTTCCCCAAGGGTCCACTTGTCCGGAATGCGTCAGTTGCCGGACCGCTGTGACTCGCGGAATCGCGCGGGGCCAAATCACAATAATCATCAACAAAACGACGGCCGCGAGGATGGCTGCTGCTTGCCACCACTCGAGCCTGATAGGGACCCAGGCAGGCTCTTCCGGCAGAACCACTATTTCGTCCACCGAAGTTTGTGTGCTTAACGGAAATTCGATGCCTTCCAGTCCCTGCTCTTCACCCTGAACGCGGATCGCCATCGTGACCGTCGAGGACTCGGTCCGGCCTAGTTCTTCCACGGGCGCGATGAACCGGTAGCCACGGCGTGGCACCGTCTCAATGAAGAGGGGATTGTCCGCATTGTCGTTCAGCGCCGACCGCAGCTTCATCAACGCCGTGTTCAGGCTTCCATCGAACTCGACAAAGGTGCCCTCCGGCCAAATCCTTTTTCGCAAGTCTTCCCGGCTCAGCACCTCTCCATGTGCTTCGAGCAGTAGCGCCAGAACGCGGAATGGTTGCTCCTGGAGTTTGATCGGGGAGCCTTGGCGGGTCAGCGTGCCCTGATCCAGGTCCGCCACAAACAGCCCGAACTTAAATACTCGTCGACTTGATGGTGCGGATGTTGCCATGCAACTCACATCGGCCCTAAAGGCCACACCCTCTTATACTAAGAAGCCGGTTGATAATACGCCACATCTTTCACGGAAACAAGGGGTTATTGGTTCATAGAAGAACTACTGCGAGTTCGTTTGACCTTTCCCGCCACTTTATCTCATTCTTATCCCTAGTCGTACCCCAGCTCGATTCGGGTTCCCCAAGTACCCGTTTCTGAGCACCCTCAAGAGGCGCATGAGTCCGCCCAACGGATGCATGCTACTCTCTGAACCAACGGGAATGTCCGCGTCTCGTGTCCTCCGTCGGATGTACTGGGCACGGACGCGGCGCTCCCAAATCCTTTCCGCCTTGACTCACAGATCCCTCTGCACTTCCGGGTTATGCCTGCCTCCGGCGGCTCATTCTTGATCTGTTGTCGAGAGCACCCCTGGCGACATTGGCGGCAGCTCTTCTCTTCCACCCGACTTTCGATAATTCTGCGCCGGGCAAAGGCGCGCTCCAGCCGCCAAGGAGATAATTCCCTGTGGGTAATTTCTCAACGCAAAATTTTCCTTTCGCAGTACTACAACTCTCTCCGGAGCCGCTCCTCAACAGCGCCAGTATCTTGCTCAACACACAATACCTTACCGTCTTTTCACAAATCTCTGCCCACTTTGGAGTCCCAGGTGCCTTCCCAACGCCTACCCAGTCGTAATCGAAATGGAAAGGGAGGATTTTCCATCATGCGATTCCGAACTGCTTTGTTTCTCACTTCTCTGTTTGTGTTATGCTTCACAATTGCCGCTTGGTCTGCACCACTTCCTGCTGCACTCTCGACTCATCCTGTTCCCGCGGCGGAAACGCAATCCATCACCGGCAAGATTGCGTCGGTCGGTGACGCTGAGTTTTCTCTCGAAATAGTCAAGAACCAGAAGCTGAACACGCTGCAATTTCACATTGATGGCAACACCAAAGTGGAGGGCCGGTTGAACGTGGGCTCGCAGGCCTCGGTCGAGTACCGTATGGATGGCGACAATCTGATTGCTACGCGCGTGGTCGTCACTCCGGCCTCTGGCCTCAGCTCCTATTAACTTAACCCGGCGAGCTTCCGCAGCTCGTCTTTTCCGTGGTTTCTTTCATGATGGTTTCTTTCATGAGTGACTGCCACATCGTCCCAGGCCCGGCGGCTCGCTCTCATTTTTCCTGAGGGGAGAGGTCGCTTCTCCTGGTTTCTCAGCCACGCCGCGAGTTTCCGCGCTATCGCATTCGCGGCCATTTCGGCCCGGTAAATTGCGCAACGGCCCGCACGCTAGCTTTTCAACGCGCATCCGGCAGGTTCTTTCAGCGATCCTCCCGTCCGGCTCAGGAGGCAGTGCCATGCGCACGACTCTGAAATTGGTTTTGCCGCTTGCTGTAAGCGTTGTGTGCATCTCCTTGCTTTATGCCGCGTACCAGGTGCGCGCGGAAAAACGCAACCTGCACTCTGACCTTTCGCGCCGCGCCGCCACTCTTGCGGAAAGTTTGCAGGAAAGCGTGGAAGCCTTTACCGGCCGCGCCAACGAACGGAATCTTCAACGTGTTGTGAACCGTTTCAGCCAGCGCGAACACCTTTTGGGTGTTGCCATCTATGACCGCAACGCTACGGCTTTGGCTGTGACCCCGGGACTTCCTTACCTCTTTGCCTCACCTCCCGCGCTCGCGGAACGCGCCGCCCGCGAGAACGCAGCCTTTGCCGAGTACTTCACCGCGGACGGCCTTCCTCTCTACCTCTACGCGCTGCCCCTGCATCGCAATGATGAACTCTTCGGCAGCCTCGCCGTCATTTACGACACTTCATACATTGACCAGCGCATTTCCCGGGTCCTGCGCGACTCTCTCCTTTCCGCACTCATACAGACTGTTCTGATTACCGGGCTGGCCTTTGTCCTGGTGCGCTGGAATTTCATCTCTCCGCTTTCCAAAACCACCAAATGGCTCCGCACACTTCGCGCCGGCGCTTCGGCCAGTACAACGAACCTCCCGCAGGGCGAGATCTTTGACCAGATTCACACCGAGGTAAAACACCTGGCCCGGGAACTGCACACCGCTCGCGCCGCCGCCGAGGAGGAGGCGCAGCTTCGCGATACGCAATCCTCTTTGTGGACGGCCGAACGCCTGCGCGTCAGCCTGCGTTCGAAGCTCGAAGAGAAAATCCTTTTTGTCGTTTCCAATCGCGAGCCTTATATGCACGTCCTACGGGACAACCCCAAATCCATCGACATGATCATTCCCGCCAGTGGCGTGGTCACCGCCCTGGAACCCGTCCTCCAGGCCTGCAATGGGATTTGGATCGCCAACGGTTCAGGCTCTGCCGATGCGCAAATGGTTGACGCCCATGATCATCTCCAGGTCCCGCCCGATCGCCCCGCCTACACCCTGCGCCGCGTCTGGCTCACGGACGAGGAAGATCGCGGATACTATGAAGGGTTTTCCAACGAAGGTCTCTGGCCGCTCTGCCACATCGCCCACACCCGGCCGATTTTCCGCCAGGAGGACTGGCTCCAATACCAAAAAATCAATCGTCGTTTCGCCAATGCCGTTCTCGAAGAAATGGCCACGACGCCGTCGCCTGTCGTGCTGGCCCAGGACTACCACTTCGCGCTGCTGCCCCGCATGGTTAAGGAAGCGCGCCCCGATGCCGCCGTGGCCATTTTCTGGCACATTCCCTGGCCCAACGCCGAGGCTTTCAGCATTTGTCCCTGGCAACGCGAACTCGTCGATGGATTACTCGGCGCCGACCTCGTCGGTTTTCACATCCAGACGCATTGCAATAATTTTCTGGCGACCGTGGACCACGCGGTCGAAGCGCTTACCGAGTGGGACCGCTTCGCCGTAAACCGCCAGGGGCATGTCACCCGCGTCCGGCCTTATCCGATCAGCGTAGCGCCTTTGCACAACGGGCTCACGGATCATTCCGACACCAATTCGGGCGAAGAACGCGCCGCCATTTGCGCCGAGTTGAATATTGAAGCCTCTCTGCTCGGGGTCGGAGTGGATCGCCTGGATTACACCAAGGGCATTTTGGAGCGCTTTTATGCTATCGAGCGCTTTTTCGAGCTGTACCCCGTCTATCAGCAGAGATTCACGTTTGTGCAGATCGGGGCCCCCAGCCGCACCGATATTCCTCGCTACAAGCATTTTCTCGAGGAAGTCAGCGCCGAAGCCGAGCGCATCAATGCGCGCTATCAGGTCGGTCGTTGGAAGCCGATTGTGCTCTTGAAACGTCATCACTCGCACGAAGAGATTGGCCGCTATTACCGCGCCGCCTCGGTCTGCATGGTCACCTCGCTTCACGATGGAATGAACCTCGTCGCGAAAGAATTCGTCCTGGCCCGCCGGGACGAGCGCGGTGCCCTGATTCTCAGCACCTTCGCGGGCGCTGCGAACGAGTTGCCCGACGCGCTGTTGATCAATCCCTATGATGTTCAACAGCTCGCCGACGCCATTCATGAGGCTTTGGACATGAGCGACGAGCAACAGCGCACTCGCATGGCCCACATGCGCAAAACCGTTCTGGAACACAACGTCTATCGTTGGGCCGCGCACCTCCTTTCTGATCTCACCGACATCCGTGTCGCCCCGCCGGCCCCCAATGAGCTGCCTCTTCCTTTATGATTCCCGTTGAAGAGAATTCGCGATGATCACCGTCGCAACCCCTTTCGAATTCTTCACCGCGGCGCACCTCACGCGCATTGGGAATCTTTCCGCCATCACGCTCACGGAACTGCTCGCGGGACTCGAACAGTGCAGCGACGCCTCCATCTTCCACCACACCTTTCAGACCCTCGGCAGTCACCATTTCCTGACCGAAGGTTTCTCCAACGATTTCGCGCAGTGGGTTCTTGCCGATGCCAACCGCGACGCCCTGGCCGAACGGCTGGCTGCCCTGGATATCCGCGATTATTCTTCCATCGCCGCTTTGCGCGCCGATCTCTGCCGCCTGGTGCACGATTTTTGCCAGGAACACCCCGAATTTGCACAGCAGAGCGCTCTCGAACGATTCTACTTTTGCGAGTCTGTCGAGGTTACCATTCCCTTCGGCCTGTCCGCCGCCAATCTCGACGAATTTCGCGAAGGTCTCTTCCGGCTGAGTCACGCCAGCTTCTTCTTTCATTTTATTTCTTCCCGCTTGCGCCTTCATTTGCGCACCAACGATTTTTCCCACTGGCTGGCCGACGGCCTCGGCTTGATGACTCTTGCCGATACCGTCAACCGCATCGACGTTTATACCAACACGCTCGATAGCGCGCGCGCCAAGTTGCTCCGGCTCGTGGATCGCGAAAGGAGAAAGCATGATCCCGGTTCAAACGGCGAGCCGCATTCCGCTCGATGACTATGCTGCAGTGATCGGTGCCGCGGAACTCGCCGAACTCCGCGCGCTGGCCAAACCCCTGCTCGGCCGCAGCGTCGAGATGATCAATTCCACAGCCGTGGGCGGTGGCGTGGCCGAAATCTTGAACCGCCTGGTGCCTCTCGCTGAGGAACTCGGTCTCCCCATTCGTTGGGAGGTCATGACCGGCGGTGAGGATTTCTTTGAGGTGACGAAATCCTTCCACAATGCTCTTCACGGCGCGCCGTATCATCCCCAGGAACGCGATTTTGCAATCTTTCGCGACTACACCGAGCGCAATCTCCATCGCTTTCCCCTCGATGCCGAATTCGTGGTTGTTCACGATCCGCAACCCGCCGGCTTGATCGGCGCAAGGCCAAAAGCCCATAATCATTGGGCCTGGCGTTGCCACATCGATCTCTCCCATCCCCACCGCGCCGTCTGGGAATTCCTGGAAACCTACGTCTCCCAATACGATGCCGCCATTTTTTCCTCGCCCGAGTTCGCCCGCCAGCTTCCCGTTCCCCAATATCTTTTTTATCCGGCGATTGACCCGCTGTCGGAAAAAAATCGCGATTTGCCGCCGGAATTCATTGCCGATGTTCTTGCGCGCTTTCAAGTCGATCCTCTTCGGCCCATCCTTACGCAAATTTCCCGCTTTGACCGCCTGAAAGATCCTTTGGGAGTCATTCGGGCCTATCGCATCGTGAAGCGATACTTCGATTGCCAGTTGGTCTTGGCGGGCGGGAGCGCTTCGGATGACCCGGAGGGCGCGCAAGTCCTGAAGGAGGTGCGCCACGAGGCGGTGGGAGACGAGGACATCAAGGTTTTGGAGTTACCCGCGTGGGCCCCGCTGGAAGTCAATGCCTTGCAGCGCGCTTCGACCATTGTCATTCAGAAAAGTTTGCGGGAAGGTTTTGGCCTTACCGTCTCCGAAGCGCTTTGGAAAAAAAAGCCGGTTGTGGCCTCAGCCGTCGGCGGCATCCCCACTCAGGTGATTCACCGGCACACCGGCCTGCTCGCTCATTCAGTCGAAGGAACTGCATACCAGATTCGCTTCCTCATGTCCCACCCCGAAATTGCCGCGCGGCTAGGGGAGCATGGGCACGAGCACGTCAAGGAGAATTTCCTGATTACGCAAAATCTGAAGCGCTATCTGACTTTGTTTTTGACTCTGAGGGAAGCGAAGTGAGCCGGGAGCCGGCTAATCCCCTGCTCAACGCAACTCGCCGGGCTCGATGCCGTTCTTTCGCGCTTCGCTTTCGACGCCGTCCATCTTGGCCTGTAGCTTCTTCTTCTTTTCTTCCTGCTCTTTCAACTGATCGGCCAGCGGAACCATGTTGTATTTCCCGTTCGGATTGAGCCCGCCCGAGGGACTGGTGTTCTCGCCCTTGAAATTCTTCAATTGCTCGATGCGCTTGTCCGTGGCATCCATTTGCGATTGCAGCTCGTGGATCGCATTCCGATAATTCTCTACCTGTTTCTGACGGGACTTATCGCCATCCGCAGAAAGAGTAGATTTCCCCGTGGACGAAGAATTCCCGGAGGGCTCTCCCTCCCCGACCACCGAAATGGTTCCGTTGACGCTGTTGATCTCTTCATTGGTCCAGACTTTTTTGAGCTTTTTCTTCTCTGCCGCAGTATTGTTCTGGCCATTTTCTCTAGCCGTGCCTGAGGTCGTAGACGGCTTCGCCCCCGCAGCCGTGTCGCCACTGGACTGCTGCGACTGCGCCACCACTGGGAGCGCCGTCAGCAATAGCACCAGGCTCACATACGCGGCTCCATTTTTCATCGCACTTTTCCCCTGCATCCTCTTACCGCAACTGCCCGGGCTCGATCCCTTTTTTCCGTGCTTCTTCATACAGCGCGTCCATCTTGCTGATCAAATCTCTCTTCTTTGCTTGCAACTGCAGGATCTGTTGGTCCACAGGAATGCGGCTGACGCCTTTGTTTATCTCGTACCCGGCCGTCGAGACCGCTTCGCCATTCTGGAATTCCCGGTAGCTCGCGATCTTCCTGTCAATCTCGTCCACCTGCCCCTGAAGTTTGTGCAAGTCCCCGCGAATCTTGGCGGCACTTCCGGCATCCGTGGGTTTGCCCGGCGTCATGGGATACTTCTGATTGCGCTTGTCCCCCGCCACGGAGACAGGCCCGTTCGCTTCGCCCATGTTTTCATTTGTCCAGATTTTCTTGGGTGTGCTCGCTGCGGGGTTTGCTCGAGAGTCGGGCGATGCGGGGCTGCCCGCACTAGGTCCCGAGGAACTGTCACCATTACTGCCAGTTTGCGCGATGGCTGGCAGGGCGCTGCTGCCGCCTAAAACAAGCCAGACAATCAGCCAGCGGACCATGCAGCCTCCAGCTCAGCCAGAGTAGGACTAGTACTATCTAAATCCAGTCTAGCTCAAGAATCTTCACGGGTCCGATCTCTCCACTCCTCCTTTGTCTAATTCGGCACGGACCACCTCCACGGCTTCTTTTGGCGGGCCTACCCGGCGGTATTTCGTATAGAACGACCGCTCGTGGATCGCAAACGGAATCAGGAATTTCCGCCCGTCGAAGTCATACTGTTGGTAGGTAGGGAGCCAGATTCCGGGCGCGATTTCGTAGCGCTCTTGCATGAAATAGCTGCCCTTGTAAACCTTGGCTACAAATAGCCCCAGGGTGATGTCTTCCATGACATGCCCCTCGATTTTCGCCAGCTCGCTGGACTCTTCATCGATCCACAATGTGCCGGCCACCTTGGTGAACAGCGTCGCATTGCGCGTCGTGGGCTTGTATTTCGGGTTCGGTACCATCGTGTATTTGGCCAGGTTCCGGCCGCCGCGCTGTTCGTGTCCCGCCAGGTTAAAAAGAAACGCTTGGTGCGTCGTATTGATCAGTTCGTTGCGCTCCTTCCGTTTTCGCTCGGCCTTGGCGTAAGCCTCTTGTTGCGCCGCTCCCTGTTGCGCCGCCCACACCAGTTGTCTTTCCAGTTTCGTCAGTTCCTCCCGATAAGTATTCACATTCGCGGGCTGGCCGTCCGCTCCCAGAGCGATTTTGTCCGTTCCCGTTCCTGCCGGGAATACTCGCCAGACTTTCACTTCCGAAGGATTCTTGTCGCTTCCTGTTTTGCGGAATTCGGTGCGCTCCTGCCGTTCGTAAATGTCGAGATTGCTATCCACCTGCTTCTGATTGGCGATCACTCGGTCGAAAAGGTCATCTGATTTTGCCGACCCAGAGGGATCTTGAGAGAAACCCGGAGGTCCGAGAACCAAAGCGGCGAGGAGCAGTCCGATAAACTCCACAACTCCCCTACGCGGCAGGCTGACGTCTGCCTTGGATTGGTAAATCTTAGAGAATAAAGCCATATAGATTGATGTCCGGAGAGCCCCGAAACTCCCCTTAACTTCCCTTCAGGGCCCTCCGCTCTCTTGGTGACCTTCGCTCGGTACCATTGTACAATCATCTCAATCTAGCAACGATAGGCACGGGCATACTTGGCAATGATTCATTTAGCCGAGGTATGAAGTAAGTATATTGTCTTTCCTACGTTGCGGGCGAGTGGCATTGGGCGTAACCCCTATGGATAGCTTTGCGCGCGTGCCCCCGTTGGCGGGGCCAGTGGTGGTGTCTCTTTCGCGCGCCCAACGATCCGGCGGTGCCTGGGTCACGTTCACGGAAACAATGAAGCTCGCTTTGGACGCCTTGCGCGCTCACAAGCTGCGGAGTTTCCTCACCCTCCTTGGCGTGATTCTTGCCGTGACCACCCTCGTCTCCGTCATGAGCGTCATCAATGGTCTCAACATGTACATCGCGGACCGCATTGCCAACCTCGGTGCCAACGTCATCGTGGTTGACCGCTTCGGTCTCATCACCAGTGAGGATGAATGGGTCAGGGCGCAGAAACGGCCGCTGATCACCCTCGAAGAGTTCGAGCGTTTTCGCGACACGACCAAACTCGCGAAGGCGGTTGCGGGCTACGACCGGCAAAACGCGCAATCGCGCAGTGGCGACGCCATCATGGAAAATACCCAGATCATCGGCGTCACCGCCAACTATGCTGAGGTCGAAAATCTGGCCATCGCCGAGGGGCGCTTCCTCACCGAAGCGGATGAAGAGCACCGCTCCGACGTTGCCTTCATCGGCGCCGACCTGGCCCAGAAATTTTTCCCCAATGTGGACCCCATCGGCAAAACCGTTCGCTCGGAGACTCATTCCTACGAAGTCATCGGTGTGGGCGCGCCCATCGGCAGCGCTCTGGGCCACTCGTTGGATAATTACATGCTCCTCCCGCTCGGCACCTATCTGAAGGGCTGGCATCGCCCGAATGATTCCCTGGCTGTTTTCATCCAGGCGCCCAACGCGGAAATGCTGAACTCCTGCGAAGATGAAGCGCGCTTGCTCTTCCGCGCCTGGCGCCACCTGAAGTACAACGATCGGGACAATTTTGCTTTTCTCCGCTCCGATTCCATCATGGCGCTGTGGCACGAGCTGACCGGCAATCTCGCTTTTGTCGCCACGGCCTTGGTCAGCGTATTCCTCGTCGTCGGCGGCATCGTCATCATGAACATCATGCTGGCCAGCGTCACCGAACGCACCCGCGAAATCGGCCTGCGCCGCTCGCTGGGCGCCAGAAGAAATCACATCCTTCTGCAATTCCTGGCCGAATCGGCGCTGCTGGCGGCGTTTGGCGGCGTCATCGGGATTCTCACGGCCTTGGCGATTGTCCTCTTTGTGAAACGCATGTTCTCCTTTCCCATGGACATGCCGATCGCCGCGGTCGTCCTCTCCCTCTGCCTCTCTACCGCCGTGGGACTCTTCTTCGGTATTTTTCCGGCGATGCGCGCGGCCAAGCTCGATCCAATTGAAGCCCTGCGGGCGGAGGGCTAGGAATCGAATATGGCTCAGGCTTACGGCGAAAACCTGAGACAGGCGATGGACACGCTCCGGGCGCACAAACTTCGTAGCGCGCTTACGGTCTTCGGTGTCGTGCTGGGTGTCAGCGTGATTATGCTTGTCGCGGCCCTCATCACCGGCTTCAATCAGAAGATCGAAGACGACATTAAAGAGGTGGGTGCGGATACCGCTCACATCACCAAATGGGATCAAAGCCGCCACGGTGGTCCGCCGCCACAAGAAGAACGTCAGCGCAAGCCCATAACCTTGGAAGACGCCAAGGCCATCGAATTGGCCTGCCCCGCCGTCAAGAGCGTGGCCGCTTGGATCGAGCCTCGTTGGGACCAACCGCATGCGATCCGCACGCAGGCTGGTGAAGTGAAAGCCATCGATTTCCGCGGCGTCCAGGCCAGCTTCGAGCTCGTTTACGCTAACGCCACCACCAAAGAAGGCCGCTTCATCAGCGAAGGCGATGATCTCCACCGGGGAAAAGTTGTCGTCCTCGGTGAAAACGTCGCGCCCGTTTTATTTCCCGAGGGCCACCCCCTCGGCAAAGACGCCATGATCGATGGCTCGGCCTTCCAGGTGATTGGCGTTATCGAGAAACCTAAAGGTGGATTCGGCGGCGATGAGGAAGATCGGCGCGTCCTCATTCCTTACAACACCTTCACGAAAATTTATCCTGCTGCCGATGAAGTCAACATCCGCGCCCAGGCCTATCCGGCAATGCTGGACCAGGCCGTGGACCAGATTCGCGAAGTCCTCGAGCGGCGCAGGAATGTGCCGTTCGGCGGCAAGGACAATTTTTCCATTCAAACCGCCGAGCAGCAGGTCGCCGAGTTTCACCAGATCGTCGACAAGGTCGCGCTTGCCACCGTCGTGCTCAGTTCCATCGGTCTTCTCGTCGGCGGCATCGGCGTGATGAACATCATGCTCGTCAGCGTCACCGAGCGCACCCGCGAAATTGGCTTGCGCAAAGCCGTCGGCGCCAAACGCCGCGACATTACCTGGCAATTCCTCCTCGAGGCCATGACCTTGACCGGCGCTGGCGGCCTCCTGGCCCTCCTCCTGGTCAACGGCCTCGTTCTCCTCATTCGCCTCACCCTCGAGTGGCCCGGCGTCGTGCCCGTTTGGGCCGCGGCCACGGGCATCGCGGTCAGTGTGAGTATTGGGTTAATTTTCGGTGTCTGGCCCGCCAGGAAAGCCGCCAAATTAGACCCCGTCGAAGCCCTGCGTTATGAATAAGCAGCATTAGGCGAGTCCCGCAAAGAATCACCGCTGCGCCGCCACCTTCCCCACAACTATAAGAAACAACAGGGCTAGTTTTCGGTCCGTCGCCCCTGCACGATCACCAGTTGGGTGCTCGTTCAATCCCGCTTTCGTGTGCCCCGTCACATCGCCAAACCCTCCGTCCGATATAATGGTTCAGTCCGAAGGCTGCCCGGAAATTGCTGAAGACAAAGGCTCCCACCTCGCGTCTAACTTCAGGGATTAACCCTGGCCCGATGAAACAATTACGGGTCTCGCTTCGTCTTCTTAACTAACGGAGAACAGTGTGGGTTCTTTGTCTCTTGAAGGGTTGCCCCAAACCGCGCCGCTCGCGGTGAGTGCCGGTGTGTCTCTCGGCCGGCTGCAAAGAATCAAGCGCGCGCTCGTCACCATCATCGAAACGATGAAGCTTTCGCTCGACGCCCTCCGGGCCCACAAACTCCGCAGCTTTCTCACCCTGTTGGGAGTCATCCTTGCGGTCACCACACTTGTCACCGTCATGAGCGTCATCTCCGGGCTAAACATGTACGTGGCCACGCGCGTGGCCAACCTGGGCGCCAACGTCTTCATCATCGACCGCTTCGGCATCATCACCAGCCGCGACCAGTTCTTGAAGGCACAGAAACGCCCCCTGGTTACGCTCGACGACTATGCGCGCATCCGCGATGGGATGAGACTGACTCGGGCCGTAGCCGCGGAAGAAGACCGCAACGTGCAAACCCGCAGCGGCGATGCCATCATGGAAAACACCGACGTCATGGGCGCCACGCCGAACTTTGCTGATGTGCGCAACCTCGACGTCGCGGAAGGCCGCTTCATCACCCAAGCCGACGACGAGCACCGCTCCGACGTTGTCTTCATCGGCCCCGACCTGGCCCTGAAATTCTTTCCGAACAGCGATCCCATCGGCAAAACCATTCGCGCCGAAAACCACACCTACCAGGTCATCGGTGTGGCCGAGCCCATCGGCAGCGCTTTCGGCCAGTCGCAAGACAATTACATGATTATGCCCATCGGCACCTTCATGAAAAGCTGGCACCGCCCCATTGATTGGGCCACTATTTTCATCGAAGCTCCCAGCGGTGAGCTCATGAGCGCCAGCCAGGATGAAGCGCGCATGCTCATGCGTGCCTGGCGCCATCTTCCTTACGACAAGCCCGATAATTTCGCCATCCTGGGCTCCGATTCCATCATGGCACTCTGGAACGACCTGACCAAGAATCTGGCCTTCGTCGCCATGGCCCTGGTCAGCGTGTTCCTGGTTGTCGGCGGCATCGTCATCATGAACATCATGTTGGCCAGCGTTACCGAGCGCACCCGCGAAATCGGTCTGCGCCGTTCCCTCGGCGCGCGTAAGAAACATATCCTCATGCAATTTCTGACCGAGTCCGCCGTGCTCGCGGCCACCGGCGGCCTCATCGGTATCCTTTGCGCGTACTTTGTCGTTTATCTTGCGAAAACGCTCATCTCCATGCCGATGGAAACGCCCATCGGTGCTGTCATTCTCTCGCTCGTGATTTCCACCGCTGTCGGCCTTTTCTTCGGGATTTTCCCGGCCATGCGGGCCGCCAAGCTTGATCCCATCGAAGCGCTCCGGGCGGAAGGGTAGGGGGCGGCCATGCCACAGGCCTACAACGAAAACCTGAAGCAGGCCATGAGTGCCCTGCGCACCCACAAACTTCGCAGCGCTCTCACCGTCTTCGGCGTGGTTCTCGGCGTCAGCGTCATCATGCTTGTCGCCGCGCTGATTACCGGCTTCGACCTGCAGGTGCAGGAAAACGTCAAACAGTGGGGCGCGGATACGGCCTTTATCACCAAGTGGGATCAGGGCCGCCACAATGGCCCGCCGCCGCTCGAAGAACGCCAGCGCAAACCCTTGACTCTCGAGGACGCCAGAGCACTTTCCGAAAGTTGCCCCGCCGTCAAGAATGTCACCGCGTGGGTGTCGACCGACTGGGACGTGGCCCACGCCGTGCGCACCAAAGCCGGTGAAGTGACCGGCATTGATTTCCGCGGCGTGCAAGCCAACTTCGGCATCGTGTACGCCAATGCCGCCACGCTGGCCGGCCGCTTCGTCAGCGAAGGCGACGATCTGCACAAGGAAAAAGTGGTCATGCTCGGCGAAAACGTCGCCCCGGTGTTGTTCCCGGAAGGCAACCCCATCGGCAAAGACGTCATGATTGACGGCTCCGATTTCAAAGTCATTGGCGTCGTTGAAAAACCCAAAGGCGGCTTCGGCATGGGCGACGAGGATCGCCGCGTCCTGATCCCGTTTAACACCTTCAAGAAGACCTACCCCTCGGCGCAAGAATTAAACATCCGCATGCAGGCGCAGGCGAACATGCTCCATCAAGCCGTGGACCAGGCCACCGAGGTTTTGCGTCGCCGTCGCAACGTGCCCTATGACGGCAAGGACAATTTCTCCATCGGCACGGCCGAGGAACAAGTCAAAAGTTTCCACGACATCATGTTCATGGTGTATCTCTCCACCATCGTGCTCAGCGCCATTGGACTCCTCATCGGCGGCGTGGGTGTGATGAACATCATGCTCGTCAGCGTTACCGAGCGCACCCGCGAGATCGGTGTGCGCAAAGCCATTGGCGCGAAGAGTAAAGACATTATTTGGCAGTTCCTGCTCGAAGCCATGACCTTAACCGGTATCGGCGGCATCATTGCGCTCGTGCTTGTGAATGGTTTGGTGCTCCTCATCCGCCTCACCCTCGCGTGGCAGGGAAGAGTGCCTGTCTGGGCTGCCGCCACGGGCCTCATCGTCAGTGTCAGCGTCGGCTTGATTTTCGGCGTTTGGCCCGCCATGAAAGCCGCCAAACTCGACCCCGTCGAAGCCCTGCGCTACGAATAGTTCCGCAACAATTTCCTCTCTTGTATCATTTCTCTTTTCCTCATGTAGCGCTGGGTTTCCTGCCAGCGATTTTTCTGCCGGGGACGCGAGTACGGTCGCACGACGAATGTCGGCGCGCCCGGAGGCTGTGCCACCTGCAGTTTGAACTCGAAAACTCCCAGACGCAAAAAGCGGCGTCTCGGGCACCCGGCCGTGTACTACGGAAGGGACCCAAGTGCGAAAGAGTTCAAAAAGTAAGGAGAGTCCTGCTAAAGTAAGGAATTGGGAGACGGGCGATGAAGAAACAGGCAAAAGTCACGAGCAAGGGGCAGGTCACAGTGCCGCGGGAAATCCGGCGGTGGCTGGGAGTGCGCGCCGGAGATCGATTGTTGTTTGAGGAAGATGGGAAGGGAGTGCGGGTGACAGCGGTTCGGAAAGAAAGTCCTTTTGCGAAGTACGCGGGGATTGGCAATCCAGGGATGGGAAAAGGGAGAAGAGGGATTCAGAAGTGGTTGCGAGAATTGCGTGGTGAATAAGGGAACAGATGACCACGGCAATCGATACAAATGCACTTGTGGCGCTTTGGGATGCGGGCGATACATTGCACGTGTCGGCGCGACAGGCGTTGGAGGCAGCCTTTGGACAGGGGAATCTGGTGATTGCTGGAGTGGTGTATGCGGAGTTGTTAGCGGCGCCGGGCCAGACCGAAGGGTTTTTAGAGCGATTCTGTGAGGAGACCGGCATCCAAGTCGAATGGGAGATGACGGAGGGAATTTGGCGAGCGGCGGGGCGTGCCTTTCAAGGTTACGCTGGGCGACGGAAGAAACAAACAGGAGTCACGCCGAGGCGAGTTTTGGCGGATTTTCTGATTGGCGCGCATGCGCTGGTCAATGGGTACCGGTTGCTGACGCTGGATGACGGGAACTATCGGGCGTCGTTCCCGCGATTGAGAGTTGTGGCGATTTGATAGGGAACTTGAAATTAACCCAAGACCCATGCTCCCAGACCGAGCATGGGCACCCGGCAGGAAGGGGCGTCGGAGCCTTTGGATTTGTCCCAATCGCCCTTGTTAGGCTGACCATGCGCCCGGCGTGGCAGGTGATACCACCATTGGACAGGAACTAAGGCGGGTCGGCAAAGATTAGGTCGACGGTTCGGGGATGAGGGAAAGGATTTCGAGGCAATCGCCCTGGTAGAGGCGAATGTGGTGCTTGGGGTCGTCGAAGACAGGGGGGCAGCTTAAGGGGGGATTTGGTCATGGGCGAGGTGTTAATCAATTGGGAGAAGGAGGCAGAATTCAGAGGCTAGAGACCGCGCCCACCGCGCCCCAGGCGTTTCGCAAGTTTAATATCCACTGGTTTGCTGCGCTCCTTTAAAACCGCCTGATTCTGCTGTTTCGTGTTCCTTCAGTAGTACACTCCTATTTTCGCATTCACAAAACTTGTTCGCTTTATG
>Ga0307471_100000364_pt1 | contig 23044 bp, 17 predicted proteins | sample atmos_gasesAM3C__2_FD_204566 | JGI IMG/M metagenome (GOLD analysis project Ga0307471, IMG submission 204566) | Hardwood forest soil microbial communities from Morgan-Monroe State Forest, Indiana, United States - atmos_gasesAM3C_515 | ecosystem: Environmental > Terrestrial > Soil > Temperate...
CATTCCGATGCGACGGACGACTCGCGCTTTCATGTGGTCAATCTCCTTGTTCCGCTGCATGGCACCCATTCCCTACGAGGCCACCGTGAACCCATCCGACACGACGGCGGAGGATCCGAATCCCTGCACGGATCGCGCATAGACCCTGTGCTGGCCGACGCCCGGGGTCGTCAGGGTGGTGTTCCAACTTGTCAGCGCGGTGTTCAGAGTCGCTCGCACGGGCTTGGCGAATCCCGGATCGTCGAGCGAGACCTGCACGGCGCGCGCGAAGCTCGCCGAATACGTGGGCACATTGACGTAGGAGTGACCCGACATCCCGATGAATCCACTGGCCACGTAGGGGCCGCTGATCGCCACGTTGAGGTCGATGCCGCTCACGTCCTTGCGGTTCAGCGCCGTATTCGGTATGACGCTGAAGGGGATCGGGTAGCTCGCCGTCGGTGGTGTCACCGTCACGGTCTCAGTGACGGATCCGATGGAGACTCCGTTGCCTTGCACCAGCGCCTCAAAGGTGAGGGTCACCGTGACCTGCCCGGCGGCCACACCCTCGTTGTTGACGTTCTCGTTCTGGAGCAGCAACACCCCGCTGACGGGCTTGCTGGCGTTGAATGTCACCGGCATGCCGTCCTGCGTGGGGAAGTCCGTCGTGAAGCTGTGATCAACGGTGGCCGTCGCCCCGACAATGCCGAGCAGAAACCCGCACCCGTCGCCGCTGTCGGGATTGCCCGCGGTCACGCTGAGGTGTGGATTGTCGTTGCTCGTCCCGCAGCCATCACGGCGAAGGAAGAACTTGGCCGTGCTCGCTGCCGGCCTGGCAAAGGCCACGGCGCCGGCCACTGCGAGCTTCGGGGTCGTGCTCTTCGAGATGGTCGATCCAGGTGCGGGCTGCGAAATCGTCACCGTCGTCGTGGCCATCGCGCTGCTCCCCGCGAGGAGTGCGATACAGGCGCCGAGCGGTAACCCGAGCGCACCAACCGTCAATCTGCGCATTCCATGTCTCCTTCCTGAGTTGGATCCTGCGTTAGGCGGACCAGATGATAGCGGAGGGTGGGCTCCCTGTAGCGTTTCGGCGAGCCCGCTGGCGCCATACTCGGTCAGGCGAAGCCACTACCCCGAGATGTCCCAATGAGTGACGAGGTTGCCGAGTACACGACTGCGCTGATGCACAGCCCGCTGCGGGACTTCACCGCCGCGCGCTCAGAGAGGGTGCGCACCTTGCGCAGGGAGGGGAAGCAGGATTTGGCAAAGCGCATCGCTGAATTGCGCAAACCATCGATAGCGTTGTGGGCGCTCAACCAAGCCGGCCACGTTGCCGCCGCCGATCTGGAGGCTGTGCGGTCCGCGGGCGAAGGGATGCGCCGGGTCCAGGAGCGGCTGTTGCAGGGCGACCGAGCCGCGGCCAATCAGATGCAACGCGCGGCGCAGGAGCAACGAAGCACCATTGACGTCCTGAGCCGCCGTCTCGGCATGGTGCTGGGCGCGTCAGGCCACGCTGCCTCCGAGGACACACTGCGTCGGATCGGTGATGCGCTTCGCAGCCTGTCGATCGCGGATGGCGACACGTGGGCAGCGCTCCGCGACGGCCGGCTGCTGTCAGAGCCGGAGTTGGCGAGCTTTCCGATGATCGACGTGACGCGTCTGGATCGAGCGATGGGCGAACGCGCGGATCAGGAAGTGGAAGCGCAGAGGAAGCGTCTCGTCGAAGCCGCCGAGGCTGACGTCCGGCATGCGGCGGAAAGGGAGGCGGCGGCGCGCGACCAGGAGGAGTCCGCGCGGCAGCGGCGCGAACAGGCGACGGTAGCTCTCGAAGAGGCACGCGCTGCCCTGTCCCGACTTCGGAACGATCGGTGATTCACTTCGGTTGACGGATGGCTTATTCGACGAGATACGTCTCGTAGATAACGCCTCCAGCGCGGCGGTTGGCTCCTCTCGACGGATCGTGCTACCGTCCATGCCCGACAGGACGGCGATTCGAGAGAGGTTGTCACATGCGACGTGGAGAGGGGCGGTGGCCGGTCCGCAGGACCGTGGCGATGTTCGGGATCGGCCTGGCCATCGCGTTCGTCGCCGGCGTCAGCAAATTTCAAGTACAGGCCGCGAGCGGGGGGTTCACGCTGCAGACGCTGGACTCGTGCAGGCAGACGCTGGGCGGCTCCCAGTTCGAGATCAAGGGAGGCTCGGTTGACGAGGTCGTCACCACGCCGGCATCGCCATTGCACAGCGTCGGCTCCGGCAACTGTCCGCTGCAGCGTGGCGACTGCTCGAGCACGAGCGACGGGTGCGTTCAGGTGGCCCCGCTCCCGTTCCCGGCCTCCTACACGCTCCACGAGACCGCCACTCCACCGGCGAACAGCGGCAACCCTCAGGGTTATGCGCCCTGCAACGCGGGGAGCGCGTGCCAGTCACAGACAGCCAGTGTCTCGATAGACGCCACCGGCAACGTCACCGCCACCACCACCAACGTCGACCCCGACGGCACGGTGGTGGTGTCGCCGAACGGCGGCACCTTCAACGGCTCGTCAAGCGATCCCATCGTGTTCCACGATTTCGGCCTCGGCTCTGGAAGCTGCGACGGTGATCACGACGCAGACGACCACCTCACCGGAACGCCCAGCACGCACTGCGCCTATCCCGAAGCTGCGGAGGCCAGCGCATGCCAGCCATACCCCTGGAGCTGCAGCGTCGGCGGGCCACCGCCGCCGCCCCCGACAACCCACTACGCGCTCAGCAACCCCGGCAGCCAGACCGCCGGCGGAGCCTTCAACGAGACCATCACGGTGCTGGACTCGAACAACCACCAGGTGACCTCGTACTCCGGCAGCCAATCGCTCAGCTGGTCCGGGCCCAGCCGGTCGCCGAACGGCACGGCTGCACAGTTCCCGGCCAATCCGGTGGCCTTCAGCAAAGGGTCGGCAACCGTGTCGCTGACCTTGTTCGACGCGCAGAGCACGTCGCTGACCGTCAGCGACGGCACGGTGAGCGCGTCTTCCGCCCCGTTCAGCGTCGGGCCGGCCGCCGCGCGGACGTTCTCGCTCGCGAACCCCGGGAGCCGGCAGGCCGGCCAGTCGTTCGCTGAGCGCGTCACCGCGTATGACCCGTACGGCAACGTGGCGACCACATATTCCGGTCGGCCGTCGCTGTCGGGCCCACACAACTCGCCGAATGGCACAGCACCGGCGTACTCGAGCAACCCGCTGTCGTTCGCCAAAGGGAGTGCGACTGCGACGATCACGCTCTTCGATGCAGAGCGCACGGCGCTCAACGTCAGCGACGGCAGCGTCAGCGGGACCTCAGGCACGTTCGCGGTCGGCGCCGGCACGCTCCACGCTCTCAATGTCGGCCTGCCCTCCCAGGCCGTTTCAGCGTCATCGGTCACCGCCACGGTGTCGACGGTGGACTCGTGGGGAAACCTGGTGACCGGATACACCGCGACGGTGAAACTTGCGAGCTCGGACTCGGTGTCAAACTCGCTGAAGAGTTACCCACACTCGGTGAAGCTCAGCGCCGGGCAGACCTCGTTCTCGATCACGTTCTACACACCCGGGCAGCAGACCCTGACCGCGAGTGGCTCCGGACTCAGAGGAACCGGCGCGACCACCGTCGCCTAGTCGGGCATTGTGCGGCGCATGGCGATATACTCCCTGGCTGGCCGCCGATAGGCGGTCTAGATGTGGAAGGAGTGCCATGACCGCAACGGTTCGCAACCTATCTTTGGTTGCAGGGCTTGCCTTTTCGACACTGGGCGCCGCACCTGCGATCGCTGCCTCGGCGACGGCCTCGGCACCGTGCGCAACCGCTCCGGCCGGAGGCGGCGATTGGCCGTCCTACGGCCACGACGCCGCGAACTCGCGGACGCAACCAGATGAGACCGGCCTGGGCCCCGCAGCGGTAGCCGGGCTGGCGCCGAAGTGGGCCTTCTCGACTAACTCAACAGGAGACGGGACCGGCTTCAACACGACACCGGTCGTGTACGAGGGTTGTGTGTTCATCGGTTCGTTCGGAGGCGTCGTCTACGCCCTCGACGCCAAGAGCGGCCACGTCGTGTGGCAGCGCAAGCTGTCAGCTCCAAACCCCGGCTCGGGTGGTGTGATCGTCGGCGCAGCCCTCATCGACGGCCCTGCGGTGGTGTTTCTCGTGGACGAGTTCTCAGCTCCATACGCGATCGCGCTCGACCGCTCGACCGGCGCGGTCGTGTGGAAGAGCGCGCCATTCGCGCCGGCGCTCTCGAGCTCAGCGGCTCAAGCCGGTTCCTACACGAATTCCAGCCCGGTGCTCGCAAACGGCTTCATCGCCGCCGGTTACTCCGCCCCCGAGGGCGATCCCACGGCGACCGGGGGCTTCGCGCTCATCAACGCCCGCACCGGCGTCGTGGTCCGGACGACCCCGACGATCCCGCCCGCAGCGCAAGCAAAGGGCTTTGCTGGTGGGGGACTGTGGAGCACCCCCGCGTACGATCCGACAACGAAATATCTCTACTGGGGCGCGGGAAACCCGAACAGCAAGGACAAGCAATACAAGACGACCGACGCGATTCTCAAGATCGATGTCAGCCCGTCACGACCGACCTTCGGCCGGATCGTTGGCTCCTACGAAGGCAACGTCGACCAATACACCGCGGCGTTGCAGCAACTCAGCCAGACGCCGGCCTGTCAGGTTTCAGCCGATCCCACCGTACCCGACCCGCTCGATGATCCCGTCTGCGGTCAGCTCGACCTCGACTTCGGAGCTGCAGCCAACCTCTTCACGACGAGCAATGGGACCAAGGTGGTGGGCGATCTGCAAAAGTCCGGCGTCTACCACGTCGCCAACACGACGACGATGAAGCCGGTGTGGACGGCGCTCGTCGGGCCGTCGTGCTTCGCGTGCAATGCCGCGTCGACGGCATTCGCGTACAACTCCGTCTACGGCGTGGCGACGCCAGGCGGGACGATGTTCTCGCTCGACCGCCGCGCCGGGGCGGTGAACTGGCTCAGCCCGGTGGGCGACGGCACGCACTACCAGTCCATCAGTGCCGCGGATGGCGTGGTCTGGACGGTCGATGGCACGGCCAGTCTTGACGGATACGACGCAACAAGTGGCCAGCCGCTCGTGCATCGGCCGCTGGGTGTCGACGCGGGCGCGCCGGTCGCCAACGCGACGAGCTCGGGTGTCGCGATCGCCGAGCACCAGTTGTTTGTGGCAGCCGGCGGTGCGTCCTATGTGTCGGCGCCGGGGTATGTGATCGCGTACGGCACTCCTTGAAAAAGAAGACCTACACGACAGGCCGTTAGGCCGATGCATTGACGTGAGAACTCGGGGCCGGCGTGAGCGGTACCACTGATGCTGCAGGGGAAAACGCGCTGCCGGGAAAGGGAATCGAACCCTTACGCCCTTACGAGCACAGCGCCCTGAACGCTGCGTGTCTACCAGTTCCACCATCCCGGCGCGGATCTCGATGGTACCAGCGCCGCCCGCTCACTACTTGCGCCAGGAGGCGATGTCGTCGAAGCGCGCCGGCCCGCCACCCACGGCAGGCATGGGGACCCCCGCGAGCGGGCCTCGGATCACGTACGACACCGACGGCGTGTAGAGGAAGACCGCCGGCGAGTCGCTCAGCAGGTGGCTCGACACGCTGGCCGCCGCAGTCACGCGTCCGTCACGGTTGGAAAGCGTGGCGAGCGTGTCCAGCGCTTGGTCGAGAAAGGCATCGGGCGCGCCGCCGGCGACGTAGAACCCCTGCGGGGGGGTCGCGTTCGACCGCCAGAACGCGCTGACGTCGGGGTCTGGGCCTCCGTCCCAATCAGCGAGCGCCAGTTGGAAGGAACCGGGTGCCACGTCCGCGGCGATGAATCGGTCGCTGGGAACGACATCGATGCTCGTGCCGACCCCGACGCTGCTGAGCTGACCGGCCAGTTCGCGCACGACCGCGGGAAGCGGATCGACGCTGGGCACCGTGAACGCGAACTCGAGCGCGGTGTTACCGCGTTGCCGGATGCCGGTGGGCCCGGGTGTCCAGCCGTCCGCGCTCAGCGCCGACATCGCCGTCGTGGGCGAGGCCTGCTCGAGCGGATCCTTCGTCGCAATCCAGCGCAGCCCTTCCGAGATGGGACTCACCTGCAACAACCCACCGCTGCCGGCGAGGGCGCCACCGACAATCGACGAGCGACTGATCGCCGTGCTGATCGCTTGGCGTACCACCGGATCGTCGAGTCCGGGCACCCGCTCGTTGAAGAGCAGGTCGACAAAACGAAACGTCGCGATGTCGTGGGCTCGCGCGCGCGGTGCACGAAGCAACCTCGCGCGCTCGTCTGGCGTGGTCGCCAGCACCGCGTCGACGTCATCCTTCGCGAAGGCCGATGAGGCGTCGGCAAACGTCGCGTACACGCGCAGCTCGACCTTATTCAAATGCGGGCGCGCGCGCGCGAATGCGTTGGGGATGAGCTCGATCGCCGCCGTGTCCGCGGACTGCACACGATATGGGCCCGAGGTCGCCATCGCAGTGCCCACCTGGGCGGGGAGCGCTGCAAGAGCAGCAGCATGAAGCGAGCCGAGCGGCAGGATCGGCAGCTGCGACAGCGTCGCTGGGAATGAGGCACGCGGCGATGGCAGCGCGAAAACCACCTGTCCACCCGTCGCCGTTGCCCGCACTCCCGTCAACGAGCTCGCCAACGCATGGTCGAGCGCGACCCGGGACTGCGCGAACCGCAGCGTTGCGAGCACATCCTGCGCAGTGATCGGCCTGCCGTCTGACCACCGCTGATGCGGCGCAAGGGCCGCGGTGTACTGCAACCCGTCTGCGCTGACAGTCAGTGACGCCGCGAGATCGGGTTGCGGGAACGCGTCACCGTCGAGCCGCATCAAGCTCCGATACAGGAGGTGGCCGACGTCGTGGACGGTCTCCGTGTCCGCGCCGATCAACGGGTTCAGCGACAGAGGTCGCGCGCTGCTGACCACGCCCTCGCGAAAGTCCGGTCCCGCATACGCACCGAGGCGAGGAAACAACGCGATGCCGAGCGACGCTCCGGCGATCACCACCAGGATCGACGCGGCGGCGACCTCGACGCGGCGGCTACGCCGCAGCCGAGCTAGGTTTTGACGTAGGTGTTGAGAATCGAGACGGCCACGAAGAGCGCGATGAGCACCGCCGACACCCGGAGCAGGCTCGCTTCCAGCCCGCGCCGGCGCCGGTACCCGCCTCCAGCGTCGCCGCCACCACCGATGGTGCCGCCGAGGCCCGTCGCCTTCGGGGTCTGGAGCAAGATGCCAAGGATCACGAGGACGCCGAGCACGTCCTGGGCCACGGTGAGAGCCGTCCTCACGCAACAAGACCTCCTCTGGGCAGCAGCAACCGTTGGCAGTATAGGCCAGCCCCAGCGAGGCCCCTTAGTAATATCTGCCTCCGCACATCAACGCACTTGTTTGTAGTATGGTGGCGGCCATGCCAATGCCAACTCGTGCGTGCGGACGTCGATCGGCCCTGCTGCTCGCGCTGTGCAGCCTCCTCGCCGGCTGCGCTCGCGTCGGCGCACTCGCGGCTTCCGTGCCAGCGTCGGCTCCGCTGCTCGGTCCAGCGCCGTCCGTGTCGGTCGGGGCGGACGACGTAACGCTGCTGCGCAGCGGCCCGGCCACCTTCGCGACCATCGCGTCGCTGATCGGCTCCGCACACAGCAGCGTGCACATCGAGATGTACGAGTTCGGCAGGGACGACCTCGCGAACGAGGTCATCGCGGCGCACGCGCGTGGGGTCGACGTCACGGTCATCGACGACCCCTCCGAGCTGAACAGCGCGGCAACAACGCAGCGTCTGCGCATGAACGATGTCGACGTCGTCGACTACCCAGTGCGCAAGCTGATGATCGACCACGTCAAGCTCCTTGTGGTCGATGGCTCGATCGCCGTCGTCGGCGGCATCAACTGGGGCGTCGCGTCTGTGGCCAACCACGATTACGACGCACTCATTCGCGGCCCCGCGGTGCACAACCTCGACCGCGTATTCGAGCGCGACCTGGTCACGTGCGGGCGTTTCGCCGCCGTCACCGATCCGGTACCCGACCCCGCCATCCTGGTCGCGGCGACGCTGCCCGCCACCGACATCCGTCCGCTCGCGCTCGCGATGCTCGAGCACGCGCACACCTCGCTCAGTCTTGAGCTCTTCGTGCTCACCGACACCGGCATCGTGCACGCGCTCGAGGCAGCGCACCAACGCGGCGTTTCGATCCACGTGCTGCTCGACCCCAGCCAGGGATCGAGCGAGCCATCTGCTGCGGCACTCGCTGCCGCCGGGGTGCCGCCACGTCTCTATCGCAGCCACGGCGAGCTGCTCCACGCGAAAGCGATCGTCGCGGACTCGGGCGCGATCCTGTTCGGGAGCGCCAACTGGTCCGGCGGCGGCTTTGCGCGCAACCACGAGGTGGACATCGAACTGCCGTCGTCCCCCGCGATCGCCGCACAGATGGAAGCCCAGATGACCCTCGACTGGAATGCCAGCGCGTGAGATGCGCGTCTCTAGACGATTTCCAGGGTCTCGCCCGCCTCGTGACCGATGTGCCGACCATCACGATGCAAATTCCAGACGCGGCCCCGCCCGATGACCCGCCACTGGTGCGGCCCACCGACGAGCGCCGTGTCCTCTTCGATCCCGATCAGGTGCTTGCCGTCGGGCAGGGCGTCGAGCGCCCACTGTGTCACGCCCGGCATCCATTGCTCCAGCTGATCGAAGTGCGGCATCACGACCACGTTCGGCACCAGGCCGAAGCCTCGGCTCGGCGGCCGGCCGCGCTCGCGAATGTCCGGCACCTCCTCCGTAAGCGCGATCGCGCCCGCGGAGCACCCCGCCACCGACACGCCCGCGCGCCACGCCTCCTCGATCGCGGTTCCGACGCGACTTCCCACGAGCGTTGTCGCCAGAAAGCTGGGATCGCCGCCCGAGAGATAGACGAGACCTGCCGACGCCACCTCCGCGGCGAGATCCTCGCGGTCGGCGTCCTCGCGATTCAGCACCAGCAGTGGCACCGCGTCGACGTCGAGGTGCCGGTAGTGCGTCCGTCCAAGCTCCACCCAGTAAGAGATGGTCGTCGCGCCCTCGGGCGCTGCCGCAGTGGGCAGGAATACGGCGCGCCGTGGCCTGCCCTCGAGCAGCGCGAGGTCCACACCTTCGGTTGCATGCGTGAACTCTCCGCTTCCGACCAGCGCGATGGTCCCCGACCCGTCGCGTGTCATCGACTGAGGGAATGGCCGGTCATCTCGACCGGTATCGGCAGCCCCATCGCCATGAGGACCGTCGGCGCCACATCCTGCAGACCACCGCCCTCGCGCAGCACGCGCGCAGAGGTTCCGCAGAGCAGCACCGGCACCGGACTCATGGTGTGTGCGGTGAGCGGCGACCCGTCGGCGCGGTTGATCTTGTACTCGGCGTTGCCGTGGTCCGCCGTCATCAACATCGCGCCCCCCGCGGCCAGGGCCGCACGGGCGACGCGCCCGATCATCGTGTCGACGAACTCGACCGCGCTCACGGTGGCGTTGAAGTCTCCGGTGTGCCCCACCATGTCGGGATTCGCGTAGTTAACGATGATGAGCGCGTCGTCCCCGCTCTGCAGATGCGCGACCACCGCGTCAGTCACCGGCTCGGCACTCATCTCCGGCACGGTGTCGTACGTCGCCACCCGCGGAGACGGCACCAGCAACCGCGCCTCGCCGTGAAATGGACGCTCGCGCCCGCCGTTGATGAAATACGTGACGTGCGCGTACTTCTCCGTCTCGGCGACGTGGAACTGGCGCAGGTCGTGCGCGCTCACCTCTTCACCGAGCGTGTGGCGCACGTCCTCGCGCGGGAACGCCACTTCCGCCGGGAGGTCGGCCTCGTACTCGGTGAAGGTGACCATGTCGATGTTCTTTGGGACTCGCGAGCGCGGGAACGCACCGAAGTCAGCATCGAGCAGCGCGTGCGTCAGCTGGCGGGCGCGGTCCGGCCTGAAGTTGAAGAACACGACCGAGTCGCCATCCTCGATGCGCACCCGCCGACCCTGATGCGTGATCGAGACCGGCGGCAGGAACTCATCCGTGACGCCGATCACGTACTGGCCGTCGATATATGCGATCGGGTCGGCTGTGGTCCCGTTCCCCGTCCCCGCGATCACCTCGTACGCGCGCTGGGTTCGATCCCAGCGCCGGTCGCGATCCATCGCGAAATATCGACCGCCGAGACTGGCGAGCCGCCCCACACCAACGCGTTCGAGATCCTCGCAAAAGCCCTGCGTGTACGCCGCCGCACTGGTCGGCGGCTCGTCACGCCCATCCGTGAACGCGTGAAACCACACGTCGCCGAGCCCGCGCCGCCGGGCGAGCTCCGCCAGCGCAACGCCGTGCGCCTGGGTGCTGTGCACGCCGCCGGGCGAGATCAGTCCCAGACAGTGCAGCGCGCGGTCCGAGTCACGCGCCCGGTCCACCGCGCGACAGAGGACCTCGTTCTCGAAGAAGCTGTCGTCCCCGATCGCGAGATTGATGCGCGAGAGTGGTTGGTAGATCACGCGGCCCGCGCCGATGGTGAGGTGGCCCACCTCCGAGTTGCCCTGCTGCCCCGGCGGCAGTCCCACCGCCTCGCCGCTCGCCTCCAGCAGCCCGTGCGGCCAGCGATGCCGCAGCCGGTCGAACTCCGGCGTCCTCGCGGCGGCGATGGCGTTGCCAAACGCGTCGGGGTTGTAGCCCCACCCGTCGCAGATCATGAGCACGAATGGCCGAAACCGGCTCACAGCACATCGCCGGCGTGCGCCGCGGCCGCGGTGACAATCGCGCTGAACTGGTCCACGCGCAGGCTGGCGCCACCGACCAGCGCACCGTCGATGTGCGGCTCGGCAAACAGCGCGACCGAGTTTTCTGGCGTGACGCTCCCGCCGTAGAGCACGCGCACCCCGAGGACCCCTTGGCGCTGCGCCAACCGGTCCTTGATGTGCGCGCACACCTCATTCGCCTGCTGCGGCGTCGCGGTCCGCCCGGTGCCGATCGCCCACACCGGCTCGTACGCGATCACGAACGCGCCGCCGTCGGGGATGACCTCGAACGGCGCGAACGCGGCCTCGAGCTGGCGGTCGACAACCGTTAACGTGTGCCTGGCGTCGCGTTCCTCCTCGGTCTCTCCCACCGCGACGATGACGCGCAGCCCGTGCCGACTGGCGCGAGCAAACTTCCGGCCAACCGCTTCGTCGCTCTCGCCGAGGATGTGCCGCCGCTCGGAGTGCCCGACGAGGACGAGGTCGCACCAACCGGCCAGCATCGCCGGTGATATCTCACCGGTGAACGCGCCCCAGTCCTCCCAGAACACGTCCTGCGCCCCGAGCATCACCCTGCTGCCCTTGAGCACGTCGAACACTGCCCACAGATGCGTGAACGGCGGCAGCACGGCGATGTCGGCACCAGTGGTCTCGTCGGTGGCGTGGCGAATCGCGTGCGCGAGCTCGACGCCCTCGTAGATGCTCGTGTTCATCTTCCAGTTGCCCGCCACGAGCATGTGTGCCGGAGGCCCACCGGCAGCGTGGCTCACGCCTGCTCGGTCTCGCGATCGCGAAGCGCCGCCACACCGGGCAGCGTCTTGCCCTCCAGGAACTCGACGGTGGCGCCACCACCGGTGCTGATATGGCTGATCTTGTCAGCAACTCCGGAATCCTGGAGCGCGGCGACCAGGTCCCCCCCGCCGGCGATGGTGGTCGCGCTGGTTCGTCCGAGCGCCTCCGCGACGGCCCTGGTTCCCTTCGCAAAGCTTGGGATCTCATAGATGCCGAGGGGCCCGTTCCAGACGACGGTTCCGGCGTGCTCGCTGTCGCGGCGGATGCGTTCCGCGGTCTCCGGCCCGATGTCGACCACAATGGCATCCGCGGGGATCTTCTCGAACGACACCACGCGGGTCTCGACGCCTTCCACCGCGCTCGGCGCGACCACCACGTCCATCGGCAACCGGATGTACGCACGACGCGTGTGCGACTCGTGCAGGATCCTGCGCGCGGTGTCGACCTGGTCCGCTTCAACCCGCGAGGTGCCGGTGCCGACGTCCAGCGCGCGAAAGAACGTCGACGCCATCGCGCCACCCACCCAGATGACATCGACCCGGTCGAGCAGGTTGGTGAGCACGCCGAGCTTGGTCGAGACCTTCGCGCCTCCGATGATCGCCACCACCGGCTCCCGTGGGTGCTCGAGCACGCCACCGAGCGCCTCGAGCTCGCGGGCCATCAGCAGACCCGCGACCGCGGGCAGACGGTGCGCAACGCCCTCGGTGGACGCATGCGCGCGGTGCGCCGAGCCGAAGGCGTCGTTGACGAACACATCCCCGAAGGACGCGAGCTTTCTCACGAACCGCCCGTCGTTCTCCTCCTCACCGGGTTCGAACCGCACGTTCTCGAGCATGCCCACGTCGCCGTCCTGCAGACCGAGCACGACGCGCCGCGCGTCGTCACCGACCACGTCGCTGGCTGTGGCCACAGGGTTGCCGAGCAGCTCGGCGAGCCGGTCGGCGATCGGCGCGACGCGCAACGTGTCGTCGACCTTGCCACCGGGCCGATCCAGGTGCGTGACGACAATCACGCGCGCGCTTCGTGAGACCAGTGCCTCGATGGTCGGAAGCGACTCGCGGATGCGCCAGTCGTCGACGACGTGGCCGTCGCGCATCGGCACGTTGAAGTCGACGCGCAACAGCACTCGCTGACCGGCGACGTCGATGTCGTCGATGGTCGCCTTGGCCACGTGCGCTACAACCGCGCCGCCACGTGCTCGACGAGGTCGACCACGCGGCACGAGTACCCCCACTCGTTGTCGTACCAGGCGAGCACCTTCACCGTGCGGTCACCGAGCACCATGGTCGACGGCGCATCGACGATCGCGGAGTGGCTGTCGTGCAGAAAGTCCGCGGACACCAGCGGCTCGTCGCTGACGGCGAGAATCCCCTGCAGCGAGCCGTCCGCCGCCTCCTTGAACTCCGCGTTGACGTCCTCGACTGTGGCGGTCTTGCTCAGCGTGGCCACGAGGTCGACAAGGCTGACGTCGGGGACAGGCACACGCAGAGAGATGCCGTGAAACCTGCCCTTCAGCTCTGGGAGCACCAACGCCACCGCCTTCGCGGCGCCGGTCGTGGTGGGGATGATGGAGAGGGCGGCGGCACGCGCGCGGCGCAAATCCTTGTGGGGCGCGTCGAGGAGCTGCTGGTCCTTGGTGTACGCGTGCACGGTGGTCATGAAGCCGGTCTCGATGCCGAACCCATGCTGCAGCACTTTGGCGACGGGCGCGAGGCAGTTCGTCGTGCACGAGGCGTTGGAGATGACGTGGTGCTCGGCCGGGTTGTAGGCCGCCTCGTTCACACCCATGCACACCGTGATGTCCTCGTTCTTCGCGGGCGCGCTGATCACCACCTTGCGCGCGCCCGCCTCGAGGTGCGCGCGGGCCCGGGTCGCGTCGTCGAACAGCCCGGTCGACTCCACCACGACCTCAACGCCGAGCTCGCCCCACGGCAGCCGCTGCGGATCGCGCTCTGCGAGCACGCGGATGGGCTTGCCGTCAACGGTGATGCGATCGCCGTCCGCGCTCACGGTCCCCGGGTAGCGGCCCATGACGCTGTCGTGCTTGAACAGATGCGCGAGCGTCGCTGCGTCCGTGATGTCGTTGACCGCGACGAATTCGATATCAGCAGAGCGATCGAACGCGGCGCGCATCACGTTGCGTCCGATCCGTCCGAACCCGTTGATACCGACCTTCACAGCCATCTGTCGCGTGTCCTCAACTCCCCTCTCAGTACCCTGCCCCAGACACTATCATTGCCCGACTCGCCTGCGAGCAAACGTGCGGATCTTCACTTGTGGCGGCTCTCGATCCTCGGGAGAGGTGAGCAGGCGGCGCAGGCGTCCGCCCATCGCGGAGCGGCTGCACCCGGCGCGAGCCGCCAGCGCGGCGAGATCGTCGTCGGGGTGTCGCGCTCGGAGCTCGGCCGCTTCGCGCAACGCGGGAGGCAGCCGCGCCCAGCGTTCGGGATCTGCTGCCATTGCCTGTATCACCTCGAGCTGTCTGACGCCGGCGGCCGCGGTGCGGCGCAGGTTCGCCGTCTCAGCGTTGAGACGCCGGTTCACGGTGGCGCGGACCTCGCGCACGACGCGTCCGGCTTCGAAGTCGAGGCGGCCCGATTGGGCGCCGATCGAGCTCAGCGCCGCGCCGACCTCGGAGGTGGAGCGAATCGTCACCAGCCATCGCCCGCGCCGCGGGCGCACCGTCGGTGAGACACCAAGCGTGGCCAGGTCGGCGCCGAGCAACGCCGCCGCGCGCTGCGTCGGGCAGCCGATCTCCAGGTGCGGCGCGCGCTCGGGACGTATCACCCTGCCGGTCGACAGGAATGCGCCTCGCAGTCGCGAGCGCGTGCAGCATGCGCGCGCCGACGGCGGCGGCAGTGTTGTCAGGTCCACCCCGGAAACCCGGTAGCGTGCGCGACGGGCCGTGGCCAGGCGTTCGACGTGAGCGGGTATCGCGTCAGCGTGCAGCGCCTGCAGGGCCGCACGCGCCGCGATCAACCGCGTCGTCAGAACGGTTGTCGGCACGTCGCTCACCACGCGCATGCCATCCACGAGTGCGCGGCGGCAGCAGGCAAGTGGCGGGACGTGCGGCGCAAGCTCCGTGACGATCCGCTGCGTGAACGAGTCGCGAGCCGCCACCCGTGCTTCTCTCAACGTGGATCCGGCCGGTCAACGTCGCGATGACGGACCGTCGTTTCGATGCCATGCGGTCGCAGCCGCTCCGCGAGCGCCTCGGCGAGCACGACCGAGCGATGCCGCCCGCCGGTGCACCCGAAGGCGACGTGCATGTACGTGCGGTCCCGGTCGATGCAGCGTTCCGCGGCCCAGGTGATGAGCACATCCACATGTTCCAGCAGGTACTTCGCCTCGGGCTGCTTGAGCACCCAGTCGCGCACGGGTCGATCCAGACCCGTGAGCGGGCGCAGCTCAGGCTCCCAGAACGGGTTCGGTATCACTCGTGAGTCGAACACCCAGTCGGCTTCGATCTGCGGACCGAACTTGTACCCGAAGGACGATATCGTGCACGCCAGCCGCGTCCCCGCCTCCGGCCGGCGCGCCAGGATCGTGTCAGCCACGCGCTGGTGCAGCTGTTCCGGCGAGAGGTCGGAGGTGTCGATGATCACGTCGGCGGCGGCGCGCAGAGGCACCAGCAGTCTGCGCTCCGCGTCCACCGCGTCCTGGCCGCGACCCTTGTCGGCGATCGGATGTGGCCGCGTGCTTTCCGCGAGGCGCCGCACGAGCACGTCGTCGCGGGCATCGAGAAACACCACGCGGGCTCCGGCTCCGCCCTCGAACCGACGCAACGCAGTGCCCTGACGAGCGTCGATCACGGCGACCGCGGTGGCGTTGCGCGGCAACGCGACGAACCCTTCGACCAGATCGACAGGCAGATTGTCGACGTAGTCAACGCGGTGCTGCTGCAGAACTGTGAGTGCGGTGGTCTTGCCCGCGCCGGTCATCCCGGTCAGGATCCACACGGTGCTCACAGCAGCTCCTTGATGCGCAGCGCCACGCCGCGAGGTACGACCTCGGTGAGCTGTTCGACCGATGCCGCGCGGATGGCGTCGACACTCCCGAACTGGCGCAGCAGCTCGCGGCGCCGCACCGGACCGAGTCCTGACACGATGTCGAGCTTCGAGCGCAACGCCGCCTTGCCGCGCCGGGCGCGGTGACGCGTGATCGCGAAGCGATGTGCTTCGTCGCGGATTCGCTGCACCAGAAACAGAGTGGGGCTGTCTCTCGCCAGGATGATCGGATCGACGACACCCGGTTCGTAGAGCTCCTCATTGCGCTTGGCCAGGCCGAAGTGCGGCACACCGTCGAGCCCTTCTGCCGCGAGCACGCCGTGCGCCGCGCTGAGCTGACCCTTTCCGCCGTCGATGAGGATGAGGTCCGGAATCACGGCGAAGCTGTCCTCGCGGTCGTCACGCGCCGACCCGTTGCGGGAATGCGAGTGCTTTCGCTCCAGCACTTCCGCCCCGTTCGCGCCGGCGGGGTCCAGCAACGGGATGTCACCGCCTCGCGCGTCGGCGTCGCGTGGCAACCGGCGGAAACGGCGCCGCAGCGTCTCCTCGATCGACGCGAAGTCGTTGGAGCCCTCCACCGTCTTGATGGTGAAGTGGCGGTATCGCGCTGGCGCGGGCCGCCCGTCCTCGAAGACGACCATTGACCCCACCGAGTTCGTACCCATGGTGTTGCTGATGTCGTAGCACTCGATGCGCTGTGGCGGCGCGGGCAGGTGCAGCTGCACGGCGAGGTCCTCGAGCAATGCCTCCGTCTTGGCGGCGTCGAAGTCGTCGACGATCCGCTTCTGGCGCAGCGCCACGAGCGCGGTCTCGCGCGCTCGCTCCACGAGCCGCCGGGCATCGCCGCGCTGCGGCACGCGGATCTCCACCGCCCCGCCCCGCTGCTCACCGAGGAACTCGGCGAGCAGCGACGTGTCGCCGACGTCGTCGGAGATCAGCACGCGCTTCGGGATCGACGTGGCGTCCGAGTAATACTGCGGGAGAAATCCCGCGAGGCAGTCCGCTGCGCCGAGGTCGGTCACGCCTTCGAGCTCGTGGGTCTCCATCGCCATCACCCTGCCACGGCGCACGTTGAGCAGCGCAGCCATGGCACGGCCGCCTTCGACCGCCACGGCGACGCAGTCCTCGTCAGCCAGGCGCCCGCGCAGCACCGTCTGCTTCTCGGCGATGCGGTCAATCGCGCGCAGACGGTCGCGCTGCCTCGCTGCCAGCTCGTAGTGCCTGCTCGTCGCGGCCTCCTCCATCTGGTCGCGCAGCTCGTCGCGCAGCACGTCGGATCGCCCCTCCATGAAGAGTTGGACCTGATCGAGCAGATGCGCGTACTGGTCGGCGTCGATCTTCCCCTCGCACGGGCCGGAACACCGCTTGATGTGATAGTCGAGGCACACCCTGCCGCGCCGGAAGATCTCGTCGCTGCAGGTGCGGAACGGAAAGATGGTGCGCAGCGACCGCACCGTTGTGCGCAGCGACTGCGCGCTCGTGTACGGCCCGAAGTACCTGGCGCCGTCGCGGACGATCTTGCGCGTGTAGTACGGCCGCGGGAAGGTGGTCGCCCGCGCACCCGACTCGCCGCGGATCGCCCGCTTCTGCTCGCGAGCGGTGCCTGGCGCGAACGCGTCCGGCGACCCCGGTCGCGGAATCTTCAGGTACAGGTAGTTCTTGTCGTCCTTGAGGCGGACGTTGAATCGGGGACGGTACTGCTTGATGAGCGTGTTCTCGAGGATCAGCGCCTCGCGCTCGCTCGCGGCCGCGATCACCTCGAAGTCGAACACGCGGCCGGTCATGTGCGACGTGCGCCGCGACCACGGGTCGCCACCGGAGAAGTGCGAGCGCAGCCGGTTGCGCACGTTGCCTGCTTTGCCCACGTACATGACCCGACCCTCGAGGTCACGCATGACGTAGACGCCCGGGCCGTCGTGGGCGCCCCGAAGCCGCGCCCTGAGCACGTCGGGGTTGTCCATGAGGCGAACGGGGCGTGTCGTCACTCCCACTATCTTGGCGTCAGGCGCGGCGGGCCTCGTGCTCAAGCCGCTGCACCTCGTCGAGAAACGCTGCCTCGTCGATCACGCGAACCTTGAGGGCGCGAGCGCGGTCGAGCTTGCTCCCCGGAGAAGTCCCGGCGACCACGGTGTGCGTCTTCTTGCTGACGTTCGACCCGGGAGTGCCGCCCAGCGCCCGGATCCGCTCCTCCGCCTCTGGTCGGGACATCGCCTCGAGCGTACCGGTCAGCACCCAGATCTGGCCCGTGAGCGGCCCCTCGGTGCGCTTCGCCACTTCGGCTTCGACGCCCACGGTGCGTAGCCGTTCGAGCAGCTCGCGTCCCTCCTTCGAATGCAGCCACATCGCCACGTGCTCGGCCACGATCGGACCGATGCCCTCGACATCCACCAGGTGCTCCTCGGAGGCACCCGCAAGCGACTCGATGCTCCCGAAATGCTCAGCGAGCAGCACCGCCGTCTGCTCGCCCACGTGGCGGATCCCCAGCGCGTTGATCAGCCGGTGCAATGGGACCCGTCGCCTTGAAGCGATCGAACGCACCAGGTTTTCGGCGGACTTGTCCGCGAACCCGGTGAGCGTGAGCACTTGCTCTTTGGTGAGCGCGTACAGATCGGCGGGATCGCCCACGTACCCGTGATGGATCAGCTGGTCGACGATCGCCGGCCCGAGCCCTTCGATGTTCATCCCCGACCGCGACGCGAAGTGCAGGATCCGCTCGAGCCGCTGCGCGGGGCAGAGTGGGTTGAGGCAACGTCGCACCACCTCGCCGGCCTCGCGCACGAGCTCGGTGTCGCACGCGGGGCAGCGATCGGGCATGCGCCACGGTCGCGCCTTCGCGGGGCGCTGCTCCAGCACGACGCGCACGATCTCGGGGATCACGTCGCCGGCCTTGTGCAAGATCACCGTGTCGCCGATGCGAACGTCCTTGCGAGCCACCTCGTCCTCGTTGTGCAGCGTCGAGCGGCGCACCGTCGACCCGGCCAGCTGCACCGGTTCGAGCATTGCCACCGGGGTGACCGCGCCCGTGCGGCCCACCTGCACTGCGATGTCAAGGACCGCCGTCTCCCGTTCTTCGGGTGGAAATTTGTAGGCGACGGCCCACCGCGGAGAGCGGGCGATGGATCCCAGCTCCTGCTGGAGGGCGAACGGCGAAACCTTGATCACCACCCCGTCGGTCTCGTAGTCCAGGTCGTGGCGCTTGTCCTGCCACTGATCCAGGAACGCGAACACGTCGTCGGCCGAGCCCACGACGCGCCGATGCGGGTTGACCGGGAATCCCAGCTCCGCGAGGAGGTCGAGCACCTCCGCCTGTGAGCGCGCGGGACCGGCCGGGTCGAGCTGATACACCCACACGCGCAACCCGCGCGACGCCGTCACGCCGGGGTCGAGCTGGCGCACCGCGCCGGCAGCCGCATTGCGCGGGTTGGCGTATCCCAGCTTGCCAGCGTCCTCCAATTTCGCATTAAGCGCGGCGAATGCGGGCTTGGGCAGGTACACCTCACCGCGAACCTCGATGTCGTTGGGGAGATGTGCGACCGTCGCCAGCTTCATGGGGACCTGGCGGATCGTTCGCGCGTTCTCGGTGACGTCTTCTCCCTCGACTCCGTCGCCGCGCGTCGCCGCGCGCTCGTACCTGCCCTCGCGGTAGCTGAGCGAGATGGCGAGTCCGTCGATCTTCAGCTCGCACACGTATGCGTCGACGTGGCCAACTGCGCGCTCCACGCGTCGAAAGTAGTCGCGAACCTCGTCGTGGCCAAAGGCGTTGCTCAGGCTCAGCATCGGGTTGCGGTGACGAACCTTGGAGAAGCTCTCCAACGGCGCACCGCCCACGCGTTGTGTGGGCGAATCCGGCGACTGCAACCCGGGGTAGCGCGTCTCCAGGTCGACGAGCTCGCGAAACAGACTGTCATATTCGGAGTCGCTGATCTCCGGCGCATCCAGGACGTAGTACTGGCGGCTGTGGTGCTCGAGGAGCGCACGCAGCTCGTCCGCCCGTTTGCGCTCTCGCTGCGGGATGGTCGCCGTTGGCGTCACACTTCGGCCGGCCAGAGCGTGGCGTCGGCGACCGCGAAGATCTTGACGCCGTGCTCGTCGAATTTGATGACGAGCTCCTCGCCGGCGCGCGTCATCGTGCTCTTCAGCACCGTGCCGGAGCCGTATTTCTGATGCGCGATGCGCATGCCCTCGCTGTACCGCTGTGGCGCGATCTCGACCGGATTGGGACGCACGGAGTGCGCATGAACTGCTCGGCGCACCGCACCCGGCTCACGGACCGACTGAACGACCGCACCCGGCCGCCGCACGACGTCGAGCTGCTCCTCGGGGATCTCGCCGAGAAAGCGGGACGGCCTGGACAGTTGCGGCGTTCCATAGAGGTGCCGGCGAAATGCGTGCAGGAGATACAGGTGACGACGTGCCCGCGTGATGCCGACGTAGGCGAGGCGACGCTCCTCAGCGAGCGCAGCCTCGCCATCCTCGATCGAGCGGTTGTGGGGCAGCAGACCCTCCTCGAGGCCGGTGAGAAACACCACCTCGAACTCGAGGCCCTTGACCATGTGCAGCGTGATCAACGTCACGCCCTGAACGGACTCGTCGAGGCTGTCGACGTCACTCACCAGCGCCACGTTCTCGAGGAACTGCTGGAGGCCCTCCGGAGAGGGCACGTCCCCATACTCGCCGGCGAGGCCGATGAGCTCGGTGACATTCGCCGAGCGCTCGCGACCCTCGGCGCTGCCGTCCTCGAGCATGGCGCGATACCCGGTGCGTTCGAGCACGTCCGCAAGCAGCGCCGGCAGCGGCATCGTCTGCGCGCGAACGTTGAGGTCGGCCATCAGGCGCGCGAAGTCGGAGAGCGCACTCATCGCGGCCGGGCCGATGCCCTCCGACTCGTCGATGGCCTGTGCTGCCTCGAGCGGCGGAAGCTTGCGCTTGCGCGCGATCTTCTCGAGCTCGGCGACGGTGCGGTCCCCGATCTTGCGCTTGGGCACGTTCACGACGCGCCCGAACGACACGGCGTCTCGCGGATTGGCGCAGAGCCGCAGGTATGCGAGCACGTCTTTGATCTCGCGCCGTTCGTAGAACCGGATGCCCCCGACCAGTCGGTACGGGATGCCGCGACGCAGAAAGACGTCCTCGAAAGCGCGGGACTGCGCGTTGGTCCGGTAGAGCACGGCGCAATCGCTCAGCGAGAGTCCCTCGCTGCCGACCAGGCGCTCGATTTCCGCGGACACCGCGAGCGCCTCTTCCTGCTCGTCGTAGACGGAGATCAGGCGCACCGGCTCGCCGCCGCTGAGCTCGGTCCAGAGTTTCTTGGCTGCGCGTTCCTCATTGTGTCTGATGACCGAGTGCGCGGTGTCGAGGATCGGCTGTGTCGAGCGGTAGTTCTGCTCGAGCGAGATCACGCGAGCGTCCGGATAGTCGCGCTCGAAGGCGAGGATGTTGCGCACGTCCGCGCCTCTGAACCCATATATGGAGTTGTGCGTGACTAACCCGCTCGCGATGAAGTTGTGCGTCCCCTCGACGTTGAGGTCGTACACTTGACGCCGCTGCTGCGACCTCTCGATCGTGTTGACGATGTCGTACCCGCCGGCTTCATCGAACATCGCCATCCCGGGAACCACGGAAGCAGCCGGCGTGAAGGGAAGCGCCGTTAGTCGCGATTTGTGTGCGCCAGGGCCGTTCTTTGCCAAGCATGCTGTCATGGCCAACTCGACGTCCATCACGCCTCGCACACGCTCCACGATGCTCATGAGCTCGGCGAAGCTCTTGCGACAGGCCTCGAAACGCCAGCTGTTGGAACCGGCCTTCGCAGGGCGCACACTCAGACCAACCTCTTCGAGCGCCTTCCGACCGGCATCGTCGTCGCCGGCCATCGAGATGCGGTGCATTGGAGTCCTTCCGCGGCGGTCTCCGCAAAGGACGACGACCATCCGTCGGCGGCTCGAGCTCCGCGAGCGTGGACGGTAATGCGGGTGCGCGGAAGACAGATGAAGGTCGGCGAGGAGACGCTCGCCGCCCGCGGTGCTGTCGATTGCTTCGAATACCCGATCGATATGCGCTTGATCGTGAACCAGCCCGTTCACCGAGGTACCACGCCGGGGCACGAATGGCAGGGTAGGGATCTGATACCGCAATGAGAGGATGTACTCCTCGGCGCGAGCCTCGTTCTCATTGGGATGTGTCGCCACGATCCAAAGCGCATCCGCGCGTTCTTGCACGGAGCGCTGGCGATAGCCCACAACAGGCTTCACCTGGCCATTCGTGTACACCTGCGAGGTGCCGAGGCGATATCCCACTTCATTCCTGCGCATCAGATACGTGAAGTAGAGCTGCGGTGTCGTGCCCAACCGGTGGCCCGCGAAATGCACATGCTCGGGCGTCGTTGTGAGCACACGCCGGGCTTTGGTGGTGATGGTCACTGCGCTGTCGGCAACGCTCGACCGGACGTCAGTCACCCGTGCGGCGCGGAAGTCGCCACTCCCATAGCCAGAGCGGACGAGGGCCCCGGGCTTGATGTGCTCAATTGGCTGCGCTGAACCGTCGGCCATCGTGATCAGAGTCCCGGCCACAACGCACTGATCGTCGTCCCCAACCACCGTCACGTTGCGGTGCTTGGCCGCGAGCAGGTTCACCAGCTCGTACTGCGCGTGGTTGGTGTCCTGGTACTCGTCGACAAGGAGATGACGGAAGCGCTCCTGGTAGTACGTACGGATCGGCTCGACATCGCGGAGCAGCACCACGGCGCGGAGCAGCAGGTCGTCGAAGTCAAGGGCCGACGCCGCATCGAGCTCCTGCTCGTAGGCCCAGAAGACCCGCGCCGTCTCCTTTTCGAACGACGTCGACGCCCGCGTCTCGAAGAGACGCGCGTCGTGCAGCTCGTTCTTGGCCATGCTGATCGCATGACCGATCCGCGACGGCTGCTTGTCGTCCACGCCCTCGCCACGCATCGCGCGGCGCAGCGCAGTGAGGCGGTCGGCCTCGTCGTAGATCGTGAAGCTGTTCGGGATCCCGATGGCGTCACCGTCGCGGCGCAGCATCCGCGCGCCCATGGCATGGAAAGTGCCGAGCCACATGCCGCTGATGGTGTCGCCGATAAGCAGCTCGACACGCGTGCGCATCTCGCGCGCGGCCTTGTTCGTGAAGGTTACGGCGCAGATCTCCTGCGGGCGCACCCCTCGAGTGGCCATCACGTACGCGATGCGATGGGTAAGCACACGCGTCTTGCCACTGCCCGCGCCGGCGAAGATCAGCAGGGGCCCGTCCGGCGCTTCGACAGCCTCGCGCTGCGCCGGGTTGAGCTCTTCCAGGAGGTCGGAGAGTGCTGTGCTGTTGCTCAGAGCGGGAGGCGAATCAGGGCCGAAGCATCATGTGGCGATGTTCGCCGTGGGAGCGGCGACCACCGTGGCATTGTAGGCGTCCGGACGGCGGTCCTCGAAGAGGTCGTTGCGCGGCGTACGGCGGCGACCGCGCTCGACGTCGTCGAGATCGACGTCGGCGATGAGC
>Ga0307471_100000366_pt1 | contig 22968 bp, 18 predicted proteins | sample atmos_gasesAM3C__2_FD_204566 | JGI IMG/M metagenome (GOLD analysis project Ga0307471, IMG submission 204566) | Hardwood forest soil microbial communities from Morgan-Monroe State Forest, Indiana, United States - atmos_gasesAM3C_515 | ecosystem: Environmental > Terrestrial > Soil > Temperate...
TTTAGCGCGTCTTCAACGCCGCGAACGCTTTCGCCAAGATTCTATTGTCCCGGTATTGTAATGATCACAACGTTTCCCTTGCCCTACAGCAACTCGCCCATGCGCTTTCCGCTTTCCTGCCCGGCGCGGAAATTGTCCGTGCCCACAAACGTGATGCGCTTGGACTCTGGTGAATCGGCATCCACGCAAATTACCGGAATGCCCTGCTGAATCGCGGAATTGATGCCCTCGCGGAAAGCTTCGGGATTCGACGCCGAAAGCAAAATTCCCGCCGGCTTTTGCGCAACGGCTTGTTGAAACGCGGTCACTTCTTCATTGGTGGAGAAATTTCCCGGTCCTGTAATTTCGGCTTTGACGCCCAATTGCTTCGCCGAATCTTCCAATCCCGCCGCGGCTTCCTGCCAGTACGGCAGGCTGGTGTTGAACGCCACGAAAACGTAGCGCTCATCTGGCTGGTGATAGGCCGGCGCGCAAGACACCAGCACCCCACTCAGAACCATTGCCGAGAGAAGGACATGCGCGAAGCGAATTTTCATGGCGGGCCTCCTTACAGAAGTTTTTTGGAACGCGGCCCAAATGCGGACTCGAATCCGGGTACAATCCTGGGTTCTTCGGTGCGTAGCCTACCACAGCTTCGGACCGGAGGAGCATCTTCTCAATTCACGTCAACTCACGCCGGCGGAAAGGCCCAGGTCAATGACGGACGGAAGCGCGGCGATCGAAAGTTTGCCGAACCAGCGAGGGCTCGCTGCCGGCGCGCGATTTCTCATTCAAGTGTCGCGGCCGGGGCTTTGGAGCACAACGGCGCTTTTTTATCTCTTGCCGCTCGGCCGTGCCGATTTTCTTCACTCGGGGCGTCTCTGGCTCGGATTGTTCTTCGTGCTGTTTCCGCTAGGCTTGTTGCTCTACGGAGTGAACGACCTAGCCGACGCCGAAGCCGATCAACTCAACCCGCGCAAAGGAACCTACATGTTCGGCTCGCGCGGCGCCCGCGAGCAGCTTGCCGCCTTGAAATGGCAGATTGCCGCCGCGCAACTTCCCTTCCTCGTGGCCTTCTACTGGCTCGTGGGCCCGCGCATTTTGTGGTGGTATGCGATCTTGCTCCTGGCGGTGGGGCTCTATAACGCGCCACGTTTCGGCTGGAAAGGCCATCCCCCCTTCGATGTCGCCATACAGGCCAGCTACTTGCTCGTGTTTGTTCTCAGCAGTTGGCTGAATCACTTGCCACAACTTCCCTGGCAAACGTTTTTGTTTGGCGCGCTCTTTGCCATGCATTCGCACGTGTTCGGCGAAGTGATGGACATCGAGCCGGATCGCTTAAGCGGCCGCCAAACCACCGCCACCGTCATTGGAAGAGTGCCTGCGAAATTCCTGATCGCCGCATTTCTTGCCGTTGAGACCGTGCTCGTGTGGTTTTCTTTTCGCGATTGGATCGTCACCGGATTCCTCACGCTAGGCGCCATCTGGTTTGTTCTGGACGCAACGCTCCTCTGGAAAGGTCGCAAGTATCTGCCGCGAGAAATGCGCTTGTTCCTCTGGGGCTGGAACCTCGCCTCCGCCCTCGGCATCCTCTGGAACTGGGCACAAAGCCCCCTTACGCATTTGAATCCTGCGCGCGGCCTTTAAATCATGACGCGAAAACACCTCCTCGAAATCAGCGTCGACGGCATCGACAAGGCCGTCGCTGCCGAACGCGGCGGCGCTGACCGCATCGAGCTGTGCGCCGACCTGTCCGTCGGCGGACTCACGCCGAGCCGGGACCTGCTCCGCAGCGTCCGCGAGAGAGCGCACATCCCCATCTATTCGATGATCCGGCCGCGCGCCGGAGACTTCGTTTACTCCGACTCCGAGTTTGCGGAGATGGAGCGCTCCGTTGCTCTTGCTGCCGAATGCGGCATGGATGGCGTAGTACTTGGAATCCTGAAAGAGAATCGCCGAATCGACATGGCACGAACGCGCAGGCTCGTGGATCTCGCGCGTCCTTTGCCGGTAACTTTTCACCGCGCCTTCGACGAGACTCCAGACTTTGCGCTTGCGCTGGAAGAGGTGATGCAAACCGGCGCCGCCAGAATTCTCACTTCCGCCGGCGCGAAAACCGCCCTCCAAGGCGCCGCAAAACTCGCCGAACTCGCCGCCGCCGCCCGCGACCGCATCCTCATCCTTCCCGGAGCCGGCATCACCGTTTCCAACCTTGCCGAGGTCGTGCAGAAGACCGGGGCCATCGAATTTCACGCCGGCCTCGGCACCGTTCTCCCCTACTCCACCCGCGACTTCGCCGCCTTTGAATCCGAAGTCCGCAAACTGGCTGAACGGTTGCAGAGCCTCGACGTAAAGGAAAACTGATTTGCGTCGTCTGCCGCACTCCAAGGTCAGGCATTTTGCAGTCGGCGGCACGGAAATGCGGGCCGAGCAGCGAGAAGAAAAAGAAGTCAAGGCGCATTCACATATAGGGAAAAACTTTAGCCAATCGGACGGCGGCACCACTAACCACCTTATAAATCAATGGCATACGATTGTTGATTCGTGTCCTTTTCGGCACACTGATTGCTGTAATGATGGACTCAGACTTGCGTGTGCAGGAGATGCCAAACATGCCAGAAGAGCTGGGGCGAGTTGCAAGCAGCCCGCGAGTTTTGCGCACCCGGCTCTACGCGCTCGCCGGAGGGGCGGTTGCCCTTCTAGCCACCTTCGTCGGAGGGGCCTACACGGGACGGTGGGCGGTGAAGCATCAACTCCGCGCCCGTCTCCAAGGAGGATTGTGGCGTAAGGAGGGTGCCAAACGCCGCGACATAGATGAAAACGGCGAATGGCTGCCGATCAATACGGCTCTAGTACGGATTGAGAGCACGGTCATCCACTTGCCCAACGGGGACGGCTGGGGCGGCGGGATCCAGCCGATGGAGGACGGCCGAATCTTCTACGCGACAAAAGATGGAGAGTTCGGCGTAATCGAAACGGACGGGGTCGTAAAAGTGTTGCCGTTCAAAGTGGAGATGAACCTCGACGCGTTGAAGCGCCATCCGGTCTATCAGCTTGGGAATTTCCCGCACACCTGGGTTCGCGTGACGGATATCAATCTGACGCCCACCGGCGCGGGCCGTTACGAGCTGCTGGTCGGCCACCACTACTTCGAGCCAAAAGGCCAGTGTATGGAACTGCGGCTCAGCCGAGCGTTGGTGAGCGTAACAGCCGCGGATGTTTCCCTGGCAGAACCCTTTCGGACGGTGATGACCACGACGCCGTGCATCACCTTTTACCACCCGGGATACATGTTCGCGTTCGAGGGGCACTTCTCCGGTGGAAGGATCGCGCGGCTTGGCGGCGATCAGGTACTTTTTTCGACCGGCGATCACGGATGGGTAGGGACGCGGGGCTACCCGGCGCTGGCGCAGGACGACAACTCGACGCTCGGCAAAGTGCTGCTGGTTAATGTGGCCACCAACGAGGTCTCGATCTTCGCGAAGGGGTTTCGCAATCCCCAGGGTTTGACCATCGACTCCAAGGGCCGCATCTGGGTAACTGACCAGGGCCCCCAGGGCGGCGACGAGCTCAACCTCGTCGTCAAGGACCAGAATTACGGGTGGCCTATCAGCACCTACGGCACCGATTACGGATCCATACCCTGGTCGCTGAACGCGGAGCAGGGCAGACACAACACAGGTGTTCAGCCCGAATTTGCCTGGAATCCCTCCATCGCCACGTCCAATCTCGTAGAGGTAAGGGGCAATGAGTTCCCGCTCTGGAAGGGAGACCTGCTGGTAGCTTCCCTTCACGGGCAAGCCATCCACCGGCTGCGCCTTGAAGGCACGCGGGTCATCTACGACGAACCGATCAAGTTCGACCTGGATCGCCTTCGAGACATTGTCGAACTGCCTAATGGGCACATCGCGTTGCTGACGGATCTCGGCACCATCGTTTTGTTGCGGAATGCAGATGCCTATGACAAGACGCCGTATCTGGACGCGAGCCGCCAGCAGCGCCGAACGACGGACATGTCAGCGGAAGAGCGCGCCTTTGCCGTGGCGGGACGATACGCCAATGCCGCGAACACGGGTACCGTTGTTGTGGAGGCTTCGGAACACCTGCCACCTGCCGCAGCCCACGGAGAAACAGTGTTCAGTGCAAATTGCGCGGTTTGTCACGCGATCGAAAGCTCGATGAGCCTTGCCGGCCCCAGTTTGAAGGGCGTGATAGGGCGCCGTGTAGGGTCCGCCCAGTTCGCGTACTCTGCCGCGCTTGCGGGGAGGCATGAAACCTGGACAAGCAACCGGGTCGTGGATTTCGTCGTCAGACCCGATGGTATGTATCCCGGGACGTCGATGCCTCCGGTACCTCTGACGCCCGATCTGCAACGGGATCTTGCAAGCTATCTGGACGTGCGGCACAGGCAGTAGCCGAAAGACCGCGTGCTAGCCGCAAGATAGTTACTTCGTGCCGCAAGACTTCAGTTCTTTTTGCAAGAAAAAAACCACTAGGCGAGCGCCTTTTCGCGCGTTCATTTCTTCTGGAGCAGAAAAACCCAGTCGCTATTCGCAGGCGTTGCAGGGGAAGTCCAAACGCGGCCGCTGGCCGCGGGGAGGGTGAGTCGCTCGCCGCTCATGGGATCAAAGCGGACCACGGCGTAAGATCCCGGCGCGAGCTGAATGACTGCAGTTCCTCCGTGAGGAAGATATACTGCGTAGGTTTGCCCCAGAGCCGCAAGGCAAAAGTTGCCGCGGTTGACCAGTTCATCGTGGGGTTCGGTCTTCCACCAGTCGAAGCCGGTCATGAAATCGACGATGTGGGCGTAACCCTGCAACATGGTCATAGTGGCGTCACCGCGTCCGTTCATCCAGCCGCCCCCCGTGTCCGGCCAGACATTTGTGCCTCGTCGGGCAGTCTCCCCAGTCGTCTGATACCCGCCAGCCATGACAATCTCCCAAGCCATGCGGCGCAGCGTGTCGGCTGAGTCAGCGTCAGGCTTTGGCGCCCACACGGGATAGTGATCCTCATAGCCATATTCTTCGTTGGTCTGGGGAATGATTCGTCCGAGATGCTTTTGCTTTTCGCGCTCGTTGAGCATGAAGGCGTGCTGCTCCCGGTTCCAATCTTGAAACGAGGTAAAGTCAAACCACTGCGCCGTGCGATCCTGGTGGGCGTTGTTCACGGGATGACTGGTGGCCAGATGCTGGTAGGGGTCCCACTGCTTGATGAGGCTCCCGGTCTGGCGGGTCCATGAAACGCCGCGGTACAAATCGAGGTCATCGCCAAGATCCCAGGTGATGTTCGAGAAAGGGCTGAATCGTGCAACGGCATAACGCAAGAATCTTTGTTCGTCCGCGCTGTCTGCTTCGGGATGCACGCGACTGTCATTCATATCCAGCACCAGAGAAATCACCATGTCCCTGTCCCTGGCGAAGCGGAGCGCACGGTCCAATTTCTGCCAATGAGACAGGTCGAAACGGGTGTAATCGAATCCCGGGTGGAAGATGTCCTCAGGCTGTTTGGCGGGCCAAGGGGTAAGAAAAACCGTCCATTTGGGAGCAGCCGGTGACGATTGGCCCACCATGACGGGTTCGCCGTAGAAGACGTTGGTCCGGCCGGCGACGGTGACACGCATGCGATTGATGCGTAAGTCGTGAAGGCGCTGGATGCTGGATTGAATGACTTTGTCGTCTGACCATCCCAGGAGCCAGTAGGCGGTGGTGCCGTTAAAGAAATAGTGCTCTCCCGTTCCCTCCCACACGAAATGCCAGGGATGCTGCGAATCGACTCGGATCGGGCCGTGGCGCCGTCCGTCGTTGGCATGAAAAACGCCCGCGGTCGTACTACGGCTCGAGCCTTGACGATACTCCGCGGAGTAGAGGTAGTCCCCAGGAGCCGGCGGCATGAACCGCATGCGGAAAGCACTTCCATCGTCTGCGTCACAGAAGCCGTCTACCTGCCATTTCTTATTTCCACTTTTTGTTTGGAACCAGCCGCTGAATTCCGCATCCGTAAAAGGACTCTGAGCGTGCGGCCAAGTTACGTGCGCACTTACTTCTACGAAGTCGTAGGCATCAACGGTGTCGGCAGATCTGGAAAACGACACATGCAAAGGCGTGGGGGATTTGCAGGCGGTCAAAAGAATACAGGCGCAGACGCAAGCAAGGAATTCAACTCTGACTCCTGACCAACTCCCTGACTTCGCCCGAGAGATCATATGCGCGAAAGGAAGCTAGGCTTTTTGCGCTTGCCGGCGCAGGAATGTCGGGACGTCCAGGTCGTCTGCGGGAACTTCCTGGCTGACGTCGCGGACGTTTTGCTGGACTTGATGCACCACGTTGGCCGGCCGCTCCATCGGAGGCTCCATGATTTCGCGCCCGGCTTTCCAGGTCTTCGGGAGGAACGACTGCTTCGGCAGCGCGTTTTTCTTGTTGGCGTCCTTGAAGCCCGCCGCAATCACGGTGATCTTGACGGAGTCTTTCATCGTGTCGTCCTGCACGGCGCCGAAAATAATGTTGGCGTTTTCGTGCGCGGCCTTTTGGATGACGGTCGAGGCTTCGTGGACTTCGTGCAGCGTCAGGCTGGAGCTGCCGGAAACGTTGATGAGGATGCCCTGCGCGCCCTGAATGGAATTGTCTTCGAGGAGCGGGCTGGCGATGGCGCGGTTTGCGGCGTCCACCGCGCGATTCGAACCCGTTGCGACGGCGGTGCCCATGACCGCGTAGCCCTGGCCATGCATGATGGCTTTCACGTCGGCAAAGTCGCGATTTATGATACCGGGCACGGTGATGATGTCCGAGATGCCCTGCACGGCCTGGCGCAGAATGTCGTCGGCGATGCGGAACGCGTCAAAGAAGCTGGTGCCGCGCTCGACGGTGTCCATCAGGCGCTCGTTGGGAATGACAATGACGGTGTCTACCGCGCCGATCAACTCCTGAAGCGCCTGCTCCGCCTGCATCATGCGGCGCTTGCCTTCAAAAACAAAGGGCTTGGTGACGACGGCGACGCTGAGCGCACCGAGTTCGCTGGCAAGCGAAGCGACCACGGGCGCGGCTCCGCTACCAGTGCCGCCGCCCAGACCGGAGGTGATGAAAATCATGTCCGCGCCTTCGAGCGCTTCGATAATTTTGTCCGTGTCTTCTAGCGCAGCTTTGCGGCCGACCTCAGGATTGGCGCCCGCGCCAAGTCCCTTCGTGAGCTTCGCGCCGAGCTGCAATTTCGCCGGAGCCTGCGAAAGCTTCAGCGCCTGCAAGTCGGTGTTGGCGGCGATAAATTCGACGCCTTCCAGCTTCGCGCGAATCATGCGGTTCACCGCGTTGCAACCGCCCCCGCCCACGCCGATGACTTTGATTTTTGCAGGCTGCAATTCTTCGCTGAAACTCATGCGAATTCCCGCGTCTCTTGGTGTCATAGTTTGCCAACCTCTCCCCCAGATTCGCCGCGCATCGTTGGCAGGGTCACGAGGCGCCCGCGAACATGGCTTTCAATTTGGATACCAGGGTCCCCGAGCGTTGCGGACCGGAACGGCGCGCCCTCGCGCCGGACAACACCAGTCCAACAACCGTGGCGTACTCCGGTTGAGCTACTTGTTCCGGGAGGTCCGCCAAACCTTTTGGCTCAGCGATGCGCACGGGCAAATGGAACGAATGCTCAATGAGATCATCGAGGCCACGCAGGCGCGCGCCGCCGCCAGCGAGAACGAATCCGGCAGGCATCTGGCCATCGAGGCCGGCTCGTTGGAGGTCGTCGCGAATGAGCGTGAGCAGTTCCATGGCGCGAGGTTCGATGATGTCCGTAAGCATGTGCGGGAAAATCTGGCGAGGCGGGCGGTCGCCGACGCTGGCGATTTCGAGCGCGCCATTGTCTTTGAGAAATGCCGAAGCCGCCCAGCCATGGCGGCGCTTAATGCGTTCGGCTTCCGGAATGGGCGTGCGCAGGCCTACGGCAAGGTCGTTTGTGAAATGGTCGCCGCCAATGGGAACGACGCCGATGTGGCGAACCACGCCTGAGCCATAGGCGAGCACTTCCGTGGTGCCGCCGCCGATGTCAAGCAAGCAGCAGCCGAGGTCGCGCTCGTCCTGGGTGAGGCAAGCTTCGGCGGAAGCCAGCGGCTCAAGGACGGTGTCGCTGATGAGAATTCCTGCTTTGTTCGCCGCGGTTACGAGATTTTGCGACGCGGCAATCGAGGAAGTGACGACGTAAACGTTGGCGACCAGGCGCTGGCCGACCATCCCGATGGGGTCGCGGATGTTGTCCTGCATATCCACGATGAATTCGTGAGGAAGGACGTGAAGAACTTCGCGATCCTCAGGGAGAGAGATATTGCGGGCGGCGTCCACGGCGCGGCGCACGTCTTCGCGCTCGATGTCGCGCGGGCGCGGGCCCAGGGTGATGCCGCCGCGGCTATTCACTCCGCGAACATGATGCCCGGCGACGCCGATCAGCGCTTCCTCGACGGGAACATTGGCCACGCCTTCGGCTTCTTCTACGGCGCGGCGGATCGAACTGACCGTGGAATCGAGATTTACGATCAGGCCCTTGCGCAAACCCTTCGACTCGGCCGCGCCAAGCGCCAGAAATTTAACGACCTCGCCTTCGATTTCCGCGATCAGGATAGAAGTCTTAGTGCTGCCAATATCCAGCCCCACCAGGTATTTGTCTTTCTTCGCCAATCCGCCGCCCCCAGACCTATTTTGTTCTCGCTGCTGTCGTGCCCGCGCTGGTGTCAGGATTCACGACCACTTGCCGCGTGTACTGTAAATCAATCGACTGCACCCGCCCGGTGTGGGCCTGCCACTGGGAAAAATTGTCCACAAGCATCTTGAACTTGCCGGAAAAATCGCTCGACCCGAAATGAACGGTGACGGCTTGTGTGTCGGTGGGGCTCGCCAACCCGGTCAGGATGACGCGCAGATCCTTGGGAATCGAGAGGTCCACTTCGCTGACGGTCTGCGACGCGCCGCCGCGCACGAGTTCGATATCCTTCATGAATTCCTGAAACAACTGCATGCGTTTTTCGCGCTGATCGCGCGGCAGGTCGTCCGAGACGCCAGTGACGACAGGAAACTGCAGATCTGCATCGCGTGGACGGTCCAGGATCACGCCGTGCGGGTCAATCAGCTCCACTTCGTTGCCATTGCGAGCGAAAGCAACGGGAGTCCGTTCCGTAAGCTCGACGCGAATGCGGTTCGGGAGAATGCGGTGGACGCTGGCTGATTCGACCCAGGGAATTTGTTCGAGCTGGCCGCGGCGGAGGTCGAGCGGGATTTGCAGGACGCTGAGATTGCGGTCTTGCGCGAACGGCCTCAGCACAGCTTCGCGCGTGACCACGTGATTGCCGGTCAGTTCGATTTGCTCGGGCCTGAGCAGCAGCACGGAAGGCGAATAAAGAAGAAACCTGGTTCCGTAATACACGCCGATGATTATGGCAGCACTCGTCGCAGTGAAAATCAGGATTCGGCGGTAGAACGTCCAGCCGCGACCGCTGAGTTTTTTGCGGCGAATCTCGACGGGCTTCTGGCGCCGCAGGTAGCGCGGCTCTTCGTCGCCAATCAGCTCCGGCCGGTAACGCTCGCTGGCTTCTGCCGCAGCGGTGGCGTTCCTTTGCATGGGCTTCAGCCGTTCCAAACCACCACCTCATTTTCCAAGGCCATGCCGTAGGCCTTCTGGACACGTTCGCGCACATCAGCGATCAGCGCGAGCATGTCTTTGGCGGAAGCGCGGCCCGTGTTCACAAAAAAATTAGCGTGGCGGTCGCTCACTCGCGCGTCGCCGACGGTAAGGCCTTTGAGTCCCAATTCGTCAATCATGCGGCCCGCGGAAGCGCCTGGAGGGTTTTTGAAGATGCAGCCGGCGCTTTTTTGCCCAAGCGGCTGACTGGAGCGCCGTTTTTCGTTGCAGATACGAATGCCTTTTAGAATTTCGTTGTACGGTTTGGAGGGTAGTTCCAATATCACTGCGAGCATCATATCATCAGCCGCAAAAGAAGTGTGGCGATATTCAAAAGAAATTTGATGGCCCCGGAGGGTTTCAATTTGGCGGATGGCGGCCCGGTAAAGCTTCACTTCGCGGACGTAGCTGCCGATTTGCATGCCGTAGGCGCCGGCGTTCATGCGGAGGGCACCGCCTACCGTGCCGGGGACTCCGATCAGGCCTTCCATACCGCCCAGATCGTGCTTGGCGCAGAACGTGACGGTGCGGCCGAGGTCGGCGGCGGCATCCACGTGCGCGAGATTGCCTTCCAAGACGACGCCCGGTTCGGGCGGGGCGAGTTGCAAGATGACCCAGGGGAGTTCGCCATCGTTTACCAAAAGGTTCGAGCCACCGCCGAGGAATTTGTGGGGAATGTGATTGGCGTCCAAAAGCTGGAGGAGATCCGGAATGCTTTCGTGTTTAGTGATGCGGAGCAGGTCGGTGGTGCCGCCAATGCCAAGAGAAGTCAGTTCGGACAGCTTTGCGACCGGCCGGAGCTCGACGCCGAGTTCCGCCAAACTTGTGAGCAATTTGGGATCGCTAATGCGCATGTTGGGCCGGATGCTCCGCTCCGAGAAGAACCATTAATTCATTGCTGGCGCGGCTGACGCTGCCCGCGCCGATGGTCAAAATCGCGTCGCCGGGGCGCGCCTGTTTGAGCAAAAGCTCGATGCCTTCCTGAAGCAAATGGGCGTAGTGAACGTTCTTGTGGCCGGCACTGCGAATGGCATTGGCAAGGGCTTCACCGGTCACGCCAGGGATGGGCGATTCGCTGGCGGGATAAATGTCGGTCAGTACGAGAACGTCGGCTTGATTAAAGGCGCGGCAAAATTCATCCCAGAGGTGCTGTGTCCGCGTGAAGCGATGCGGCTGGAAAAGCACGAGCAGGCGATTGAATTTGCAACCCCGGGCGGCGTCGAGGGTGGCGCGGATTTCCGCGGGGTGATGGCCGTAGTCGTCGATGACGGTGATGTTGTTCACCACGCCCTTGATGTCGAAGCGGCGGCCGACTCCTGCGAATTTTGCCAGGCCTTCGCGAATCAGATCGGAGGCAACGTTGAGGTACAAGGCCACCGCAGCCGCGGCGGCGGCGTTGCGGACGTTGTGCATTCCAGGCGGGTGCGCCAGATGGAAGATGCCGAGATCATCGCCTTTGTAGGTGAGGCGGAACTCGCTCCGCAGCCCATCGAGCCTCACGTCGCTGATGACGAGATCGGCCTGGCTGGAAATTCCATAAGTAATGATGGGGCGCTTCACGCTGGGGAGGATGGCCTGGACGTTTGGCTCATCAATGCAAAGAATCGCTGCGCCATAAAACGGGACGCGATTCACGAATTGAATGAAAGCGTCCTGAATGTCTTCGAGCGAGGTGTACTGATCGAGATGCTCGCGGTCGATGGTGGTTACCACGGCGACCACGGGAGCGAGCATTAAGAAGCTGCGGTCGCTTTCGTCGGCTTCGACAACAAAATATTCGCCTTTGCCTAAGCGGGCCGTTGTTCCGGCTTGATTGACGCGTCCGCCGATCACGAACGTGGGATCGAGATGAGCGGCAGCGAGGACGGAAGCAACCATCGAAGTCGTGGTGGTCTTCCCGTGCGCACCAGCGACAGCGATGCCGTATTTTAAGCGCATCAATTCCGCGAGCATTTCGGCGCGCGGGATGACGGGAATTTTCCTGTTGTGCGCTTCGATGACTTCGGGATTGTCCGGCTTTACAGCGGAAGAAGTGACCACCACGTGCGCGCCGTCAGCGTTTGCGGCTTTGTGGCCCTCGTAAATGGTGGCGCCTAATTTCTGAAGGCGTTCGGTGATGCTCGAAAGCTTCACGTCCGACCCAGAAACGGAATAGCCGAGCGTGAGAAGGACTTCGGCGATGCCGCTCATGCCGATTCCGCCGATGCCCACCAGGTGAATGCGCTGAAAATTACGAAAAGAGACCATCATTGATATGCTCTCGGATATGCCCTCGTCGATTTGCCCTCACCGTTTGTCTTGCACGTTTGCGGCCTCTTCGATCAGATTGACGATTTCCTGCGTGGCATGAGGGCGGGCCAATGCGCGCGCGTTGGAAGAAAGTTTCTCAATGTCGCTGGGATGGTCGAGCAGCGAAAAAATCTCGCCGGTTAATTTTTCGGCGGTCAGTTCCTGTTCCGTGATGAGCTGGCCCGCCGAAGCGCGCGCCATTTCCTGGGCGTTGCGCAATTGATGGCTGTCGGTGGCTCTTCCAAAAGGAATGAAAATGGCGGCGCGGCCTGCAGCGGCGACCTCGGCAGCGGTGATGGCGCCAGCGCGGCAAACGATGACGTCGGCCCAGGCGAAACGCTCGGGCATGTTGGTCATGAACGGAACGACCTCGGCCATAATTTCACGGCGCGCGTAGGCGGTTCGGACAGCGTCATAGTCACGTTCGCCGGTTTGATGGACGATGCTCAACTCTTTCTTGCGAGTGGCGAGGCGGTCCATGGAATCGACGAACGCGCGATTGATGGGCAGAGCGCCCTGGCTGCCGCCGGTAATGAGCAGCCGCAAGGGATTCGACGGCTTTCGCGGGGCAATCGAAAAGAATTCTGCTCGAACGGGGCAACCGGTTACGACGGCCTTTTTTCCCCACGCCTGGGCGGAGACTTCGTAGCCGGTAGCGATGCGCTTGGAGAGGCGCGCGAGCAGCTTGTTGGTCAGACCCGGCTCGGCGTTCGGCTCAAAAATAATGTTGGGCACGCCGGTCAGCCAGGTGGCCAGCATCATGGGTCCCGCGGCGTAGCCGCCAACGCCAAAGGCCGCGACCGGTTTGTGCTTGCGCAGAACGCGGCGCGCGTCAAACATCGCGGGAACAAGCATTGTGAGATTTTTGAACAGAGTGGTCCCGCCTTTACCTTTGAGGCCCGCAACGCGCAGCGTTTCCAGCGGCAGGCCCGCCTGCGGCACCAGCTTCATCTCAATTCCGCGTTCGGTTCCTACGAGCACTACTTCTCTCTCCTTCCCCCGGCCGAGCCATTCGCGGGCAATGGCCAGCGCCGGAAAAACGTGCCCGCCTGTGCCGCCGCCCGCGATCAGGAGTTTCACGTGACGCGCCCGCTCCTCAAGCTTCCACGGCTTGGGCCTGCTGCGAGATATTGAGCAGCACGCCCGTGCCGAGCAGCATGACCAGCAAACTCGAGCCGCCGTAACTGATGAACGGCAGCGGAATGCCTTTCGTGGGCACCATTCCCAAGACGACGGCGAAGTTGATCAGGGCCTGCCACAAGACCATGGTCGTAATTCCGAGCGCCAGCAAACGGCCAAAGGCATCCGGGGCGGCGAAGGCGGCGCGAATGCCGCGGCGCCCGTAAACGACAAAGAGCGCGATGACGAGCACAGCGCCAATGAAACCGAGCTCTTCGCAAATCACGGCGTAGATAAAGTCCGTGTGCGCTTCGGGCAAGTAGAAGAGTTTTTGTTTGCTTTCCATCAAGCCGACGCCGGTAAATCCGCCGGAACCGACAGCGATGAGCGACTGCCGCAATTGAAAGCCGGCGCCCTGCGGGTCGGAGCCGGGATCCCAAAACGACAGGAATCGCGCCATGCGATACGGAGCAAGGGTGATGAGGAGATAAAGCGCGGGTATCGCTGCGGCGAGGCCGGTGGCGATCCATTTCCAGGAAAGGCCAGCGACAAAAAGAATCGTGGTTGCGAACAACAAGATGTCCACGGACGTGCCAAGGTCGGGCTGAGCGAGGATCAATCCCGCACAAACCAATACTGGCGCGAAGGCCGGCAGGATCGTGTGGAGAAAATCTTCCTTGCGAAAATCCATGGCATCTTTGCCGCGGCGCTTTTGATCCAGGAACCACGCCAAATAAAGAATGACGGCAAGCTTCGCAAGCTCCGAGGGTTGGATGCCCACGGGGCCAAAGCGAATCCAGCGATGCGTGGCGTGAGAGCGGTCCAGGAAGAACGCGCAGACGAGCATCAACACAACGATGCAAAGCACGGGATAAATCACGGCGGGCTGGCGGAGCTTGTGGTAGTCGGTGCGCATCAGAACGAACATTCCGAGAAGGCCGATCAAAAGCCAAGCCGACTGACGCACGAGGAAGATATAAGAATGACCGTACAACTGCTCAGCGGTGACGGCGGAAGCGCTGAGGATCATCACCGCGCCAAAGAGGCAGAGAGCGAGCGTCACTCCAAAGAGCCAGCGGTCGCTGTCGGTTCGTCTCGGCACGTTACTCACCGCCCTCCTGAAGTGGTGCTTGCGGCCTGGCGCTCGAGTTGATGCACCAGCTCTTTGAAGACGCGGCCGCGGTGTTCGTAATTTTGAAACTGGTCGAAACTGGCGCAGGCGGGAGCCAGCAAGACGACATCGCCGGCGCGCGCGGCGTGAGCGGCGGTTTCTACGGCGCGCTCGAGGGTTCCCGCTTGTTCGATGGCGACGCTGCCGGCGATTTGTTTCTCGATTTTGTCCGCTGCGGCGCCAATCAAGAGCGCGAGGATAGCTTTTTCGCGCAGCGGCGCTTGCAGCACCGTGTAGTCGCTGCCCTTGTCTTTGCCACCCAAGATAATCAGGATGCGCCCAGGGAAAGCGTCGAGCGCTTTCAGCGTGGCGTCCACGTTGGTGGCTTTCGAATCGTTGTAAAAACGCACGCCGCCAATTTCGGCGACGAATTCCAGGCGATGCTCGACTCCGGCGAAAGAACGGACGCCTTTGGCGATAGCGGCTGGCTCTGCGCCCGCGAGGCGGGTTGCGGCTACGGCCGCGAGGACGTTTTCCACGTTGTGCCCGCCAGCCAGGGGAATATCCTTGAGTTTGAGAATGATTTCTTCCGCTCCCTCGCGGCGAAACAGGATTTCGCTTTCCTTCATGAAGGCGCCTTGTACGACGCGCTGCTTGCGGCTGAACCAGTAGAGCTGTGGCTTTGCTGGGGCATACGGCGTTGTGCCTGGGTCATCTGCATTCAAGATGGCGCTGTCGGATTCGGTCTGGTTCGCAAAGATACGCGCTTTGGCTGCGCCGTACCTTTCGAGCGTGTGATGGCGGTCGAGATGGTCGGGCGTGAGATTCAGGAACACGCTGATGTTGGGACGGAATTTTTCGATGAGCTCGAGTTGAAAGCTGCTCAACTCCGCGACGGTGGTCGTTTTTTCGCTCGTTTTTTCCACGCAGGAGATCAAGGGCGTGCCGATATTGCCCGCCAAAATTGTGGAGAACCCCGCGCTCCGCAAAATGTGTTCGATGAGAGAGGTTGTGGTCGTTTTCCCGTTGGACCCCGTGATCCCGATGAGGCGTCCTTTCAGGAAACGGTAGGCGAGCTCGATTTCGCTCCAAATCGTGATGCCTTTCGAACGCGCAAACCGCTGGAGAGGCGTGTCGGCAGGTACGCCGGGGCTGGGGATGATTAAATCCGCGTCGAGGATCAACTCCTGGCGGTGGCCGCCGAGTTCCAAGGCGACTCCAGCGTTCCGCAGGGCCGCGACTGTGTCGCTAAGCTCTTTTTCCGTTCGCGTGTCCGTTGCCGTTACGCGAGCGCCGCGCGCGACGCAGAATAGGGCTGTGGCCACTCCCGTTCTCGCCAGGCCTACGACGAGGACGCGTTTGTTCCGAAGCTCGATGGACGCAGACATTTCCGTTTTGTTGCTGAATCTCCTACCTCAATTTCAAAGTCGTCAGCGCGAACAGCGCGAAAACCAGCGCGGCAATCCAGAAGCGCACGATCACTTTGGATTCGCTCCAGCCCAGCAGTTCGAAATGGTGATGAATTGGGGCCATGCGAAAAATGCGTTTCCCGCGCAGCTTGAACGAAAACACTTGCAAGATGACTGACAGCGCTTCCACAACAAAGATCCCGCCAACGAAGAACAGCAGAATTTCCTGCTTGATGATGACCGCAATCGTTCCGAGCGTTCCGCCAAGGGACAGCGACCCGACGTCTCCCATGAAAATTTCCGCGGGATGCGCGTTGTACCAGAGGAATCCGAGCGAGGCCCCGACGAGCGCGCCGCAAAAAACGGTAAGCTCGCCGACTTTGGGGATGTATTGAATGTCGAGATACGCAGCCCAGCGAAAGTTGCTGCTGACGTAGGTGAGTACGGTAAGAGCCCCTGCAGCGATGACGGTACAGCCGATGGCGAGACCGTCCAAACCGTCGGTAAGATTCACGGCGTTCGAGGAACCGACAATCACCAGGCAAACGAAGATGAGAAACGGGACAAAGGCCAGCGGCCACCAATACGGCGTGTTCATCAGGGAATGAATCACGAGATCCGGATGAAAGCGCTTAGCAAACGGAATCACCAGTTGCGTCGTGTAGACCTTGCGGGTCAGGAGCACCAGCAATGAACCGCCCACAACCAGGCTGACCACAACCTGAAAATAGATCTTTTTCTTCGCGGTGAGGCCCAGATTCTGCTGCTTCGAGACTTTGGCGTAGTCGTCAATGAAACCGATAATCGCAAATCCGGCGAGGGCAAAGAGCGCGATCAAAATGAAGGGATTCGTCAGGTCGGCCCAGAGCAGCGTCGGAATGGCGGTGGATAGCACGATTAGCACCCCGCCCATCGTCGGCGTGCCCGCTTTTTTCTGATGCGCTTGCGGACCTTCTTCGCGGATGTATTGGCCAATCTGGAGTTCGCGCAAACGGCGAATCAACCACGGGCCAAAGACGAGCGCCAAGAACATCGCGGTCAAACTGGCGTAAACCGTGCGAACCGTGATGTAACGAAACACATTCAGAGGGCTGAAGTAGCGGCGCAAAACTTCGACGAGGAGGTAGTAAAGCATGCTAGTGCTGGACCTCCTGGCGCGAATACTCTCCGGGGGCAGCGTGGCGGGCGATCAGGGCATCCACAATTTGTTCCATCTTCACGCCGCGCGAACCTTTCACCAGCAGCAAATCGCCGGGAGAAACTAGAGTCTCCAGAAATTCGGCCGCTTCCTGCGGGGTCTGGAAAAACTTGGTGTGTCCGCGCGACAGGCCTGCCGCCACCGCGCCCTCCACAATTTGCGAAGCGTCGCCGGCCACGCCGATGACCCAGTCCACCTTGCCAGTTTTCGCGGCGAACTGTCCCGCTTCGCGGTGCAGATCCGGCGAAGCGGCTCCTAGTTCGCGCATCTCACCGGCAACCAGAATGCGTCGATGGAAATTTGGCGTGGCGGCGAGCAATTCAGTCATCGCTTGCAGCGCCGTTGGGCTCGAGTTGTAACTGTCATTGATGAGCGCCGCTCCATTTGAGAATCGCAAGAGTTCTCCTCGCATCGCGGGCGCGCGCAATGTGTTGAAGACGCTCTGCGCTTCCGCCGCGCCGATTCCCCAAACGCTTGCAGCCGCCAGCGCTGCGAGCGCGTTGGCAATGGCGTGGCGCCCGGGAACCGCCAGCTCAAGCCGGACGCGTCCTTCGGGGCTCAGGTAATCGAAGGCAGACCCCAAAGCTCCGCGGTCCTCGATTTCTTCGGCCATAAAAAACGCCTGGTTCTCAATGCCATAGGTCAGCACTCGCCCAGGGGCATACGGCCCAAACGCGGCGACGCGCGGATCGTCGGCGTTCAAGACCGCCGTGGAACCTCGGCCGTTCAGCCCTTCAATCAATTCACGCTTGGCCAGGGCAATTTCATCCACCGAAGAAAAAAACTCCAGGTGCGCTGGCGCGACGCGTGTCACCACACCGACATCCGGCCGCGCAATCGCCGCCAGACGCGACAGCTCGCCGCGCCGCGACATCCCCATCTCCAGCACCGCCGCTTGATGCGTTTCTTCCAGCCGAAACAGCGTCAGCGGCAGGCCGTACTCGTTATTCAAATTTCCTTCGGATTTCAGGACCCGCAGCTTCGTGCCCAGCAAGGCCGCCAGAATTTCCTTCGTGGTGGTCTTGCCGACGGAGCCGGTGACGCCGGCAATTTTCCCGCCCCACGCTTCGCGAACGGCGCGAGCCAGTTGCTTGAGGGCCTCGAAAGTGTCCGCCACGGGGATGCAGCGGTCGCCCACCCAGCCCGCAAACTGCGGGAGCTTGGCTTGCGCCACCACGGCGGCAACGGCGCCGAGCTCCAACGCGCTGGCCACGTGATCGTGTCCGTCGTGACGCGGTCCGTGGATGGCCACGAACAGTTCTCCGGCACGTACCGTGCGAGAATCAATCGACACACCGGCCAGCCGGGCCAGGGGGTCGAGCCCCGCTCCCGGCCGAGAACCCAAAGCGCCAGCCACCTGTGCAATCGTCCACCGCATAAGTTCCTCAATGGGTTGGTCTTATTCCAGTATCCCGTCCAGTACCCCACGGCTCGTTCAGTTTTCAACGTTTTGAGGGCTCCTCCTTTAGAGAGGTCCATTCTTGGCTCCCCGATCGGATCGGGGCCGAGCGCCCTCGTTCTTGCCTATGAACAAGCGCGCTAGGTGCCAAACCCTGAGCCGTTTTTCGGCCCTTCAAAACCACGATCGTGGAGCGCCCGCCGCGCCATTTCGCGATCGTCAAATGCCAGAGTGCGGTCCGCGAGGATCTGGTAATTCTCGTGGCCCTTTCCCGCCAGCAGCACGATGTCGCCCGCACGCGCTTCGTCCATGGCCATGCCGATGGCTTTTTCGCGGTCAGGCTCGATCAGATATTTTCCATTTGTTTTCTGCAGGCCGACTACTATGTCGGTGATGATTTTCAGCGGATCTTCCGTGCGGGGATTGTCGCTCGAAAGAATCGTCAGGTCGCTCAGGCGGCCGGCCGCTTCTCCCATGACCGGCCGTTTGGTGCGGTCTTTCAATCCTCCGCAGCCGAAAAGCGTGATGATGCGGCCCTTGGGATTCAGCTCACGCGCAGTGCGGATGAGATTTTCCAGGGCATCATCGGTGTGCGCGTAATCCACGATCACCAAAAAGGGCTGACCTTGATCCACGCGCTGGAACCGCCCGGAAACGGTCTCCAGATTGTGGATGCCTGTCTCGATGATTTCATTCGAGAGATCTAGCGCCTGAGCGGCGCCAATCGCGGCGAGCAAGTTGTAAACGTTGATACGGCCGACCAGCCGCGAAGTCACTTCCAGTTTTCCGTTGGGCGTTTGCGCGGTGAAATGCAGGCCTTCAAAACTCAAGTGAAACTTCTTTGTGGTGATGTCGGCGCCGGACTCGAGCCCGTAGGTCAGTGTGTTTTTTGCCAGGCCTCCCAACTGCTTGCCATAGCCGTCGTCAGTATTCAGCACTGCAACTTCCGGCGCGTCGGCGCCAGTTCCTTCGAAGAGCCTGCGCTTGGCGGCGAAATAATCCTCGAATGTCTTGTGATAATCCATATGCTCGCGCGTCAAATTCGTGAACACCGCCGCTTGAAAATGGCAGCCCCACAAGCGGTCCATCGAGAGTGAATGCGAGCTCGCTTCCAACACCGCGTACTTCCCTCCGGCATCGCGAATCTCCGCAAAGAATCCCTGCAAGTCCACAGACTCGGGAGTCGTATTGGGCGCGGGATAATCGCCGAGCGGCGTGTGGTAGGCGATCGTTCCAAACAAACCCGTCTTAGCTCCGGAAGCTTTGACAATCGCGTCCACCAGCGAAGTCGTGGTTGTTTTTCCGTTCGTTCCGGTCACCGCCACGAGTTGGAGAGCATTTGCCGGGTGCTCAAAGAAGTTCGCGGCCGTAGTGGCCAGCGATTTCCGCGCGTCGCGGACATGAACCCAGGGTACTCGCGCAGAAGTCTTCTCGGGCCCAGGATCTTCGCTGGCAACGGCTGCAGCACCGCGCTTTATAGCGTCTTCGATAAAAGCGTTGCCGTCCGCCTTCGCGCCGTGCAAGGCAAAAAACAACGCGCCTTTCTGCACTTTGCGCGAATCGCTGGTCACCTGATGAATTTCGATGCGGTCTGCGGAACTCGGCAGGGTGGCTTCCGCGCCAGAAAGGAGTTCGCTTAATTTCTTCCCGGTTTTCGATCCGGCGGCTTGGACAGAGTGTTTCAGAGGCGCGTCCTGCTCGGTCGTGGTGGTGGTTCTCACCTGTTGTTCTGGGCTGAGTGTCATCTTCATCCTAATGCCTGCGCTTCCGTTTCGGCCGGGCGATCTTTTTCGCTGGTGCTCCGAATTGCACCGTCAGTTTCGCGCCGGGCCGAAGCTTCATTCCCGTCGCGGGTACTTGATTCGTTGCAAGGCCGCTGCCAACCAAAAAGGGATCGAGACCCAGCTTCAGGCACGTTTCCGTCACTTCCCGCATCGTCTTTCCTGAGAAGTCCGGTATGGGAATATCGCCCCCCTCTTCGACGGCGACGGTCACCGCAGCAGGCGCCAGGTTTTTTGCGCTCCTCGCATTGGTCCCCGAGGACTCGGCTGGGGGCAGGTCCGGTTGAGCAGTAAAATCAGTTGGAGTGAAGTCCGAGAGCGCTGTTAAGTTTGATGCATTTCTGGCCTTGTAAGCAACCTGAATCAACCGCGGTTCGATGGGCACGTCGCGGGGCACATCGAGATAGGGCAATACTTGCTCGGCGATGCGCTTAAAGACGGGCGCGGCTACTTGTCCGCCTTCATGCTGCCCCATCGGTGAATCGAGCGACACCAGGATGGTCACGGCCGGATTACTGATTGGCGCAAACCCGGTGAAGGACGCAATCAGTTGCGTGTGGGAGTAGCGCCCCGTGGCGGGGTCGATCTTTTGCGCGGAGCCCGTCTTGCCCGCGGCGGTCCACCCCTCCAAGTGCGCGAGCGGCCCGGTGCCATTCAAAATTACCCCTTCCATCAGCCGGCGAAGCGTCGCGGCTGTCTCCGGGCGAATGACACGCCTCGGTTCTGTTGGCACCAGCGGTCCAACTGCGGGCAAGACCTGATTGTCACGGCGCAGTTGCGCCACGACGTGAGGCTTGTAGAGCAAGCCGCCGTTAGCAATGGCAGAAACCGCGCTGATCAGCTGGGTGGGCGTGACGCCGACCTCTTGCCCCATCGAAATCGATCCAATGGAAATGGCCGACCAGTTCTCCAGCCGCCGCACCAGACCCTTGCTCTCACCGGGCAAATCCACTCCAGTAAGCTGGCCGAATCCGAACGCGCGAATGTAGTCGTAGAATTTCGGCGCTCCCAATCGCAGCGCGATCTTGATCGCGCCGACGTCACTCGACTTTGCCAGGATGTCCGAAACGGTGAGCAAGCCAAACGGCTTGTGGTCGCGAATACGGTGGCCCGCGAGGTACACCGCGCCATTTTCGCAATCGAAGACTTCCTCCGGCCGGACGATGCCTTGGTCAAAAGCCGCAGCAAGCGTGATTAGCTTGAATGTTGAACCCGGCTCGTACAGCGCTGTAACCGCGCGGTCCATCCGTGCTTCCGCCGACGCTTCGTTCGCAACATTGGGATTGAACTTTGGCCAATTGGCCAGGGCGAGAATTTCCCCGTTGCCCGGATTCATCACCACAACAGTTCCGGCAAGAGCGTGCGTCTTGGCGATGGCTGCGGTCAGTTCGCGTTCCGCGATGTATTGAATCTGTTCGTCGAGTGTCAGGACCACGTCAGCGCCGCGTTCGCGCTGTGCTTCTACACCGTCGAACCAACGCTGGCGCGCGTCCGCCATCACCACGATTTTTTCGCTCTTGCCGCGAATCTGGTTGTCCAGCTCGTACTCGATTCCGCCCAAGCCTTTTTCGTCGAGGTCCACAAAGCCCAGCACGTGAGCGGCAAGGTCCCGCTTGGGATAGATGCGCTGGTTCTCTTTCTGAAAGTAGATGCCTTTCAGGTTCAGCGCTTCGACCGCTTCCTTCTTGTCCGGCGGTACTTTGCGCGCAATCCAGACGAAGTTTTGCGCTGAGCTCAATTTTGCTTCCAGTATGTCAACCGGAATTCCCAGCACACGCGAGAGCAATTGCGCCGCAAGCTGAGGATCCCCCACGTCAATGGGATCCGCGAACACCGAGTCCACGGGAATGCTCATCGCTAGCGGATCCATGTTGCGGTCGTAAATCGAGCCGCGCTTGGGGGTGATTTCAATAATCCGCTGTTGCTGGCGTGCCGCGCGTGCCAGGTAGTCGCTATGACGGAAGAGTTGCAGGTAGCCGAGCCTGCCAAGGACTGCCACGATGCAAAGAACGATCAGGCTTGCAACGATGAGGAGCCGCTCGCTCGCCGTGAACTCACGCGTGCCGGTCACCGCTCGGCGGTCAGCCTTCACGACGTGCGCGCGGTATTGGGGCATGATGAGTTCAGTTCGGCCAGCGCACCGCCTCAAGGTTCAATGCTGAGGGTGCAAATTTCTGTAAATTCCCTAAGCTTCTCCGCAAGAACGTTTACCGCTACTGCGAACGGCTCTGCCGCACGTATCTCGCAGCGGCTACCTGAGCTCCCGCGGGAGCGTCGTATTCCCGTACCTGCGTTGGCAGCGGCTCGGTCAGGCCCAATTGCCGGCGCGCAATCACGTCAATGCGCATCGGGTTTCGCAAACTGGCGATCTCGAGCTTCAAAGAAGAATTCAGCGTCGCCGCTTCCACCTGTTTCGCCTTCACTTCCTCCAATTGGAAGCTCAAATCAATGCAGCGAAAGTGCTGGTAGATGTACAGCATGAAAAAAGCGGCAACGACTGTTCCTAGCGCCAGCGTGCGGTAGTAATAACGCAGCTTCACTGGCTCGACGCGGCGCACCAGGCGCGAATTATCAATCCGCTTGACGGTCTGAAACTCCCGCGTTCTTGTTTTTTTCTTGCTCGCCATGACTACACTCTTTCCGCGCACCGCAGTTTCGCGCTTCGCGAACGCGGGTTGCCCGCCATCTCTTCCTCGGTGGGCTGGATCACATGTTTCGTCAGCACGCGGAGCGTTCCTGCCCGCTCTCCCTCTTGAAACGCGCGCTTAACTAGGCGGTCTTCCCGCGAGTGATAGCTCAACACCACCCAGCGGCCGCCCGCATTCATTGCGGCGGGGGTCCGAAAAAGAAACTGCCCGAGTTCCTCCAACTCTCGATTCACCGCTATCCGCAGCGCCAGAAACGTTTTTGTTGCGGGATGCAGTCTCTGCCTTCCCCATTGCTTTCGGACCCCTGCCACAGTCGTTGCCAGGTGCGCGGTGTCGCGTATCGGCCGCGCTCTCACGATCGCCCTGGTGATCCTTCTGGAA
>Ga0307471_100000367_pt1 | contig 22957 bp, 19 predicted proteins | sample atmos_gasesAM3C__2_FD_204566 | JGI IMG/M metagenome (GOLD analysis project Ga0307471, IMG submission 204566) | Hardwood forest soil microbial communities from Morgan-Monroe State Forest, Indiana, United States - atmos_gasesAM3C_515 | ecosystem: Environmental > Terrestrial > Soil > Temperate...
CTGGAGCGTGTTGTCGAGGAGATCGCAGGCGACGATCATCCGCGCGCCGGCCAGGCGCGCGCCCTGGACGACGTTGAGGCCCACGCCGCCGCAGCCGATCACCACGACTGTGGCGCCGGCCTCGACCTCGGCGCAGCGCGTAACCGCGCCGACGCCGGTCGGCACGCAGCAGCCCATCAGCGCCGCCTGCGGCCACGGCATCTCCTTGCGGATCGGCACCAGCATCTCGGCCGGGCACACGACCGATTCCGAGAACGTGCCGATGCGCGCCATCTGGAAGATGTCCTGACCGTCCCGCTTGAGACGGGTCGTACCGTCGAGCATCGCCCAGCGCGCGGTCTGGTGGCCGTCGCAGAGAATCGAGCGCCCGATCGAGCAGTAGAGGCAGCGGCCGCACTGCGGGCGGAACGAGAAGATGACGTGATCGCCCGGCTTCACGCCGGCGACGCCCGCGCCGATTTCCTCGACGACACCCGCCGCCTCGTGGCCGAGCACCATCGGAAGCGGCAGCGTCCAGTCGCCGTTCATGATGTGCCAGTCGCTGTGGCAGACGCCCGCCGCCTTGACGGCCACCCGGGCCTCCCCGGCCTGCGGGCCCTGCTGCTGGACGTCGACGACCTCGAGCGGTGTGTTGGCCTTGTAGAGGATCGCGGCTTTCATGCATTGGCTCCCTGGGAAAGCTGCATCTGCTCGAGGACCGCGCGGCCCAGCAGGCCGTACGGCGTGGCGAGCGTCTCGAAGATCTCGAAGTGGTTGTAGTCGTCGCCGACCAGGAGCTCCACCGGCTTGCCGGCCGCCTTGACCGCCGCGGCGAAGTCGCGCGCCTGGCGCTGGAACTCCGGCGACTCCAGCGTGCCGTGGCTGACGATGAGAGGCGCGTTGAGCCGGTCGAGGTGCCGCTGCGGGCTCAGGGTCTCTACCATCTCATCGGTGAACTTGACGTAGCTGCTCCGGGCCGACAAGCGCACGGGCTCGAGGTCGTACATGCCGCTCGAGCAGAGCCCGCCCTTCACGACGTCCGCCGGCAGGTCGAGCTCGCGCCAGTCGGTCGTCAGGATCACGCCGGCCAGGTGCCCGCCGGAAGAATGGCCCGAGACGTAGAGACGAGCGGGGTCGCCACCGAAGCGGCGAGCGTTCCGGTAGACCCAGGCGACCGCGCGGCGCACCTGCTCGGCCATGCGCATGAGGCTTCCGCCGACGCTCTGGACCGGCGCGAAGTCCGGCACGACGAGATGGGCGCCGGCGCGAACGAAGAGCTCGGCCACGTACGCGTAGTTGCGAGCAAGGCCGGCCCGCCAGGCGCCGCCGTGGATCAGGACGTTGATCGGTGCGCCCATGATCGGCGTGACGAATACGTCGAGGCCCTCGACCGGCGTCGGGCCGTACGCGTAGCGCAGCGGCGCGCCCAGGCGCGCGCGGACCGCATCGCTCTGGGACGCGTGGCGCCTCAGGAGCTGCTCTCGATTGGGCGCCCACGCGGCCTGATCGTATGCGGCGTCGAGCTCGGCCTGATCGAGGTCGCGCCACACGCGCGGGCCCTTGGCGCGAGCCGCCGGCGCGGCCACGGGGTGGCCGGTCGTCACGCGGCTGACCGCGATCGCCGGGGCTCCGGGCGGGGCGACCGGCGCGCGCCGGCGCGTGACTCGCCGGCCGCGCTCAGCCAAGTGCGGGGCGACGCTGCGCCCACGGCCGCGCAGCTTCGAACGCGGCCGCGGCCTGTAGCACGGTGAGATCCGCGAAGCGGCGACCAACGATCTGGAGCCCGACCGGGAGCCCGTCGGGCGTGAAGCCGGCCGGGACCGACGCCGCCGGCTGGCCGGTGAAGTTGAACGGATAGCTGAACGAGGCCCAGCGGATCCAGTCCCATGCGTGCTGCGGCCAGTGCTCCGGATTCAGTCGGCCGACCGGAAACGCCGCGACTGACAGGGTGGGCGTCAGGAGCAGATCGAATTTCTCGAAGAGCGGGCGCACCGTGTCCCAGTACGCGAGCTTCTGGCCTCGCGCCTCGACGTATTCGACCATGCTGTACTGTAGCCCGTCCTCGATGCACGCGACGAGCCCCGGGTCCATGCGGTCGCGCCACTCTCGAAGATACTGCGCGTAATTGCCGGCCTCGTGGGCGCTCCAGAGGCAGCGGATCAGGTCGTGCGAGTCGGCGAAGCCGGGCTTCACCTCCTCGACGACACAGCCGAGCCCGTCGAATGCGCGAACCGCGTCCCTGACCAGCGCCGCGACCTCGGCGTCGACGGGAAAGCCACCGAGATCGGGGCTGAACGCCACCCGCAGCCCCGTGATGCCCGCGTCGAGCTTTCCGACGTAGTCGTCGGGGCGGGCCTCGAGCGAGGTGCGATCCCAGTCGTCCGGTCCGGCCATGATGGACAGCATCGCCGCGGCGTCGGCCACCGTGCGCGTCATCGGGCCCATGTGCGAGGCGTAGTCGTTGTTGGAGATGGGCCACATCGGAACGCGGCCGTAGGAGGGCTTGAGCCCGAAGATCCCGCAGAAGCCGCTGGGAATCCGGATCGACCCGGCGCCGTCGGAGCCCTGGTGAATCGGTCCCAGCCCGGCGGCTGTGGCGGCGCCGGCGCCGGCGCTCGAGCCGCCCGTCGTCATCGCCGTGTTCCAGGGGTTACGCGTGATACCGGTCACCGGGCAGTCGCCCAGGCCCTTCCAGCCGAACTCGGGCGTGGTCGTCTTGCCGAGCATGACGCCCCCCGCCTGTTTCAGCCGCCGTACCACCGGCGGATCGACGTCGGGAACGCGGCGCTCGAAGATGAAGGACCCGGACATCGTCCGGATGCCCTTCGTATAGTGCAGGTCCTTGATGGAGAACGGCACGCCGTGAAGCGGACCGCGCACCTCGCCCTTCATCGCCGCCTGCTCGGCCTCGCGCGCGGCCGCCAGCGCGACGTCCGGCGTGACCGTGCAGAACGCGTTGACGATCGGGTTGAGGCGCTCGATGCGGTCGAGGACGGCGCGCGTCAGCTCGACGGGTGAAAGCTTCCGCGCGCGGATCAGCGCGGCCAGCTCGGTCGCGGGCGTGAAGGTGAGATCGGACGACGTCATCGTGCTATCCCGGCCTCTACTTCTTCGAGATCAGCCAGTGCCCGAGCGCCAGATGCGGCAGCCCCGAGCGCTCGAAGGTGTCCACCGCGTCCTCGGCCGAGGCGACCAGCGGCTCGCCGTGCAGGTTGAAGGACGTGTTGAGCACGGCGCCGATCCCCGTCCGCCGCTCGAACTCACGGACGACGCGATAGTACGGCGGGTTCCACGCCTCGTCGAGAATGTGGGCGCGCGCCGTCCCGTCTTGCGGATGAATGGCCGCGACGATCTGGTCGCGTCCCTTCGCGTTGGTCGGAAACGCCAGCATCATGTACGGCGAAGCCAGGCCGCGCGGATTGACCACGTAGTCGGCCTCGCGCTCGCGCAAGATCGTCGGCGCGAATGGCATCCAGAAGTCTCGGCTCTTGATCATCCGGTTGATCACGTCGACCACCCGGTGGTCCGACGGGTTGGCCAGGATCGAGCGGTTGCCGAGCGCGCGCGCCCCGAATTCCATGCGGCCGGCGCAGCGCGCGACGACTCCGTCGGACACCAGGAGGTCGGCGATCTTCTCCTCGATCGCCGCGTGCTCGCTCACGCGATAGCGGCTCGCCAGATCGCGGCGGCGGACGACCTCTTCGATCTCGGCGTCCTTCACGTCGGGTCCGAGGTAGGCGGGCCCGAACGGCCGCGGCGACGCGGCGCGCCCCGACTCGGCGCAGAGGTCGAGGTAGCCGAGATAGGCCGCGCCCACCGCGTTCGACTCGTCGCCGCAAGACGGAAAGACGAAGAGCTCGCTGAGCCAGGATTCCTCGGCGATCAGCATGTTCGCCTTCACGTTCATGAAGACGCCGCCGCCGAGCGCCAGCCGCTCGCCGCCGTAGCGCTCGTGGGCCAGGCGCGTCCACCGCACCAGCGCGTTCTCGAGGATCTGCTGGGCGCCGCCGGCGATGCCGTCGAAGCGAAGCCCGAGCGTCGCCTCGAGCAGCGCCCGGTAGAGCGGCCCGCGCCGCCGCCACTCGAAGAGGCTCGGCTTGCCCTCGCCCATCTTGAACACGCGGCCGAGCGCGGCGACGGCGCGCTCGGTCTCCCGCACGGGCGCGTAGGGCGCGAGCCCCATCACCTTGTACTCGTGCTCGCCCGGCTTCATGCCGAGCAGGAGCGTCACGAGCGTATAGAAGGAGCCGAGCGAGCCCGGGCCGCTCGGGCTCGCCTCGTGGCGGGTCAGCGTGGTGCCGCTGGCGCTCGACACGGTGCCGCAGAGCCCGTCGCCGGAGTTGTCGTTGGTGAGCACCAGCGCGGGACGGCCGGCGAACGGCGATCCGTAGTAGGCGGCCGCCGCATGGCAGGCATGATGGTCGACCACCTTCACGCGATCGTCGGCCAGGCGCAGGTGGCCCGTCACCTGGCCGCGCCGCTCGCCCTCGGTGAGCGGCGCCTTGCCGGGGGCTGGATCGAGTAGGCCGAGCTTCGCGCCGAGCTTGCGCGCCCGGCCCGTCAGACCGCGCCGCGGCGCCTCCAGGCCCACGCCGTAATAGCGGCGCGTATAGGCCTCGTCGCGCATCACCCGGTTCATCCAGTCGTAGGATGGGATGCGCGTTCCCGCGAGCACCACGCGATCCACGTCGCCCGCAGTCAGGCCGAGGTCCGTGAGCAGCGCGTCGACGGCGCGCCGCGGGTAGCCGGCGTCGTTCTTCAGGCGAGAAAACCGCTCCTCGGAGGCGCAGCCGACGACTTCCCCGTCTCGAAGGACGGCCGCGGTCGCGCAGTGGGTCTCGCTGATCCCTAAGACGATCAAGACCCGACGATCATATCAGCAATGGTTACCTACCCTTGAGCCTCAGATCCTCGTAGGGGGCGGAGAACGGGAAGTTGGCGATGAGGCCCAGCCCTGACTCCGCCACCCGGGGCCCGTACGCGCAGATCGAGGGAAATTCCCAGATCGGGGCGAACATGGCCTTGTCGTGGACGAGCCGCTGGATGCGCTCGAGAAGGGCGCCACGGCTCTTCGGGTCGGGCGCCGCCGGCAGCTCACGCCAGAGCCCCTCGATGTCGGGATAGCTTCCGTAGACGTACGTGCCGCCTGGGGCCACCCATGCCTCCAGCCGCGTCGCGGCGTTGCCGAGCGCGCCGCTCCCGATGAGGATCACGTTCTTCAGACGCTTTTCCTGAACCGCCTTGAAGAAGCCCGCTCGTTCGATCGGCTGAAGGACCATTCGGATCCCGACCGGCCTGAAGTAGTTCGCGATCGTTTCGGCTACGGGTGCGTAGAGCACATCCGAGAACAGTGTCCCCGCGTCGAAGCCCTGCGGGTAGCCGGCCTCGGCCAAGAGCCGCTTCGCTCTCGCCGGATCGTACTCGTACAGCGGCGCCGGCCAGGCGAAGTCGAATCCCTGAGGAATGATGGTGGCCGTGACACGCGACAGCCCCAGTGTCTCCGCCTCATTGAGCGCCTGGCGGTCGATGGCGAGGTTTGCGGCCAGCCGCACGCGCCGATCGGCCCAGGGTGATTTCGGGTCCCACTGCTCGGCGAAATACAGCCACTCCGTCACCGGGGCCGGCACCGCCTTGAGCGTGAGCCCCGGACTGCGCCGTAGCTCCTCGGCCAGAACTCCGCGGAACGTGAAGGCGACGTCCGCTTCGCCGCGCTTGAGCATGGCCAGTCGAGTGGATGAGTCTGGAACGGCTCGAAAGACCAGCGTCTTGACGGCCGGTGTCTTACGCCAGTACTGCTCGTTGGCCTCGAGCACGAGCTCGACGCCCGGGTTGAAGGCGACGAACTTGTACGGCCCCGCCCCGATTGGCGCTCGCTTGAATCCCTCGTCGCCCACCTTTTCGAGATATTTCTTGGGCACGACCCATCCCGCTCCGGTCGCCGGCGTGCCGTAATACGTCATGAAGTCCGGCCACGGCTGCTTGAGCCGGAAGCGTACCCGCTGATTCTCCACCTCGACCGCGGCGATCCGGGATTTGAAGGCGGACGCCGCCGTCCCGCGGTAACGCTCGAACGAAAACTTCGCATCCTCGGCGGTCACCGGCTCGCCGTTGTGGAATCTGACGCCTTTGCGCAGCACGAACTCGTACACGAGACCGTCCCGCGATACGGTCCACGATTCGGCGAGGCTCGGCGCCATGGGTTGGCCGGGCATCGCCTTCACCAGCGCGTCGTGCACCGCGTAGAGGACGATGAACGGGACGGAGGTCGACGTGGTGTCAGCCGGATCGAACCAGACGGGCGCGAGCGACACCTGGAGAGCGAAGGTCATCTGGCCTGCGGGCGCTTCCGAGCGCCCCTCGGGCGCTGCGACGGCCATGGAGCCACTCGCCAGCGACATCAAAACGACGAGAGTCACTAGGCGCGTTCTCATCGCGACAGCCTCCCCAGGTCCGGCGCGTTATCCCCGGATTGTGCGCATGACGTCCTCGTTGGCGAAGACGTCGCGCGGGTTGCCCTGGAAGATGATCTCCCCGCGGTCGATCGCGTAGAGCCGATCGGCGACCCGCGTGGCGTTGATCAGGTTCGACTCGGCGATGAGGACGGAGATGCCCATCGACTTGATCGTCCGCACCGCCTCGATGAACCGGGTCACCACGACCGGCGCGAGCCCCTCGAACGGCTCGTCGAGCAGCAGGACCGACGGCCCGAGCGACATGGCCCGCGTGATGGCGACCATCTTCTTCTGGCCGCCGGAGAGGTGAAGCCCACGGCGGGTCATGAAGCCCTTGACCTCCGGGAAGACCGTGAAGACCCGGTCGTCGAGGTCGCGGCGCGCCGTCGAGCGCGACGCCGTGAGCCAGGCCGTGATCTGGAAGTTCTCCTCCACGGAGAGGTCGGGAAAGATGCCGCAGTCCTCCGGCGCGTAGCCGATGCCCATGAGCGCGCGCTCGTGCGCCGGCATCCGGGTGATGTCACGCTCCCGGAACGCGACCCGGCCCGAGCGCACCGGCAGGAGACCCATGATGCTGTCGATCGTCGTGGTCTTGCCGGCGCCGTTGCGGCCGACCAGGCAGATGGCCTCGCCCTCTCCGAGCGCGAGCGAGACCTCGCGCAGAATCTGCGCCGGGCCTCGGAAGGTGTTGATGCGATCGAGCTCGAGCCTGACGGCCATCAGCGGGGCTCCGTCGTGCCGATGAGGGTGGTCGTGACCGTGTCGTTGCGCCGGATCTCGTCCGGCGTTCCGTCGGCAAGGATGGCCCCCTGGTGCATCGCGACGATGCGATCGGAGTAGTTGAAGACCACGTCCATGTCGTGCTCGATGATCGCCGCCGAGATGCCGTGCGACCGGACGACGGATGTCACCGTGTCCATGATCGGCGCCTTCTCGCGCGTGCTGACGCCGCTGGTCGGCTCGTCCAGGAAGAGAAGCTTCGGGCGCAGGGCGTACGCGACCGCCACGTCGAGGAGCTTGCGCTCGCCCTGCGACACGCCGCCGGCCAGCACCCGCGCCTTCGGCTCGAGCCCGAACAATCTCAAGATCTCGTGCGCCTCGTCCCAGACCGCCGAATCGCTTGCCGCCAGCGCGACGGGGTTCGCGATCTTGCCCTCCCGCGAGAAGATCGTCAGCGCGACGTTGTCGAGCGCGGTGAGCTGGTCGAACAGGTTCACGAGCTGGAAGCTGCGCGCGATCCCGGCCTTGATGCGGCCGTGCACGGACTGGTGGGTGACGTCCTGGTCCCGGAAGAGGATCTGGCCGCCGTCGGGGCGGAAGAGGCCGGAGATCAGGTTCACGAGCGTCGTCTTGCCGGCGCCGTTCGAGCCGATCAGCGCGAGGACCTCGCTCTCCTTGACCGTGAAGTTCACGTGGTCGACCGCGTGCGTGTCGCCGAACCATTTCACGAGGTCCTTCGTGACCAGGAGGCTCACGTCAGTGTCTCCCCTGGAGCCGCGCGGCCAGGCGCCCGGCGGTGCCGACGATCCCGGTGGGCAAAGACAGCACGAGCCCCACCAGCACTGCGCCGAGCAGCAATTGCCAGTAGACCGTGTAGCCCACCGCGTACGTCTTGAGATAGTTGAACACGATGGCGCCGATGATGGGCCCGGCGAACGAGCGGAACCCGCCGAGGACCGTCATGAACACGATCTCGCCCGAGAACGTCCAGTGCATGATGTCGGGCGTCGTGAGCCCGTTCAGCGGCACCCAGAGCGCGCCGGCGAGCCCCGTGAAGACGCCGGACACCAGGAACGCCACCCAGCGGTACCGCCAGATCCGCACGCCCACGAACTCGGCGCGAGTCTCGTTGTCCCGGATCGCCTGCAGCGCCATGCCGAAGGGCGAGTTCACGATGACCCACATGAGCGCCACGCACAGACAGAAGACGATCAGCACGTAGTAGTAGTAGGCATGCGACATGAAGACGATCTTGTCGCCCGAGCCGGTCACGAGCCCGGCGAAGAGCGAGGGCGTCGGCACGCGGAGCCCGTCGGTCCCGCCCGTCACCCAGAAGAACTTGAAGGCGAGCGACCAGAGCACCTGCGAGAGGGCCAGCGTGAGGATGCCGAAGAAGATCGTCGTGTAGCGGACGCAGACGACGCCGAAGAGCGCGGTGACGAGGACCGCCGCGACGATGGCACCGACCAGGAACAGCTCCATGGAGCCGACCTTCAGGTACTTCACCATGAGCGCGACCGCGTAGGCGCCGACGCCGAAGTACGCGGAGTGGCCGAACGAGAGAAGCCCGGTGTAGCCCAGCAGCAGATTGAAGCCGAGCGCGGCAATCGCCATGACCAGCCCGTAGGCCAGGAGAATCGCGCCATAGGCCGGCAAGATCAGCGGCACCAGGGCCAGCAGCACGACGACCGGCACGGCTACGCGCAGGGCGCGGGCGGTCGACGAGGCCGGTCGTGGCAGGCTCGGCGGCACGCTCATGGGCGCCCGAAGAGGCCGGCGGGCCGCACGAGCAGCACGAGGGCCGCAATGAGGTAGAGCACCGCCAGCTCGATCTCGGCAAACCAGGTAATGCCCGCCTCGCGCACGAAGCCGACGATGATCGCCCCGACCAGCGCGCCCTCGAGGCTGCCCAGGCCGCCGATGACGACGACGATGAACGAGAGCACGAGTGCGTCCACGCCCATGCCGAGCACCGCCGACTGGCTCGGCACGATGATGGCGCCGCCCAGGCCCGCCATGAAGCAGCCGAGCGTGAAAGCCTCGACGTAGACTCGGTTGACATTCACGCCGAGGGCGGACGCCATGCGCATGTTCTGCGAAGTGGCGCGCAGCACGACGCCGAACTTCGTCCGGTAGATGAACGCCCAGAGAAAAATGGCGGCGGCCGCGCCCACGCCGATCACGAGGAAGTTGTAGGTCGGGTAGATCGACTCGCCGAAGGTCAGGCTCCCGAAGCCCTCGAACAGGGCGCTCGCCGAGAGCGGATAAGGCCCCCAGAACAGACGCATCACGTCCTCGAGGATCATCAGGAGCCCGAAAGTGCAGAGAAGCTGGTATTCCTCGGCGCGCTTGTAGAACGGGCGCAGCAGCGTCGGCTCCAGCCCGGCGCCGAGGATCGCGGTGGCAACCGCGCCCACCGGCAAGAGCACGAGCCACACCGGCATCGATGCCCCCGCCGCCACCGAGCCGACGACCCACGCCGTCACGTATGCCCCGAAGGCGTAGATGTTGCCGTGCGCCAGGTTCACGATGCGCATGACACCGTAGATGAGGCTGAGGCCGCCCGCGATCAGGAAGAGGACCGACGCGTACAGGAGCGAATTGAAAACGTGGATGAGGAAGACGTCCACTACTCGGCCACGCGGTACGAGATCACCTTCACCTCGGGGTTGAAGGAGTGTCCGTTCAGCGCCAGCCCGAGCAGGATCCGGTACGCGCCCGGCGGCAGCTTGCCCTTGAGATCGACGACGAGCCGGTCGCCCTCCACCTCCTGCGCACGGCCGGTCGCGACCACCTCGTCACCGGCCCCGATCGCCGTCCAGCGCGCCACGACGACGTCGTGCGCCTTCTCACCCGTCGGCGCCAGGCGCATCGGCTCCCGCACGATCTTATACGAGCGCTCGAATTTCGTCAGTGTTTGCGCATCGACCTGGAGCTCGAGGCGATCGCCGCGCCGCTCGATCGCGCCGATCCACGCGCGCCGCGGCAGCGCATAGCGGTCGAACGAGCCCACGACGTTCGGATACGAGAGATCGCGAAACACCGCCAGCACGGTCGTATCGGCCGACCATTTCTGCAGACGATAGGGCCCGCTCGTGACGAGCCAGTGGCCATTCTGCCGCCGGAAGCGCCGGAGCGCGGCCCACCGCTGCTGCGCCTGCTCGACGGTGACGAGGCCGCGCAGCGCCTCGGGCACGTACGCGCGCCGCTCGAAGCTCTCGGCGATCGGGCCGAGCGCGTCCACGAGCTTCCGGTCGCGGGCCAGATCGAGCCACGCGACGCCCCGGCGCCGCGCCTCGTCCTCCGAGAACGCCGCGAGCCCGCGCGTGACGGCCTCTTCCATCAGCACCAGGAGCTGCCACGGCACCGCGCTCCACGGCGGCGCAATCGCCGGCGCTTCCGCCGAATCGGCGGCATGGCGCAGGTACACCTCGAGCACCGGCGTGTCGAGGATCACCTGGAGATCGCCGAAATCGCGGACCTCGGTGTCGAGCTTCACGACGCGGACCGCGGCCAGCCATTCGCGCAGGTGCGCGGTGGCCCGATCGACCCCGCGATCTTTCTCACTCCAGCGGCGGGCGAGGACGTACGGGTAGACCAGGTCGGCGACGGTCATCTTCGTCTGGTCGTGGAACTTCGATAGCGCGACGCGATACGTGACTTTCTGCTGAGCGGTCGTCCCCGGCGCCGCCGCGCGCGGCAGGCCGGTCGCCGGCTCGAAGACCAGCGCGTCGCGCGGCACCTCGACGGGGCCGGAGACCTCGACGGCGCGCACTCGATTCGGGAGCCAGCCGACGCCATAGGGCTCGGGCAGCACGGCCGCGTCGGCCAGGATCGACCACATGATCCCGCCCGTCCCGTCGGTGAACCCGCCGACCGGGTTCCACGCCGCCGCCGGGCGCGTCGCAGTGGCGACGCGAAGCCAGCCGTTCCACGGAAAGTCCTTCAGCTTCACGGTCCGGAAGAAGACGCCCGAGGCAAGACCCGACTGCGTGTCGAAGCCGACGTTCTCCACGCCCTCGGAGTAGGTGTCGCTCACCGCCTCGCGCCGGAGCGCGTAGCCGAGCGGCATCCGCTCACAGCCCCGGGTGACGAGGGAGACCAGACGCCGCTCGAGGTTCAGCCGCTCGGTCGCGCTCGCGTAGTCACCCCGCACGCGCCGGGCGTACGTTTCCTCGACGGCGCTGCGCACACCCGGCTCGGTGACGGCGCGCGCGGACAGCGCGTGGGCGTGGAACCACCCCTGCTTGAACCAGGGCGGGCCCATCCAGCCGTCGAGCCGTGTCGCTTCCCCGCGCAGGAGCTGGTCGAGCGGCACCTCCTCGAGCGTCGCGTCCCACTCGCCGTCGGCGGGCCGCCATGCCGGGCCCGGGGCAAGACCGGCCACGCTCCGCGCCACGCGAAGCCTCGGAATCGCCCCGGCCGTCGCGGCGCGGGCCCTCACCGCCTCGACGAGGTCGGCGTGGTGCGCGTAGTCCTCGTGCCAGGGCGTGACCGGATACGGGTAGACGACGTGCTCGCCCTTCGAGGTGGCCAAGGCCGGCGCCAGGCGCGCCGCGGCGGCGCAGCGCTCGCGCGCGTCGGCGAACGCGCGGCTCGCCGGGTTGAACGTGAGCACGACGTAGGCGCGAAACGATTCCGTCCACGCCAGCTCCGAGCCCTTCGGCGCGGCGAGCGGCCCGAGGTACGCGTGAATGGCGTTCTTCGCGAAGAGCCGCGGCGCTGCTGCGGGCTCGGCGACCGTGAGCGCGATCTCCTGCGGATAGAACGACGGGTAGTACGGAATCTCGTGCCCCGCGTCGGCCCGCGAGGCAAGGGCGGCGAGAAGCAGGAGCAGCGAGGCGAGCGATCGAGCCACGACGATGCGCGACCGGGGGCGGCGCCCGTGGACGGGCCGCCGCCCTCAGCGGGACGCTAGGCTTTGACGACCGGCCAGGTCTTGTCGATCCAGGTGTAGGTCGACGTCGGCTCGCCCTTGGGCCAGCCGGGAGGCGCCGTGATGCTCCGGATCGGGATCGTGATGATCCGCGCCGGATCCAGGATCGGGAACGGGTATTCCGGCACGTTCTTGCTGAAGCCGATGATCGCGTCCTTGTAGCCCTGGTGATTGTCGGGGCGGATGTAGACGTAACCCGCCGGGCCGGCCATCATCATGCCCTCGAGCATCGTGATGATCGCGTCGTCGTCGGGCCAGCCGCCGACGAGCTTGTTGGCCTTGTCGACGGCCGCCTTCAGCATGTAGGTCGCGGTGTAGGCGCCCTCGGCCTGGAAGTTCGGATACTCGTTGAACCGCGCGTGGTACTTCTCGACGAAGGTCTTGTTGAGCGGCCACTTGTCGCCGCCCGGGTACGTGAAGTGATAGTTCGAGTGCACGCCGGCAATGATGCCCTCGGGGTGGTCCTTGCCGAGCGCGTGCGGCACGACGCCGCCCGCCAGCGTGGTGGCGAACTTCGCCTTCTGGAACATGCCGTAGCGCAGCGCCTGCTTGTAGAGCGCGACGTAGTCACCGCCCCACACCGAGGAGACGATCAGATCGGGCTTCGACGCGATCGCCTTGGTGATGTGCGAGCTGAAATCGGTCGTGCCGAGCTTCGGCCAGCCCTCGGAGACGTGCTCTGCCTTCGGCATGAGCTTCTTCATCACGATCTTCAGGTGGTCGAAGGCGTTGCGGCCGTAGGAGTAGTCCGGATGGATGTGCGCGATGCGCTTGGAATTGGGCCACGTCTGCGCGATGGCCAGCGCCGTCGTGCAGCCGTCGGCCGACTGGATGTTGGTGAGCCGGAAGACGTGGTGCGGATTCGGCACCGCCTTGTCGAAGAGGAAGTCGGTGCAGCCGTCGACGAACATCGTGAGCACCTTGAGCTCCTCGGCGACCGGTCCCAGCGCGGGCGTGTTGCCGCTCGAGGTGATGCCGCAGAAGAAGTCGATGTTCTCGGAGAGCTTCAGGCGCCGGAGCTCCTTCACGTTGGCGTCGGTGCCGGCGTTCTCGTCGGCCTTGAGCAGCTCGATCTTCCGCTTTCCGAGCAGCCCGCCCGCGGCATTGATCTCCTCGGCCGCCAGCTGCTGGCCCTTGAACATCGGCTCGCCGAGCACCGCCGCCGGCCCGGTGAAGAAGGTCATGTGGCCGATCCGGTAGGGCTTGTCGGGGATGCTCCCCTTCGGCTTGTCCTGCGCGTGCGCAACGCCGACGAGCGGAACGGTTCCGGCCGCCGCGAACGCAGCGCCTACGCTGACGCCGAGGGTGCTGAGAAAGTCGCGCCGATTCACGTCGCCTGCCATGGGTGATCCCTCCGTTGGGTGGACGGCCCGCGAGCCACGATGTGTCACAGGGGTGAGCCTGCGGCATCCCTCCGATAAAAGTCAAGGAACGCCGGGCGGGCCCGCCCCGCCTCCGGGCCTATAATCGCTGGTCGAGCACTTCTGTTCCCGACGCGACACGATTGGTGATGAAGCCGGTCCGAGCGATGACGACGGCGCTTCGCGGCATCGCTGCCGCCGTACGGCGGCGTCCGCTCACGGCGCTGGCGGTGGTCGTCGGCGTCTTCGCGCTTCACGTCCTGCTGCCTCCGCTGCTCCTGGCGGTTACGCGAAAGCCCTGGACCTACTTCGCCTTCAACCCGTGGCTGAAGCGGCTGCCGGAGTACCTCGCGTCGGCCACGCCGCTTCATGAGAAGCTCGACTTCCTGTCGCGCGTCGCGATCTTCTGGTTCACCGCTGACGGCCCGTACGGATTCCCCGAGTGGGGCTTCGCCGTGGACGCCCTGGACGTGGTGCGCTTCCTGGCGATGTCGGTCCTGCTTGGCGCCTACGTCGTGCTGGTGCTCGACCGGCGTGCTCGGGGACGGCTCGGGGGCTGGCGCTCTGGGACGAGCGGCGCCGGCGGTTTCCTGGGCGGGTTCGCCGGGGTACTGGGCCTCTCGACCGGACCTTGCAGCGTGGTGGGATGCGGGGCCCCGGTGCTTCCCGTCGTCGGGCTGGTCTTCGCCGGGCTCTCGAGCGGCACCCTCGCCCTGCTCTCGGGCCTCTCGCGCCTCATGAGCCTCGTCGTGCTGGTCGCTCTGGCGGTCGCGGTGGCATGGCTCGGCTGGCAGGCCCGAGCGGCCCTCGGTGACAGACCCGCTCGCCTGGCGGCGCGATCTGCGAGCGGTCCGGGCTAACGGTTGCTCGAGAGGTGGCCGACGAGCCAGCGCGCCGTGCGGAGCAGCTGACCATCGCGATGGCGGGCGCCGACGAGCTGGACACCCAGCGGTAAGCCGTTGGCGCCCTGCATCAGCGGCATGCTGAGCGCCGGCACACCGCAGAGCGTCCAGAGGGCGCAGAAGGCGGGGTCGCCGGTCGACTCGAGCCCCTTCGGGGCGGTGCCGAAGGCCGCGGGCGTCAGGATCGCGTCGTAGCGCTGCTCGAACATCTCGGTGAGGCTCGCGTTGAGCTCGGGAATGTAGGCAAGGGCTTTCAGATAGTCCATCGCGAGCACATCGCGGCCGTGCTGGATGCGCGCGCGGAGCGCGGACGAGAGCTTGTCGCGCCCGGTGTCCCATTCACGCCCGAGATTGATCGCGATCTCGGCGCCGCCGATGGCCCGCTGCCACTCGAGCACCTCGTCGGTGGGCGTGACGAGCTCGACCTCCTCGACGCGATCGCCCAGGGTGGCCACCAGCTCCTCGAAGGCTTCGCGGGCGTCGGCGTCGACGCGATCCCAGAGCGAGGACTTCACGAACGCGAACAGGGGCGCGAGCGGCGGCTCGCCGGCGGCCACGGCGCGATAGGGCACGCGCGGGCGCGGCCGCGTGTCGGGATCGCGCTCGTCGTGGGCGGAGAGCTCTTCGAGCAAGAGCGCGACGTCCTCGATCGTGCGCGCGAACAGGCCGACGTGGTCGAGCGTGCGCGAGAGCCGGAACATGCCGTGGCGCGGGATGAGCCCGTGCGTCGGCTTGAACCCATACACGCCGCAGAACGAGGCGGGTCGGATCGTCGAGCCGGTGGTCTGGCTGCCGAGCGCCAGGGGGACCATGCCCGCCGCGACCGCCGCGGCCGATCCGCTCGACGAGCCGCCCGGCGTGTGCGCCGGGTCGTGCGGGTTCCGCGTCTTGCCGGGCGTGCGGGTGGCGAACTCGGTCGTCACCGTCTTGCCCATGACGATCGCGCCCGCGGCACGCAGCAGCGACACCACCGAGGCGTCGCGCGCCGGCGTGCGGCCGGCATGCAGCACCGAGCCGTTCTCGGTCGGCATGTCCGCCGTGTCGATGATGTCCTTGAGGCCGACGGGTACGCCGTGCAATGCCCCGAGCGGCTGTCCGGACATCCGATACTCATCAGCCGCCCGCGCCTGAGCCAGCGCATGCTCAGGATCCAGAAACGCCCAAGCCTGCACCGCCTCATCCACCTCGGCAATCCGCTCCAGACAAGCCTGCACCAGCTCAACCGACGTAATCCGCCCCTCGCGGATCAGTCGTACAGCCTCCGTCGCCGACTGGCCCCACAACCCCGTCAAATCCATCGCGCCCCCGAGAATATCACCGAGAGCGCCCGACGAACCGCGTTCGAGCGCGGGCTACGCCCGCGCAATCCTGTCCTGGGGGGAGGCAGGGAGAAGCGAGCCGAAGGCGAGCGACGACCGTCGGAAGGAGGGCAAAGCCCCCCTCCGGGTCATTTCCCGTAGAGAAATTCCGGGAGCCAGAGCGTCATGCCGGGCCAGATGTACATGAACATGAGGCAGATACAGACGATGATCATGTACGGCATCATCCCGGCGAAGATCTGGTTGAGCGTGACATGCCGCGGCGAGACGCCTTTCAGATAGAACGCCGACATCGCCACCGGCGGCGACAGGAACGCCGCCTGCAGATTCACGGCGACCATCGTGCCGAAGAGGATCGGGTCGACGTTGAAGTGGGCCAAGAGCGGGATGAAGATCGGGCAGAAGATCACGATGATCTCGGTCCACTCGAGCGGCCAGCCGAGCAGGAAGATGATGACCTGCGCGAGGAACTGGAAGCCGAGGGGCGAGAGGTTCATCGACAGCACCCACCGCTCGATCAATCCCTGGCCGCCGTGGAGCGCGAACACCGCCGAGAACAGCGCGGAGCCAACGAAGAGCCAGCACACCATGGCCGTCGTCTTGGCGGTGAGGAACGTCGACTCCTTGATGTTCTGGCGCAGCTCCGGCGAGGACCGGAGATACCAGAGCCCCGGCACGACGGTGCCCAGCAGCGTGCCGCCGATCGAGCCCGCCACCAGGAGCGACGCGAACTCCTCGCCCTCGTACACGCCGAGCACGACGCCGACGACGAAGCCGATCAGGCTCCACCAGAGAACCGGGCGCATGAAGCGGGCCATCACCGCCAGGTAGAGCGCGCCCAGCGCACCGATCGCCGCCGACTCCGTCGCGGTGCAGATGCCGAACAAGATCACCGCCAGCACGACGGCCGTGAGCACGCCGAGCGGAACGACCGAGGCGCAGAGCTCCTTCAGGATCTCGAGCTGCTCGCCGTCCATACGCCAGAAGTAGAAGAACAACAGAAGGGCCGCCGCGGCCGCGAGCCCCCAGAACCAGGCGTAGAAGTGCGCCGGAACCTTTCCCGCTTCCGACGCGGTCGTGGTGTCTCGCAGAGACGTCATCTCCTCGGGCCCCGCGGCTGTCCTGGCGGACGGAGACTCCGACTCCGATTCACCAGCCGCTCCCAGCTCCTGCGGCTTTTCCTCCGCCGGTGCGGACGCTTTCGCGGTCTGAACCTCGGCGGGCGCCACCGGCGCGGAAGCGGCAGGCGGGCGCGCGGCCGGCGCGGCCGCGGTTGCCGCCTCGGGCGCGTTGTAGATGACGACGTACCACCAGGTCGCGGCGAACGTCCCGAACGTCAACAAGACCGGGACGGACAGTATGAGAAGGTTGTGGGCGATCACGCGATAACCCACGGGACGCCCATCCGGCCCGGCGGCGCGCGCGGGTCGGAACGCGGCCGTCAGGACACCGCCGACGACCCGGCGGGTCGTACCGCGCTCGAGCCGCGTCAGGTAGTCGGGCACGTTCACCCGGTATTGATCGGGCGGTAGCTTCGGCGCGATCTTCGGATTGATGATCGCCCAGCCGAGGATGTAGACGAGATAGAGGAACGTGAGGAAGAAACCGGGCAGCATGGCCGCCGCGTACAGCTTGACGATCGACTGCCCGGCGACCGCCGCGTAGACGATCAGCATGACCGACGGCGGGATCAGGATGCCGAGCGTGCCGCCGGCGGTGATCGCGCCCGACGCCAGCTTCACGTCGTAGCCGGCGTTCAGCATCGGCCGCATCGCGATGACGCCCATGAGCACCACGACGGCGCCGACGATGCCGGAGGCGATCCCCCAGAACGCGCACACCAGCAGCGTGGTGACCGCCAGCGAGGCCGGCACGCGCCGGAACGCGAGCTGCACGCTGTGGAACATGCGGTCGACGAGCGCCGCTCGCTCCATGATGTAGCCCATGAAGACGAACAGCGGCACCGACAGGAGCGTGTCGTTCGTCATCACGCCGTACGTCCGCTGCACGATCAGGTCGAAGATGCGGTTGTCCCACCAGTGGGCGCCGGGGACCCAGAACGCGATGTAGCCGAAGATCATCCCGAGCCCCATCAGGGTGAAGGCGGTCGGGAAGCCCATCATGATGGCCACCACGATGAGCCCCAGCATGGTGAGGCCGAGCGCGGGATCGCTCATGGTGTCCGGCTCTGCCGCTCGGTGTCGTCGACCACGCTGCGATGGCGGGCGGCCTCGTCGATGGCGTGGGCGCCCTCCATCGCCTGGCGCCGCGACTCCTCGTCGACGTACGCGCTGCGCGAGAGCTGCGTCTCGATGACGTCGATCTCCTCGACGTCTTCCAGACGCGACGGCCAGGCGCCCGTACGCAGGCACTCCACGCACCGGACGATCTCGGCCAGCCCCTGGAGCATGACCAGGACGCCGGCGATCGGAATCACCGACTTGAAGTGGTAGACCGGGGGCCCTTCCGCGGTGACCGTCGAGTGCTCGCCGATGCGCCAGGACAGCGCGGCGTAGTCGTAGCCGGCGTAGATCAGCCCCAGGATGCCCGGGACGAAGAACAGGAAGTAGAGGAGCAGGTCCATCACCGCCTGCATCCGCGGCTTCATGTAGATGTAGATGAAGTCGGCGCGCACGTGCCCGCCCAGCGCGAGCGCGTACGCGCCGCACAGCATGAACAGGGAGCCGTACAGCATGTTGTTGAAGTCGAAGATCCAGGCGGTGGGGGCGTTGAGGATGTAGCGCTTGAACACCTCGATCGCGACGACGAACGTCAGGGCCACGATGAGCCAGGCGGCCGCCTTCCCGGACCAGTAGCTGACCTGGTCGACGGCGCCGATCACACGCCGCCCGTTCATCGGATCAAACGAGGCGCCGCGGCCGGCCACCCGGTTTCACCCGGATGGCCGGCACGCTGGGGTTCGAGCACGGAGGTGCTAGCTCTTCTTCGCAGCCGGCTTGGCGCCGAAATAGTGGTTGTAGGCCATGCGGCGGCTGACGTTGGTATCGAGATCCCACTTGACCGCCCGCGCGGCGAACGCCTTCTGGGACTCGGCGATCTCCTTGAACAGCGCGTTGTCGGTCGCCTTCTTGTCGACGACCTGGTCGTAGATCTCGAGCTGCTTCTGCAGCACCGAGTCGGGCGTCTTGTAAAAGCGCACCTTGTCCTTGGTCTGCAGCTCGATGTAGTCCTTCGAGTAGCGGTCGATCGCTTTCCACGACATGTCTGCCGACGCCGCCTCGACGCCGTTCTCGATGATGGCTTTCATCTTGTCCGGCAGGGCGTCGAACTTGGCCTTGTTGAAGGTGATCTCGAGCTGCTCGGCGTTCTGGTGATAGCTCTGCAGCATGCACACCTTGGAGACATCGGCGAAGCCGAGGATACGGTCTGACGTCGCGTTGTTGAACTCGGCGGCGTCCAGCAGGCCGCGGTCCATGGCCGGCACGATCTCGGCGCCCGGCAGCGCGTTGACCGCGGCGCCGAGGCCCTGGAACACGTCGATCGAGATGCCGACGGTGCGGAACTTGAGGCCCTTGAAGTCGTCGGCTTTGGTGATCGGCTTCTTGTACCAGCCGAGCGGCTGCGTGAACATCGGCCCGTACGGGAACGAGACGACGTTGGCGCCGACCGACGCGTAGAGCTTGTTCAGGAGCTGCTTGCCGCCGCCGTACTTGTGCCAGCTGAGCAGCATGTTGGCGTCCATGCCGTAAGCCGGACCCGAGCCCCACAGGGCGAGCGCCGTCTGCTTGCCGTAGTGGTAGACGAGCACGCCGTGCCCGCCATCGAGGGTGCCCTTCGACACGGCGTCGAGCAGACCGAAAGCCGGCACCACCGCGCCCGCCGGGAGCACCTCGATCTTGAGGTCGCCGCCTGTCATGTCGTTGATCTTCTTTGCGAAGTCGAGCGCGTACTCGTGGAAGATGTCCTTCTGCGGCCAGGTGCTCTGCCAGCGCATCGAGATGGGGCCCTGCGCCTTGGCGACCATCGGGAAGCCGAGCGCGGCCGCGCCCGTTGCCGCCAGGGCCGCGCCTTGCAGGAATTTGCGGCGCGGGGTCTCGGTGACCATCGGTGATTCGCTCATGACGTGCCTCCTCCGCATCGGTGGAGAGGAATGTTCGGCCGTGGCCGGCAAATCAACAGCGGGAGAGCTCGCAGCGTGGTCGGACCACTGCCCTCAGGCTATGCGAGCCGTCTCAGATTTGTCAACAAACGTGGGCCGCCCGGGGATCCTAGGCCCCGCCGGGCGGCCGCAGCGTCACGGACAGGCGGTTGGCGCCCCGCCCGAGAGTGAGCCGGAGCGGCATTTCCAGACTGGCGTCGGCCAGCGCTTCCCGCACTTCGTCGCGCGTGAGCACCACGCGCTCGCCGACCTGGAGGATGACGTCGCCCACCTCGAGGCCCGCCCGGTCGGCCGGGCTCCGGGGGACGATCACCGAAACGGTCGGGACGGTCACCACCGAGAGGGCGCTGGGCCCCGCGGTCTCGGGCTCCCGCACGATGAAGCCGAACTCGGCGCCAACGCGCTCACCGACGACCGAGCGGGGCATCGACGCCAGTTTGACATCGAGGCGCCGACGGCCCTCGGCGCGCAGGATCGTCAGGCGCACGTCACGGCCGGCGCCCGCGGAGGCGATCAGCCGCTGGAGCACGCGGGTCTCGGTCACCGGCCGTTCCTCGAACCCCACGACCAGGTCGCCATTCTTCAGGCCGGCCTTCTCGGCGGGCGTGCCCTCCATGACCTCGACGATGAGCACGCCGAAGCCTTCGCGGAGACCGTGCCGCTTCGAGATCTCGTCGCCTTCCTGCTCGGAGAGATCACGGATGCGTACGCCGAGCCACGCCCACTGCGCGGCGTCGAGTACCGATGCCACGGCAATGATCACCAGAAGCCCGGCCAGCAAAGGGAGCGGCGAGCGCCGGATCACTCGCGCCCCTCACGCAGCTGCTTGACGAGATCTTGCAGCGCACCGCCGAGACGTTCGAGACGGCGCGCGACCTCACGCGTCTCCAGGAGCTCCTGGCGCAAATCGGGATCCGGCACGACCGCGGCCGCGATCCGGTCGGCGATCACCCCGGGGTTCTGGTCGGCGGCGAGCGCGGCGTCGAGCAGGTCGGACGGCCGATCCAGCGCCTGGAGCAGCCGGCCGCACAGGTCGCGGATGCGGGCAAGCGCAGGCGAGACGTCGCCGGTCGGCACGACGTCGTCGAGCGGCTGTGCCGTGACGATGCGGTAGAGCGTGTCGGTCGGCAGCTCGCTCTCGATGCGTACGCGCCACTCGCCCTTCACGAGAATGTTGTAGCGGCCCGTCGCCAGCCGCTCCCAGCTCACGATCTCGCCCGCCCCGGCCACCAGGAACACGGGCGGCTTACCCGCATAGCTCGCCTCGAAACCGGGCTTGAGCCGCACGACCGCGATCTTCCGGTCGCGCGCGAGCGCGTCGGTGATCATCGCCCGATAGCGCGCCTCGAAGACGTGCAGCGGCAGCATCGTGTGGGGAAAGAACGTGACATCGGGCAGCGGGAAGATCGGCAGCGTCAGGGGCGGCACAGCCTCGCCCTCGGTTATCCGATTTTCGGCAGCGGCCTGAGGGCGGCGAGCTCGTCCACTCGGGCGCGCACGGCGCTCGCCAGCTCGCGGAAGGTCTTCGACTGGGGGGAGTCCGGGCGCCGCAGCGTGATCGGCGTTCCCTCGTCGCCGGCGAGCCGGGTGTCGGGATCGAGCGGAACCTGGGCCAGCAGCGGCACGTTGTACTCTTCCACGAGCCGCTTTCCCCCACCCTCGCCGAAGATCGTGTAGCGCGCGCCGGTATCGGGCGCCACGAAGTAGCTCATGTTCTCGACGATGCCGAGGATCGGCACGTTGAGCCGCTGGAACATCCCGATCGCCTTGCGCACGTCGAGCAGCGCGACCTCCTGCGGGGTGGTCACCATGACGACGCCGGAGAGCGGGATGACCTGCGAGAGCGAGAGCTGGGCGTCGCCCGTGCCCGGCGGCATGTCGAAGACCAGGTAGTCGAGGGCGCCCCACATGACGTCCTTCAGCATCTGCTGGATGAACGAATGGATCATGGGGCCGCGCCAGACGAGGGGCTCCCGGTCGTTCACGAGAAGCCCGATCGACATCATCTTGAGGCCGTGCACTTCGACCGGGATGATCCGGTTCTCGAACATGCCCGGACGTCCGCGCGAGCCGAGCATGAGCGGGATGTCGGGCCCGTACACGTCGGAATCGATGATGCCGACCGCCGCGCCCGCCTGCTGGAGCGCCACCGCCAGGTTCACGCTGACGGTGGACTTACCGACGCCGCCCTTGCCGGACGAGACCGCGATGGTGTGCTTCACCTCGGGGATGAACTCGGCCGATTTCTCGGGGCCGTGCGCGTGCCCGTGCCCATGCCCCTGGGCGTGAGCCTGCGGCGGCGCCGGCCGCGCGCTCGGCGAGCCCCCCATCTTGACCTGCACCTTCGACACACCCGGGATCTGGCCGACGACGCGCGACGCCATGCTATGCAGGGTGGCCTTGGACGACGGCGACTGGGTCGTGAAGGCCAGGGTGAAGGTGACCTGCGAGTCGGCGATGGTCAGGTCGCGGATCAGGCCCAGCGAGACGATGTCCCGCTTCTGCTCGGGATCGTTCACCGCTCGGAGCGCGTCGAGGATGGCCTGCTCGGTTACCATATATCCGGACTATACACTCGCGCCACGCGGGCGTGCCCCGCAATCCTTGCACTCTCGTCCTACACCTGCTACAAAAAGCGGGTGATTTCCGCCGACGATTTCCGCCAGACCCTGAGCCATTTCGCCTCCGGCGTCACGGTCATCACGACCTGCGATCGGGACGGCCGTCCGACCGGTCTCACCGCGAGCGCCTTCACATCGGTGTCGCTCGATCCCCCGCTCATCCTGGTGTGCGTCGACAACAAGGCGCAGAGCTATCCCGCGCTCCGCGACGGCAAGATGTTCGCCGTGAACATCCTCTGCCACGACCAGGAGCACGTGTCGCGCCGTTTCGCCACCACCAAGATCGACAACAAGTTCGAAGGGGTCCCGTTCACGCTGAGCCAGCTGGGGCTGCCGCTGCTCGACAACGCGCTCGCCCAGATCGAGTGCGCCACCGTGAACGTCCACCTCGAGGGTGACCACACCATCTTCGTCGGGCGCGTGGAGGGCGCCGCCACGGGCCCGGGCGCGCCGCTGGTCTACTTCCGCGGCCGCTACGATCGCCTGCACGGACCCACGACATGACGCGGGTCCCGCTGTCACGCCCGCCGGTCGACGACGAGATCAA